>Ga0126376_10002584_pt1 | contig 10285 bp, 15 predicted proteins | sample PanSoiMetPlot_15_FD_92760 | JGI IMG/M metagenome (GOLD analysis project Ga0126376, IMG submission 92760) | Tropical forest soil microbial communities from Panama - MetaG Plot_15 | ecosystem: Environmental > Terrestrial > Soil > Tropical forest > Bulk soil | place: Panama | collected 2016-02-17 | reverse complement strand
CTATACCAGGAGCCCAACATTATGACCACGCTCCCTCACGCCCAGAACGCCCGCACCAAGGCAAAGCGCTTCACAATGGGTTCTAACGCCCGCGCGATAGCGTTTGTCGTGGCGATAATCGGCACCGTCACCATTGCTCCGTTCGCCCTGCTGAGCCGAGCACATTTCGCCCCAAGCCTGGCGAAAGACCTCCGTCACTGCTGGCGTCTATGGTGTCGATTTCGTGCTGAGCCTCGAAGGCGCGCGCCGGGATGACGTACGAGGACGATATCGATCACGCGGCCAGACGTATCCACAGGTCGGTCTGGGAGCACCGTTCGCTGTGAAGTTCAACGCGCGAAGGGCCCGTTTTACTGCCGCGTGATCCGTTGGGTATCCGAAGCGTTTGATGGGCGAGCGGTCAGTCTCCGCGCAATTCCAATCGCGTCATCGTGGCCCGAATAACGATTTGATGCCTTCGCGCAACGCCGCAAGCTCAAGAACTTCGCCGACACGGAGAGGCGCCATCCCGACTGCGCGTTCATGAACGGTCCAGTCGCAAACTACTGCGCGATCGTCTGCGCCTCCTGCATCGCCAGACAACCGGGTGATGTTCGCGTCCAGCCGAGGCAACCGATCAAGAGAAGGTCTGGAATCTGAGGGCTCGTGTGAAGCCATCGCGCCGACATAGTGCGGTGTGGCGGATGCCATCCAAACGAGCCAAATAAAAACACCTCCGAATGTGAATGCCTTCACATACATCGCGCGTTTGCACCAAGACAATGCAGCCGTTCGATCAATCCATGAGTGAACTCACTCATCCCAAACCAGGACAACCGCTATGACCACTTTCGCCCCCATCCAAATCGGCGACATCACCGCAGCTTCAGTCATCAAAATCTTCACTGTGGTAGGGATCGTCGGCACGGCAATGTCCTTCGCGATCGTGCAGTTCAGCCAGGCGCGCTTCGCCCCGACGTCCGCCGAGAAACGCGTCCAGCAGGCGCCGCCCTTCAGCGAGGCCGGCGACCGTGATGGCGCGCTGGCGGTAGACCGCAAGGCCGTGCAGCTCTATCGGCACCTGCTGCGCGTGAGCCCTATTCACTATCAACCCGCCCTCGCCGCCACGCTTCAGGACATGTCGGTCCGCCTGTTCGAGGCAGGCGATAGGGAGGGAGCCCGCAGTGCGATCATGGAAATGATCAAGATGCGTCGCCATCTGGCGCCGGACAAGCCGCGCAATATCGCGAACCTTGAAGAGAGCTTGCGGCTTCTGTCCCGGTTCGAGGCGGCGAGCGATGCCGCGAATACGAACACCGCACAAAGCTCGGTTCGCTAGTGCCGTGCCTCCGACACCCATCAACCGGCAAAATCTAGGAGAGCACCATGAGCGATGCATCGCAATACCAAAGCAGATCTATTCCCAGTCGCGGCGTCAATGCTCGGGCCTCAAGCCTTCTCGATGCACTACACGAGTCGCGCCGACGCCAAGCGCTGCGTGCAATCGACAATTATCGCCATCTCCTTGGCGAGGCGAAAGCGGACGAGAGTCGATGCGCAATGGAAGAGTTTACACACGAGCGGGTCTCGATTCGGAGCCTTTGCCGTATCTGGCAACCCCACTTCTCGTGGATATTGCTGGCGATGAAGCGCGTGCGTGCGTGGATGCAAGGCCGCTCGATTATTGCTTGCAAGGACTAACCGGATTGCAGCGGAGGAATGCTCCGAAGGGACGACCAACATGAGCACAACACTTTCGTTTCACGAGGCTCCGCCGCGCTCCGGCGGAAAACCTCATTTGATTGATCGAGGGGGCCAGCACTCAACATCCGGACGGATGTCAGTTCGGACGACAGTCGTCATTATCGCGAGTCTGGTCGGCTTCGCTGTTCTGCACGTCGTAGGCGGCACGCTTATGATGAGAGCATCCGATCGGCTACCGGTCGAACCAGCCCACATGTCTTGGACGGACTGAAAGCTGCGGAAACCGCAATGGGTAGCGGGCCCGGAAGTGACGTAGGCAAACTGGCCGTCGTCGCGGCCGAGCACCTCTCGGTCAAGTCGAATTGCATGATCCACCTCCGAGGAGCGTGAATCACGTTCCTCGTTGATTTCAGTTAACTATGTGGGTACAGACGCCTAGGTGGCATACTCGACCCTGGCTTCGACTTATCGAGGAAGCGCATTGGGCACCAGGAGGGCGGAGCCAAAAAGGCTTCGAACTCGCGAAATGGACTTGAACCGTCTATGAGATTACATGGAACGAAACGGCACCGCCGCGCCTTCAACGAGAGCACGGTGCCCGCCTTCAACTCTGATGACGGCGCGAATAATAACTACTGTCCCTTAGGGTGCTCGCAAGTCCATAAAAGAATGTCGTCTAGCAAAGCACAGGCCCCTGGTCATGTCATTCGATCTCTCGTCACTCTTTTGGGTCCTTATCGCCGTCATGGTGCTGCAGCCCCTACTCACCGGACGCTGGTATGCGGTGCGACGGGTGCAAGCAATCCGCTCAATTGAAAAATCACATGCAACGCGCGTTATCACGATGATCCACCGTCAGGAGAAGCGCAGTGTATTCGGCTTTGCCGTCTCCCGGCACATCGATCTCGAGGATGCCCAGACGATTATTGCAGCGATCAAGGCTACGCCTGACGATGTACCAATCGACCTCGTGATTCACACACCCGGTGGGCTTGTACTGGCGGCGATGCAGATCGCCCGTGCCGTGGAGGCACATAAGGCCAAGGTAACCGTCTATGTGCCTGTCTATGCCATGTCTGGCGGAACGCTGATTGCACTTGCGGCCGACGAGATCGTGTTGGGCGAGTTCTCGGTGCTCGGTCCCATTGATCCACAGATTGCTGGACTCCCGGCTGCCAGCATCGTCAAAGCCCGCGACTCGAAATCCATCGAGGGCGTCTTCGATCTCACGCTCGTTCTCGCTGATGTCGCGGAAAAGGCGCTGGCCCAAGTCAAGCGGGGAGCGGTTGAGTTGTTGACGCCACGAATGGACCAGGCCGCGGCGGAGGCACTTGCGGACAAACTAGCGGGCGGTCATTGGACGCATGATTACGCGCTCACCGCCAGCGAAGCACGAGCGCTGGGACTCCCGGTCAGCGTGGGTATGCCGCCCGAGGTGATGGAGTTGATGAGCCTCTACCCGCAGCCAATTCAGCAATCCGGGGTCGAGTTTCTGCCCATCGACGTTCCGCGTCCGCGGCGAGTCTGATCTGATGTCGCCAACCTGCCGGCGACCGACGCCGCCACATTCCGCACCTTTTATGCGCACCACGTTTACTTTCGAAGCCAGAACCTCGCTTACCTCGCGTCTCAGGATGACGGATCAAGAATTATTCACGCCGGAGCGCCCTTAGAACCCTGCTCCAGCGTGATCGGCGACGCGCCGATCGGATGCAGCGTCGGCGCTGCCCTTGGTCGAAGCCGCAGGTGATGTCGGGCTGAGGAGTAAGTGAAATAGTGACGATCATGCTCAGAACCGTGGTGCTTTCGCGAACCGTTGACGGCCGCGGGCGGATAACGAGAACCGGGATGGCGCTTTTTTGTGCCTTCTTCAGCATACTTTGGCTTGGCGCCCATAGCTGTATCGAAACGGTTGGAGCATCGCAGGAAACGATGACCCAGACGGTGCTCACCAAAGAGCAGGAGAAGGGCGCAGCGGAAACCGCAGGTTTCGAATTCAGGGAATGCGCACTTGCCTGTCCCCTGATGGTGGTGATCCCCGCAGGCAAGTTCACCATGGGCTCGTCTGCCAACGAGACGGGCCGGACCGCGGGCGAAGGTCCTCAGCACGAGATGGAGATTACCAATGCTTTCGCCATTTCCAAGTCTGAAGTAACGTTTCAGCAGTGGGATGCCTGCGTGGCGGCCGCGGAGTGCCCGCCTACTTTGGACGCATGGGGGCGGGGCACCATGCCGGTGATCAACGTAAGCTGGGACCATGCCAAGCTGTACGTAGCCTGGCTCTCGCGCATGACAGGCAAGGAGTATCGACTTCTAACGGAGGCCGAATGGGAGTACGCGGCGCGCGCGGGCTCGAACACGCGTTACTCGTGGGGCGATGACCCTGGCATCGGTAACGCCAACTGCGCCGGGTGCGGCGGTGCTTGGATCAGGCAAACCGCGTCGGTTGGATCGTTTCCGCCAAACGCGTTTGGGCTTCTCGACATGCACGGCAATGTCTGGGAGTGGGTGGAAGATATTTGGCACGACAGTTACGACGGCGCGCCGCTCGATGGCTCGGCATGGCTACGGGGCGCCGATGCAAGCTTTCGCGTCGTTCGAGGCGGATCCTGGCACAACGAGCCTGAGCTCGTCCGCACGGCCGTCCGGTTCAAGCGTCACCGAAAGGTTCAGTTCGACACGCTTGGATTCAGAGTGGCCAGGACGATGAGGCCATAGCGCCGCTGCCGGCAGACGTTGCTCAAGTGCATGGAAAAGGGGGCTGCGCAAGAACGCATTGCGCTGGGCACCTATGAGACCCTCGTATTCGGCGTGGTGGGCGGCGACAAGAGCGCGGTTGTGGCCTTCGGCAAAGTCGATACCGGCGAGGCGCCCCGCATCCAAGGTATCCTGCATTCATTTGCTGTGCGCTTCGATACGATGTCGCCGACTCTCAGCCGGGCTTCCTCGCCCGGGATCAGTTTTCGACATTCACAAATCACGGGTGCGGCCGTGCAGCTGGCAGTTCAGAAAGCGAAACAGCGCATGAGTTAGTTCATTTAATCCGATCCCCAAGTCGGCTCCGGTGCACTTTGCCGTATCTCAAAAGCTCGTCCGCGATAAAGCGCACCGTGTTTATTGGAATGGCAAATCCCATACCCGGATTGCCGCTGGTGGAGCCGATGAAGGCCGTATTCATACCGATGAGTTCGCCTCGCAAATTAACGAGCGCTCCCCCTGAATTTCCCGGATATATGGCGGCATCGGTTTGGATGAAATCCTCGTATTCCCCAATTCCGAGGTTCGTGCGGTGTAATCCGCTAATGATCCCGGCGCTGACCGTCTGACCGATCCGATAAGGGTTGCCGATGGCGAGAACGAAATCGCCAACCTCCAGCTCGTCTGAATCGCCCACTTTCAGGGGGATGAGGTCTTCGGCCTGCACCTTGATGACTGCAATGTCGGTGCCGCGGTCAGATCCGATACACGTTGCCAACAGCTTACGGCCGTCGGAGAGGCTCACGATGATTTCGTCCGCATGATCGATTACGTGGTTGTTCGTGAAGATCAGACCCTGTTGCGCATCGACGATTACGCCAGAGCCGGTCTCCTTTGTCTGGCGCTCAAACGGGACATTGCGCGTTCGCTGCGGGACTTTGCCACCTTCGAGGGCGGAATTCTTTTTCGGTTCGGCGTGGTGCGTGATGGTAATCGTGACTACAGAGGACGCTATCCGCCTCAAAACTGGAGCGAGCGAGGGCATCTCGCTCATCTGCTCGGTGGGCAGTCGAACGCTCGCATCAGCAGGAATGTTGCTGGCGGCAACCGCGAGACTCAAGGCCATCGCGCGAACCACGCCATTCATAATAGTAATCGTCATCATCATATCGCTTTCTGAGTCAATGAAATACGGACATGTTACCTGTGCAATTCACGACAGTTCGTTCGCATGGGGAAAATTGCCTCGAATGTTCTGGTTCCACGCCAAGCATGTGAACCCAATGAGGCGCGCGGAGGCGGCCGGGCGCCGGCGGTCATGGCGCCCGGCCCATTGTCAGGTCCGGCGACGCGCTTCGGCTCCAATTATTGAGCCCAAGGCTGCCGGCAACCCTGTCGTAAATTGCCAGGGCATCTACCACCTGTCCGCCATAGCACATCATCCGCGCATTCATCATCGTGACCATCGTGTCGCTCAGCCGTTCTGCGGAAATTGCACCGGTGTTTTCGCGCTCTTCGATCAGCTTGAGAATTTGCAGATCGCGCGCCGCACAGCCTCGAGTAAACGAGCCCGCAGCCGCACCGTTGATCATGGCGCCCAGGCAGAAGGCCACAACAGCGGCACAGCCTGGGCAATTCAGCAAATCTTTTGTCACTGCGGATCTCCTAAACTTCGCTTGCTCAACAATCGACATTAGGACCGTTCGGCTACATTGTCGGGTTGACCGGGAGCCTGGAAAGGCGGCCAGCTTGGGGCTGGCCGCTTTTGCCCTCTCATGACACGTTACTTGCCGCGATCGGCGTCACGACGCAGCTCGAAGCGAATGTTGGCGTCCGGATCAGCGCCGACATAGGTGCCGCGCTCGTACACATCATTGCGGGGCGCAAAGCTCTGCTGCTTCGTTGTCGCCAGTGCGCCTGATGCGGTCGCGAGGACGAAAGCCAGTGCGAAGGTGGTCTTGGTGAACATCGTGATGGCTCCTGTTTGTGTTGTCGCACACGTCGTTCTGGTGTGCGGTCGCATCATGCTGGCGCGAGGAGGGCGGGTAAATCAGCCCGACGTATTGCCGGTGTGAGTGCCAGTAGCCGCCGTGCGGGCTCGAAAGTCCCGCTTTGTCGGGGTTTTTCTGTTCGGCGCAACCGCAAGCAGGGGATGCTTCAGTCCTGGGAATGAGGTATTGTCTTCGTTGATACAGACGGGGATCGCTGACGTGAAAATATTGGTAGTGGATGATCACGTATTGATTCGCGAGGCGCTTCGCGGCGTTCTCAAGGAAGTCAAGGGCGATGCGATCGTATTGGAGGCCTCAACTTGCAGCCAGGCGATGCAGGTGATTGCGGCGCATCCCGACCTTAGCCTCATTTTGCTCGACCTCAACCTGCCGGATCGCGATGGCTTTTCCATGCTGACCGAGCTGGGCGAGCGCTATCCCGCAATTTCGGTGGTGGTGCTTTCCGCTCAGCAGGACCGCGCCAGCGTTGTTAAAGCCCTCGACCTTGGCGCCCTCGGGTTCATCCCAAAATCGGGCCAACGCGAAGTGATGCTCAGCGCCCTCCAATTGATCTTTGCTGGCGGCGTTTATATTCCGCCGGAGATTCTTGGTCGCGATGAACCATCCGCCCGGCCGGGTGCCGAGAAGGCGCCGGTCGCCAATCGCCCAGCCGTCTCGCCCGCCGATCTAGGCCTCACCGAGCGCCAAGTCGAGGTACTGTCGCTGATGATGAAGGGGAAAAGTAACAAAGCAATTTGCCGCGTTCTCAATTTGGCCGAGCCCACGGTGAAGAACCACGTCACTGCAATTCTGAGAGCACTGGGAGTATCCAACCGCACGGAGGCGGTCATAGCCGTGGCCGAACTCGGTTGGAAACTGCCGCCGACGCCCGAATCATAGGCCGCAGTGCGATGCATACCGTCAAGGCTGGCTCAGCACTGGGAGCATACGGTGGTTCAAGCCCGGTGTTAAACTGCGGGCGATATTGTCGTACATTACCAGGGCATCTGCCTCATGTCCGTCATGGCACAGCATCCGCGCGTTCATCATCGTGAACATCGCATCGCTCAATCTTTCTGCAGAGATTGCGTTGCTATTTTCCCGCTCTTCGATCAGCATGAGAATTTGCAGATCGCGCGTCGCGCATCCGCGTGTGAGTGAGCCGGCGGTCGTGCAGTCGATCATGGCGCCTAGACATAGAGCCGCTGCAGCGACATGAACTGGCCGATTGAGCAAATACTTTATCACGAACGGATCTCCCGAAATGGTTTACGTGGACATCGCTATTGCCCGATCGGGCACATGATCTGGGTTGAGTCGGGAGTTCGGGAAAAGCGGTCAGCCGTGGGCTGGCCGCTTTTGCCGTGGCATGACGCGTTACTTGCCGCGATCCCCGTCCCGCTGCAGCTCGAAGCGCACGTTGGCGTCCGGATCGGAGCCGACATAGTTGCCGCGCGCGTCGTACACGTCGTTACGGGGCGCGACGCTCTGCGGCTTCGTTGCGGCCAGTGCGCCTGAAGCGGTAGCGAGCGCGAAAGCCAGTGCGAAGGTCGTCTTGGTGAACATCGTGATTTCTCCTGTTTGAGTTTGTCGCTCACACTGTTCCGGTGAGCGTTCGCATGATGCTGTGCGAGCGGGGCTTGGTAAATCAGCTCGAGGTATTGCCGTGGCCGTCACCGAAAGGTGCCGCATCGCGCCAAAAGTGCCTGTTTGGCAGGGACTTTTTACGTTTGGTGCACTCGCAGGCAGGGGGATGCTTCAGTCCTGGGAGTCAAGTATTGTGCTGCAGCAAAGGAACTGTCTGCTCGTCGAGGGAATGTCGCTTTTGGAGGATCTTGGTCATTTAGACGAAGAGCGGCATGCTCGCCTTGCGGCCATCTCGGCACATTGGAACGTCGAGGTTCGAATACCGTCATTGCGCACTCACGGCCGCGAACGATGATCTTGCCGAGCGGACGAAGCAGAGACTCGTCACACCGAGACGCAGCGACAGGTCCGACGCAGATCGAGGAGCCGAGCTCCTTGTTGGCTGCCTCAAGCCGAGCTGCAACGTTTACCGCGTCGCCATGAGCGGTGTAGTCAAGCTTGGCACGGATTCCGACATCGCCAACGATAGCGGGTCCGGTTTCGAGGCCAATGCGTGTGCGTCCAAAGCCAATCGTCGCGACCTCGGGGCGATGGCGGAAGACCTCTGACCATGAGCGCAGCGCAATTGCGCATTCGACGGCCTTTTGAGGATGGTCTCTAAGATCGTTCGGCGCGTTAAATAAGGCATGCACAGCATCGCCAACAATCTTATCGATCATTCCGCCATGAGCGATAATGATCGTCGCCATACCCTCAAAATAATTATCGAGAGTGTCCACGAGGATCACCGGATCGACGTGGTGCGTCATTGTGGTGAACCCTTCGACATCGGTGAACAGCGCTGTCACTTCGCGCCGCTCACCAGCGAGCTTGAGCATGCCTGGCGTTTCGAGAATGCGCCGCACCACCGCAGGCGCAAGGTGCTGTTCGAATCGCGATCGCACCCATGCCTCGCGGTGGCGTATCGCCGCCAAGGAAATCACCGTTGCGACCACAAAAACGACGGTCTCGATGATGACGGAAAGCAGAGGCCCAACCAGACCATGCGTGGAGATGGAGACGAGCGCAGACACGCCGGACAAGCTCAGAAGCGCACGGACCGTCAGAACAGCGCCAGCGCTTGGCGCAAGTGCCCCGCCCGCCACGACCGCAAACGCTGTCCTAAGTGTGCGTTTCATGGCGTCTGTCTTGTTCGCTCGGCACTCCGACGTCCAGCCTATGGCAGAGTCGGATGCTTCAATCGTTGCTGGCACCGTCTTGGTGGGCGCTCGCATCTTGTTGGCACGAACGCATACGGTAAATCAGCCGAAGGTATCGCCGATGCGATTTCAAAAGCGCGCCCTAAGGGGCGAAAGTCCCGCTCTAACAGGGCTTTTCCTGTTCGGCGCGGGTGGCAAGGTGGGATGCTTTGGTCTTGGGAGTGAAGTACCGTGGCGACATCACCAAAGAATGTCATTGAGACGATTCAGCCACTGGCCTCGACCCCGTCTCTCTTTTTCAAGAGCCGGTTCAACATGGTGCGCAGCGGCATTGGATCGACCGGCTTGTGGAGCAGATGATAGCCGTTGCGCTGTGCCTCGCGCAGCAGCACGGGGCTGATGTCTCCGCTGACGAGAAACCCCGGGATAAGTGCGCCGAAAGCGGCGCGCAGCTGTTCGATCGCTTCGATGCCGGTCCGTTGGTCGGACAGATGAAAGTCTGAGATGACAAGATCTGGCGGGCGTTCGGCGTCGGCAAGATCGGTGAGCGCCTCTGCGGCTGAACGCGCGGCGATAACGTGGCACCCCCAGCTTTGCAGCAGCCCGCCCATTCCGTCGAGCGCCAAGGCGTCGTCGTCAATCACGACAATGAGCTTCTCGGCTGCGAGATTGAGCGCGCTCACGGCCGGCGCCGGCGGCGCGGCGGCTTCAGGCTTCGCAGCCACGATCGGCAGAATGACTGAAAAGCGCGAGCCGCGGCCGACTACTGACGAGAGTTCGATCGGATGATGGAGCAGGCGACACAGGCGATCGACAATGGCTAGGCCGAGGCCAAGCCCGCCGCCAAGCCCTCGCCGGTCATGTTGCGGGTCGTTGCCTCGGTAGAACTCGCTGAAGATCTTTTCGCGCTGATCGTCCGGAATGCCGGGCCCCGTATCCCAGATTTCGATCCGCAGATTTCGGCCGCGCTTGCGGCAACCGATCAAAACGCCGCCGCGGGCAGCGTACCGAACCGCGTTTGACACCAGATTGAGCAGGATTTGCTCAAAGAGCACGAAGTCACTGCGAACCCATGCGTGAGTTGGAACGACGCGGAAGTCCAAGCCGGCGTCCTTGGCGGTGCCGGCG
>Ga0126376_10002583_pt1 | contig 10286 bp, 10 predicted proteins | sample PanSoiMetPlot_15_FD_92760 | JGI IMG/M metagenome (GOLD analysis project Ga0126376, IMG submission 92760) | Tropical forest soil microbial communities from Panama - MetaG Plot_15 | ecosystem: Environmental > Terrestrial > Soil > Tropical forest > Bulk soil | place: Panama | collected 2016-02-17 | reverse complement strand
TCGGTCGCGCTGGCGCCCGATCTCGCCCTGGCGCGCGTGCGGGTGCAGTCGGGGGCGTTGGCCGACTGGCTGGCCGACCCGCAGCGCACAAAACCCGATGCGCTGATGCCGCGCTTTCCGATCGGCGCGCCCGAGGCGCGCGCGCTGGCCGCGTTCATCCTGACCGCTCCGCTGGCTCCGACGCCGCCGCTGCGGCCGCACCCGCGTCAACCCCCGCTTCGCCGTCGCGTGGGCTGGGACGAAGTCTCGGCACGGGTGTTCCGGCGCACGTGCTGGCACTGCCACGGGCAGCCCGACTACGCGCGCGGCGACGGCGGTCCCGGCAACACCGGCGGCTTCGGCTTCGCCGGGCGCGGGCTCGATCTGTCGAGCTTTGCCGGCATCGCGGCGGGCGCACGCGGCGACGACGGGCGGCGGCGCAGCGTGTTCAGCAAAGGCGCCGACGGCGAGCCGCTGCTCCTGGCCACGCTGCTCGCACGCCAGCTCGAGCAGACGGGGCGCGTCGTGCCCGGCGTGCGCGGAATGCCGCTCGGCCTGCCCGCGCTGTCACCCGAGGACATCCAGTTGGTCGAGAGCTGGGTTTTGCAGGGCCGGCCGCGTTAAGGCATGACCTGCGCGTCGAAGACCGCGGTCTCGATGCGGCCCGCGCGCTTCCATTGGATGAACAGCCGATACGGGCCTGGCTGCGGAAAGCCGTACGGGAACGCGATCTGGGCCGAGGGCGCCTGCGCCTGCCCCTGCCCATGCATCGCATGGGCCGCCTGCGGATTGACCTGCGCAAGCAGTGCCATGGGCACCGACCCCGATGGATGCAGGTGCGCGAACACCGCGCGGTCCCGGCGCACCACGGCCGCATGCCCGGCCATGCCCATGTAGGGCTCGAGCGATTGCGCGGGCCGCCCGTCCGCATCCTCGATCGAGAAGCGCAGCCACGCCACCCGCCGCGCGCGCAGCGGCGCGCCGTCCTGGTGCCAGAGCGCGCGCCCGCCGGCTGCCAGCGGAAATGTCGTGCGGCCGAAATCGGCCTGCGCAAGCGGCGGTCCCGGGCCCGCAGAATCGTCGCCAGAAAGCTCCGGCCCCACCCGCTCGCCCAGCTCGATCTCGGTTACCGCGGTCTCGAACAGGCCGCTCGCGTGCACGATATCGGCGAACAGCGCGTAGCGCCCCGCCGGCAGCGTGGGCAGCGTCTCGACGAAGCGGCCGGGGCCGCTGGCATCGGGATGCAGATGCCAAAGCCGCTCCATCTCGGGCAGCCGGATCACGAACAGGTGCAGCAGGTGGTCGTGATCGGGCACCAGGTCGTCGAGGCGGCGCCAGGACAGCCAACCCGGATCGCGAAGCGCCAGCTCGAGGCGGCCGTCGGGCGTGACGCGGGCATCGAGCGCCAGCGGTTTGTACACATGCTCCGCGTAGTCGCTGGCCTCCGCGTTCCACCAGCCGTTGCCCAGAACGACCCCGAGCACGACCACAGCCCCCGCCAGCACCATGCCCACGCGCGCGCGCCGGCGGCGCTGCCCGGTCGGCTTTGCGCCCGGCTCGAGCTGGGCCTCACGCGTGCTGGCGCCCACGATGCTGCACAGGCCGACCCCGAGCAGCACCAGGAGCGCGAACAGGAAGCCGCCCAGCGCACGCTGCATGCCCGCGGTGCGCGCCGGCAGGGCCGGCACCGGCACCGACAGCGCACCGTCACCGCGCGCGCCCTGGGCCAGGATCCGCACCTGCCAAGCCCCCGCCTCCATGATCCATAAGCTACCCGAATAGAGCTGGGCGTCCTCGCGCGACCGGTGCGCCTGGTCGGGGGTGGGCGCGTACAGTGCACCCGGACCCGCCATTCGCAGGGGCACGATCCGGAGCTCGGCGACGTCGGCATCGGGGCTGCGGATCTCGATCTCGGCCACGCCTGGGATCACCTGCGGCGGCCGCACGGTCACGAGCAGCCGATACGGCCCGGCCGGGCCCTCGTAGAACACGTCCGGGCTGCCCACGTGCAGCAGCGCAAAAACCAGACCGGCTGCAATCACCGGCGGATCCGTCGCATCCAGTCACCCCACAAGAGACCCAGAAAGCTGGTCACCATCGCGCATCCGAGCGCGACCGCCAGGCCCGCCCAGAGCTGGCCGCGCGTGTGCTCGTAGGGCTGGAACAGGTTGCGCGCCGAGTACCAGCCCGGATGCTCGAAATAGCTGCGATAGTGGGTGCCGAACACCCAGTTGCGCGAGGCTTCTGACATCAGGAAGTCGCCAAACGGCCATTGGACCAAGAGAAGCGCCCAGGAAGACCGCGCCCGAGGCCGCCGCCAGACGCCACCGCGCAAGATCGCCCGCACGCGCCCACAGGAGGTCGAGTGCCAGCGCGGGGGCGAGAATCAAGATCGGGAACCCGTTGGGAATGAAATGCGTCACCTTCTGATAGACCGGTCCCAGCTTGGGCTCGGCCGGAAACAAGGGCAGGATCCACTCGAAGGCGAGCGTCAGCACCGTATAGACGGCGGCCATGCTCGTCATCGGCCAACGGCCGCCGGCCGCGCGCGCCAGCGCGCACAGCACGAGCACGATCGCGAGCGCGACCACCCGATAAAAGATCGCGCTGTGCATCATCGAGCGATCGGTAAATTCCAGGATGAACGTCAGCTGGCCGGCGACCATGATCCCGCCCACGTACAGAAACAGCGCGCGCAGCCAGCGCCGCTCCGCGCCCTGGGCGCGGTTCATCCGGCCCAGGATCAGGATCAGCGCACCGAGCTGCACGGCCACCACGCCCAGGGCCAAGAGCGTATGCGGCGGACTGATGATCCGGACGTCGAGCCCGTAGGCCGCGTGCCACCAGTTGTCGAACGGCGCCGAGGTCAGCATGGCCACGCCGCCCCAGGCCGCGATGAACGCTCCCAGGGGCCCGTACAGGCCCCACATGCGCACCGAGGCCGCGCGTGCGTTCTGCGAGCGCGCAAACGTGGTCGACAAGATGAGCCAGCCCGAGGCCAGGCCGGCCAGCACACCGCACAGATAGATGGCCATGTGCGCGGGCGTCCAGAAGGTGTCGCGCCCGATCGAACGGTGCCACGAGATGTCCCACTGGCCGCCGATGATTGCGGAGGTGACCGCGAGCACGGCGCACCAGATCGGCCACGGGACCGCAGCCACGCGCGCGGCCGGCTGGGCGATCTCATGGGGCGATTCAGCAGGCGGCTCAGCTGTCGCTTCGCCGCCGAGAAGGCCAGCCCAGACTCGCCTCGCCCCACGCACGAAGGAGGCCGGTCGAAGACCGGGGTTTTCATCTGCGCGGGGCCCCTCGGCTCGTCTCACTGCAGCGCCTGTCGGACGTCCTCGAGCAGGTCGTCCGGATCCTCTATTCCTACGGACAGACGCAGAAGGCCCTCCCCGATGCCGAGCCGGGCGCGCTCGGCTGCCGGCAGGGATCGATGCGAAAACGAGGCTGGATGCGTCAGCAGCGACTCGACCTCGCCCAGGCTGGCCGCGCGCGCGATCAGGCGTACGCGGTCGTAAAAGCGCCGCGCACCCTCACCGCCGCCTGAAACCTCGAAGCTGACCATGGCGCCCGGCCGCGCCAACAGGCGCCGGGCGCGCGCATGATCGGGATGCGAGGGCAGGCCCGGGTAGTGCACGCGCTCGATGCCGCGCAGCCCCTCGAGCCCACGCGCCAGATGGGCCGCGTTCTCGCACTGGCGCTCGACCCGGAGCGCCAGCGTGCGCAGGCCGCGCAGCGCCAGCCAGGCTGCGAACGGGTCGAGCACGCCGCCGCACATCGATCGAAACGTGCGCACGCGCGCGATCGCGTCGCTCGAGCCGACGAGAATGCCGGCCATCACGTCGCCGTGCCCGCCCAGATACTTGGTCGCGCTGTGCATGACCAGGGTCGCGCCGTGCTCGAGCGGCCGGCACAGAATTGGCGTCGCGAACGTGGAGTCGACGATGAGCGCGATGCGCCGCTCGAGGCACAGGGCCGCCAGCGCAGGCAGATCGGCCACCCGCAAAAGCGGGTTGGTCACGGTCTCGACGACCAGCGCGCGCGTGGCCGGCTTGAGCGCGCGCTCGACCGCGCCCGCATCCCAGGCCTGCGTGAGCGTATGCTCAATGCCCGCACGCGGAAGCAGATGCGTCAGCACTTCGGTCGTGCCGCCGTAGAGCCCCTCGGAGGCCACCACGTGGTCGCCCCGCTCGAGGTGCGCGAGCAGGGCCCCGCAGAGCGCGCTCATGCCGCTTGCGAACGCGAGCCCGGCCGCGCCGCCCTCGAGCCGCGCCACCGCCTGCGCCAGCGCGTCTTGCGATGGATTGCCATCGCGCGTGTACAGGTACGCGCGACCCTGTGCCGCCTCGTCGGCCGCGCGCGCGTCCGGATAGTCGAAGTTGGTGGTTTGGTAGATGGGCGGGACGTGGCTGCTCTCGCCCGCGGCCGCCCGCCAGGCCCCGTCGGCGGCGTGAACCGCGCGCGTGGCCAGCTTCCAGGTGTCGAACTTCACACCGGGGAGGCTACCACGTTCGCGCGCGCTACTCTCGATCCCGGTGGGTGTTGTCCCGGCGCTTGGCCTCGCGCCGCCTGCGCTTGAGCGCTTCCCGATCCTTGCGCTTGCGCTTGACGCTCGGCTTCTCGTAATAGCGGCGATGCTTGACCTCGGCCAGCACGCCTTCCTTGGCCATCTTCTGCTTGAGGATTTTCATGGCCTTCTCCAGGCCGTCCTCACGAACTTCGACCTCCAGTGGTCGTCCGTACAAAGCGCTAACACCCCCTTCCGGGCTTCGGTGAGGCGCCACATGTACCCCGGCCGATCCGATCGGGTCAAGGATCATTTTTTTCGGGGTCTTCACCTTAAGCCGAGGAAAATATTTACAATATTTAGGTAAAATTCCTCTTTACTTGAAACCAGACGCATGCTAGTGTGGCGTTTGTGAGTGCCACCCGAGGGTATGGCAGGGGCATTTGGGTAGGTAGTGGGAAAGGAGACAGCATAATGTTTACTGGCGTGAAGGTGTTCTCGGCGACCAAGGCGAAAGAGCGCGAGGAGCTCGGCGAGAAGGTCACCGGTTGGATTCGGGAGCACAAGGGCTTTCAGGTGGTCGACAAGATCGTCACGCAGTCATCGGACCGCGAGTTTCATTGCCTGACCATCACTCTCTTCTATCAGATGCAGCAGTAGCAGTTATCAGATGCAGCAGTAGCGGTTGCGGAGGGCCTAGGCAGGCCCGCCCAGACGCGCGCGCACGCGTGGATCCTCGCATAGAAACGCGAGCTCCTCGGCGGCTACATAGGCGACGCGTCGCAGACGCAGCGCGGGGTGCTCGAGCGTAATCGCAAAGCGGTCGGTGCCGACCGCGGGCTCGATCGTGACTGCGGTGTCAGGCAGAGCCAGCTCGCGCTCGAGACCGCACAAGCGCCGATGGACCCGCTGGGCGCGTCGCGCCTCCGCGGCCGCGAACAGAGCGAAGTTGCGGTTGCGGCTCAGCCGCCCGCTTCGGAGCTGCTCCACCATCGCGTAAACGCCCTTGTACACGCTCCCATCCTAGCACATCATGCGCCCGTGAACGGCGGACTGGTGGTGATCTCGGGCTCAGCGCATCCCGACCTCGCCGAGAGCGTGGCGGCCCAGCTTCACGTCGCGCTCGGGCGCGTGCGAGCGGTCCGCTTCGCCAACGACAACCTCAAGGTCAAGATCGAGGACAACGTTCGCGACGCAGACGTGTTCGTGATCCAGACCTCGTGCCCGCCGGTGGCCGATGGCCTGCTCGAGCTCTTGATCCTGATCGACGCGCTGCGCGGCGCGTCGGCACGCCGCATCACGGCAGTCCTGCCTTACTATCCGTACGTGCGCTCGGACAAGAAGGACGAGCCCCGCATCTCGATTACCGCCCGTCTTTGTGCCGACCTGCTCGAGACGGCGGGCGCCGATCGGGTGCTGCTGCTCGACCTGCACGCGCCGCAGGTGCAGGGCTTCTTCCGCATTCCCGCCGATCACCTGACCGCGCTGCCCATCCTGGCGCAGGCATTTGCCGCCCGCGCGGACGTCAAGCAATGGGTCGTGGTGGCGCCCGACGTGGGCGCGGCCAAGCTCGCGCAACGGTGGTCACGCCGGCTCGGCACCGAGCTGGCGGTCATCGAGAAGCGTCGCAGCGGCGACGAGGACCGCGCGCATGCGGTGCGGCTGGTGGGTGACGTCCGCGGCGCGCGCGCCCTCATCGTGGACGACGAGGTGGCGACCGCGGACACGCTCATCGAGGCCACCGAGTTCGTGCTCGCGCAAGGCGCCCTGGCCGCCAGCGCAGCGGTCGTGCATCCGGTGCTTTCGGGCGACGGCCCCTCGCGCATCCGCGCCAGCCGGCTCGACGAGCTGGTGGTGACCGATTCGATCCCGGTACCCGAGGACAAGCGCAGCCCGCGCCTGCGTGTATTGTCGGTGGCGGGCCTGCTCGCGAGCGCGATCGAGCGCATTCATCAGGGGCGCAGCCTGACCGAGCTGTTTCAATAGCTCGAATTCGTGACACTCGACAAAGGTTAAGCGGCGCCGGAAATTCAAGACTTCCTGGTTAACGCGCGACTCGGAAGGTCAGCAGGATAATGCGGGCAAGCCGCTCGGCTACCGCGCCGGAGCCTGATCGCACAGCTGCAGGGCCAGCAGCGTGACGTCATCGGTGCGCGCCGGACCCGCGCTGCGATCGACCTCGGCCAGGATGCGCCGGTTGATCTCGGCGCCATCGTGGGGCGCCGCCGCCACCAGCTCGAGCAGGCGTCCCAGCTCGAGCGGGTTGCGCCCCGGATCGAGCGACTCCGCCACCCCGTCCGTCATCAGAATCACCACATCCCCGGGCAGGAGATCGAACTCGGCGCCCGCGTAGGTCTGCCCCGGCACCATGCCGAGCGGCGGCCCCGAGCCACCGCCGAGCGCGCGCACACGGCCGGTCGCCTGGCGCACGATGGGCAGCACGTGCCCGGCGTTGGCCACCACGCCGCGCCGCCGGGCCGCGTCCAGGTGCACGCACGCCACGGTCACGAAGGTGTCCTCGGGAGCCTGCTCGGCGACTGCGGTGTTGAGCTCGCCGAGGAGCGCCGGCGGCGACAGTCGCGTGCGCGCCAGCCGTCGAAAATCCGAGCTGACGCGCGACATGATCAAGGCGGCCGCCATGCCCTTGCCCGATACATCCCCGATGACCGCGGTGACGCGCCCGGCACCGGCCGGCACCACGTCGTAGAAGTCGCCGCCCACGTCGAACGCGGGCTGGTAGGCGCTGGCCACCCGGAAGCCGCCCACCTCGGGCGACAGCTGTGGCAAAAACTGGCGCTGAATGCGCCGCGCGAGCGTGAGATCCTGCTCGCGGAAACGCTGCCGTTCCTCGACCCCGCCCTTGGCGCGCAGCTGCTGTACGACCACCGACACCTGGGCGGCCACGCTCGCCAGAAGGTCCGCGTCGGCGACCTGAAAATCGGGCGCCGCCGGCTCGGCCTCCACCACCAGGAGCCCGAGCAGCGTGGTCCCGAAGAGGAGCGGCGCCGACAGCATCGAGCCCCGGCCGCGCGCGCGATCCGAAGGCACCAGGTTGGAGACCACCAGGTAGGGGATGAGGGCGGCGCCCGCCAGCGCATCCGCAATGGCGTCGATGCCCGCGCATAGCGCCGCGAGCAGCGCGCGCCCGCCCGCCGGATCGCTGGTCGGTATAAGCTCATGCGAGCCGCCATCGAGCCGAAACACCTCGACCCGGCGCACCGAGTCGAACAGGCGTTTGACGCCGGTCGCGAGCCGCGCCAGCACCTCGCGCTCGCTGCGCGCCCCCGACAGGCTGGTGGTCAGTCGGGCAAGCTCCTCCAGGCGGCGCACTGCGCGCTGGTGGCGCGCCAGCACGCGCCGTCGGCCTGGAGGAATGGTGCTACGACCGCCCATGATGCGAACGAACCGGCTTCTCCAGCGAAAAGCACGCCAACTTTTGCTCCCGACGCACAAGCTGCTGGAATGCGGTCACAATGGGCTCGCGAGGCCCACCCGAGCGGTTCTGATGGGGGTGGTTGCCGTGTGACAGACTGGCGCGTCGGGCCTTCGCAGGTGGTGCAACCGGTCGCCACCCGGGGGAAATCGTCTCCGGGGAAAACTGCCACGGCCGCCGACCGCTTTGCAACGCCCCCAGCGCTTAATCGCCCGGCCTAGTCGCTGGCGGGCGCAGGCGCGGGAGTCACGGTCTCGCGCGGCTCGGTCTCGGTCGGCGTGGGGGCGCCTTCTGCGCGGTCCGCCCACCAGCGGCCGCCATCGTCGTCGCTGGTATCGTAGCCCCAACGACCCTCCAGATGCTGCCCGTCCGCCGACATCTGGAGATAACCGCGCCCGTGCTGACGGTTCTCGCGCTGATGCCACTGGAAGCGCAGCACGTCGCCGTCGAGCGTTCCCTCGAGCGCGCCGTCGCGGTAGTTGACGGTGCCCCACACCTTCGTGCCTTGCTGGTGCAGGCTCATCTCGTGAAAGTTGGAATCCCAGCGGCCGTCGAAGCTGACACCAGGCGGCAACGGCCGCGGCTTGGGGCCGCTGACGCAGCCTAAGGCCGCGGCGACGACCAGCATGAGCAGGCAAGGGCCGGGTTTCACGGCGGTTAGTGTACATCAGGCTACGATGTGGGTCAAAAAGCGGGATTGGGCGGTGACTCGGGCAGATTGGGGCTCGTGCGCGCGCCGATGCCGCCGTTGCGATACTCGCCGGTCCGGGTCTCGACGCGGGCGTCGGCCCAGGCGCGCCGGGCTTCCAGCTCGAGCCAGTCTGCGTCGAGCTCGCGATCCCACTTGGCGAGCTGCGCGGTCGCCTCCTCGAGCTCGCGCTGCGCGGCCGCAAGGTCGATCTGCTCGGGCGTAAGGCACAGGTCGGTCAGCACGATGACCTTGTCGCCGTAGCCGACCTGCACGAAACCGGGACCGATCGCAAACGGCTGCTCACCTTCGCCCTGGCCCAGGCGCAAAACCCCGCTCCGCACAGCAGCCAGAAAGGGAATGTGCCCGGGCAGAATGCCGAACTCGCCCATGACGCCGGGCGCCGTGACCTGGGCCGCCTCGCCCGCGAAGGCGCGGCCCTGCGGCGTCACGATCTCCACCTTCATCCGCCCATCTCCGCTTCCAGACGCTTGGCCTTCTCACGCACCTCGTCGATGTTCCCCACCATGTGGAACGCACGCTCGTCGGCGATGTCGTCGAGCTTGCCATCCAGAATCTCGCGCGCTCCGCCGACCGTTTCTGACACCGGCACCAGCTTGCCGGCCAGGCCGGTGAAGGCCTCGGCCACGAAAAACGGCTGCGACAGGTAGCGCTGCAGCTTGCGCGCGCGCGCGACCGTGACCTTGTCGTCCTCGGACAGCTCATCCATGCCCAGGATCGCGATGATGTCCTGCAGGTCCTTGTACCGCTGCAGCGTACGCTGGACCTCGCGCGCCACCTGGTAATGCTCGGCGCCCACCACCTCGGCGGACAGAATGGTCGACGTCGAATCGAGCGGGTCCACGGCCGGATAGATGCCCAGCTCCACGATCTGACGGGACAGCACCGTGGTCGCGTCCAGATGCGCAAACGCGGTGGCGGGCGCCGGATCGGTCAGGTCGTCGGCCGGCACGAAGATGGCCTGCACCGACGTGATGGAGCCCTTGGTGGTGGACGTGATGCGCTCTTGCAGCTCGCCCATGTCGGTGGCCAGCGTGGGCTGGTAGCCGACCGCGGCCGGGATGCGGCCCAGAAGCGCCGACACCTCGGAGCCCGCCTGCGTGAAGCGGAAGATGTTGTCGATGAACAGCAGCACGTCGCGCCCCTCGTCGTCGCGAAAGTACTCGGCGACCGTGAGCGCGGACAGTCCTACGCGCGCGCGTGCGCCCGGCGGCTCGTTCATCTGACCGTAGATGAGCGCCACCTGCGATTTTGACAGATCGTGCTCGTTGATGACCTTGGACTCGATCATTTCGCGGTACAGCGCATTGCCTTCGCGCGTGCGCTCGCCCACGCCCGCGAACACGGAGAAGCCGCCCTTGGCCACCGCGATGTTGCGGATGAGCTCCATCAGGAGCACGGTCTTGCCGACGCCGGCCCCGCCGAACAGGCCGATCTTGCCGCCGCGCCGGTAGGGTGCCAGCAGGTCGACCACCTTGATGCCGGTCTCGAGCATCTCGACCTTGACCGACTGGTCGACGAACTTGGGCGGCGGCCGATGGATCGGCATGAACTTCTTCGCCCCGACGGCGCCGCGCTCGTCGACGGGATCGCCGACGACGTTCAAGATGCGGCCGAGCACCTCGGGCCCGACGGGCATCATGATCGGCCCG
>Ga0126376_10002582_pt1 | contig 10291 bp, 6 predicted proteins | sample PanSoiMetPlot_15_FD_92760 | JGI IMG/M metagenome (GOLD analysis project Ga0126376, IMG submission 92760) | Tropical forest soil microbial communities from Panama - MetaG Plot_15 | ecosystem: Environmental > Terrestrial > Soil > Tropical forest > Bulk soil | place: Panama | collected 2016-02-17 | reverse complement strand
TCGCTGGGATTGATTGCGGCGGAGGCGCCGGACGCCGGCGCGACCACACCGGTCGCCGGCAAACGACCGGTACCCAAGAAGCCGGCGGCCAACAAAGCCGCCAAGCCGGTGGTGCCGGCGAAAGAACTGTTCGCAGCCGCTCAGACCCCCGCGCCGATGGCGGCGCGCTCGATCGGGTTTTACGCCAGGGGCTGCCTTGCAGGCGCAACGGCGCTCCCCGTGGATGGCCCGGCGTGGCAGGCGATGCGGCTGTCGCGCAATCGCAACTGGGGACATCCCGAGCTGGTGGCGCTGCTCGAAAAGTTTGCCACCGAGGCTCGGGACCACGATGGCTGGCCCGGCCTGCTGGTGGGTGACATGTCTCAGCCCCGCGGCGGCCCGATGCTGTCGGGCCATGCCAGCCATCAAGTCGGCCTCGACGCCGACATCTGGCTGACGCCGATGCCCGACCACCGGCTGAGTGACCAGGAACGCGAGGAGTTATCGGCAACCTCGATGCTGGCCGCGGACAAGACCTCGGTCGATCCCAAGATTTGGAACGACGCGCACGTCCGGCTGATCAAGCGCGCGGCCTCCTACGCCGCCGTCGAGCGCGTGCTCGTGCATCCGGCCATCAAGAAGGCGTTGTGCGAGGCGACCGCCAACGACAAGGATCGCAGCTGGCTGCACAAGGTGCGACCGATCTGGGGCCACTACTACCACTTCCATGTGCGCATCGCCTGTCCCAAGGGCAGCACGAGCTGCGAGACCCAGCCCAATCCGCCCAATGAGGATGGCTGCGGCAAGGAGCTCACCGACTGGCTGGCGCTGATCAAGCGGCCGCCCGGGCCCCCAGGGAAGCCGGCGCCGGCGAAGCCGCCGTTGACGCTCGAGCAACTGCCGGCGGCCTGCAAAGCGGTGCTCGCCAGCAGTCCCAGCACGCCGGCGCCAGAGGCGAAAGCCCCCGTGAGCACGGCCGATAAGCCAACCGGCAACCAAACCAAATAACCAAGCCGCGCGGGCCCCCGGCGACACGGGAGCCGCCAGCCCCTCGCAGAACGCCAACGGGGCCCGGCCGGGCCCCGTCAAACGTCGCCACCCCCTTGGGGGTGCGGAACCCGCCGATGGCTATTCGGCCGCCTCCTTACGCGCCGTCAGCACGTTGTCGGCCAGCCGCCCGGTGAGCTCGGCCAGGTGATGGAACCGGGCCGAAAAGGTGCCAACACCCGCCGTCGCCGACCGCAATTCGACGATCAGATCGCTCATTTCCGATTCCGGGATCTGCGCGCGCACCACATCCCAACCGGGCCAGCCTTCGCGCGCGTCAAAGCCCAGGATCTGGCCCCGCCGCTGCGGGATCATGCCGTTAATACGCGCCGTGGCTTCGCTGGGGATGGCGATCTCCACCTCCATGATCGGCTCGAGCAGCACCGGGCTGCACTTTGGCATGCCCTCCGCCATGCCGATCCGACCGGCCTGGCGAAACGCCATATCGGAACTGTCTACCGAGTGATAGGAGCCGTCGATCAAGGTGACCGAAACGTCGACCACCGGGAAGCCCCCGAGCGGTCCGCGTTGCAGATAGTCGCTGATGCCGATTTCGACCGAGGGGATGAACTGGCGCGGCACCACGCCTCCCGTGATCTTCTCGGCAAACTGGAAACCTGATCCGCGTGCCAGCGGCTTGATGTCGAGCACGACGTCGCCGAACTGGCCGTGGCCGCCCGACTGCTTCTTGTGCCGGCCGCGGACCTCGACCGGTTTGCGGATGGTCTCCTTATAGGGAACCTGCCGCGGCTTGGACTCGGCTTCGACCCCGTATTTGCGTTTCAATCGCTCGAGCGCCACCCGCAGGTGCATTTCGCCCTGGCCCCACAACACCATTTGGTGCGTGTCCTTGGCGTGCTCCAGCTTGAGCGAGGGGTCTTCCTCCATCAAGCGGCCAAGCGCGCCCGTCAGCTTCACCTCGTCCTTGCGGTCCTTGACGCCGATGGCAACGCCGAACACCGGCTCCGGCGGCTCGGGCGCCTTGACCTGGGTGATACCGCCCTTATCGGCCGAGATGGTCTCGCCGGTGAGGATCTTTTCCAGGCGGCCGAGCGCCAGGGTATCGCCGCTCTTGCCCGCCGGCCGCTTCTTGGTCTCCTGCCCCAGCATGGCAAAGGCCGAGGCGGCCCGCTCTTCGGCGCGTGCGCCCTGCACGATCGTGCCTTCGCCGAAGTCGCCCGCCAGCACGCGCACCAGCGAAATTTTGCCGCCGTGCGCCGTGTACATGGTTTTGAGCACCAGCCCGGCCGACTTGGCATTTTCCAGCTTGAGCCGTTTGGCGGTGCGCTCGACGAACGGCGCCTCGTGGCGCAGCGCCTTGAGGAGCCGCAGAATGCCGTTGCCGTTCTCGGCCGAGCCCAACAGCACCGGCACGATCTGGCCGTCCTGCACGTCCTTGACGAGATCGGCAAACACCTTGTCGCGCGCCGGCTGGGCATCGCTGAGCAACTGCTCCATCAGCTCGTCGTCGTAGTCGGCAAGTTGTTCGAGCATCTTGAAACGCGCCTCGGACTCGCGGTCCTTGACGCTGGCCGGCATCTCGATCACTTCGGCGTTGGCCTGCGGCCGGTAGACGAAGGCGCGCTCCAACGCCAGGTCGACAAAGCCCGAGGCGGCGCCATTTTCCCAGATCGGGATCTGCCGCAGCACCAACGGCCGCGAACTCGCCGGCTGCAACGTGGGCAGAATATCGCGCACCTGCGCATCGAACGAATCGATCTTGTTCAAAAACAGGAAACGGGGAATGCCGCGGTCTTCAAGCTGCTTCAGGATCAGCTGCAGCGCCGGAACGCGCTTGGGGTCGGGCTCGCACACCACTACGGCGGCATCGCAGGCCGACAGCGCCAAGGCGCCCTCATGCTGGAATTCGATCGAACCCGGACAATCGATGAACGTAAAGCTATCACCGAGGAAGGATACGTCGGCGATATTGACCTCGACGCTCATGCCGTGGTCGCGCGCTTCCGCGGAGGCATCGCCGGTGGTGTTCTTGTCAGCAACCTTGCCCTGGCGCGTGATGGCATTGGTGCGCGCCAGAATGGCCTCGAGTAACGTCGTCTTGCCGGAAAGATAGGGTCCCACCAGTGCGATGCAGCGGGAGCTGCGGGCGGCCGAGCCACCATTCTGCCCCATAGGTTCCTCCTGAACAGCTCAGGTCGAACGGAAACGCGAAGCTCGCGCGCCCGCGCCTGAGCTTCATGGGGCGCGTGACAGTATCGTGAACCCGCGGGATGGCGAGCGCAAGCGCGGATGCTGAGCCAACGAGAACAGGCGCGCGGGACCGCGGTGGGCGCAAGCTCCCGGCTAACTCCGGGCGCTAGGGCGCTCAAGGCATGCCACCGATGCTGGGGAGGGCGGCCGCGCGCGCGGAAAGGTTGGAGGGCAAGGCGTGAGACAGGTGGCGCGGGCCTGGGCGCGGTGAACCGCGCGCGCCAAGTGCTTGATTTTGTGCGCTGCAGCGATGGTGGGGCAACCTTGGCTTCAAGCAGACGTGATCACGTAATGTTACCGAATTTAGCTTGACGGCAGGCTCTTGTGTCCCGCTAATTACTGTCAAGGCATAATCTGGCTCCCATCCACGAGGGTCGTTCGCGACGGTCGTGGGCTCGGGACCGGGGTGCCGAGGCCGGACCTTGAATCCTGGAACGCTGGCTAGGGCTTGAGAGTTTTGGCATCATGGGAATCGAAGCACTGAATAACGCTGCGCGCGCCGCAGGCTTTGCGATGGCCGCCCCCGACGACACCCCCGATGCGGAGGTGGTGCGCGGAGCAACGGAGGCTGGCTGGCAATCGGGAGCCTCGCTCCCGGTGCGGACGGCGCTGCTGTCGCCGCAGGTTGCCCGGCCATCGCCGGTTGCCGACTGGTTGAGGGCGATGCTCCCCGCCGGACGCGGAGCGCCCGCCGGCGCCCGCTGATCGGCGCGCCGCCGCTTTCTGTCAAAATGTGTTTGATCTGCCGCGGCGCGCGGGCTGTTGGGTCGCGTCCCCTGCCGCGCGGCACCGGTCTGCCGCCGCCTTTGCCGGATCACCGACCATCCAAGCGCGCCCCGCAGAGACCCTTCAAAGATCGGCCGGCTCAGCTCAAAGAAAAGGCGCGCTCACGGGCGCACCTCACAGCGGGCGCTCAAAAAGGATGACGCGCGGTTCGTCGGCGCTCTCTCCGGTTTGGCGAAAGCCGAGCGATCGGTAGAGTGCCTGCGCCGCCAGCATCTGCGGCAGCGTGTCAAGGCACATGCGCCGATAGCCGAGGCGCCGGCCGGCAGTGATCGCCGCCTCCGCCAATTGACGGCCGAGCCCGCTGTTGCGCGCCGCCGCCGTTACGTAGAGGCGCTTCATTTCGCACAGCTCTGGTGCCGCCGCCACCGGGCGCAGCGCGACGCAGCCGATCAGCAGCCCGTCCGTTGCCTGACGGGCCAGGATCAACAGGCCGCGCGGCGGTGCATAGGCACCGGGAAGCGCCGCGAGCTCGGCCTCGAAATCCTGAAAGCAGAGCGATGTGCCGATGCCGCGTTCGTACTCGCGCAGCAGCGCCACGACCTCGCCCAGCGTGGCGTGCTCGACCCCGTGGTTCAGAATGTAGTCTTGCATCACGCAAGCTTGAGCGCACGCATGGCGGTTGGCAAGCCCGGGGGCGGGCGCTGTCGATGCCAATAGGGTGAGGTGGTCCGCGCCGGTTCCGCCCCGGCTCGTCATCATCGGCTGCTGCGGCAGTGCCACCATGCGTTAATCTTCGAACGGATCGCGGACCAGAATGGTGTCCTCGCGCTCCGGGCTGGTCGACAGCAAGGCCACCGGGCACTCGATCAGTTCCTCGATGGTCTTGACGTACTTCACCGCCTGCGCCGGCAAGGCGCTCCAACTGCGGGCGCCGCGCGTCGACTGGGTCCAACCTTCGAAGCTCTGATAGATCGGCTGCACCCGCGCCTGGGCATTCTGCCCGGCTGGCAGCCGGTCGATGCGCTGACCGTCGAGGTCATAGGCCACGCACACCTTGATGCTCTCGAAGCCATCGAGCACGTCGAGCTTGGTAAGCGCGATACCATCTAGACCCGACACCCGCGCCACCTGCCGCACCAAGCAGGCGTCGAACCAGCCACAGCGCCGCTTGCGCCCCGTGACCACGCCGAATTCCTGGCCGCGCTGACCAAGCCGCTCGCCGACCTCATCGGTGAGCTCGGTCGGAAAGGGACCCGATCCCACCCGGGTGGTGTAAGCCTTGGCGAGCCCCAGCACATATCCGATCGCTGCCGGTCCCAAACCCGAGCCGGTGGCCGCCTGCGCCGCCACCGTATTGGAGGAGGTGACGAACGGATAGGTGCCATGGTCGACGTCGAGCAGCGCCCCTTGCGCACCTTCGAACAGGATGCGCTTGCCGGCGCGACGCTCGCGGTCGAGCAGCGACCAGACCACGTCGACGTGCGGCAAAATTTTTGGCGCGACCTCGGCAAGCTCGCGCAGCAAATCCTGTTTGCTGATCTCGGCCTGACCGAGCCCCCGCCGCAACGCATTGTGGTGCACCAACAATCGGTCGATCTTCGGCCCCAAGGTATTGAGGTTTTTGAGGTCCTGCGCCCGAATCGCACGCCGACCGACCTTGTCCTCGTAGGCCGGACCGATGCCGCGCCCGGTGGTGCCAATGCGGCCTTCGCCGGCGACCGCTTCGCGCAGCTGATCGAGTTCGCGGTGCAGCGGCAGGATCAAGGTGGCGTTCTCAGCGATGCGCAGGTTCTCGACGCTGACCGCGACGCCTTGTTGCCTGAGGCGCTCAATCTCGTCCAACAGCGCCCACGGATCGATAACCACGCCGTTGCCGATGACGCCGAGCTTGCCGCTGCGCACGACGCTCGAGGGCAGCAGCGAGAGCTTGAAGGTCTGATTGCCGATCACGAGGGTGTGCCCCGCGTTGTGGCCACCCTGGAAGCGGACCACGATGTCGGCACGCTCCGACAGCCAATCGACAATCTTGCCTTTACCCTCGTCGCCCCATTGGGCGCCGATCACCACAACATTAGCCATTCCGGAATCGCCTCCAATCATGCGCCGGCACGGGTTCTAGCTGGCGCCCGCGGCGGTTCGCGAGATATAGCCCTCCGCGGCGGTGGGCGAAAGCAATGGATTGCGGGCGGCCGGCAGCCTCGGCTGGGCGGGCGCTAGGGCGTCAATTACCGTAAATTAACCGCTTCGCTGCCGGCCAGGTCACGCGATAGCCGAAATCCAGCAGCCGCTCCTCGTCGGGCTCAAGTTTCATTTCCCACGCCAGCACCCCGCGCCGGTCATCGATGTCACGGCGGCTCGGCGCCACCTTGCCGATCAGCTCGACTTTGATGTCGGCGTTCTGCGACACGGGGACCTGATCAATGACCGCTATCTGGATGCTACGCTCATGCAGGTTCTTGAGCGTGACCCGGAAATTGCGCGCATCGGACTTAGTCGTCGAAATGATACCGGCCTCGCTGCGCTTCTCATCAACAATAGCATGCCGCACGCGGACGCTGTCGTCGGCGCCAAACGCCAGCTCATGCTCCTCACCGGGTGCCAGCAGCGGCAGCCGGCCGTTGCCGACGAAGATGCCGTCGCGGAACAGCGCAACCTGTCCCGGCAGCATCGGCGTCCCCCGCGCGATCACGATCTTGGCATAGAGGTAGGCCTTCTGCTCGCGCTTGGGCACGGTGCGCAGCATCAGCGCCGGGTCGAGGCTGGCCTCGTCGATGGCAACGCGCTTGGGCTCGTTGGTGGGCGGGATCGTAACCCGGCCACCGATCGCATAGATCGCCTGAAAGGCCTGGGTTTCGACCGTGCTGCGCGCTTCTTCCGCCTTAACCGCGTTTGCCGCCACCGTCTGGTCGAGCCGGTCGGCGTCACCGAAGCCGTTGCGAACGGCGGCCTCGCGCTCCAGCGAGCGCAGCACGCCGCCAACCGGCGCCGACGCCGGGCGGGCGCCATCGGGCTCATAGTCGATGGTGATCGGTGTGAGCTCCGCCGCCGCAGTTCCCGCACCTGGCCGCGCCGTCGACAGCGCCACGGCCACATTGTCCCAGCTCTCGCCGCTCTGCTGCTGGATGCTGGCGCGACGCATCAGGCTCAGTTTGGGGGCCTCGGTCTTGGTGCCGGTCGCAAGCCGTGCCTCGTAGTAGGGTGTCCACGAGGCGTTGGCCACCTGATAGCGGATGCTGATCTCCGCATCGAGGGCACTATCGGCCGCCACAAACAGCTTGAGCTCGGTGCGCTCGACCTGCGTCGGCGCGGCGGAGGCAAGCTTGCCTTCCAAATCCTTGATCTGGCGATCGAGCTCGCGAATCTTGATGTGGGTATCGAGGATGGTTTTTTGCGCCTCGCCGGAGCGCTGCCCGATCAGGGCAAAGAGTTGCGCCCAGTCCGGCTCGGCCGCCGCGGCGTGGCCGGCCGGCGGACGCAGCGGCAGCTGCGCCAAGTTGGTGATAAGGGTCTTTTGCGCCTCGGCGGCCTTACTGGTGCCCTCGAGCCCGGCCCGCTCGTCGCGCAGCTTCTCGATAGCATCCTCCAGGCGTTGGCGCTCGCTGGCGGCAATCGAACTGTCGGCGCGCGGCACGAACAGGCGGCGGCTGTCGACGGAGCCGATCTCGAGTTTGCCGGTGGCCTTTGCCTCGACGCGGATCGAGCTCGCGATGGCGCGCGCCGGAAGGTCGGCGAAGACAATGGCGTGATCGCCACCCTCGAGCTTGATCGCACCGAGCCGCGTCACCTCCGCCCCCGACGGATAGACCGTGACCTGGCTGACGTGCGAACTGGCGCTGATTTCGGCAGCCTCGGCGGCAGCGGCCCCGATGAGGAGAATGGCGATGATTGAAGCCCGCAACAGCATCGATCAACCTCCCGCCCGCCGGCGCGTGTCCCGCGCGTCATCAACGGCCCAGCTCTAGCAAGCCGGCGCGAGACAAATATGACGAAAATATGCGGCGGCGATGGCGCCCAGCCGCTGCCCTCACCGCCGCGGCGGCAGCGCCGTCAGCAACCGTTAGAACAGCAACGGGTTCACCCGCACCACCTGCGGCAGCGCCCTGATCTTCGCCAGAATTTCCTCGCTCACCGGCTCGTCGATCGCCACCATGCAGATGGCATCGCCGCCGGGCTGGTCGCGGCCTAAGTTGAGCGTGGCAATGTTGAGCCCGGCCTCGCCCATCAGCATGCCGAATTTGCCGATGAACCCCGGCTTGTCGAAATTACGGATAAACAGCATGCGTGGTGTCAGCTCGAACTCCATGTCGATGTTGCGCACCTGGATGATGCGCGGGCGGCCGTCGGAAAACACCGTGCCCGCGACCGAGCGGTCGTAGGCATCGGTCCTGACCGTGAGCCTGATATAGCTTTCGAAGGCGCCGTCCTGGCCGCGCGTGACTTCTTCCAGCCGCATGCCACGCTCTTTGGCGCTGATCCCGGCCGACACCATGTTGACGTCCGACAGCAACGGCCGCAGCACGCCGGCCAGGGCGGCGGCGGTCAGCGGCTTGGTGTTGAGCGTGGCGACCTCGCCCGAGTACTCCAATCGCACGCCTTTGATGCTGGTCTCGGTGAGCTGCCCGGCGAACAGGCCCAGCTGCTCGGCGAGCTTGACCCATGGCCGCAGCCGCGGCGCCTCCTCGGCGGTGATGTTGGGGAAGTTGACCGCGTTCGAGATCGCGCCCTTCAGCAAGTAGTCGCACATTTGCTCGGCCACCTGCAAGGCGACGTTCTCCTGCGCCTCGCCGGTGGCGGCACCCAGGTGCGGCGTGCAGATCACGTTCGGTAGACCGAACAGCGGGCTCGCCTTGGCCGGCTCCACTTCGAACACGTCGAACGCCGCCCCGGCCACCTGCCCCGAGTTGAGCGCATCGGCCAAGGCCCGCTCGTCGACGAGACCGCCGCGGGCGCAATTGATGATGCGCACGCCTTTCTTGGTTTTGCGCAATTGAGCCGCATCGACGATGTTGCGCGTCTTGTCGGTGAGCGGCGTGTGCAGAGTGATAAAGTCGGCCCGCCGCAGCAGCTGCTCGAGCTCCACCTTTTCCACCCCCAACGTCAGGGCGCGCTCCTCTGACAAGAACGGGTCGAAGGCAATCACCTTCATGCGCAGCCCCAGGGCGCGATCGGCTACGATCGAGCCAATGTTGCCGCAGCCGATCACTCCCAAGGTCTTGGCGAACAGCTCCACGCCCATGAACTTCGACTTTTCCCATTTGCCGGCCTGGGTCGAGCGATCGGCATCCGGGATCTGCCGCGCCAGTGCCATCATCAGCGAGATGGCATGCTCGGCGGTGGTGATGGAATTGCCGAACGGCGTGTTCATGACGATAATGCCTTTGGCGGTAGCCGCCTTGACATCGATGTTGTCGACGCCGATGCCGGCGCGGCCGATCACCTTGAGGCGGCTCGCCGCGGCGATGATCCGCTCGGTCGCCTTAGTGGCGGAGCGCACCGCCAGACCGTCGTAATCACCGATGATGCTCTCGAGCTGGTCCTTGCCGAGACCGACCTTGACGTCGGTGTCGATACCGCGCTCGTTGAAGATGGCGACGGCGGCCGGGGACAGCTGATCGGCAATCAGAACGCGGGGCATGTTGATTATCCTATTTTGAGCGGCCAAGGCGGCGAGAACCACCCCGGTCGGGAGCGCCGTCGGTGGCCGCTTGCACCCGGTCGCGGATGCGAGGCTGCGCCGTCGCCGGCGTTCACGCCGCCTTGGCGAGCGAGCGTTTGGCCTCGACAAAGGCCCACTCGAGCCACGGCGTCAGTGCCTCGACGTCCGCCGTTTCCACCGTCGGGCCGCACCAGATGCGCAAATGCGGCGGGGCGTCGCGATGGCCGGCCACGTCGTAGGCCGCCTGTTCGGCATCGAGCATCGCCTCGATGCGTTTGATCAGCGCGCGCTGCTGCTCCTCGGGCAGCCGCGCCACCGCCGGGTCGACGATCTTGAGGCAGACGGACGTGTTGGAGCGCGTTGCCGGATCGACGGCGAGGTTTTCGAGCCAGCTCGTGCGCTCGGCCCAATCGATCAGCACGCGCGCATTGGCATCGGCACGGGCCATCAGCGCCGGCAAGCCGCCGATCGTTTCGGCCCAATTTAAGGCATCGAGATAGTCCTCGACGCACAGCATCGATGGCGTATTGAGGGTTTCGCCCTCGAAGGCGCCGCTGATCAGCTTGCCACCCTTGGTCAGGCGAAACACCTTGGGTAGCGGCCAGGGTGGCACATAGGTTGCGAGCCGTTCGACGGCGCGGGGCGACAGGATCAGCATGCCGTGCGCGGCCT
>Ga0126376_10002581_pt1 | contig 10291 bp, 8 predicted proteins | sample PanSoiMetPlot_15_FD_92760 | JGI IMG/M metagenome (GOLD analysis project Ga0126376, IMG submission 92760) | Tropical forest soil microbial communities from Panama - MetaG Plot_15 | ecosystem: Environmental > Terrestrial > Soil > Tropical forest > Bulk soil | place: Panama | collected 2016-02-17 | reverse complement strand
GTCACGCCCTCGTCAGTACCGCCGCGCGTGCCGTCTCCAGCAACTTCGCGGCATTCGCGCGGATGTCGCCGTGGCTAAACACCGCGCTGCCCGCCACCAGCAACTCCGCCCCCGCCTTCACCACGTCACCAACGGTTTCTAGGTCCACGCCGCCATCCACTTCAATCCGGAAATCCAGCTTGCGTTCCTTGCGCAACCGGGCCAGCGCTGCAATCTTGTTCAGCGCATTGGGAATGAACTTCTGGCCGCCAAATCCTGGATTTACGCTCATCACCAGGACGTGATGCACCAGGTCCAACACTTCAGTGAGCGTTTCCACCGGTGTCGCCGGATTGATCACCACGCCCGGTTTGCACCCGTGCGAAGTAATCAGGTGCAGCGTGCGGTCCAGGTGGATACACGCCTCCTGATGCACGGAAATCCAGTCCGCGCCCGCTTCCGCGAATTCGGGAATGAAAAAGTCCGCATTCTCGATCATCAGGTGGCAATCGAGCGGCACCTTCACGGCCTTGCGCAAACTCTTCACGATCGGCGGCCCCAGCGTTATGTTCGGCACGAAATGCCCATCCATCACGTCCACGTGCAACAGCGTGCCCCCGCCGTCGAGAGCCTGCTGCGCATCGCTCGCCAGTTGCGCGAAGTCGGCCGACAATATGGATGGCGCCAGTTCAATTTTCATAGCCGGTTTCCACTCCTTTTCCACCCCGGGATTATACGCCGTACCCTCTGCTTCCGAATACCGCCGCACCAGCGACAACCTTTAGATTAGTTGTCCTAGCCAAAGGGCTCTTCTCGTGGCCCAGGCTTCAGCCTGCGCTCTTCTCTGTTTCCGGTGGGCGGCCCCACACGCCGGCTTTGCGTGTTGGGAATTTGCGAATGTCCTCCTCACCTTCACCTCGCCTACCCGTCTCGGCGCCCTCTGTGGGACCTCCGCAACCTCTGTGGTAATTCTTTTTCCCTCTCGCCCCTTCCCCTTACACTTCCGGCTGTCTCCACTCCACCGAACACCTCTTCTCGCTGCTCTCCCGCGCCAATTCCATCGCCACCATCACCTGCAACGCCTGCTCCGGCGTCACCAGCAATTCCGCTCTCCCCAAGATGCAATCCCGCACGTTGGCATAAAAATCCCGCCAGTCCCCGGACGATTCTATCTTTCGTTTCATGACCTGCTCTCCATCCGTCAGTATCAGTTCGCCGAAATTTTCCGGTTTCTCCAGCATCCACGATTCTCCCGGCCCCGGCACGCGCTCCCGCAATGCGCTCTCCAGCGGATCAAACTCCTTTTTCAAATAGCACCCCTTCGTCCCCAGCACCACAAATCGCGAGCGAGGCACCGCGTTCAACATCGATGCGCTCACCATTGCCAGCAGGCTCTGCGGGTAGTGCAGCCAGATATCGAACGCATCGTCGGTGATAAACCCTTCCCGCTCGATCCGCACATCCGCGGTAATGCGTTCCGGCGTACCAAACAAAGTCAGAGCATAATCCAGCAAATGCGGCCCCAGGTCAGCGAAGACTCCGCTCCCCGGCCCGGGAATCTCCCGCCAGGCCTCTGGCCTTCGTTTCGGTCGGTAACGGTCGTAATGTGCCTCAAAACGTACAATCCGGCCCAACTCACCGCCGGCCAGGAGTTTCCGCAGCGCTTGAAAATCGGCGTCGAATCGCCGGTCGTGATACACGGTCATAACACGCCTTAGCCGCTTCGCCGTTTGCACCAGCTCGGTTGCTTCCTGCACCGTGTTCGTGAACGGCTTGTCCACTACCACGTCGCGTCCTGCTTGCAGGCAGCGCAGAGCGAACGGAAAATGCGTCTGATTCGGCGTGGAAATCACCACCAGCCGGATCGTGTCGATGTCCAGCAGTTTATCGAGGCTCCGTGCGATTCGCGCTTCGGGATACGCGTTCTTCGCTTCGTCGCCCGTTCGCTGCACAATCGCGGCCAGTCGCAGTCCCTTCACGGCCCGAATCACCGGCGCATGAAAACATCGCCCTCCCAACCCAAATCCCACCAGTCCCACATCAATCAAGTTTTCTCCTCTCTTCGACACGTTCCTCTGCCTTCCCTCGCCGCATCCCGCCCGCGCTGCGGCAAACATTAAACCAAAATCGCCCCGCAAATCGAAATTGGTTCCATCACCGTGTGCGTTATATGCTTTCCCCAGTGGACAAATCGCCTCCTCCCCAACAAGCACCCACTCGCGGCCTCTATCTCGGCCTGGTCATCACCGTTTTCGCCGTCCTGGCCTATGCCGCCTACATCACCGTCCAATTCTCCGGCCTGCGCCGACTGCAAAGCGACCTCGTCGACCGCAACCGCCGCGACTCCCTGCAACTCCTTCGCATCCAAAACGATTTCAACTCCCTCGGCCTAGCCATGCGCGACATGCAGGGCCCCACCGAGCCTTACCCCATCGTCGCCTGGGTCTCGCAATTCGCACGCATCCGTATCGACCTCGTCGACGCCTTGCAACAGGAATCTCTCCTTGCCGTCGCCGCGCCCACCAGCGACCAGCGCGGCTATCTCAATCAGTCTCTCGCCCAATTCTGGGACGCCGTCGCCCGTATGTTCGCCCTCGCGCAAGAAGGCTCGGAATCCGCCGCCGCGCAGCAAATCCGCGATACCTTGCAGCCGCGCCAGGCCGCTCTGAGTTCCGCCGTGTCGCGCCTGCTGGTGCAGAACAACGAAGCCGAAGAGCGAGCCGCCGCCCGCATCTCCGAAATCTACGATCGCGTCGAACGCCAGGTCTATTTCTTTCTTACCGTCAGCCTGGTCGCCATCATCCTCACCAGCCTCTACCTCATCCGCTACAATCGGCGCATCTTCGCGCACGTCGCTGAACTCTCCTCGCAGCGTAGCGACCTCGCCCAAAAACTCATCGCCACTCAGGAATCCACTCTCCGCCACATTTCCCGCGAACTGCATGACGAATTCGGCCAGGTACTCACCGCCATCGGCTCACTTCTTCGCCGCACCGGCAAGGATCTCCCCGCCGATTCTCCCGTTCATGCCGATCTCCAGGAAGTCCAAAGCATCGCGCAAACCACGCTCAACAACATTCGCAGCCTTTCACAAGCCCTGCATCCCGTGTTGCTCGATGAAGCGGGACTCGAAGCCACGCTCGATTGGTACATTCCCACGGTGGAAAGGCAGACGGGTCTTGTGCTTCACTACGAAAAGTCGGGGAATTCCTATCCCGTGAGAGCTTCCGCCGGGGTGCAGATTTATCGCGTGCTTCAGGAAGCGCTGAACAACGTCACGCGCCATTCCGGCGCCAAGGACGCCTGGATTCGCTTGCAGTTCCACGCTACGGAAGTCATTCTCGAAGTCGAGGACCAAGGCAAAGGCTTTCATCCCGCGGAAGCACAAACCGGCATCGGCCTGGTGGCGATGCGCGAACGTGCGCAGATTCTTGGTGGTAAGCTGCATTTTTCACCGCTCCCTGCCGGCGGCACGCTCCTGCACCTGCAGATTCCGCGCGATAAAGTGGAACCTCATGTCGAATAAGCTCACCGTTTTGCTCGTTGACGACCACGCCCTCGTCCGCCGCGGCTTTCGCCGCATTCTCGAGGACGAACCCGCCTTGCAGGTCGTCGGCGAAGCCAGCGACGGCTTCGAAGCCGTCGAACTCGCCGAACAGTTTCATCCGAGTGTCATCGTCATGGACTGCGCGTTGCCGCAAATGAACGGCAACGAACCCTCCCGCCGCATCCTCGCCAAGTTCCCCGACATCGCCGTCCTCATGCTTAGCATGCATTCCGAAGACACGCTCGTCCGCCAGGCCCTCGAAGCCGGCGCTCGCGGCTACATCCTCAAAAACGCCATGGATCTTGATCTCGTTTCCGCCATCAAGAAAATCGCCGAAGGCAAAACTGTTCTCGACCCGCAAATCACCCGCACCGGCAACCTCAAGGGCGAGCGCGACACCGGCCTCACCCCGCGCGAACTCGAAATCCTCCAGCACATCGTCGCCGGCAAATCCAACAAGGAAATCGCCGCCGAGCTCAAGCTCAGCGTCAACACTGTTTCCGTCCATCGCGCCAACATTATGGACGCCCTCGGCATCCATAAAACCGCGGAGCTTGTCGTTTACGCTATCCGCAACGGCCTGGTGAATCTTCCGTGAAGCGGCGTGACTTCCTGAAAAATTCCTTCGGCGCCGGAATCCTTTCCACTGGATTTCCCTTTGTCATGCCTGCCGCGGGCGCGCTCGGCTTTCAATTTGCCGATGTCACCTCGCAAGCGGGCATTCAGTTCCGCCACAACAGCGGCGCTTACGGCGGCAAGCTCCTCCCCGAAACCCTCGGCTCGGGTTGCGCCTTTCTCGATTACGACGCCGACGGGTGGCCCGACATTCTGCTCCTCAACGCCACGGACTGGCCCGGCCACAAACGGGAACGCAGCACCCTCAAGCTTTACCGCAACAATCGCAACGGCACCTTCAGCGACGTTACCAAAGCGGCCGGTCTCGACGTGGAACTCTACGGCATGGGCGTCGCCGTCGGCGACTACAACAACGACGGCTTCCCCGATATTTTCATCTCCTGCGTCGGGCAAAGCCGCCTGTTCCGCAACACCGGCAAGGGTGCCTTCGTCGACGTCACAAAACCTGCAGGCCTCCCCAACAAGCAAGGTTTCAGCACCTCCGCGGTCTGGTTCGATTACGATCGCGACGGCCTGCTTGATCTGTTTGTTTGCAATTACGTTCGCTGGTCCGCGGAGCACGACGTCTTCTGCAGCCTCGACGGCAAAAACAAATCCTACTGCACGCCCGAAGCCTATCGCGGCGACACTTGCTGGCTCTTCCACAATCGCGGCGACGGTACCTTCGAAGACGTCACCTCCACCAGCGGCATCTTCGATACCAGCTCCAAATCCCTCGGCGTGGCCATGTTCGACTTCGATCAGGACGGCTGGCCCGACCTTTTCGTCGCCAACGATACGCAACCCAACAAGGTCTACCGCAATCAGCGAAACGGAAAATTCAAGGACGTTGCCGTGGAACTCGGCCTCGCCTTCAGCAACGAAGGCAAAGCCCGCGCCGGCATGGGCGTGGACGTCGCCGACTTCGACAACTCCGGCAAGCCGGGCATCGTCTTCACCAATTTCGACAACGAAATGCTCGGTCTCTATCGCTCCAACGGCAAATCCTTCGACGACGTCGCCATGCCTGCAGGGCTCGGCGCCGCTTCACGCAACACTCTCGGCTTTGGTTGTGTTTTTTTCGACGCCGATCTCGACGGCCGTCTCGACCTTGCCGTCGCCAACGGCCATATTGACGACACCGTGCGCAACATCCGCGGTAACGTCGGCTATGCCCAGCCGCCGCATCTTTTTCTGAATCAAGGCAACGCCAAATTCCGCGATGTTGCCCCGGAAGTCGGTGGCGGCTTCGCGCAATCCAAAGTGGGCCGCGGCCTCGCCGTCGCCGATTTCGATCGGGACGGCGATCTCGATCTCCTCCTTACCACCAACAACGGTCCCGCCTATCTCTACCGCAATGATCAACTCGCCGGAAATCGCGGCTTGCGCTTCCATCTTGTCGGTATAAAATCCAACCGCGATGCCATCGGCGCCGCGGTCCGCCTTTTTTCAAACGGTCAGGTGCAGTCGCGCGTCGTGCGCAGCGGCTCGAGCTATCTTTCCCAATCCGAATTGCCGGTCACTTTTGGGGTCGGAAAGCAGGACGAAATCGAAAAAATTGTCATCGATTGGCCCAGTGGCCGCACCGAAGAATTTCCAAAGTTGAAAGCGGGCAAGGCCTATCAAGTCATTGAAACCAAAGGCATTATCGAGCCATCAAAATCCTAATACTTTCACAGTATTGCGCCCTCTTTTCGTCGAACATATAAAGGTTCCAACATGCTGTTGCTTCCTACCTGGCTTTCCTGAGCCGACGCTGGAAGCACCCCAACAACTATTGCGGCCGGGCCAACGACCCCCGGCCGCATTTTTTAGTGGCCACCGAGCCTGCTAAACTTTCAACGGTCCCTGGGGGAAATTGGATGCAACGCTGGCGCTCCCTAAGCGTGCTGGTCCTGGCGCTCACCGCCATTTATCTTTACGCCGCTCCGTCCGCTACCATCTTCTACGCCGCAACCGTTCTTCTTCACACCGGCCTCGGCTTTCTTGCCACACTCGGCGTCCTGATCCTTCTCTTGAGTGGGGCCTTGCGTCAGGAATCCTGGCTCTCGCACATCGGCTGGCTTTTCTTCTTGGCTGGCGGTACGCTCGGCATCGTCCTAATCAAGATCGGCACGCCACACCGCCTTCAAGCTTGGCTCTATACGCACATCGCTCTCTGCATCATCGGAGTAATCTTTCTCACCTGCGCATGGCTCGCCTCCCGCAACTGCCTCAACACCGACTTTCTCCAGCAATCTTTGCGTTTCGCCGTACTCGCTCTTCTCACCCTCGGCGTTGCCGCCGGAGCCTGGTGGGCTCGCAACATCGCCTGGAAAAACGCTTATTGCGTACGCAACCCCGCCATCGCTCCGGCCACCATGGACCAAGAAGGTGACGGCCCCAAGGGCAAATTCTTCCCCAGCTCCGCGCAGACCAAGGACGGCAACTACATCCCCTCCGACTACTTTCTGAAATCGCAAGCCTGCGAGCGCTGCCACTCGGACATCTACAAGCAGTGGTACAGCTCCATGCATCACTTCTCTTCCTTCAACAATCAGTGGTACCGCAAGAGCATCGAGTACGTGCAGGAAGTGGACGGCGTGAAACCCTCCAAATGGTGCGCCGGCTGCCATGACCCCGCGCTACTCTTCAGCGGCAAATTTGACACGCCGGTGAAGGAAAACATCCATACGCCCGAAGCCAACGCCGGGCTGAGCTGCATGATGTGCCACAGCATCGTCGACGTCAAAAGCACCATGGGCCAGGGCGATCTCATTCTCGAATATCCGAAACTCCACGAACTCGCCGCCAGCAAAAACCCCCTCATCCGCGGCCTGCACGATTTCATGGTGCGCTTGAATCCCGAACCGCACCGTCGCGTTTTCATGAAACCCTTCATGCGCGCCCAGGTTCCGGAATTCTGCTCCGGCTGCCACAAGGTGCATCTCGACCAGCCCTTCAACAACTATCGCTGGCTGCGCGGCTTCAATGAATACGACAACTGGCAGGCCAGCGGCGTTTCCGGCCAGGGCGCGCGTTCTTTCTATTACCCGGCGAGCCCCATGATGTGCGCCGATTGCCACATGCCGCTTGTGCCTTCCAAAGATGACGGCAACATCAACGGCCACGTGCACTCGCATCGCTTCCCCGGCGCCAACACCGCCGTGCCTTTCGCCAACGAAGATTTCGCGCAGCTCGAAGCCAGCCGCAAATTCCTGCAGGCTGGCCAGCTCAGTGTGGACATTTTCGCGATTTCTCCTGTCTCGAAAGAAGAGGCGGCAAAGAAGGCGTCCGAGTATCCCAAGCAGGAACTTTCCACCACGTTCGCGGTCGGCGAAGAATCGGAATCTTCAGCGGCGCAAAGTGCCACTGGCGAAGCGCGTCCCATCACCGCGCCCCTTGGCTGCGTGGATGCCGCTGTGCGACGCGGCGACGAAGTGTTAGTTGACGTGGTCGTGCGTACCCGTAAGGTCGGCCACTTCTTCCCCGGCGGCACCGTGGACGCTTTCGACGTCTGGCTCGAACTCCAAGCCACCGACGAAAAAGGTCAGACCGTCTTCTGGAGCGGCAAAGTCGAAGACGGTGGCAAAGGACCCGTTGATCCCGGCGCGCACTTTTACAAATCCCTGCAAATCGACGCGCACGGCAATCCCATCAACAAGCGGAACGCGTGGGCCACGCGCGCCGTCGTGTACGTCCATCTCATCCCGCCCGGCGCCGCCGACACGGCTCATTTCCGCCTGCATATCCCCGAAAGGGCCGGCGAACGCATCACGCTTCACTCCAAGCTCAACTACCGCAAGTTTCAATGGTTCAACACGCAATTTTCATTTGCCGGTACGCCCGATCCCGCGCATCCCGCCGATACCACGAAAGATCACGACGATCGCCAGTGGCTGTTCAATGGCGACACCTCTGACGTTTCCGGAAAGTTGAAGTACGCGCCAAGTCTCCCTGTCATCACCATCGCCGAAGACACCAAAACCATCCGCGTGCTTCCACACTCCGCCCTCGCGCCTGCCCCGCAAATTTCTCTCGTGAAAGACGACTGGACCCGCTGGAACGATTACGGCATCGGTCTCTTCCTGCAAGGCGATTTGAAAGGCGCCGAACAGGCCTTCACAAAAATCACCGAAATGGCTCCTGACAATTTCGATGGTTGGACCAACGTCGGCCGCGTTCGCGTCCAGGAAGGCAACACCGAGGGCGCGAAAGTGGTTTTGCTCAAGGCTCTTGCGCTAAAGCCCGGCCTGCCGCGCGCAAGTTTCTTCTATGCCCGTGTCCTCAAGGATGAAGGCAAATACGACGAGGCCGCGCAAGCCCTGCAGTCCGTTCTCGCACAGTTCCCGCGCGATCGCGTCGTGCATAACGAACTTGGCCGCATCCTGTTTCTGCAAAAACGTTATGCTGATGCCGTGAAAGAATTTCAACAAACGCTGGCCATCGACCCTGAGGACCTGCAAGCGAACTACAATTTGATGCTCTGCTACACCGGCCTCGGCGATGAAGCCCGCGGCAAGGAACACAAGGTGCGCTATCTGCGTTTCAAAGCCGACGAGTCCTCTCAGGCCCTCACAGGCGCCTACCAACAGACGCATCCCGGAGACAACAACGAGCGCCAGGCAATCCACGAGCATGTTTCCATTCCCTTGCCCGCTTTTGGCAACACCAAGCCTGGGAAGGGCACGGCCACCGCTAGTGCATCGCATAAAGTTTCAGGGTCAGCCGCCGCTGGGGCCGGCCGTTAATCCCATGAATTTCCGAATGGGATTCCGGAGTCCGATCCAAATTTGTCATCCCGAGCCGAGCGAGGGACCTGCTTTTTCTTGTTTGTTGAGGGGGTCGGAGCTTTAGCTCCGACATTAAGCCAGATTGCCAGATGGGCTTTAGCCCGTGAGGAAATGTCTTTTAGATGTGCCGTTTCGTAAATAGCCCTAAGGACTGACCCAATGACTTGGATTAAAACCTTCCGCCTCGAGGAAGACGAGCGCGTTCGCGATGCAGTACTAAAGGAACGTGCTCTTTATCCCAAGGAATACGCCACGCCCGCTCCCAGTGTCGACCGCGGCTTTGAAAACAGCATCGTCGGCTCACACACGCTTTTCCCCGACGTGCTCTACCACTCCTTCAGCGCCTTCGGCGCCATGATGTCCCCCGATCTTCCCCTCCAGCGCTACCAGCACGAAATGATCGCCACCATGGTCTCCGTCACCAACCGGTGTTTTTATTGAATCGAATCTCACGCAGAGTTTCTGCGTCGCACCAGCCTCAACGACCAAATGGTCGCCGCGCTGCAAAAGGATTACCGCACTGCGCCCATCAGCGAGCAAGACAAAGTGATGGTCGAATACGTCGTCAAACTCACCCGCGACGCCACGCAATGCAGCCGCACCGATCACGACAAGCTGCGCGCCGCCGGCTTCGACGATCGCGGCATCCTGCAAATCACCTTGATCGCCTCGTGGTTCAATTACATCAACCGCGTCGCCGACGCGCTCGGCGTCGGCCGCGAAATCCAACCGGAGCCTCGATGAAATCTCTCGCCGCCGCGTTGTCGCTCGCCGTTGTTTCGCCGCTTGCCGGCGCGCAAACGCCGCAAAGCTCCCCTGCGATCACCTTTCGCGAAATCACCCAGCAGGCCGGCATTCGCTTCCTCCACAACAACGCCGCCTTTGGCAAAAAATATCTTCCCGAAACCATGGGCCCCGGCGTCGCCTTTATTGATTACGACAACGACGGCTGGCCCGACATTTTCCTTGTCAACGGCACGGACTGGCCCGGCCGTCCCTCCCGGCACTCGACGCCGAAGCTTTACCACAACAATCACGACGGCACCTTCACCGATGTGACCCACAAAGCAGGCCTCGACGTCGAACTTTTCGGCATGGGCGTGGCCGTCGGCGATTACGACAATGATGGCTTCGACGATCTCTTCGTCACCGCGCTCGGACAAAACCGGCTCTTCCACAACAACGGCAACGGCACCTTCACCGACGTTACGCAAAAAGCCGGCCTGCTCGGTCCCAAAGAATTCAGCACCAGCGCCGCCTGGGTGGATTACGACAAGGACGGCAAACTCGACCTCGTCGTCGCCAATTACGTCCAGTGGTCCATCGAGGGCGACCTTTATTGCACGCTTGATGGCAAGAGCAAGTCCTATTGCACGCC
>Ga0126376_10002580_pt1 | contig 10292 bp, 6 predicted proteins | sample PanSoiMetPlot_15_FD_92760 | JGI IMG/M metagenome (GOLD analysis project Ga0126376, IMG submission 92760) | Tropical forest soil microbial communities from Panama - MetaG Plot_15 | ecosystem: Environmental > Terrestrial > Soil > Tropical forest > Bulk soil | place: Panama | collected 2016-02-17 | reverse complement strand
ATAGCCCTGCCCCGCAAGTGGAGCGAGTCGTGGTGCTCGGCGCGCGCAAGACACCCGACGCTTTCCAAGGATTGCCGCCTTACTTGGCAGGCGCTAGATGAATTGCCATGAGCGTCCCTGACCGGCTTGCCATCACCATCGCCCAGCTCAATCCCATTGTGGGCAACATTGCCGGCAATGCCGACAAGACCCGCGGCGCCCGCGCCAAGGCGGCTGCCGCCGGCGCCGACCTGGTCCTGCTGCCCGAATTGTTCATCTGCGGATACCCGCCGGAGGACTTGGTGCTCAAGCCGGCGCTGCAGGCTGCGTGCCGGGCCGCCGTGGAGACGCTGGCACGCGATACGGCGGATGGTGGGCCGGCGATGCTCGTCGGCACACCGTGGGTCGAAGACGGCAAGCTCTACAATGCGGCAGCGCTGCTTGAGGGCGGCCGCGTCGCGGGCTTGCGGTTCAAGGTCGACCTGCCGAATTACGGGGTGTTCGACGAGAAGCGCGTATTTGCGCCGGGGCCGTTGCCGGGCCCGATGAACGTTCGCGGCGTGCGGATCGGGGTGCCCATCTGCGAGGACATCTGGGGATCGGAGCCGGTGGAATGCATCAGCGAAACCGGCGGTGAAATCCTGCTGGTGCCGAACGGCTCGCCTTATCGGCGCGGCGTGATCGATGAACGGCTCAATGTGGCGGTGGCGCGCGTCAGGGAGGCGGGCCTGCCGCTCGTCTACCTGAACCAGGTGGGCGGCCAGGACGAGTTGGTCTTTGAAGGCGCCTCCTTCGTGCTCAACCGTGATCTGACGCTGGCGGCGCAACTGCCGGCCTTTCGCGAAGACATCGCTACAATCGGGTTCGTCCGCACCGCCGCCGGCTGGCGCGCAGAAGCGGGATCAATCGCGTCGATTGAATCCGGTGACGAAGCCGACTATGCGGCCTGCGTGCTGGGACTGCGCGACTACGTGGACAAGAACCGGTTTCCCGGCGTGGTGATAGGCTTGTCAGGAGGCATCGACTCGGCGTTGTGCGCGACGATCGCGGTTGATGCACTGGGCGCCGAGCGGGTGCGTTGTGTGATGATGCCGTATCGCTTTACGGCGCCGGAGTCGCTGGCCGACGCCGCCAGCGTCGCAAAGGCGCTCGGCATCGACTATGACACCGTGCCGATCGCTCCCGCGGTCGAAGGACTCGAGAAGGCGCTGGCGCCGCTCACCGCCGGCTTGCCGCGCGATGTTACCGAGGAAAATTTGCAGGCGCGGGCACGCGGCACCATCCTGATGGCGATCTCCAACAAGTTCGGCCTGATGGTGGTGACGACCGGCAACAAGTCGGAGATGTCGGCGGGCTATGCCACGCTCTACGGCGACATGAACGGCGGCTTCAATCCCATCAAGGACCTCTACAAGACCGAGGTCTATCGGCTCTCGCGACTGCGCAACAGGTGGCGGCCTCACGGCGGCCTTGGCCCGGCGGGACGCGTCATCCCGGAAAACGTTCTCGTCCGGGCGCCGAGTGCGGAGCTGCGGGAGAATCAGACGGATCAGGATTCGCTGCCGCCCTACGACGTGCTCGATGCTGTGCTCGAACGGCTGGTCGAGCGTGAGGAGTCGGTCGCAACGATCGCGGACGCCGGCTTCGATCGCGACATGGTGATGCGAATCGAGCGCATGCTCTACCTTGCGGAATACAAACGTCGGCAGGCGGCGCCGGGCGTAAAGGTGACGTTGAAGAATTTCGGCCGCGACCGCCGTTACCCCATCGTGAACCGGTTCCGCGATCCCGGCGTCGCGTCGCCGCCGCCAGCGGCGTCACCGGTCCGCGGCGCTGCGGCGGGCGAGGCGATCGATTTTTAGCGGGGCCTCGAGGAATGGCCGGCAGTGGGCGAGTGGGGAAAGCTGGATGACTTCTCGGCTTGGCGGAGAGATTCTCCAAGCAACCACGCTCCCGTTGGGGCTATTCCTCGGCGGGAATCGAAACGGCGCGGCAGGCGATACCGGTCATGACGGCGGGGCGGCACGCGGCCCGATATCACGAGCTTTCTGGATGGACCGCTGATCCTGGGCGCATCGTGTGGCTGGTAAGCACCGACGCGCGGGGGGTATGAAGCAGACTGCTTTATCTCTGCATGGCGACATTCGAGCCGGGGCCCCATTCGATTGCCCGGTATAACTCTTCGTCATCGACCGCGCTGCGGAGCCGCTGAACCGCTTGCGGATCTCTGAGCTTGCGGGCGACGCATGCCAGCGCATTGAGTGGATCGCCGGATTGCGCCGGAAGAAGAAGCAGGAAGACGATGTCCACCGGCTTACCGTCGATTGCATCAAAGTCGATGGCATGCTTGAGACGAACCAGGGTGCCGAACGGTTTTTTCAAGCCCGGTACCCGCGCATGCGGAATAGCGACGCCGCCCCCCGTCCCGGTGGATCCGAGGCCCTCGCGCTTGAGCAACTCAAAAGAAATGAGGCCGGCATCCAAATTGAGGGCCGAGGCTGCCCGCGCGGCCAACTCTTGCAGTAAGCGCGTCTTATCGACCCCGCGCGCTTTGATCAAAGCATCGGTTGGCAAAAGAAACTCTTTGATTTCCATGGCGACTGCGCCCGCTCTCTACATTGTCGTGACGGCGAACAAATTCAAGTGATGGAGTGGAGGATCATGGCTTAGTCTGCTGCGCGCAAACGATATCCAATTCCTGTTTCGGTCAGGATGTACTGCGGACGTTCAGGATTCGCCTCGATTTTCTGCCTGAGCTGCCGAACGTATACACGAAGATATTGCGGGTCGGTGAGGTTACTCCACAGTTCTCCTAGCAGGAATCGGTTCGTCAGTACCTTGCCGGCATGCTGAACAAGGACGCGCAGGAGATCGTATTCCTTGGGAGACAGCCTCACCTCCCGGTCACCAATCTTGACGATCCGCCGCACCAGATCGACCGACAGATCGCCCACGCGAAAAATCGGACGTTCTCCTTGCACATGAAGCTGATGCCGAAGTGCGGCGCGCATCCGCGCCAGCAGTTCATCCATCCCGAAAGGCTTTGTTACATAATCGTCTGCTCCAAGATCGAGAGCCTCAACTTTGCCCGCCTCATCGCCACGGCTCGACAGCACCACGATCGGTACGCTTTCGTTGCGCGCGCGCATCATCCTCAATAGATCGAGCCCCTGGATGTCCGGCAATCCGAGATCGAGGATAACGAGCTCCGGCTTCTGAGAGAGCAGCTCCAAAGCGGTCTTGCCATCGGGAGCCTCCAGGACTTCGTAGTCCTGTGTGACAAGGCCCATGCGTAAAAGCTTGCGGATCGCACGCTCGTCATCCACCACTAGAACCCTGGATCGCGTCCCAGTCATGTTAACCCGCCTTCCCGGAATCTGGCCGGGCTTGTCTGCGCCATCCATGCCTCGCTTGGGTCCCTCCCTGCCCTGCGCCGGGAGTGCGGGAGGGCCGGGAGGGGGCGAGACGTGCATGCCTGCGACAACCGGGTCCCCGTCGCTCGACGCCTGGGCGTCTCGGCGCCGGCACGACGGGCGGATGGCTGATTCGCTGTCATCGGGGCGGGCCTTGGCCGCAGCAGCGCTCATGCGGCCGAGTCCAGCCGTTCGGCGCGGGTGGGAACCGGAAGCCTGATCGTAAACACTGCGCCCGGGCGATCAGTGCGGTTCGCCGCCGAAATGGTTCCGTGCATGGCCTCGATAAAGCCCCGTGAAATCGCAAGACCAAGCCCCGTGCCCGCCCGCACCTGATCAATCTTGCGGGCACGATAAAACTTGTCGAAGATTTGCTCCAAGTCGCCCGGTAGAATGCCTTCGCCTTCGTCCAGCACCTGCAAGCCGATCGAGTCCTTGTCCCGCCAACTCTGGATGCGGATAGTAGTTCCAAACGGAGCGTATTTGGCGGCGTTGTCCAGCAGGTTGAACAGGACCTGCTCGAATAGAACAGGATCGATTTCCACCATCGGGACGTCTTTCGCGAGGTCCACCTCGACCCGATGCTGAGCAAGGATTTTACTCGTCCGTTCAAGAGCGCTGCCGACAATCTCACCAAGATCATGGAGGGCGGCATTCGGCACAATGGCCCCCGACTCCAGCCTAGTCATATCAAGCAGGTTGGCGATGAACCGGTTGAGGCGTTCGGCTTCATCAATGATCGTTGCGACAAGATCGGCTTTCGCATGTTCATCCAACGCGCTTGAAAGGCCGCGAAGCGTGCTCGCGGACCCGAGGATTCCGGCGAGCGGCGTCTTGAGGTCATGTGAGATGGACGTCAGCAGGGCCGAGCGCAGACGATCTGTTTCGACGATTCGTCTCGCCCGGTCGAGGTCCTCGACCAGACGAACGCGTTCGACGGCTAGCCCTGCCTGATCCATCAAGGCATCGAGGAGACGCCGCCCGTCCGGGGTCAACAGAGGGCCGGATTTATCGCTGTCGAGGCCCACGACCCCGACGGCGCCACGCCCAGTGTGCATGGGTAAAAAGAGACGCTTCGCTCCTGGCAGCGTCTCCGACCCACGCCCCGCCGCCCTGTTGCTTTGCCACGCCCATTTGGCGGCAGCCAGATCGGCCTCATCAAGGGTATCCTCCGGCGGGTAACCGGCTTTGACGACGATCGCATCGTTCTCTGGCAGCAGGAGAACGACCCGTACTTTGAGCATCAAGGCCGCCTGATACGCAGTCGCCCACAGCACGTCGTCGAGCGTGCCTGCCCCGGCCAGCTTGCGGCTGAATGCGTAGAGCGACTCGGTGGTGCGCGCCCGGCTCACCGCTACCACGGCATGATTGCGTACGCGCGCCGCTGCATTCGACACAAGAACCGCCATGACAATGAAGAAAATGAAAGCCACCACGTTCTCGGGGTCGGTGATTGTGAATGTATAGATTGGTGGCAGGAAGAAGAAATTATAACCGAGCGATGCAGCAACGCTGGCAACCAGCGACGGCAACAAGCCATAGCGAAACGCCACGCCGACCACCGCAGTGAGAAACACGAGGTCCACATTTTGGATGTGGAGCCATGCCTGGATCGCCGCGGCCACGCCGAGCGCCACCCCAACGAACGCCAGCGCGACGATATAGCCTAGCGGATTGAAGGCGTCGCTGCCGTCGGCCGTCCGCACCGTCTTCTTGGGGATTGGCTCACCATCAACCGCGTCGCCGGCGATCACGTGCACGCTGATGTTACCGGAGCGGCGCACCAGTTCGTGCACGACGGACCCGTGCACAATTTCAAACCACCGCGAACGGCTCGATTTCCCAACGATAATATGGGTGACGTTGTGGGACTCCGCGTAGCCAATCACCTCATCGGCGATTCGTCGTTCGGCACTTGCGATCGTGACCGCATCTCCTCCAAGCGTTTCGGCAAGGCGAAGAGTATCGGCGATGCGATCGCGTTCTTCCTCGGTATACTGCAGGCTGCGTCGGCCCTCGACGTAAAGGGCCGTCCATGGACCATGCAACCGGTCCGCCAGCCGTTTGGCGTATCGCACGAGGGCGGCGGCACGTAGGTCCTCGCTAACGCAGACGAGGATGCGCTCACCCGCGGCCCAGGGCCCCGGAATGGCTCCGGCCTGCATCTGAGTGAGCAATTGCTCGTCAACCCGATCTGCGGTGCGGCGAAGGGCAAGCTCGCGAAGCGCCGTCAGGTTGGCAGGGGAGAAAAAATGCTCCAATGCCCGTTCGGCCTGCCGAGGTACGTAGACCTTCCCCTCTTTGAGTCGCTGTATCAGATCGTCGGGCGGAAGATCGACCAGTTCGACGGCATCGGCACGGTCGAATACCGAGTCTGGTACGGTCTCACGCACGCGCACGTGGGTGATCTGGGCGACAACGTCGTTCAAGCTTTCAATGTGCTGAATATTTACCGTGGTATAGACATCGATGCCCTGGCTCAACAGCTCTTCGACGTCGAGATAGCGCTTCGGATGACGGCTGCCAGGTGCATTGGTGTGTGCAAGTTCATCGACGAGAACGATCTGCGGGTGGCGGGCGATGATGGCATCAAGATCCATCTCCTCCAGCAGCTGTCCTCTGTAGACGACACGCTCGCGAGGAACGGTTTCCAGACCCTCCAGCAGCGCTTCTGTCTCTTTGCGGCCATGGGTTTCTACCACTCCGACAACGACGTCATAGCCATCCATTCTCCTTGCGCGTGCGCTCTGCAGCATCTCATAGGTCTTGCCGACCCCGGGCGCGGCGCCGACAAAGATTCGGAGCTTGCCAACGCGTCTCTCCTCTCGCCGGGCGGCCTCAAGCAAGGCTTCCGGCGAGGGGCGTTGTTCAGGTTTGCGGCGCTGATTTGCCATCAGCCATCAACTTTTACACGAGTCCCGAAGGAGCCAGAGCTTTTTTAATTGTTATATAGTAACCTTTTCGACTGCCGTCATCGCCGGCTTGATCCGGCAATCCATTGACAGCAAAGCACTTTTGCCGGCTCGGATGGATACGCGGGTCAAGCGCGGGCATGAACGTCGACCCATGCGCGTTCAGGTTATATGGAAGATCGTAGGCAAAGCGAAGCGTGCCCACCAAACGCCGAGGATTGGTGGGCGCGGCGCGCGAGGGCGCGCCTTTGCCGACGCTATCGTGATTCCATTCGGTTGAAAATCCGCTGTAATTGAAACATCTCCTAACGAGCGGCTACGCGGTCGAGAGCCAGGTTGAGTTCGAGCACATTGACGCGCGGCTCGCCGAGCAGACCGAGGAAGCGGTCGCTCGTGTTTGCGGCGATGAGCTGCCGGAGCACATTTTCGGGCAAATTGCGAGCCTTTGCAATGCGCGGCACCTGGAACAGGGCCGCTTCCGGGGAGATGTCCGGATCAAGTCCGCTGCCCGACGTGGTCACGAGATCGGCTGGAACTGGAGCCGACGGATTCTCCTGTTTCAGCTTTTCAATGTCGCCCTGGACGCGTTCGATGAGCGACTTGCTGGTTGGCCCAAGGTTTGAGCCCCCGGAATTTGCGGCGTTGTAGGGAGCCGGAACCGTCTTGGTGGAGTCGTTGGGGTCGGGGGCGGTTGTCGCCGACGGCCTGCCATGGAAATACTTCTCGCTCGTGAATTCCTGCCCGATCAGGGCTGATCCCACTACCTTGCCGTCCCGCTCCAAAAGGCTGCCCTGCGCCTTATAGGGGAAGATGACCTGGGCGATGCCGGTTATGGCGAACGGATACGCCACGCCCGTGATCAGCGTCAGCGCGATAACGAGTACGATGGCTGGACGAATTTCTCGCAGCATGGATAATTCTCCTTCAGGCAAGGTGCAGGGCCGTGACCGCGAGATCGATCGCCTTGATGCCGATGAACGGAATGATGACGCCTCCGACACCATAGATCACGAGGTTCCGACGCAGCAGCGGCCCGGCGCCGATCGGACGGTAGGCGACGCCTTTGAGCGCGAGCGGGATCAACGCGATGATGATCAACGCATTGAAGATGATCGCCGAAAGGATCGCGCTTTGCGGCGTCGACAGTTGCATGATGTTCAGCGCCCCGAGCTGGGGATAGAAGGCGAGGAACATCGCCGGGATGATAGCGAAATACTTTGCCACGTCGTTGGCGATCGAGAACGTCGTGAGGGCGCCGCGGGTCATCAGCAGCTGCTTGCCGATCTCGACGATCTCGATCAGCTTGGTCGGGTTCGAGTCGAGATCAACCATGTTGCCTGCTTCCCGCGCCGCGACAGTGCCCGTGTTCATGGCGACGCCGACATCGGCCTGCGCAAGCGCAGGCGCATCATTGGTACCGTCGCCGCACATCGCCACCAGCTTTCCTTTGGCCTGCTCATCGCGAATGAGCCGCAGCTTGTCTTCCGGGGTCGCCTGGGCGAGGAAATCGTCGACCCCGGCTTCAGCCGCAATCGCGGCGGCAGTCATCGGGTTGTCGCCCGTGATCATGATGGTGCGGATGCCCATGCGTCGCAGCTCGGCAAAGCGCTCACGGATGCCGCCTTTCACGATATCCTTGAGGTGAATGACGCCGAGCAGTCTGCCATCCTTCGCCACGGCAAGCGGGGTGCCGCCGGACTGGGCGATGGCGTCGGCTATTGCGTGGATTTCCCTTACTTGCTCCGTACTGACGGCCGGCTGCAATGCCCGCACGGCAGCAGAAGGGCCAGCCGAAGCCACCGGGGCGTTGAGGAAATTGAGGATCGAGTCGACGGCGCCCTTGCGCACCCACGAGTTGCCGGTCTCGACGCCGCTCATTCGGCTCTGAGCGGTGAACGGAATAAAGTTAGCGTGAATTTCTGCCAGATCGCGCCCGCGCATACTGTACTTTTCCTTGGCGAGCACCACGATGGACCGGCCTTCGGGAGTCTCGTCGGCGAGTGAAGCCAGCTGGGCCGCATCCGCGAGCTCCTGTTCGGAGACGCCCCGCATCGGTTTGAACTCGGTCGCCTGGCGATTGCCGAGCGTAATGGTGCCGGTCTTGTCGAGAAGCAGCGTATCGACGTCGCCCGCCGCCTCCACCGCGCGCCCCGACATGGCGAGCACATTGAAACGCACGAGGCGATCCATGCCGGCAATGCCGATAGCCGAAAGCAGCGCCCCGATCGTCGTCGGGATCAGCGTGACAAAGAGCGCCACCAGGATGACGACCGAAACCGTGCCGCCCGCATAGGCGACGTAACTCGGGATCGTCACGGTTGCAAAAACGAAGATGATGGTGAGGCCGACAAGCAGAATGTTCAGCGCTATCTCGTTCGGCGTCTTCTGGCGCTCGGCGCCTTCGACCAGCTTGATCATGCGGTCAAGAAACGTCGATCCCTGAGCCGCGCTGATACGCACCTTGATCCAATCGGACAGCACCTGCGTGCCGCCCGTTACGGCGGAACGATCGCCGCCCGATTCCCGGATAACGGGCGCCGATTCACCAGTGATGGCGGCCTCGTTCACCGAGGCGATGCCCTCGATCACTTCGCCATCCGACGGGATGGTATCGCCGGCTTCGACGATGACCACGTCGCCGACTTTCAGGCTGGTGCCCGGGACGGTCTTGTACTTCTCCCGGCCGGGTCCGGTCAGCAGTTTGGCCTGGGTCTCCGTGCGGGTCTTCCGGAGCGAATCGGCCTGGGCCTTGCCGCGGCCTTCCGCGACAGCCTCGGAGAAGTTCGCGAACAGAACCGTGAACCAGAGCCATATCACGATCTGGAATTCAAAGCCGATCTGGCCGGTGCCTGTTATGAGATCTCGCACCAGGATAACCGCCGTCAGCGCCGATACGATCTCGAGCACGAACATGACGGGATTCTTGATCAGGGTTCGCGGATCGAGCTTTACGAAAGCTGATCCGACGGCCGGAAGCACGATCTTGGGATCGAACAGGGCCGATGCCGCCATCTGCTTGCGGGGATGCGAGATTTTCATGGAAATGGCTCCGACGTCATGGCTCAGGAACAGTGTCTCAGAACGTTGTCTTGCCGAGCATCGCGAGATGCTCAACGATCGGCCCCAATGACAGCGCCGGAAAGAAGGTGAGGCCGCCGATGATCACGATCACGCCGACCACAAGCCCAACGAACAGACTGCCGGTCGTCGGGAAGGTTCCGGCCGAGGCCGGGACGACCTTCTTGGCCGCAAGTGAGCCTGCAATCGCCATGGCCGGAATGATCATCCAGAAGCGGCCGACGAGCATCGCCACGGCCCCCGTGAGATTGTAAAACATGGTGTTGGCGGAGATGCCGGCGAACGCCGATCCGTTGTTGGCGGTGCTTGAAGTGTAAAGATAGAGCATCTCGGTGAAACCGTGCGGCCCTGCATTGTTTGTCGCGGCGACCGCCGACGGCACCACGGTGGAGACGGCGGTCCAGCCGAGATACATCAGCGGGAGGACCAGGATGGCGAGCATCGCCATCTTGACCTCCTTGGCCTCGATCTTCTTGCCGATGTATTCGGGCGTACGGCCGACCATGAGGCCGGCGACGAAGATCGCGATGATGACGAACAGCAGCATGCCGTAGAGCCCAGCGCCGACGCCGCCGACAATGATCTCGCCAAGCTGCATGTTGATGAGCGGAATCATGCCGCCGAGCGCGGTGAAGGAGTCGTGCATGGCGTTGACGGCGCCACAGGAGGCGGCGGTCGTGATCACGGCGAACAACGCCGACCCGACGATCCCGAAGCGGACCTCCTTGCCCTCCATGTTGCCGCCGGTCAGGCCGAGCGCGTCGAGCAGCGGCGTGCCGGCGGCCTCGGCCGCGTAGCACGCGGCGACTCCGGCGACGAACAGGATCCCCATCGCCGCCAGAATGGCCCAGCCCTGACGTTCGTTGCCGACCATGCGGCCGAACACGTTGGTGAGCGCGGCGCCGATCGT
>Ga0126376_10002579_pt1 | contig 10293 bp, 8 predicted proteins | sample PanSoiMetPlot_15_FD_92760 | JGI IMG/M metagenome (GOLD analysis project Ga0126376, IMG submission 92760) | Tropical forest soil microbial communities from Panama - MetaG Plot_15 | ecosystem: Environmental > Terrestrial > Soil > Tropical forest > Bulk soil | place: Panama | collected 2016-02-17 | reverse complement strand
GCAAGCTGGCGCGCGACCTGGCGCAGCTGCCGCGCTTCGGCCCCGAGTTCGGCTTCGTCGAACGGGTGATGGCGCACGTGCGGGTCCCGACTCCGTCGGGCGATTTTCGCGCCTAAGCAGCAACAGCGGTGAAGGGGTGGTGGATGTTCACCGCCCTTCCACCGCCGCATCCAACACCTCACGCACCTTCTCGGCCAGCTCGTTCGGCGTGTACGGCTTCGGCAGGTACGGCACGCCCGACTCGGCCACGTCGAGCGCCATGCCGCCGGAATCGGGATAGCCTGACGTAAACAACACCCGCGTGTCGGGTCGCTGCTGCTTCAGCACCTGCGCCAGCTCGCGCCCCCCCATCTCGGGCATCACCACATCGGTCAGGAGCAGGTCGATCGGATCGCTCGTCTGCCGCGCGACGGTCAACGCTTCCACGCCGTTCGTCGCTTCGAGCACGCGATACCCGAAGCTCGTGAGGGCGCGGCGGGCCAGCGCCCGGACACCGGGCTCGTCTTCGACGAGCAGCACCGTCTCGCGCCCGGGCCGCGGCGGCGGCGGCACCGGCTCGACGGCCGCGACCGTCGGCGCCGGGACCCGCGGCAGGTACAGCGTGAAGGTGCTGCCGTGCCCCGGCTGGCTTTCGACATCGATGTAGCCGCCGCTCTGTTTCACGATGCCGTAGACCGTCGCCAGCCCGAGCCCGCTGCCCTTCCCCATCGGCTTGGTGGTGAAGAACGGCTCGAACGCCCGGCGCCGCACTTCCGCCTCCATCCCCGTCCCGCTGTCGCTCACCAGCAGCCGCACGTGGGGTCCGGCCGCCGATCCGGGGTGCGCGGCGGTGAACGCCTCATCGAGGTCCACGCGCGCCGTCGCGAGCATCAGCGTGCCGCCCTCGGGCATCGCGTCCCGCGCGTTGACCGACAAATTGACGATGACCTGCTGCAGCTGACCCTGGTCGGCCCGCACGAACACCGGCTCGGGATCAAAAGCGGCGACGAGCGCGATGTGCTCTCCGATGAGCCGCCGCAGCAGCGACCGCATCCCCTGCACCACGTCGTTCACGTTTAACACTGTCGGCTGCATCACCTGCTTGCGGCTGAACGCCAGCAGCTGGTGCGTGAGCGACGCGGCGCGCTCCGCCGCTTCTTCGATCTCCTTGATGTCGTCCCTCTGCTGCACCCCCAGCGTCGACTCCTTCAGCAGCAGGCGCGTATAGCCGAGGATGGCGGTGAGCACGTTGTTGAAGTCGTGGGCGATGCCGCCCGCGAGCTGCCCCACCGCTTCCATCTTCTGGGACTGGCGCAGCTGGTTCTCCAGCTCCTTGCGCTGCGTGATCTCCGTGGCGACGCCCAGGACGTGCGGCGCTCCGTCCGCCGAGCGCAGCGGCACCTTGATGACCTGGAACCACCGCGGCCGACCGGTGCGCGTGTCGGTGTTGCGCTCCTCGAGGATGAACTTGGGCCGCCCCGTGCTCATCGCCTCTTGATCGTCGCGGCGGTACTGGGCGACTTCTTCCGCGTTGGCGTTGAAGTCCGCGTCGGTTCTGCCGATCAGGTCGTCCGCCGGAGCGCCGTACAACTCGGCGATCGCGCGGTTGACGAGGGTGAAGCGTCCCTCCCAGTCCTTCACGAAAATGAGGCTGGGATTCAGGTCGATGACCTGGCGCAGGAACTCCTGCTCGCCGCGTCGCTCGTTTTCGAGCCGCCGCCGCTCGATCGCGGTCGAGACCTGGCTCGCCACGAGCTGCAGGATCTGCGCTTCGTGCTCCCCGTAGCGCACCTGCCGCGAGTAGCTCTGCACGGCGAACATGCCGATCGTGCGGTCGCCGATCTTGAGCGGGACGCCGAGCCAGTCGAGCGAGCGCGCCCCCACCAGCTCGACGGTGCCGTCGCCCTCCGGGCCGGGGCGCTCCGGAGTGACGAGGACGCGCTCGCCGCGCTTCAACACCAGCTCGGTGAGCCCGCGCCGCGGCCGGTGCGGAGCCGGCACCGCGTCGTGCTCGTCCGCGTGATAGGGATAGGTCACGAGATCGGTCGCCGGATCGTACAGCGCGACGTAGAAATTCCGCGCCGGCATCAGCCGGCCCACGATGTCGTGAATCGCGCGAAAGAGATCCTGCAGGTTCTCCGTGGCGTTGGCGGCTTCGGAGATGAGAAACGCCGCGCTCTGCACCCGCTCGGCGCGGCGCTGCTCGGTGATGTCGCGGTTCACGGCGACCCGGCCGATGGTGCGCCCGCGCCCGTCGCGCAGCGCGATCACGACCGTCTCCACGTCCCGTTCCGCCCCGTCCTTGGCGACCAGCGTCAGCTCCGCGGTCCAGCGACCCGCCCCGTCCATCGCCTCCTGGATCGCCCGCGTCACCGCCGGCCCCTCGCCGGGACGATTCAGCAGCTCCGCGTTGCGCCCGGCGACCTCATCCAGCGTGTAGCCGAACATGCGCTGGGCGGCGGGATTCCAGTCGAGGATCAGACCCTCGGGGTCGGTGACGATGACGCCGTCGTGCAGGTGCTCGACGATCATCGCCTGGCGGCGCAACGCCGCGACGACGGGATCGCTCGTCGTGCGAGAGTCGGAACGGCGCTGTGGCGTCATGAGAGATGTACGATGGGCGGTGCGCGGGAGCGGCGCCAGCCTCAGCGGCCGGCGAGCTGCGCCGTCACCAGCGCGCCTACGCCGGCGCCCACCTGCTCGGCGGCGCTGCCGTCGCGCACCGCGATCTCCACGGTGCCGGCGCTGCCGCAATAGGCCACGAGCTGGCCCTTGGCGACGTCTGCGAACGTGCGCCGCAGGTTGCCGACGACCTCCCCCGCCACCGTGATCACCGACGTTCGGCCCACCGGGTCGCACGGGACATTCGATACCAGGTTGCCGAAACGATCGACGTGCACGACAGCCCCCACCAGCGTGCCGCCGTCCACGCGCGGAGCCGGAAACGGATCGCGCACCGGGTCGCTCACACCGGGGCCCAGCTCTTCGATGCGCGCGCCCGAGGCGAGTCGCGCCGCCGCCGGCGCGAAGACATCCCGGGCGTGAAACGTGGGAGCGGCATCCCGCAGCACCGGCAGCGAGACGAAGCGTGCGTCATGCGGCAGCACCGAAAGCAGTCCGTTGTCGGGAGCCACGAACGCATGCCCGCCCGCCTCGGCCGCCAGCGCGCGGCGCGCCGTTCCCACTCCCGGATCGACGACCGCAAGGTGCACCGTCCCCAAAGGGAAGCGCGGCCATGCCCGCGACAGAAAGTACTGCCCCGTCCGCAGGTTCCCCGGAGACACCTGGTGGTTGAGGTCCACGAGCGTAGCGGTCGGGACACGGGACAACAACACCGCCTTCACCTCGGCGACGTAGGAGTCGGAATCTCCGAAATCGGTGAGCAGGGTGATGATCGGCATGGTTCAATGTCGAATGTTCAATTTCCAGTCTCCAATGTCCAACGAGCGTGTTGGAGACGAGCGAGCTCAGCGCGCGGCCGTGGCCGCGGTCACCATGTGGGCGGACATGGGCACCGCAAATCCGCCGTCCGTCCGAAACGCCGAGACCTCCCGCTCGACTTCCTCTCGGATACGGGCGAGCCGCTCGGGAGGCTGCTGCCGCAGCGCCGCTGCCGTGCGCACGGCGGCGTCCCGCTGGATATCGAGCAGGTACGTAGCCGTCGGGGCGAGCCAGCGCACGTCGTGTGTGGTGAAGGAGAACGTAGTGGGGTCGAACCCCGCCGCGGACAGCGTGCGGCGGCATTCTGCTTCCTGCGCGAAGCGCAGCCGGTCGGGACCCGGCGGGATGCCCACGGCCGGTTGGCCGTAGCGCTCGACCGCCGCCGCCACGATCCCCATACCGCGGTTGCGCTCGTGCGCCGCCCATACCGTGAAGCCATACCGGCCGCCGGGTCGCAGCACGCGACGCGCCTCGGCGAACGCACGATCGGGGTCGGAGAGGTGCAGCACCCCGAAGTTCATCACCACCCGATCGAACGTGGCGGCCGGGAATGGCAGCTCCTGGGCGTCGCCCTCACGAAATTCGATCCCGGGGTTGGCGGCCCGTGCCACCTCGATCATCGCCCTGGAGAAGTCGAGACCCATCGCCCGCGCCCCGCGCTGGGCCGCGGCCCGCGTCACCACCCCCGGCCCGGAGGCGACGTCCAGCACGCGCATCCCCTCGCCGACTCCGGCGGCGTCGAGCAGCCGCTCTCCGAACTGCGCCGTGAGCCCGGGCCACGCCGTGGCATACGCCTGGGCGACACGCTCCCAGCCTTCGTGCTCGAATTCGCGGAATGGATCGGTCATGGCAATTTCGGATTGCGGATTGTGGATTGCGGATTATGCACGCTTGGGTTCAATCCGCAATCCGCAATCCCCAATCCGCAATCAGGACCCACCTTTGCGCCACACTCCGGACACCCAGAAGACCGTGTTCGCGACGCCGCGCGCGATGGCCGTGAGCGATAGCGCGAGCCAGATCCCGAACAGCCCCAGTGGGCCCGACCACCACGCCGCGAGCGGGATGCGCAGCGCGGTACAGATCGTCCCCACGAGCATCGGCCAGAAGGTGTAGCCCGCACCGACCAGCGCCCCCTCGAGCACCAGCTCGAACGTCTGCCCGATCTGGGCGAAGGCGACGATGCGGAGGTAGAGACTGCCGTCGGCGATCACGCCGGGATCCGTCGTGAACAACGCCACCAGCGTCTCGGGAATGGTCACGAATGCCAGTGCCGTCGGCACCGTCACCACGAGGCAATAGAGCGTCGTCAGCCGCACGCCCGCACGGGCGCGCGCCTCCTGGCGGGCGCCGAGGTTCTGTCCGACCAGCGCCGCCGCCGAGAGTGCGAATCCCGAGATCGCGATGAACCCCAGTCCTTCGACCTTGTGCCCGATACCAAGCGCCGCCAGGGCCGCCGTTCCAAAGCGGGCCGTGAAGCGCGTGAGCCACATATAAATGATCGACAGCAGCACCCCGGCCAGCGCCAGCGGCGCGCCGACGCCGAGCATCGTCGGGACCGCCCGCCAATCCGGCGCGCCGAGTCGAATCAAGCCGCGGCGGAACGCGAGCACCACGCCGACGAGAAACCCACCGCCCCGCACCATCACCGACGCGAGCGCCGCTCCCTCAACCCCGAGGCGCGGGAACGGGCCCACTCCGGCGATCAGCAGCGGGTCGAGTGTCAGCGATAACACCACCGAGGACGCGAGCAACCACATCGGCGTCCGCGTGTCCCCCGAGGCCCGGAACGTCGCCTCGATCGCGAAGAACCCGAAGACGAGGGGCCCCCCGACGAGCCAGGTCGTGAGATACTCGTGCCCCAGCCGGGCGACGTCCCCCGGGACCGTCATGAGATGGAACAGCCGGTCGGTTACGCCCAAACCGACGCCGCTGACGACGACCCCGGCGCCGAGTGCGTACCAGATCGCCGCCGCCGCTGCGCGCGCCGCCTGCTCGGGGGAGCCCGCGCCATGACGCCGCGCCGCCACGGCGATCAACCCGACCTCCACCATCTCGCCGAGGTTCAGGAGGATCCACGTGTAAAAGCCGGCCGTGGAGACGGCGGCGAGCGCGGCGGATCCGATGAGCCGTCCCACCCACACCGCGTCGATCAGACCGAAGGTGAAGTGGCAGCCCATCATGGCGACGGCGGGGAGGGAGAGGCGGAGAATGACGGGCCGCAGCGGGCCGCGTGTGAGGACGCCCGGCGCGCCGGCGGCCGCTTCCGTCATGGTGACGAGTCCGACATCTCTCTCAGGAAGTGCTGAAACACAGGGTTCGCGGGGAAGCGCTGGGCCAGCGCGTCGACCAGCGCCACTGCATCGCCCCGCAGCTCGGCGCGACGGCCGGGGTCGCGCGCCGCTTCGCGGCGCAACGCCGACGCCAGCACCCACGTCGCTTCGATGCGCGCCAGGTCGCCCGCCGTAGCGGCGCGCCGCAGCATCGCGATCCCTTCGGCGGCGTTACCGCTGCCCAGCCCGATGAGCTTGGCGACGAACCGTGCGATCGCGCTGGCGCGCGCCAGCCCGTAACTGTAGAGGCCGAGCCCCAGCCAGCAATCGCTGCAGGACGAATCGGCGGCGAGTACTCTGGCGTAGGCATCCCGCATCGCCTTGGCGTCCCGGGCCGCGCTCCAGGCGTGCCCATGCAGCTCGCGCTCCCGTGCCCGATAGCCGATCGCGGTGCCGAGCCAGAAGTCGTGGTCGGCCCCGGGCGGCGACGCGCGGGCCAGCGTAATGGCGCGGCCCAGCAGCGAATCAATCGCGGCGGAGGCGAAGTCGTCCGAGTTCTGGGCGGCCGCCCACCAGATCAGGGCGCCGGCGTGGAAGATCACCGGGGCGGGATCGGCGCTGTCACGCGCCGACAATTCTGTGAAATACTGCGCCGCCACCGGAAAGGCGCCGGCGTACAGCGTGTCGAGCCCGGCACGCAGCTCGGCGCGGTCCACCCGCAGCGCGGCCGGCGGAGATGCGCCCGCGCCCTGCATGACCAGCAGGACCGCGAGCGGCAGCTGCATGCTAGCGCGTGATGGGGAGCGTGCCCCCGGTGCGGGCGGCGGCGGGCGCGGCCTGCAGCAGGACCACGACCTGCTCGGCCACCTCGCGCAGCGCGCGGCCGCTCGGGGAATCTGGGGCGGCGACGACGACCGGCTGTCCCGCATCGGCGAGCGCCGCGAGCCCCGCCTGTAGCGGAATCTGGCCGAGCAGCGGGACCGACAGCTCCCGGGCGAGCACGGCACCGCCTCCCGACAGGAACAACTCGCTCTTCTCGCCGCAATGCTCGCAAACGTAGTAGCTCATGTTCTCGACCACGCCCAGCACCCGCGTGCCGACGCGCTCGAACATCTTCGCGCCGCGCAAGCTGTCGCCGGTCGCGACTTGCTGCGGCGTCGTGACGATCACCGCGCCGTGCAGGTGAATCGTCTGCGCCAGCGACAGCTGCGCGTCGCCCGTCCCGGGCGGGAGATCCACCAGAAAGAAGTCGAGCTCGCCCCAGTCGACGTCGCGCAGGAACTGCTGGATGATTTTCATGATGATCGGACCGCGCCAGATCGCCGGTGCGTCGCGCTCGACGATGAACCCGAGCGACATCAGCTTCACGCCGTGGGCGGAGAGCGGCTGGATCTTGCCGCCCGTGACGGGCGGTTTTTCGCTCACCCCCATCATGCGGGGGACGTTGGGACCGTAGATATCGGCGTCCATCAAACCGACGCGATGGCCGGCCCGGGCCAGCGCGGCGGCGAGATTGACCGAGACCGTCGATTTCCCGACTCCGCCCTTCCCCGACGAGATGGCCAGCACCCGGCCGAGCTGCGGCATTTCCTGCGGCGTCGGTGGGGGCGGCACGCCCGGGGCTCCCCGCGGTGCGGCAGTCGCTCCCGGGGTAGCGCCCGCACCGGGGTCGACGACGTTGATCTTCACGTCGCGCACCCCTGCGACCGCCTGGACGGCCTTGCGCGCATCCCGTACGAGCGTAGCGGGATCTTCGCGGGTCAAATGGAAGGTGAACGACACGAGGCCGTCTTCCCCGGCCTCGAGCTCGTGCACCACGGTCGCGGCGAGCGAGCCACCGAGCCGGGGGTGCGGAATGGCGGAAAGGGCGGTCTGCACGCGCAGGCGGAGCGAGTCTTCGGAAGGCGCGGGTGGCACGGCGGGAATTTAACCACTACGTTGCGGGGCATGCATGCGGACGGCACGGCGAAGCTGCGCGGCCTGCTCGAAGCCTACGCCGAGCGCAAGGCGAAGACCCAGCAGAGTGCGACGGCGTCGGACGTCGAAGGCGAGCGCCGCCGCCGCGCCGGCGGCGACATCCTGCGTACCGTGGTCCGGCCGGTGCTCGAGGAGGTGCTGGCCCAGCTGCGCATCGCGGGTCACGACGCCTCGACTCGGGACCATACCGACCGCGACGACGCCTATCCCAGCGTCGCGCTCTCGTTCACGCCGCGCGCCGCCAACACCCCCGATGCGCTCTCGTCGGCGATCATCTTTCGCTACGATCCGCGGCGCGGCATCGTGGTGCAGCGTGACGTCAAGCCGTCACCGCGACGCGCCAAGGCGGTCACGCTGACTGGCGACCGCTCGGGCACGATGGGCATCGACGTGGTGAGCACGTCCTGGGTCGTCACCAAGACGCTCGACTTCATCGAAGCCGTCCTCAAGGCGAACTGATGGTCCTGCTCCTCGCCCTCGCGCTGCAGGGGTGCGCGCCCAGAGACCCCGACGTCCGGACCTTGCTCCAGCTGGAGGATGGTTGGGCCAGCGCCGTCGTGCGCCGCGACAGCGCGACGTTCGAGCGCCTGCTCGATCCGGTATTCGTGTACACCGAAAATGACCGGCTCCAGACCCGGGCCGAGGTGCTGCACGACGTCGTGCATGGCGCCGACACCGTCACCGCCGCCCACAACGAGGACATGGTGGTGCATTGCTTCGGCACGACCGCCGTTGTCACGGGGTGGCTCGTGCTGGAGGGTCACGGCAGCGGCGGGACGTTCGTGCGGCGCTACCGCTTCACCGATACGTGGATGCGGCGGAACGGACGGTGGCGCATCGTCGCCGCCGAGGACTATCTCGCCCCGAAATCCTGAGTAAGCCCGAGGCCGATGGCGGCGGCGCCGCCGCGTGTTACCATCGAGCCATGCGACAGACAGCCTCGGGATGGTTCACGGCCACGTTGCTCCTGTGCAGTACGGCGCTTCGTGGGCAGGCCGGATCCACGTACAGCTCCACCCTCTCCGCCCTCCAGAATGCCGCCCCGCGTTCGGACAGCGTCTCCCAGGTTCGCGGGCTGATCCTGCGCCGGGACGTGATGGAGTTTCATCTCGACAGCGGGCGTCTCTACCTGCTCACACCCGTCGCCGCGCAAACCATTGGCGCGGTCTTCGTCGGGAAGGGCTCGGTGGCGCTCACGCCGCCACTGCCGGTGGAGCGGGGACAGCTGTGGCGCATGCTCGGCGATTCGAGTCTCACCGCACCGCTCCTGTCCGCCGTACTCTTCTTCGCCGACTCGACCCTCGCCGAGCTGCGCGGGCGTCTGTCGTTCGCACCCGACGTCGTCCCGCCCGGCGCGAAACAGGCGGTGTCCAACGCCCTGGACCGGCTGGTCGATGGACATGCGCATGCAACCGAGTCCAGCTTCATGGCGGCGCTGTTGAACCACGATGACAATGGGTTCTTCTACGCGCACGTCAAGCGTGTGGCGGGGGAGGACCTGATGTTCGAGGTGGATCCCGAAGCGGAAGAGCCGATCCTGCTGCGGCGACACGGGCGTCGAGCCCAGCAGCGCGCGCAGACCGTGTGCCAGTTCCCGCGCCGATCCGCGCTGGTGGACACTCTCGCCGCGGCGCCGCGCCAACTTGCCCCCCTGGGCATCACCGCGTACGACATCGAATCGTGGATCGACAACAATCTCAACTTCCGGGCCCGGGCGACGATCCACGGCGTCGCGCGTCGCGACGGCATCCAGTGGGCCCGGCTGATGTTGTTCGATGACCTGCAAGTGGATTCCATCCTCGAGCAGGACGGAACCCGGGACAGCTTCTTTCGGGAAAGCGGCACCTCCGGCCTGTGGGTGCGCTTCGGCGCTCCAGTGCGCAGCGGCCAGTCCGCGACGGCGCGGATCGCCTATCACGGCCACCTCATCGAGCTCGGGTCGTTCACGCCGGATCTGTTGCCCTCGTGGGCCCGCCAGCTCGGCCCGAGTCTGTGGGGGCTCGACAAGTGGTACTTCATCAAGGACACCGAACTGTGGTATCCGCGGTCCGATTGGGAGGATGCGGCAGTCGATCTGACGTTTCATACGCCCAGCCGCCTGCAGTTCGCCAGCATCGGCCGCCTCGTCGATTCGCGCACCGATGGCTCCGTCCTGACGACGCATTGGGTCGCCGAGCGGCCCACCGGGCAGGTCTCGTTCAACATCGGCGAGTTCACCGAGTTCAACGTCGTCGACCGGCGCATCCCGCCGGTCACGGTGCAGGTCAACCTCGAAGCCCACCGCCGTCTCGACGCCTTGCTGCTGCAGGCGCGGGATCCCCAGGAGGTAGTGGGGGCGGACGTGGCGAACAGCCTGTCGTTCTTCACGCTGGTGTACGGTCCCCCGCTGTTCTCCAAATACTTTGCCACCGAGACCCCGTACGGACACGGCCAGGCGTTCCCGGGATTGATCCATCTCTCGTGGTTCACCTTCTGGACGCTCGATAAGACCGGCTTCAATGAGATCTTCCGGGCTCACGAAATGGCCCATCAGTGGTGGGGGATCGGCGTCGAGCCGGCGACCTACCGGGATACGTGGCTCTCGGAAGGGTTCGCGGATTTCTCGGGACTCTGGTACATGCAG
>Ga0126376_10002578_pt1 | contig 10299 bp, 11 predicted proteins | sample PanSoiMetPlot_15_FD_92760 | JGI IMG/M metagenome (GOLD analysis project Ga0126376, IMG submission 92760) | Tropical forest soil microbial communities from Panama - MetaG Plot_15 | ecosystem: Environmental > Terrestrial > Soil > Tropical forest > Bulk soil | place: Panama | collected 2016-02-17 | reverse complement strand
GCTTATGCAAAAGACCGCAAAGCGCGCTATCTCATTGGTTGTTCGTCGCTGACTTCGCAAGATCCCCAAGTCGGTTCTGCAATGTATCGCTTGCTGCAACGCCATCTGGTGGACGCCGAGTTCAGAACTAAGCCCCTTCCCGACTACGACATGCCATCGCTTCAAGCCGAATCAACCAATGCAAAGGTCCAGCCGCCTAAATTACTTCGCGCCTACCTTTCAATCGGAGCAAATATTTGTGGGAGGCCCGCGCTCGACCGCGACTTCAAGACCATCGATTTCCTCACATTGCTGGATCTGGAATCGATGTCCAGCTGCGCCCGCTCGCGTTTTCTCCTCTGAAAATGCGGTCCTCGCGGTTCCATTAGCAAGCAGGGTTTGCAGGCTTCATGTTTAACCGTTGAAACAGACGCTGACTCAATCCAGCCGGCAACTCAATCAAATCGCTCTCGTTCACCAGATAAATGATCTGACGAAGCCCATCGTACAATGTGCTGCAGCCGTCGCACTTCAGGAAGTGCCGTTCGATCTGCAACCGCAGATCTACGGTAATGTCATCTTCCATATAGTTCGCCAGTTCCTGGCGTACTTCCCGGCAGCTGATCTCCATTTCGAATCCCTTCTGCCGCGCCTTGAAAACGTGCAGATCGACGAAGCGAATCCTCATCAGATTCACGAAAATCCAAAAAGTCGCGAATTTCTGTGTGATTGTTTTCACTGCAAAGTGTGAAACATTTTGCGAATCTTCGTATCCCACCACCGCACGGAGATCTAGAGAGACTCATAACTGGATGCAAGAAAAAAGCATCCGTGAATCGTTTGCGATTCGGAACGGGTCTCAAGAGTCCACGTCGAAAACAAAAAGAGGAAGGTTCATGAAAATGTCTCGCATGTTGAAAGCTATGTTTGTTGCTCTCGTCGTTACGGCGTTGGGTATCGCGGCTTCTGGCTCGTTCGCGCAGAGCGGCTCGCATACTTCATCGCAATTCCAAGGCCCCAAAGCCAACAAAGGCACCGTTACCCACAGCACGAGGGACGGCAAGAGCGTCCTGACGCTGTCGGACGACTTTGTCGTTCCTGACACGCCCGATCCGCACTGGCAGGTTGTCGATTCCGACGGAAACGTCTATCTGCTCGACAAGCTCAAGACCAAAGCGTTCGTCGGCACAAACTACAAGAAGGAAATCGTTGTGCCCAGTTACGTGAAGAACGTCAAGAAGGTCGTGATCTGGTGCGCCTTCGCGGAAGTAAATCTCGGGGAAGCCAGCTTCAGCTCCCCGGTGATGTAATTCGGCCCCAACTCCAAGGGCGGGCCGTCGTTCCACATGGAAACCGACGGCCTATCACCCAAATCTCGAAAGGAAAGAGAATCGTTATGACTTTTCGCAAGATTGTGTTTCTCGCGGTATGGCTTCTCTCGGGCTCGGTTACGCTCGCTCAAACCGCCGAAAAGAAGACCCTGACGCTCGACGGTGCAGAACGCGTCATCGCCGCGGCAAAAACAAAAGCGCAGGAAATGAAATCTCCCGGCGGCGTGATCGCTGTCGTGGACGCGGGCGGCAACCTGATGGCGCTGGCCCGGCTCGACGGCACGTTTGCCGCCGGCGCAAACATCTCTATCGGCAAAGCGCGCACCGCGGTCCTGTTTCAAAAGCCCACGAAAGTATTTGAGGACATCATCAACAAAGGGCGCACGGCTATGGCAGCACTGCCCGACTCTTTTTTTACACCACTGCAAGGCGGAGTTCCCGTTGTTCTCGACGGGCAAATCATTGGCGGCGTGGGAGTGAGTGGCGCGTCCAGCGCTGCGCAGGATGAAGAGCTTGCCATCGCCGGCGCCGAAGCCGCGAAGACATTCGGTCCCGAAGGCGCCGCGGCTGCGCTTCTCCCCGTGACTTACTTTCCCAAGAATGATGTGGACGAGGGCTTCGTGAAAGGCTCCGTGCTGTTCGATGGCGCTGGCGGACGAAACTACATGGTTCATGCCAGCCGCCGCGAGACTCCGGGGATGGTCGAAGTGCATACGAAAGACACAGACATCCTCTACGTCCTCAGAGGTACGGCCACCGTCGTTACCGGTGGAACGACGCTTGATGGAAAGAACATAGCGTCCGACGAGATTCGCGGTCGCGAAATCACCGGCGGCGAAACCAGAAAACTGGCTCCCGGCGACGCCATGATCATTCCGAACGGAGTTCCTCATTGGTTCAAAGAAGTTCAGGCGCCGTTTCTTTACTACGTTGTGAAAGTTCGCTAGGCCGGAGAGATTTCGATGAAAACTCGTTTGTTCTTTTTCTCTCTTTGCGCGAGCTTCGCATTTACCGTTCAACCAGTCACGGCACAAAACTGGGCGGCGCAAACGCCGCCCTACGGCCGTCCGGACGCAACAATCGACCTGCGGACCAAAGAAGGCGTGCAACTTGTTAAGGGCGAATGGCGGTACAGTGATGTGCAGATTCTCGAGGTCGCATCAAAAGGCCCCGGACCAGATCTGAAACCCTCCGGAGCTCCCGTCAAGGCGTACGACTACGCGCCGCACGCCGGCAACGTCGGATTCGACGACTCGAAGTGGGCCGTTCTCGACCCGACAACGCTCGACGCACGGCGAGGCAACGGAAAAGTCAGTTTCAATTGGTACCGCCTTCGCGTCGCATTACCGCAAACTGTCGCTGCTCTTTCTGTGGCAGGCTCGACCGTCTGGTTTGAGACCGTCATCGACGATTACGCTGAGATCTGGGTGAACGGAAAACTGACAACCGTTCTCGGTCAAAGCGGCGGATCCGTCGTCAAAGGATGGAACGCCCCCAACAAAGTGATCCTGACTCGTAACGCGCAACCCGCTGAGCAATTCGAAATCGCTGTGTTCGGATACAACGGCCCAGTTTCTCGAGCTCCGGACAATTTCATCTGGGTGAAGTCGGCGACACTCGACTTTTATAAGCCAGGAAACGGCTCCGGCATCCAGCCGGTCGAAACGAAAATAATCCGAAAAGACCCAGCTCTCGACACAATCATCTCGCCGGACACAAAGATTGAAAAACTTGCCGGCGGATTCCAGTTCACCGAAGGTCCCGTCTGGGTGCGCGCCGGTGGTTACCTTCTCTTCAGCGATCCCAACAACAATTTGATTTACCGCTGGTCGGAAGACGACGGCGTTTCCATCTATCGCACGCACAGTGGATATTCGGGAACCGACATCGGCGAATACGGGCAGCCCGGCTCGAACGGACTGACCCTCGACGCCGAAGACCGCGTCACTATCAACGAACACGGGAATCGCCGCGTTACGCGGCTTGAGAAGAACGGCCAGTTGACCGTCCTCGCCGATCGCTACCAAGGCAAGCGCCTCAACAGCCCGAACGATCTCGTGTATCGCTCCGACGGCGCGCTGTACTTTACCGACCCGCCCTTCGGCTTGCCGAAGTTCTTCGACGATCCGCGTAAGGAGCTTCCCTTCAGCGGCGTCTATTGCCTGATCCACGGCGAGCTCAAACTCGTCAGCACTGATCTGGCGGGCCCGAACGGGCTCGCGTTCTCTCCCAATGAGAAATATCTCTATGTCGACGATTGGGAAGAGAAGAACAAAATCATTCTCCGTTATAACGTCCAACCGGACGGGTCGCTTACGAACAAATCTCTCTTTCTCGACGCAACCATTGAGCCGGGCGAGGACGCCTGGGATGGCTTGAAAGTCGATCGCCTTGGCAACGTCTATGCCTCCGGCCCCGGCGGGCTCTGGATCATTTCGCCGGAAGGAAAACACCTCGGAACGGTTGTTGGTCCCGAGCATCCGCACAATCTCGCATGGGGTGGAGAAGATCGCAAAACCCTGTATCTGGCTGCACAAACAGGACTCTATCGAATTTCAGTGAATATTCCCGGAGCAGGGCAACCTCGGTAATCAGGTGGACAGACGCGATGGCCACACAAATCAAGAAATTGTCCGGCAATCTGGCGAAACCCGCGCAGCGACGCCAGCCCTCAGACGGCGAATCGCCGTCCGCGCGCGCACCGCGGACCGCCGCCGTCAGTTTCGGCCGCGAAATCTGCGGCTCCCTCGAACAGGCGGAACAGCGCGAATGGCTGGTCACGAACGGAATCGGCGGCTTCGCCTCCGGTACGGTCAGCGGCAATTTGACCCGGCGCTACCACGGGTTGTTGCTCGCCGCGCTCCATCCGCCCGTCGGACGAACGCAAATGGTTGCGAAATTTGATGAGACAGCTCGTTACGACGGCGCAGAGTATCCACTCTCGACAAATCGGTGGGTCAGCGGCGCGATCGAACCGAAGGGTTACCTCAACATCGAAAGCTTTCATCTGGAGGGCACGACGCCGGTCTGGCAACTCGCGATCGGTGATGCGCTTCTTGAGAAGCGCATATGGATGCAACAAGGGGAGAACACCACGTTCGTGCAATACTCCCTGATCCGGGCAGGCAACGCACTCGAACTTGAATGCAAGGCTCTCGTCAATTATCGCGACTATCATTCCACGACGCACGCCGACAACTGGCAGATGCAGGTTGAAAACATTGGGCATGGCCTCAAAGTTACGGCGTTCGACGGAGCAACCCCGTTCTATCTTTCCTCACGCGAAGCCTCCATCGAAGCGCGGCACGACTGGCACCGCGATTTCTTTCTGCCGCTTGAGCAATATCGCGGCCTCGACACCAGTGAAGACCACCTTCTTGCCGGGGTTTTTCGTCTGCAGCTGCAGCAGGGACAGAGCGCGACCATCGTTTTGTCGACGAACTCGGATGCCGCGCTCGATGGGATGAAGAGTCTCGATGAGCGCAAACGCATGGAATGTTCTCTTCTCGCTGTTTGGGAAAATACGAGTAAGCTGGCATCGCCCACACCGGGTTGGATCGAACAGTTGGTGCTGAACGCCAATCAGTTCATCGTTAAGCGCGAGCTGCCCGGCGAGCCCGAAGCTCGTTCCATCATCGCGGGCTACCATTGGTTTGGCGACTGGGGCCGCGACACGATGATTGCCTTGCCGGGGCTTCTCATTACCACCGGCCATTTCGGTACTGCCAGAATAGTGCTTCTCGCATTCGCACGTTACGTTGACCGGGGAATGCTGCCCAACAATTTTCCCGACGCGGGCGGAACGCCGGGGTACAACACGGTCGATGCCGCGTTGTGGTATTTCGAAGCCGTTCGGCAATATTTCGAAGCGACACACGACGCCGAAACCATCGTAAGGCTCTTCCCTGCGCTCTCGGAAATCATCGAAGCGCACATCAAAGGAACACGCTACAACATCCATGTCGACCCGTCCGATGGATTGCTCTATGCCGGTGAAGAGGGGGTTCAGCTGACGTGGATGGACGCGCGCGTAGGCAGCAAAGTCATCACACCCAGGATCGGCAAGCCGATCGAAATCAACGCGCTCTGGTACAACTCGCTGCGCACCATGGTTTCGCTCGCTCCCGTGGCAGGCAACTCAGCTGGACCCTTCCGCAACCTGGCGGACAAAGTGAAGACCGGCTTTGCAAAATTTTGGGACGATACGCACGGCTGCTGCTACGACGTCATCGACGCCCCTGGAATCGGCAATGATGCGTCGCTCAGACCCAACCAAATCTTCGCGGTTTCTCTGCCCGAGTCGCCCCTCTCCGCATCCCAACAAAAATCTGTCGTTGATGTCTGCGCGCGGCACCTGTTGACTTCGCATGGTTTGCGGAGTCTGGCCACGGGTGTCTCCTACTATGACGGGCACTACGGCGGATCGCCGCAACATCGCGACGGTATCTATCACCAAGGCACCGTTTGGGGCTGGCTGATTGGCCCGTTTGTCCTCGCCCATTTGGGCGTTTACAAGAACCCAGAAATGGCACGACGGATTCTCGAACCCATGGGGAACCAGATCACGACCGCCGGTCTCGGGACGCTGAGTGAAATCTTCGATGGAGACGCGCCGTTCCATCCGCGCGGTTGCATCGCCCAAGCCTGGACTGTCGGGGAAGTTCTGCGTTCCTGGAGAGCCACGCTGCCGTAAATGAGTAGCGCAACTAATGAAACCACATACTATCCTGGTAAATCCATTCGGCGTCGGCAAGGCCAGTTTTCTGAATCTTGGTCCTCTTCTTCAGCATCCAAAAGGGCTATCAGGGGATGGCAGAAGATGTTTGGTGCTATATTTATCGGCAAATCGGCACGCGAACTCGTGTTCTGGAGGCCGTTACACTTCGTGAGCGCGCCAAACCGTCATCCGCTCCCCTCGAGCGTCGTTCGCGAAGACGAACCTCTGCTTGTCGCGTCCGCTCGCGCAGGCGACACTGCGGCATTCGAAGAGCTTGTGGCCCGCTACGAAGACAAAATCTTCCGCCTCACCAGCAACATCACCGGGAATCGCGAGGACGCTGAAGACGCGATGCAGGATGCGTTCCTGAAAGCCTATTCGCACCTAAACGATTTCCATGGCGAATCGCGTTTCTACACGTGGCTCGTACGAATTGCCGCCAACGAAGCACTGATGCGCCTTCGTAGGCGCCGTCCGAATCATTTTTCCCTCGATCAACCCGCAGAAGGCGACTCTGACCTTATGCCGCGCGAACTTGAGGAATGGAGCCCCAATCCAGAGCAGCTCTACGCAAAGTCCGAAATCGATAAAATCATCTCCGCGCTTGTGGAACAATTGGAGGACGAGTACAGAATCGTCCTCGTATTGCGCGATGTCGAGGAATTGTCCACGCAGGAAACTGCCGAGGCTTTGAACATCTCGATTTCGGCCGTGAAATCTCGTTTGCTTCGGGCCAGATTAAAGCTCAGAGAAAAACTTAGCCGACATTTTCGGCAAGGTGCGCCGAATTGAACTGCAAAGGCGTTATCCACGAGATCTCGAACTATATCGACGGCGACCTCGATCCCGTCGTGAAGCAGGAACTTGAGCGCCATCTCGAGCACTGTGAAGACTGCACGATGATAGTGGACCACACGCGCAAGTCGATTGAAATTCTCTGTGACTCGCGTCCGGTCGCGCTCCCCACTGACGTGCGGGCACGGCTTCATGCAGCGCTGCGGCGCAAGGTTGACAGCGACCCTTCTTGACCCGTCGCCCGCATTCCCACTCACCCTTAGCTACGGCTTCACCCAAATCTGTTATGATTCGTCAAATTATAGTGTGGCCCTAACCCTCGGCGCCGTATGGCTTCCATTCAATCCTTTGACGGGAGGATTCGCATGTCTTGGGTGCCCCTAGTCTCAGTTAAAGAGGCTACTTCAGAAACAAAAAACATTTACGATTTCCTCCAAAATACCTGGGGATTCGTGCCGAACTACTATCAGGCTCTCGGCCCGTATCCGGAGCTACTCAAAGACCAGGTAGATATGTTTACGCATGTCATGTTTGTAGAGCGCGCGCTCCCTCGAGTCGTTAAGGAACAAATCGCATTGGTGGTAAGCGGAATCAATCTGTCCAACTATTGTCTGGCGGCGCATTTAGAAATTCTCGGGAGACTCGGCTTCGACCGGTCGTTCGCGAGAAAACTGGCGATGAATTTTGAGGCCGCCGCTGTCGAACCCAAAGTAATGGCTTTATTCAAGTTTGTAGCGAAGCTGTCCCGCCAGCCAGCCGACATTGTTCACGAGGACTTCGACACCGTGCGCGAAGCTGGTTGGACGGACACGGAAATTACGGAGGCTGCGCTTGTTGCTTCTCTCTATGCATGCGCCAATCGTTTCTCCGCCGCAATGGGCCTCGTCGCGGACTTCTAGCTAGTCGCGAGAACTCACCAGCCATCGGACTTCAGGGATGTTCGATCGCTTTGCGATTGTTTCGAGCGCCGACGTTCTCGCGGCTCAGAAGAGAGTGGCGCAGTTCCGAAAACAGGCATAGTTTAGGCATAGTCTGCACCAAAACGCAGCGAGGGCTTCCGAGGAGCAAACCGGAAGCCCTTTAGTTTTGTGCGACTTGAATGGTTGCGGGGGTCAGATTTGAACTGACGACCTTCGGGTTATGAGGGAGATTTCGCGCTACACGCTGGCACACGTCAGCCTACAGGAACCAAAAGAATCAGCGAAATACGCGCGCCGCTTTCGGATGGTTTAGGCTACTTTTGTACCCAGTTCACGGACAATCTCTCGGACAATGTGCTGCCGTTAACTCACACGTCGCGTTCACCGCTAAATGACCTGACGAGCTCTGGCCGGCCGAACCGATACCATCAGGGCATGCGAAAACATCCCAGGCCCACACCACATAAGAAAGCCTGCGCCACATGCGGTCATGGCACAGCGATTCATCACCCCGAGCAAGGTAGGCGAGGAAAGAAAAAGAGGAGTCCGTGCTGGTTTCCGGGTTGCAACTGTAAGGACTTCAAGCCGGCGGGAAAGAGCAAAGAAGCTCGGCAAAGTTCCACGTGGGCGACTTAACACTGTCCCATTCTGCTGTCCCACCGTTTCATCGTTTGGGACACTTTTGGGACACTCTTTCTTTCCTCTAACTCTCTTTATTCTCTACTACTTCTCTCTAGGAAACCTCTCTTTGTCCCACATTTCGCGGGTGTGCGGATTGGACAGTGGGACACTCCCGCGCAACACGCCCTGTATATGTTCTGACTCTAGACACTTGACTTGGCACTATCACAACGGTAAAAGCGTTACGTATCCGGGCGGTTAAAACCCCACCCAGACCGCCAACAGAAAAACTCACACTTTTCCCGCATGAGGAGGTGCGCCATGAAGGACAAGTATCCCAATACGATCGCGAGGTGGCACTCGCTTCTGATTCTGATCGTCGCCTTAGTGCTAGCCGCCAGTCTCGCTGCCCAGGGCCAGGGAACTCCTGGCTCATATAAACTCTCTTTTCAGGACAGTCAGGGCAACCCCGTGTCCACTCTACCCGTCTGCACCCCGGTCGTATGCGAAGAGTTGGTTCTCAAGGCACATATAGAGGACAGCTCCCAACATCCAGCCCAGCGTGGAATAGTAATCTTCCAATACTGTTCGCTCAAAGGACTTCCTCCTAACGATATAACCCGACCGGACGAAGCGCCGCTTGAGGCATGTGAAAATGGATCGGCAAGTTGGGCGAATCTTGGAGGATTTAAAGTCAACGGATCGGGAGACGCTTTATTCGACTTTGGAGTCGTCATGATCCCCCGCACCGTCGGCTTCCGGTTCCGCTACATCTCACAAGGGAGCGGCATCGCTAGTAGTCTGAGCGACCCCCCGACTGGACAGAATTTCACCTGGTTCTGACCCAACACGCCGCCGGCAAGGGAGGCGGAAGCGGGCCTGTTAATGGGGATACCGCGAGAGAGCCCATTTTCGCGTCTGCAAGCTCTTTGTTTCCCGCAAGCAGCAAGGGGGGTTTTTCCACACCGAGACGGTAACCCCTTTGTTGCATCGTCTTAGCCACCCGGGCCTGTTCGGCGTTCCGATACTTTCGCGCGGCAAAGCGCTACCAAGAGCGGAACGTTGCTGAAGGGAAATGCTCAAAGTGTCCTTCGCCGCTCGATCCGAACAGTCAGACTCTTTGCACTAAACATCTTCTGATGTGCAGGGACCGCTATACCCCAAAGCGCAAGCGTGTCGAACCCGGAGGAATAGATTGGCTTTACAGCGAGAGTTTTGAACCGTGCGATGGACGCACTTCGCCGAAAGATCGTAAGAAAGTGCGCCGCATAAGGCCGGAAGGAACAGCGCTGCTCAAAAAGGTGGCAAAGGATCTGGGATTCACTTTCCAACACGTTCGCCGCGTAGCACTCGGTGACATTCATTCTGATCGCGTCATGGAAGCAATCAATGTCGAGCTCGACATCATCGTGAGTCAGGAAACGAAAGCCGCGCCCCTGCCAGAGTCGAAATGAAAAGCGGCATACGTGGACAGCGAGAGAAAGGATGCGGCCCAGCCTAGAATACGAATGCGTGTACTGCGGTGAGGAACTTTCAATCTGTTATCTTAACCCTGGTAGACCGACTTTGCTGAAACCCGGTATCGGGATGGAGCGGCGGGGGGAGGAAATGCGAGGCCCCAAAACTCGGGCGAAGGCTCCAGAAACTCGATGGCGACAAGCCTTCTGCCCAGGTGCATGCCCTTAATATAGACGACGTGGGCCTCCTTGGTTTCCCCCGTACCTTGGTTGGTCAACACCAGCCCCTGGCCTTGTTTGATGGCGGACTTGAGAGGGATTAGCCCGCCCCACAGGCTCACCTTCACGGAGTGCGACTCTTCTAAGAGGGAACGCTTATCTGTGCCGGGTTCGTAGATTTGCAGCGGCACGCGCAGCGTTACCCGGCTGCTGCGTCGTGTTCCTGTCCCATTCCTTCCGGGCAAAGTTCAACTCCGTGC
>Ga0126376_10002577_pt1 | contig 10299 bp, 12 predicted proteins | sample PanSoiMetPlot_15_FD_92760 | JGI IMG/M metagenome (GOLD analysis project Ga0126376, IMG submission 92760) | Tropical forest soil microbial communities from Panama - MetaG Plot_15 | ecosystem: Environmental > Terrestrial > Soil > Tropical forest > Bulk soil | place: Panama | collected 2016-02-17 | reverse complement strand
GATGGCCACAGGTACCGTGAAGTTCTTCAATACTCAAAAAGGCTTTGGATTCATCGAGCCGAGCGACGGCAGCAAGGACGTGTTCGTGCACATCAGCGCGGTCGAGCGCGCCGGCATGCGCACCCTCGTGGAAGGGCAGAAGGTCAGCTTCGATATCGTGACCGAGCGGGGCAAGCAGGCCGCAGGCAATCTGCAAGCCGCGTAACCGACGCCCGGATTGGGTGGCGCCCTCGCGGTGGCGCTGCCAAATCAGAATGATGCCCGCCGCGCTCGGCGTCGCGACCTCGCATCGGGTGCGCAGTTCGTAGGATGGGTTGAGCGCGTGCTTTTGCGCGCGAAACCCATCGATCACACCGCGAGCTGAGAAATTGATGGGTTTCGCTTCGCTCAACCCATCCTGCATGCTGCACCTTGACCATCAATCTCCGTTCGCCCCCGCGCAAGCGGGGGTCCAGGTCCACAGGCTGCGGCTCCTGGGTTCCCGCTAGAGTTCACCCTCGCAAAAGCGGGAACGAACGGAGCGAGTCTTTAGAAATCGGGTGGCGCACCGCTGACGCGTTTGCTCGGCTCCCGCGTCCAATTTGATGGCAAGAAGCGAAGTGCGGACCGCGATGCGCCTGGAAATAAGTCGTGAGAACAAATGGAGGATGCCGATGCCGAGCCCTGCCGGCGGCAAGAATTATGGGACCGTCAGCGTCGATAGGCAGAAGGAGATGAGTGGACTGGAGTTTGTCCAAGGGCTCGTGGTCGGGACGCTGCCTCTCAACACAATGGCGCAGACCTTGGGCTACGACGTGGTCGAAGCGGCAAAGGGACGTGTCGTCGTCGCCGTCGAGCCGACTGCGGCCCACCTTAATCCTTCCGGCACCGTACATGGTGGTGTCGCCGCCACGCTGCTCGACAGCTGCATGGGGCTCGCCGTGAGGTCCACTCTCGACAAGGGCTTCGCGCAGACGACACTCGAGTTCAAGATTTCACTCATGCGGCCGATTACGCCCGAGATCGGGCGGATCACGGCCGAGGGCATTGTGATGAACTGCGGCCGCCGGGTTGGCACTGCCGAAGGGCGCCTCACGGATCGCGATGGGCGCTTGCTCGCGCATGGCACGACCACGTGCCTGATTTTCGAGAGCTGATGGCGCCGGCGTAGTCGTAGCTGTCCGAAAGGACGTACCGAGGAGATTGAGCAGCCGCGGAGTTACCGCGACGTTCCATACTGCACCTGCTGACAGGCACTGGGCTCTTGAGCCCTGCGCAGTCTCTTGGATCCTGTAGCTGGCACATGCCTTTACCAATCGTTAACCGTCTCGTGTGCACCGTCATGAAATGGGTTTCGTGGCGCATCGCGTGACCCTCTTGATCACTCCGAGGACACTAGGGGGGTCACATGACGACGCTCTCACTGGAGCAAGCAGCGCGGCTGACAGGGCGCGGCAAGACGATACTCGCTCGCGCAATCTCTGGTCGGCTCTTCGCGGGTAGTAGGGAAGATCGCAATAATAACAGTGGCGAGGCTGAGGTAGCGCATGTCTACCCGTTTCCTGCTCCTAGCGAGACGACGGCAGAGTTGCGCACCCGTCTGACCCTCGCGGAGGAGCGGCTGTCTGAGTTGAAAGCGATGCTTGAGGACATGCGTCGTGACCGCGACGCGTGGCGCGAACAAGCGCAGACGCGCCTGCTACCTGCACCTGCGGCGCCGGTGTCATGGTGGGGCTGGCTGCGTTCGACCGGATGAAAGCGCACTGTTGCAGACGAAGTGCACCGAGTTGGTGCGGCTACCAATTTTCCGGATCGGACGTAAGGCCCTTGCGCAAATTCGCAGGCGAAAGTTCATTTTTCGAGCACCGCGAATACGGAAGGCCCCGGAAGCGCGCATAGGGAGCGCGCACGCCACCGCCGGGGCCTCGCCTTGGCGCTCTCAGGCTCCCAGGGGCTGACGTCGGGGGCTTGCACGGCGCCTGAAAACCAATCGCACGAAGCGCAGCAGTAAGCCATCGGGAACGCGATCACTTTACTGGGATCGCCACGAAGATACCGACGAGAGTAAGGAAGTACCCTTGGAGGCGCGAAGAAGCTTTCCGCAGTGACTGAAGGTTCCGCCTCCCCCGCTTCCGCATTCTCCGCATCGCAACATTCCGCTCAGCACGTCTCAATACGAATACGACGACAGCACGCGGCTTTTCCGAGCGGCAATGCCAAACTTACGCTTGCGCGCGTGTGTGGTTGCGCGAGTATCCCAGCCCTCCTCTTCACAGCGCATAGGCTGCTCAGAACCACAATGCAGAGCGCGAGTGAATTGGACACAGGGATTCGCGGTGCGCCGCCGCGCCGGCGCGCAGCGTAATGAACTCGCGATACTGATGCATGTCCGGCAGCGCATGGCGCGCCAAGCGTCTAGATCGGCGCTTGCCCAAGGGCGCAGAAGATCACTGAGGCAGACTGCGCGCGAATCGGCCGTAATAGGCTACTCCAACAAGCGCGGCGGGCGGCCGTAGCCGGCGTCACGCGTCCAAGGATGCAGCTATCATTCCACTCTTATTGTGATGACATAGCGTTGTCCGCTCTCGAGCTGGACCCTGATACGGAAATGGTTCAAGTAGTCCTTGCGGACGTAGAGGTCCGCCAGCGGGCGGTTCCTCACGATGTTGAGTGCAGTTGCGATGATCGCTTCTAGAGTCTCGGAGATGTTTAGAGTGGATCGCCATCAGCGTGCCTCTTCCGGGACTTTTCTAGGCGAGAATGATCGCGGGAATGCGGCGACACACCCGAGTGCAGCACGCTCCGGCTCCCAGGCGGTGGTGGAACCCGGTGCTGTTGCGGCGCTGGTCGAATTCGACAGCGCTGTTCAGTACTACGTCGTGCTTGATGAAGTGACACCGTCGTAGTCAGAGGTGCTGACGTCGTCGGTAGTCCGCAACCGCTTTGCCGTTCGACGGGGTGTTTTGGTGCCTTCCTCAATACGTCCGTTCAGCGTGCCGCGCGCAAAGCTCCATTTACCCGCCAAGCCGGCCCGGCAATGACTCTGGGCCGTCGATAACGGCTTCGGGTCGTAAGCAAGGGCCGCGGGCGATGCTGCTTTCTCCTCAAAGCGAAGATTCTAATCGGGAGCATCGTGCCAGAAATCGGCGGGACGACGCCGCATCGGGATGCTGGCCCTAAGCGCAAGAGCAAAAATAGGAGGAAAATCCCGTTCGCGCGCTGCGCGATGAGGTGTCGAAGTTACATCCCCGCGGATCGACCGGCAACGAGCCGACTGCGCACGCCTGGTCGAGGCAATGGGTCAGGTGCATCGACGAGGTTCGCGATTGCGACGTGTCGTTGTTCGTTAATGGGGAGGACGAACAGGCGTGTGGCGCTCTCATCGAGGCCGGTGCTGCATTGGCGGCAGGGCGACAGGTGTTCGTCGTCCCGCCTGACACGGCGCTCCCTTACCACCCCGATTGCTGAAACTTCTCGGCGCTTGCGGGCGCCATCGCGGTCATTGTGGCGATGCAGGCGGGTGAGGCTGCGCCCGGCTACGCGGCCAGCATTTCCGGCACTAAGAGCCCGTGATCCCCGTCTTGGCGTGGCAACCCACCAAAGCGCGTAGAGCCCGAGCGGTAGCAGGGCCAACGGCCAGGCCGGCGGCGGGGCGGGCTCCTCCAGTTCGGGCCAGCAGCAGGTGAACGCGAGCAACTGGTCGTGGGCGGTTGGGCGCCATTTCTCCGGCATTGCCTCGGTGGTCTCCGCTTTCTCCGGTGGCGCTGCGAGGTGAGAGGGCGGCTCCGATGGCTCGGTCTCGGCTTGAGGTTGGTCCACCGTTTGGTGCGCGGAAAGGGTGACCCCGCGACCCCACAACAGCTCGTTCTTCGGCTTCCCGGGCCGTCCCGGGTACCAGCACTCGCGACCATCGACGATACGGTAGGCCCAGTGGCGGCCGTCGCCAGTCACGCGCTGCGGCTCGCACTCGACGAGGTCGCCACCGCGCGCGAGGTCACTCAGCGCGCTCAAAATCAGCACCGCGATGAAAGCCCCGGCGGCTCGACTCCACCCCATGGCGTCCAAGTCGCAGGTGAGCGCGGCCTAATTGAGGCGGCCACAAACTGCCCTAGCGCGCCGCGCTGGTGCGGTGACACCGCCGTTGCGGCCTGCTTCCCGCAAGAGTGATCGATAGTCAGTTGGCGGCCGCACTCTTCCAATCTCATGAATCGGATTTCAGTCGCAAAAAAATTTCTACTGCAAATCAATCGCTGGGACAAAGTTACCCAAGTGATTTCGATTGCGCGTATCTTTCCGCACCCTTCGGTTCGGACGCTGGACATCTGAATCACCGGGAAGATTTTGTCGTCAACCTCGAGCGGTTCAAAGCTGAGCCGTGACTAGCCGCGGTTTCTTGTTTGCTCGGATTTTTCAGAGACCAGTTGCGGCTCTTAACCTGCCGTAAACCATGCTTCGACCATGCTATGCGTATGCCAATCAAGACGCGGCGGTCGGGGCACGACCGGGCGAGGCGTTCGCGCCCGTCCAACACTCATCCCCCGGGGATCACATTTCCTGCGCCTCAGCCGTGGGACGCACCCGATCCGCTACCGGTAATGCGACGGGAAATGAAGCTGTTGCTTATCGAAACAAGCAGGTTGCGCGACGAGGTCGAACGACTGCGTGCAGTAGAACAGGAAGCGCGCTACCTCTCTGCGTCCGTCGATCAGATTATGAAGAGCCGAGATCAGTGGCGCCGAGAAGCAGAACGCGTTCGCGCGTTGATCGCTCAAGTCACGCCATGGTCACTATTATGGTGGCGTTGTCTGGACACCTTCAGGGCGTGGCGTGGCACCGCGCCCCAGCAGGGTCAAATTTGACGCCACGCCCCATTCAGGCGCGGTGGCGGTCTTGAGATTGATGATCAACTCGACAATCGCGAACGACTGCTCCGGCAGGTGGTCGGCTCCACGACCTGCATGTCGGGAGGCTTCGTGTCCTTAAGATAATGTGGCCGGGGCAGCATTAACGCCTCGGAAGTACGGCTAGCTGGCGGAGCCACCAAACTCACGGGAGGAGGGTCATTGGCCATCGGACGGCGAAGGTTCATCTGGCGAAGACTGGCGACGCGGGATGAGGTTAGCTCACTTCCGACGAAACTCCTCCGTCATTGATTTGATATTCGCGACTGCTGCTGTCGCTGCTCTCTCGGCTGCAAAGGTCGCGTCTCGCGATCGGATTTTTTCGAAGGCTTCCATCGGCGTCCTCGGTTTTAGAACGCGCTCGTTCTTACGCCTGCCGCTCGGCGAAACGGGTTGCGTGTTCCCGCGGGTGAACACCAATCGGCGCTCTATGTCACCGCACTCCGAACACTCCAGCGTGTGGTGCTCGAAGCCGGGCACCGGCATCGTGTCGTCTTGCACTACCTGCGTCACCCACATTTCTGCCACGCATACTAGGCATCGCATCGCAACTGCTCCCTTCTCAACCGCGCCCAGTTCGCCGTACTGGTGGAACGAGTTGGGCGCTCAAGACCAAGCGCCCTGTCTTATTTCACGAGTTGCATGTTGCATGCGCCGACCTGCTGCTCGGCGCGCGAACATGGATGTCATTCTAGAAAAGAGCCACACCGCCGATGCCAAAGCGAGAGCGGCGCCCAAGAGCACCCACAGATAAGTGATTGAAGACGACTCGACCGTTACGGTGGCGGCAGCAGCACGATCGAGCTCATTGACTTCGTTAGGGTCGACCATTTGCACCGCATTTGCCGTGGCAGCTTCCGTGGCGTCTACGCTCGTCGTCCCTGGTGCGCTCGCCCCCTCGGTGAAGAACCGGCCACGCCGTTCCCGCAGTCGCCACCGGACTTTCGGCCCCGACTTTCGTCATTGACGGGTTGATCCGCACGCGACGATGGCGTCATCACCGCGGGAGCGGCCTCTGCCGCTTTTTGCGAGATGGAATCTGCCACCTGCCCCTGCACAATTGGTTTGCTCACCTTCGCCCGGGCAGTGGCGCGTGGCGCCTCTCGTTCGCGCTTTGCGTTTGCCTTCTCATTCGACAGCGCAGGCCGGTTAACTTTTTTTGCGGCTGAGCCGCCGGCGCGGGCTGAGCCGGCTCATCGGCCTTGCGTCAACACCTGCGAGCGCACGGGGCAGGGGTACCGATCGTCGTCGCACGCCTGCGCTTTCGTCAACGGCAGACCCGCGAACAGCCCAGCCCCAGTTATCACTATTGCCAAAGTCCGCAGCGTCAGCATGCATCCTCCTGTCGCCTAGAGGTGGATGGACGTACATACCGAGCCGCGGCGATGGCGTTACATTGACGCAAATGGGGCGTTGTTCGCTCAATCCGGGGGCGGAAATGCTGAAAGTTCCAATTAGGTCTATTGCCTCTGCTTTGCCCCGGAAGCAGACAAATGGCAGACGTTTCGATTTGTCCGCTCTGGGCCAACAGCGACAAACGGCGCGATCACCTTGGTCGACACGGGCAGGGAGTGTGGTCGGAATGTCGATGCCGAGCATCTTTGCGGTCTTTGGTTGATGACGTCCGGTCCGCGCATCGACGAGTACACGCCCTAGTCTAAGGCAGCATCCTGGATGTCGAAGCGAGCCACCTTGCCCTCTCGAAAACGGAAAACGTGTCCGACCGTCTTGTCTTTAAGCCCGTGCGTCTGCCCCTGGAGCGGTTTGCCGTCGAGATCGCAGACGGACTGCCGGACTTCTGCGATGATCGCGCCATCCGCAGCTCGACGAAAGCTCACAGGCTCGACGTGCGGACTGACCAGGGTCCACTGGCGCGTCCAGTATTCGCGTACTGCTTCGCGCCCATGAACGTGGCCACCATCCATACCGTTGGCCCAGGCGACATCATCGGCGAGCACGGCCAGCACACCGTCAATGTCCCGCGCGTTAAAGCGATCGTAGATGCGCTTGAGGAGTTCGACATCGCCATCCATTGGTTCTCTCCTTGGCATGGCGTCCGCACTGCGTCAGAAGCCATATATCTATCTTTACATATGCACGCGCGCCCCTGACCCGGCCGATGGGCGCAGCAGCCACATCACACTGACGGAGATCGCAGAAGCGCGCCTGCCGGACGCGGTTGCTGCCTTACTCCGGGGTAATCGTGAGGCTTCATGGATGGACGAGGAGGCCGGACTGCTTATTGCCCTGCTCACGCGCCTGATCGCAAACCTCGATCGGATCGCGAGCGTCGAAGCGTCGCCCGGCACGGCAATTTCTGAGAAGGGGGACTGACCGGACCGTCCGTTGGAGGCTGATTGAGTCCGAAGCCTAGTCCGAAGGATTTTCCTGAGTCGTCACCGGGGGAGACAACGATACGCTGTCGTCGAATACAGTTTTGATGAGCGAGTTGTCCGATAGGTATTTGTGGTATTGGGTTACAACGGATTTTGCCTCCCTCAGCGTAGCAAGCCGCCATTGAATCTCCAGATTTTCATTTCCAGCGATGCTTTCCACAATTCTACGTTCTTCTACGAGAAGCTTAAATTCAGTTGGTTGATCGTTGTCCGCGGGGCTGGTGGTAAATGAGGCTGCAAAATCGATGCGCCCAGTGGCGACCCAATCTCGTTTTATAACAGCTTGGTTGGGTGCATGCGGATGACGCCAGAAAGCGAGAAAGGCAGCTGGAAAAGCAGTTGGAAAAAAGCGGTAAATCAAGAACGCTGAGGCGCTTAACATGATCAGCAGCAGGACGAACGTAATAAGCACGTCAACCATCTCTTTCCCTCCCTCAGTTTGCGATTCGCTGCTGGATTGAAAGTTGGCCCGGTTTCGTGGACACCCGACGTTTGCGTTCAAGGAGTCCATATGATGGCGTCGCGCGATGCACCGTGAACACAGCCGGCCGTAGGAACCATGTCCCAAATGATGGGAAAAATGTCTAGGTTGAGTTTTTCATAATGCGCAGATGGCGGAGCGCAAGTATTGACGCCCGCACGCATCCAAATTGTCCGCATTAGAACCTGGTCTGCAACATTCCGCTCAGCACGTCTCGATAGGCTGAGCCCTGCCGGTGGCGTGAACGTCGGGATGGGAACTCGTGCTTCCGACCCAGGCGACGCGCCTTGCCGTGGCAAAAGGGGCACACCGCCAGACAATCTCGGCCGCTCCCCAAAAAGTCCCAGTCGCGACGCAATAACGACGTTGGATGTGGGTGAGGGGTCTGTTCGGGGGCGTCATGTCAGATCCAGCTCCGACCACACATGGCTTCAATGTCGGCAATGATCGCCGCGTCCGTCCCAGGATTGCAGCGGCGACGATGACGACAGCGATCGTGATTCTTGCATATGTTGCTTTATACGGTAATGCGATAGCAGCGGCGGAGTATGCGGTTGACGGACTAGCCGTCGGAACGCAACTGAATTTTACTAGCGCATCGTATCGAGAATACAAATGTAGTCCGAGCGAACAATTCGACGGACTTACATGGTGCCAGAAAACGCGAACTGACAAAGCGCGACGAGGATCGTATATCGCGGCCTATTCACTCCTGCATTCGCGGGACGGAAATATTTTATACATCAATCGGTCGCAAGAACCTGCATTTTTTAATTCGAAGGAAGCCGAAATCAATATTCAGCAATACTCACGTAGGATTGGTGAATCGCCACGCATAATGAAAATGCCGCATCGAAGTGGCCTTCCGGATGGACTCATCGCGGTTTGGGGCAAGGTTACGCTGGAGCCATTGGACCAGGAGAGCATCAAGATCTTGGCGGGTGGAAAGAATCCCAAAAAAGGATTGCTGATTGACTACCTCCGCAATTTTGCGCGATCGGCGAAAGAAGGGTTACCGATCTACCGCGTTGACGGCGGTCCAGGATTTATTTGGGCGACAAGTTTCGATCAGAAAGGACGCGGAACTCTCCGATTGGCAGCCGTAGAGGTATCGGGATTTTCGCAGCCCCCCGATCCAGCACCGGTTGTTGTCCAAACTGCAGCACCGGCACATCAGGAAGAATTGCAAGTAGCACCGGCACATCAGGAAGAATTGCAAGCAGCACCGGCACATCAGGAAGAATTGCAATCTGAGTTGAATCAGACAATCGAAAAGCTACAGGCAGAATTAGCCGTTTCGATAAACAAAATTGCGGATCTCGAAAAAGCCAAATCTGACGCCGAACGCACAATTAAGGAGGCGGAACAGGCGAAGCTTAGCGCTGAGAATGCCAAGCGAGAAGTTGAACAAACAAGAATCGCAGAAAAAATGACCGCTGATGCACTGGTTGCTCAATTGCGAGCGAATAAGGCGGCGGCCGGCGCTAAAATCAGTCGGTGGGAAATCGCTCTCTATGGATCGGTTGGCGGTCTGCTCGTCGTGCTAACAAGTTCCGCGATTGGCTTTTTCATAAATCGACGCAAGGCCAGCGTCTCGAAACAATCGGTTGGGGGACCTCGGACGAACCCGATCAAAGGCTCGGCGCCGCAATGTCAAAACAGCCCCGAACCATCTGCTTTGCCGCTCGGGATTGCTATCTCTGAAGCCGCGTTTGAGCGTGATTTGGAAGAAGAGGTTGCCACTATAAACGCAGCGCAGACGAGGGCCGTCAGAACGGATTGTTTAACACAGCATCTAAGCTAAGTTTAGCTTGGCTCGGGAAATCAGTCTGACAATGCGTTGCGGCCGCCTGAGGGACAGAAAGGTCTGAGCGGCTAAATAGCCCCCAATGGACCAGCAGGATAAGATCTCAATCATAGGCCCCATGCACGACCCCTGATGAGCACGCGATGATAGGGAAGCCAGCGATAAGGAATGTCCTAAAGACCGGCTGGACGGTTGCCCGCGGAATTCTCGAACTCGCAATCATGGTTTACGTCCTGGGAGCAATCCTCGACCCCGGGGACGCCATTATCGTTGCCGTTCTTGGCATTATCTATGCGGCCATCCGCAGCGCGGCCTTGTTCCAATATTTCACGATCACGCAAATGGCTTGGGCGAGTGACCGCCAATACCTGGAGCAGAAGCGCCTTGGGGAAGATCCAAAAGTCGATAGTGAAGTTGCCAATACCGACGCTTCGATGTCCTGGATCCTCATCAACTCCTACATCGCAGGGGCGTTCATCGCGCTTCAGTATCTCGTCTGCCTGATATACATCTTCTCAAAGCTGTGAAAGACCGAGTGGCCTTTGAGACAAATTGCCGGAGTGGTGAGGTTCCGCCTGTCTGAACCTCATGAACGCGGATGCGTCTCGCTTCCGGGGTAGGGCGCAATAAGCGAAGGGCATTGCGCCACTCGTGCCTCGCCGAATCCCCGGCTTACTGCACATTGACCATCGGTCTCCGTTCGCCCCCGCGAAACTTGTCCCCGCGAAAGCGGGG
>Ga0126376_10002576_pt1 | contig 10302 bp, 2 predicted proteins | sample PanSoiMetPlot_15_FD_92760 | JGI IMG/M metagenome (GOLD analysis project Ga0126376, IMG submission 92760) | Tropical forest soil microbial communities from Panama - MetaG Plot_15 | ecosystem: Environmental > Terrestrial > Soil > Tropical forest > Bulk soil | place: Panama | collected 2016-02-17 | reverse complement strand
CGGTTATACTGCCCGCACCCGGCGGATTTAGTGTCAAAGGAGCACCCTGCAGCAGCTTCTCGTAGCTGACAAACCAGAACGTTTTGTCCTTCACAAATGGACCGCCCAGGGTGAACCCGTTCTCATGCTTGAAGAAAGGGGCTCTAGGACAGCCGTCAATCTTGATCAGCTTCCCATTTTGAACGTTCTTGGCGGGGCAAACCTCCGGAGTGTTGAAAAGACCTTGGTTATACCAATAGGTCGAAGCCGACAGATTCCTCCCGCGAAAGTAACCGGCGTAACTGCCATGAATCTGGTTCGTTCCCGATTTGGTCACAGCGTTCAGGATCAAACCGCCGGCTTGCCCGTATTCGGCGTTGTAGTTATTGGTTAGAACTTGAAATTCCTTCACCTCATCGACCGAAGCTCCGACGCCGTCACGTGTCGAAACCACCTGGTCAATGACATTGCCACCATCGATATTGATGAGATTTCCGCGATCGTTGTAAGCGCCCGGTCCTACGAGATCAAGGTTATTTCCGGTGAGGTCGATGCGAACTCCCGGAGCGGTTGTGGCGAGGCTGGCGAAGTCATTAATGCCACTTCCCCCAGCGCCACCCTGTGCGGCAGTGACAGGAAGCCGCGCCATATCAGCTTCGGTCACCACAGTTGAGACTTCTGTTTTAGTCGACTCGATTAATGGCGACTGGCCTGTGACCTCTACGGTTGTCGTCGCTCCTGCAACTTGCAATGTGAAGTTCACGTCGCGGCGGGCGCCAACTTCGATCCTGACAGCGTTCGCCTCGGCTCGAGCAAAACCCGGTGCCTCCGCGCGCACGTTGTAAACGCCCGTCTGTAGGGTGGGAAATATGTAATTGCCTGCCGCAGTAGTGGTGGTCTGCGCCTCTACTCCGGTGTCAATATTTGTGGCTGTCACCTTGACATTAGGAATTACCGCACCTTGCGGATCTGCGATGCGGCCCGTAATTGCGCCCGTGGCGGCTGTCTGAGCGGAAAGCCATGTAGCACTGAAGAGCGCAACAACAAGAATGAGAAAGAACCCTTCACGCCTAGCCATAACATTCTCCTGAAGAAGTTGTATTGCTCGGCCCGGGAGACACTCGATCGATCCTAGTATTGCACCTTTCTTTCCCAAAACTGGTCTTTAGAATTCAACCGGTTACGAACGCAGGCAATGGGAGATATACGGTTTTTGAAAAGTTGGTTACAGAATGTGGTATGAAACGGCTCCCGATCTGATCATGGTCCCTGCGAATTACATCCCGCAATAGGGTAATCGCGCGTGAGGACACGAGCGGCAGAATTGCCAAACAAATGAAAAATGCGGTGTTTAGCTTTAAGCGCTAGACCTGCGGTTTCATTTTGGGCCGAAGGATTTCTCTTTGAAGCTCCGCGCTTTAGAATGCGAACCGATCAGATCAGGGACCAACAACGGACTTTTAGGGACCAAAACTGGGACGAATCACAATAATCATAAATTCAACCCATTTCGTACCTCATAACACCGTTTCATCCCTGACAACTGCTACCGTCGTGTGCTAAGCTGCCCGGCCAAATAACTACTGCCTGCAATAGTTGCAAGCGGCAGAAGTCGTCGACTTTTACTCAGCGCCTTGGGCGACTGAAAATTGGAGGGCCGAAATGACAATGCAAGAAACTCGTTGTCGGACGCCACGTCTGAAAAACGATGGCCGTAAACGCACCCCACAGCCAATGCGCCGGTCTACTGCATCGGCAGCCGTGGCTCAACTCAGTACAGTTTTGATTCTCCTGTTCGTGGTCAGTGCTGTGACGATGTTCGCGCAAACAGCTGGTAGCGGCACCATTATCGGCACGGTAACAGACCAATCGGGAGCAGTCGTTCCAGATGCAACAGTGACGATTACCGACAAAGCTACAAATACGGCGACCAGGACAACGACTAACAGCGCAGGCCACTACGTATTTGCGAACGTTAACCCAGGCACCTACGACATCAAAATCACTAAGCAAGGATTTCAAACGGCGCTCGTGCAAGGCCAAGGTGTTCAAGTCGGAAAGTCACTGACAGAAGACGTCAGGTTGACGGTCGGCGCAGTAACGCAGGAGATCACGGTAGAGACGACTGGCACCGAGTTACAGACTCTTAATTCGACGGTCGGCAACACCGTTACTGGTATCGCGCTCGATTCTCTGCCTCAGCTTGGGCGAAACGATGTCAGCACCTTCGTCACACTGCAACCTGGCGTTAGCCCTGACGGTAGCGTCGCCGGAGCAGTCGTCGACCAGACCAGCTTCATGCTGGATGGTGGTCAGAACACCAACGATATGGACGGCAGCATGAGCGTGTACACGCCCAGCTTCGCCGGTGACGCAACCGGAGGTCTGGCAGGAAAAAATAGTCAAGGATTGGTTAGCGCACCGACAGGTGTTATTCCGACACCCGCTGATAGCATTGAGGAATTCAAGGTCAACACTGCAAACCAGGGAGTGGACTTCAACAGCGCTGCGGGCGCGCAAGTACAAGTCGTGACCAAGCGCGGAACAAACACCTGGCACGGCAGTGTGTATGAGTATTATTTTAAGAATACGTGGAACGCAAACACTTGGGACAATAACCTCTCAAAGACCCCAGTACCAAACTATCACTACAGTCGCTTCGGAGCTTCTCTCGGCGGTCCGATTACGTCGAAGGACATACTGGGAGGAAAAACCTTTTTCTTCGCCAATTACCAGGGTTTTATCTGGAACAACGTGCAGACAATCGAGAGAGATGTTCCCACTGTGGGCATGCAGCTCGGTTTACTGCAAGGCAAGGTAAAGGGTGTCCGGACTGTTATTAATATGAATCCCGCCGCCGTGACCTATCCCGCGAACGCTCCTGCCATCGGCGCGCTGGTACCTGGCACTACGTACCAGCCCACGGCATGCCCGCAGAACGCGAATGGGTTATGCGATCCGCGCGCGACACTTGGTGTGGCTGGCAGCGGAGGAATAAATCCTACGGTGCAGGCGATGTGGAACAAGTATCTACCTGCTTCGATTATTAATGACCCGGCATGCACGGTGAACCTCGGCAGTCGATGCGACGGATTCAACGTACAAGGTTTTAAGGCCAACGTAGCGATTCCGCAAAAGGACAACAATGGTGTGATTCGCCTCGACCACGACTTTGGCTCGAACAATCACTTCATGGCGAGCTATCGCTACTATAACCTGAAGCGAACCACGAACAATCAGATTGACATAGGCGGTTTCTTTGCGGGCGCCACTGCCGGCGTAGCCAAAGCCGTTTCCACGCGTCCCCAAGTGCCGTGGTTCTATGTCGCTGGACTCACCACCAACATTAGTACGAATTTCACAAATGAGTTTCACTACAGTTTCCTGCGAAACTACTGGGCGTACCAGAGCAATAATGATCCGCCACAGCTCGCGGGTCTCGGTGGCGCGCTAGAACCGCTTGGCGAGCAGCATTACCAAGTTCTCGCTCCTTACAACGTCGACAATCAGAACACGCGCGTTCGCTTCTGGGACGGCAAAGACCACTTCCTCCGCGATGACCTTTCGCTGCTGCACGGAAACCATCTGTTCAGCTTTGGCGGCAGCTTCCAACACAACTTCAACTGGCACGTCCGCAGCGATAACGGTGGAACGATCAACTTTAATAACGTGTATCAGCTAGGGGACTCGCTGGGCGCTGGCCTGTTGCAAAACGTCGTAAGCAGCACCTTTCCATCGGGTTTCGGCTCCAGCAAAACAGGATGGGGACGTTACGTCTCGTCAGTCTTGGGCGTCGTTACCGACTCACAGGTTGTATACACTCGGTCCGGTCAAAACTTGACGTTGAACCCAACGGGCACCCTGGCGGTTAATCGCAGCCAGATTCCTTACTACAACGCCTACTTCGCCGATACGTGGCGCCTGAAGCCCTCGCTCACAGTGACCTATGGCTTAGGCTGGGCTCTGGAGATGCCTCCTCATGAAATGGACGGCAACCAGGTGACCCTGGTGAATGACACTGGTGCACAGTTCGATGTTGAAGGCTATTTCGCTCAACGACAAAAGGCTGCTTTACAAGGAAATGTCTATAACCCAACACTGGGCTTCGCTCTCGTGGGAAACACGCAGAATGGTCTGAAGTACCCCTATCAGCCATTTTATGGCGGGTTCAGTCCGCGTGTAGCGGCGGCATGGAATCCGGGAGTTGACAGCGGCGTTCTAGGGAAACTATTAGGCGGCAAAGACACAGTCATCCGTGGTGGCTACGGTCGTATTTACGGACGACTTAATGGCGTAGACCTAGTGTTAGTGCCGTTACTGGCTCCCGGGTTGATACAAGCAGTAAATTGCCAGACTGCGTTATCAAATGGAACGTGTGCCGCGTCGCCCGGAACATTCGCCAACGCATTCCGTATTGGCATCGACGGCAAAACCGCCCCGGTAGCAGCAGCAACCCAGACATTACCGCAACCATATTTCCCGGGTGTTAACAACGTATCTATAGCCGCTGGCGAATCGCTGGATCCCCACTTCCGGCCGAATGCAATTGACTCATTCGACCTCACGATTCAACGGCAATTGTCGAACAAAGCCACTGTGGAATTTGGGTACATCGGGCGTCTGATTCACCACGAATTCCAAGCCTACAACCTCAACGCAGTACCGTACATGATGACCAAGGGCGGTCAGACTTTTGCGTCCGCCTACGCTGCGGTCTCGAAGGCCTTAGGATGTACAACGTCCGCGAGCGCCTGCGATGCAAAAGGCGTTCCGGCCAATATTACTCCACAACCGTTCTTTGAGGCGGCGTTGGCCGGCACTGGCTTTTGCACAGGCTTTTCTAGTTGCACGCAAGCTGTTGCCGTCAACGAAGAGGGTAACTTTGCAACCCAGAGTGTTTGGAGCCTGTGGAGTGATCTGGACAACGGCGGTACGGCACCCGGATTCAACTTCCCATTCACGATGTTGAACACGATAGGTCAGATGTCATCGGGCATCGGCGTCAATGCCAGTAATGGTCACGGAAATTATCACGCGGGCTTTGTATCCGTGAGGACTAACGACTGGCGTGGCATAACCATGCAGTCCAATTTCACTTACAGCAAGGCACTCGGTACGGGCGCCGTTGTCCAAGCAACCAGCGAGTATACCGTGGACGATCCTTTCAATTTGAACGCCATGTACGGTGTACAACCCTTTGACCGTAAATTCGTGTACAACCAGTTCATCGTCTACCAGCCTCCGTTCTTCAAAAACCAGCAGGGAATCGTGGGGCACTTGCTCGGAGGATGGAACATTACACCAATCTTCACTGCGGGCAGCGGTCAGCCGGTTTACTGCAATACGCAGACTAACGGCCAGTCGTTCGGTTCGGGTGACGGCAATCTCTTCTTCAGCAATGAGCAATGTGTCTTCACCTCAAAGTACAACGCCGGTACATCGCTCCACGGAGGCGTTGCCGGAGGCACGGATGCGAATGGCAACAGCGTGGGAACATCGACCGCTGGATCCACACCTGGGACCCAGCTGAACATGTTCGCTGACCCAGTTGCGGTGTATAACCAAGTGCGGGCACCGATTCTTGGTATCGACACCAAGAACCCTGGTGTTGGACCGATTCACGGCTTGCCATATTGGAATCTCGATCTCAGCGTGAGGAAAAACATCAAAGTGACCGAGCGCGTGGGCTTCAGCTTCCAGTTCCTATGCACTAACGTTCTCAACCACAACCAAATGGCCGATCCGACTCTCGATCTGTCCGACACGACAACTTGGGGCACGACTACAACACAAGTCAACAATCCGAGGCAGATGGAGTTCGGATTCCGTGTCAACTTTTAAATAACACCATTTCAGCGACCGTGAGGTATTGCTCGCGGTCGCCTTAACCAAACTCTCTCTTCAGATAAGAGCCGGTATCGGGAAGCCTTCGATATCGGCCCTTTTTGTTGAACTCGAACGCCCTCACACAGGTGAGCCGCTCATCACAGATCTCGAATTGCATTCCCGAATGCTTAAAACACATAATGTCAGCCATTTGGTTTCCGGAGACTCGATGGATACCTCGCATGCGTTCCGTCGAAGCCAGCTTTTGTTAAGAGCTTGGCCCATATGCACTCTGGTCGCTCTCCCCTTCTTCGTGTCCCTCTATGTGCGCGCGCAAAATGCAGAGACGTTTCCTACCGGCAGTGTTCCGGTGATGAATGTTGGCGGAAACTATCTGGATGCCCAGTTCGCGCGCATGGACCTCGTAGAAAAGCAATTGGAAGACCAGAAGCGAAAGTCACAGGAGCAACAGAAGTACAAAAAGGAGCTGCTTGAGGGCGGCACCGTGTCCGCCTTAGATCTCGAGGCTCCCCGAGGCGCAGTGGCCGAATTCAACAAAGCGGCTGAGTTATTGCAGCACCAAAAGGCGGCTGACGCGGTCGCACATTTACAAACGGCCATCTCAAGTTATCCGAAGTTCGTTTCGGCGCACAACAATCTCGGTCTTGCATATCTGGAAACCGATCAACAAAATCGTGCACGAGCGGAATTCGAGACAGCAGCGAAACTGGACAGCAAATTCGCGGAGTCCTTCCTTAATATCGGCAAACTAGACTTATCGCAAAAAGATTTTGCGGCGGCAGAATCAAATCTGGAAAAAGCAGCTGCCATTCGACCCAGGGATGCAAGAATCCTAACTGTCCTCGCATATGCGCAGAATGGAGTTCACGAATACCATCACTCAATCGATACCGCCGTGCGCGTGCACGGATTGCAGCACTCTGGGATGGCGAATGTGCACTACGTGGCGGCGGCATCAGCCATTGCCCTCAAAGACTTTGATGTCGTTCAACGTGAACTTGAACTGTTTCTGAAAGAGGATCCGGCGAATCCGCTTGCGCCAAGCGCAACACATAACCTCAAGGTACTCGCTTCTTCGAAAACTCAGTCTCCGCAATCCTCGGGTTCGCAAGGTGGCCCAACAAGGGTCACGCCAGAACTAGTCACAACGTTTCCCAATTCGGACGCACTCAAGCGTGCGCTCGCATCCTTAGGAACCGATGACGACATTTGTACTGATTGCGATGCGAACACTGAGGCTATGTCTGTACCAGCTCCATCGCCTGCTGCTTCCTCACCTCCAACTCCGAGTGCGATCACGATGGGCGGGAGCCCAGGCGCCTGGAGGATTCGCGAAGTTATCGACGAGGTTGCCGTCTTTTTTTCCGTGACCAATCGAGGAAAGTTGGTCGACAATCTGGAAGCAAGTGATCTTGCCATTAGGGACGACAACAAGCCGCCAACCAAAGTGCTGCAGTTCACGCCTCAATCGAAACTACCATTGCGACTTGCCTTACTTGTAGATACAAGCGGTTCACTGCAGCCGCGCTTTGATTTCGAAAGGCAAGCGGCGAGCCGCTTTATTCAGCAGATGGTCGGCAATCCTTCGGATCTCGCGTTCGTCGCCGGTTTTTCCGATGAAGTGAGAGTTCTCCAGGATTTCACCTCCGACATCAAACAGCTCGCCACTGGAATTGATGATCTGAGGATCGGCGGCGGCACCGCGATCTGGGACGCTGTATCTTTCGCTTGCTGGAAGCTCGCTGCTTATCCCGAAAAGGAACGTGTCGCGAAGGTTCTCGTAGTACTTACAGACGGAGAAGATAACCTGAGCCATACCTCGCTCAGGAACGCCATTCGCGACGCGGAGAATACGGGCGTCACGGTGTATGCAATCAGCACGAAGAGCTTTGCCGACCTTGGGCAATATGGAAATCCCATTTCTGACGCGGATAAAGTTCTGCAAGCATTAGCTGAGCGAACGGGAGGGGAGGCCCTGTTTCCCGGAGATATGGGCACTCTAAACAAAAGTTTCGACAAGCTTCGCGACATCATTCGCAGTCGTTACCTGATTGCATATCGTCCGGCTGACTTTCAAAACGATGGACGCTATCGAAAGATCAACATAGTCGCCAGCCAGAACGGGCGACGACTCAAGGTGCACGCTCGTCAGGGTTATTACGCTGCTCGCGAGACAATCGGCGCGAAATAGCCAAGGTTCGGAAACCGCGTCCCCGTTGCGTGGTATCGGCTTAACAGGCCCTAGTGGACCTCATCACCCATTTCGCCAATCAGGGACCAAACCCTGATTTCGAGGGACTCATTACTGTTACGGATACCGGTTATCCAAACTTTGACACTTTTCGGCCCTGCATTCTCCAGTTGCTCCCTGACAGTTGCATATGGCTTGTGCTAAGCTGCGCAGCCAATTAGAGGTTGTTGCGCCTGAGAATCACTCCTGCGAAGACGCAAGATAGACGGCTCCTCTTTCATACATTGTGCGGACTTTTACTCAGCGCTTTATGCGTTGAGACTTTCTGGAGGGACGAATGATCGGGCAGGTATTGCCATCAAAGGCATCGTTTCTTTTCCGCAAGAGCAACAAGCAGACGCGCAACACTTCAACTTTTCGTGCTGAACGAATTGCCGCAATCGGACAGCGCCTCACCGTTGTTCTGCTTCTTCTACTCAGTTCCGTTTCGATCCTTGCCCAGTCAACTGCTACCGGCACGGTCTCGGGACAGATCACGGATCCAACGACTGCAGTCATCGTCGGTGCCACTGTCACCCTGACCGACAGCGCCACGGGCGGCACTCGCACCACGACAACAAATGAAAGTGGGCGCTACATATTTGTGAACGTTAACCCGGGAACTTACGACATCAACGTCAGGAGACCGGGATTTACAGAGGCGAGGATTCCTGAACAGAAAGTCACGGTGGGAACGGTGACCACCGTCAGCGTTGCTCTCAAAGTGGGCGAGGCTACGCAGAGCATCACCGTCGAAGCTTCAGGTGCGACTCTACAGACCATGAATGCAACGGTGGGAACCACCATCGCAGCGCAACAATTGCAGGAATTGCCAAATCTAAGCCGGGATGTGTCGTCACTCCTGACGCTGCAACCCGCGACGGCCGCGAACGGATCCGTTGCCGGCGCTGTGCGCGATCAGAACACGTTTCAACTCGATGGTGGTAATAACACCAACGACATGGACGGCACCATGAATACCTACACCAGTAGCTTCGCCTCCAAGTCCCCGGATGGAACTGGCGGAGTAACTGGCGTAATGCCAACACCAGTTGAAAGCATCGAGGAATTCAAAGTTAACGTCGCCAATCAGACAGCAGATTTCAACGGATCGGCTGGCGCGCAGATCCAGATGGTGACCCGCCGCGGTGGCAGCACCTGGCATGGCGCCGTTTATGAGTACTACCTGGGGAGTAATTTTTCCGCGAACAGCTGGGTCAATAAGCATACCCCTGTATTTGACTCGACGGGCAAAACCATTCTCAGTCAAACGACCCCACTGCCCTCAAACCATTACAACCGTTTTGGAACTTCGGCAGGCGGACCGCTCGGACCTTCGTTTTGGGGCGGCAAAACCTACCTCTTCGCCAATTATGAAGGGCGGCGTTATCCGCAGAATATCAACGTAGAAAAGCGCGTACCCTCGGCGCTCCTGCGTGCGGGAGTGGTACAGGTTCAAAACAGCACTTCCGCCGCAATCACCATAAACGGCGTCAGCTACGCGCCTGGCCAGTTTATGCCGTTCAATCTGAATCCAAGTGCCGTCACCGTGAACGGTGTCACCTATCAGCCGGCCGCCTGCCCACAGAGCGCCAACGGGCTCTGCGACCCGCGCGGGATCGGCCTAAATTCACTAGTTTCCCAAATCTGGAACAAACAGATGCCGATGCCGAATGACTTTAGCGGCTCGGGCGGTGACACAGCTAACACGCAGGGCTATCTGACCAGCCTCAAGCTTCCGCAGAACGACAACTTTGGCGTTATCCGGCTCGATCACAGTTTTGGTTCGAACTGGACCTTGATGAGCAGCTATCGCTACTACCACTTGGAACGGGCGGTCAACAATCAATTCGACATTGGTGGAGCGGTGAGCGGAGACACGCTGGGCGTGGCTAAGTCCACTGCGAATCGTCCACAAGTACCTTGGTTCGGCGTGGTCGGCGTTACCGGCAACCTCACGCCAAGGTTGACTAACGACTTCCGCTACAGTTACTTACGCAATTTCTGGGAATGGACAACTCTGGGAGCGCCACCGCAGCTTGCCGGTTTGGGCGGAGCGCTGGAAATTGGCGGTGAGTCGTGCAGCAACACTGGCGGAAACAGCGCTTTGATTCCATATTGCGTGCGTACGCAAGATGCCCGTCAGCGGTATTGGAACGGTAAAGACAACGTCTTCCGTGACGATCTGACGATGGTGCACGGGAGTCACATCTTCCAATTTGGCGGGCAGTACGAGCACAACTGGG
>Ga0126376_10002575_pt1 | contig 10303 bp, 9 predicted proteins | sample PanSoiMetPlot_15_FD_92760 | JGI IMG/M metagenome (GOLD analysis project Ga0126376, IMG submission 92760) | Tropical forest soil microbial communities from Panama - MetaG Plot_15 | ecosystem: Environmental > Terrestrial > Soil > Tropical forest > Bulk soil | place: Panama | collected 2016-02-17 | reverse complement strand
GCCAGCAGGTATCGGCCATCATCAGTGAGCCACACCGGCGGCGGTGGATTGCGATAAGGAGGGGGAACCCTGGGCCAACGCCGGCGGTGCGCCTGATCTTTCCGCATCTGAGCCCGTTGTGTAACCCGCAGCCGGTCTATGAATTGTCGCTCATCGGCGTCGAGGTCGAGGGGCAACAGGCGCCGGAACGGGAAGAGCTCGTAATGTCTTGCCTCGAGCCGAGAAACCTCGAGCGGGCTCACGTCGGCGATTCGGGCCCGCGCCACATCGATGAGACCCTGCCCATATCCAGTTGCGTACAGCACTCGGTGCGCGGTGCCCAGCTGTGCTGTGGGGACCAGCAGATCCACGTCGCACGCGGCATGCAGGCCCCGCTCTCCATAAAACCGCGCGTTCAGCTCGGCGCCCTTGCAAACCATGATGTGCACACCCTCGGATATAAGGTGCCGCAGCGTTTGCAAGAGCGCGACCCGTTGAGCCCGCCAGACCTTGTCGTACAGGCGTTGTGCCGGCGCATTGTGCCGCGCTGCCAGAAACAGCAGGCTGTCAATTCTCCGCTCGCGAAGCCATTCGAGGCTGGGGCGAGCGCGCTGTAACAATTGTTTCGCTGCCTCCGCCGTCAATCGGTTTCGTTTGGCGGACCAGCGTAGCAGCTCAATCCCAATGCCGGCTGCCCGCGGAAGCTCGGCTGGCTCGGGCGTAACACGGCGTTGCATGCAGACCCATTGTGCGTGCAAGCGGAAGACCAAGCCCAACCGGCTCGTCGGCCTCCTGCGGATGCGACCTTCCGCTCGCTGCCAACCGGCCGTGACGAGGGTCGACTGCGTCGCCAGGCGAATCACTCGCCGAGTAGCGTGGGGAGCGCGCCTGCCTGGGGTCTGTGGTCTCCGGATCGCCGATCCCAGGCGACAGCAGCGAGACCGACCGTCAACAATCGTGGAGTGGTTCGCCTCCGCTCTTTTGTCCTCTTACATGCGTTTTCAGTCACTCAATCGCGACAAACGCACTGGCATCATGCTTGCTGAGGCTTTTTTCGGGCCGGGAAGTATCAGGAGGACTGGTCATGAAGAGACGTGGACCGGCGGCCCGTCGCGGATCCCGCGCACGGCAGCACATCGTGGAGCTCAAGCCAAAGCACCTCGGTCGAGCGACTGGTGGCGACGACGGCGACTTCTGGGATGGCGGCAGCGACTTCTGGGGTGGCGGCGACTCCTGGTCGGGTGGCGACTCCTGGGACGGCGGCGCCGGCTGGTGGGATGGGGGCGGAATGAGCCAGATTTACTAGGTCGCAACGGCGCCAGCGCCATGATGGTTCGGGACACCCCGCAGGAATGCGGACGGGGCTTGATCCGCCGACTGCCCAATCGGCAAGGGCGACGGCGGGAGGCATGATGGGCTTCGACCCGGCTGCTGAGCCGCAGCCCAATCCGATGCTCGCGACCGCGCTGCAGGACATTCGAGGTCAGCGCGCAGCGCTCTGGGACATCACTGGAACCTGCAATCTAAGATGCAAACATTGTTACCAGTTTGATAGATACGAATATGACAAGCGCGGCCGCTATGGGCACGATCTGACGTTCGAGCAAGCCCGCACGGTTCTGGAGCGGCTGGTCGAGGCTGGAGTCACGGCGATCCATTTCCTGGGCGGCGAGCCGCTGCTGCGGCCGGATCTTCCGGAGCTCATTCGCCTGGCCAAACAACATGGCATCTATGTCTCGATCAATACGAACGGTCTCCCCCTGACGGCCGCAAAGGCCGAGCAACTGGCGGCGTGCGGTACCGATCAACTCATGGTGAGCCTGGACGGGGCGACCGCGGGCACCAACGATGAGATCCGAGGCCAGGGAACGTTTGCCAAGGCGTGGCGAAATCTCCGGGCCGCCCAACGGGCGCCCGGCGGTGGCTCGATGGTCGTCGGTATCGCGTTCACGGCCACGCGCACGAATTCGGGCGAGCTGGCCCCGCTGTTTCGCATGGCATTGGATCACGACGTGGAGCTCATTCATGTCGTGCTCGCGCTGTCGGCCGGCAACCTGGTTCGATTCGGCAAGCGGTTCGAGAACGATGAAGCGCTCTTCTTGCGCTGCCTCGATCGAGCGCTGGCCGAGCATGGCGCCCGCATGCGTGACCGCCTAAGGGTGCGCATCGATCTCCGCCTGTGGCCGATTGAAGTCCTGAACCGCAAGCACGGGCGAGTGCTGGAACCGGATCCGGTGGGCATCAGATGCCAAGGCGGAAAGGGCTTTCTGATCGTGCAAGCCGATGGGCGGCTGGGACCTTGTAGCGCCTCGCTCGACCCGCTCTGGAACCGGACTGCCCAGCGTAGGGGCCATCTGCTCGCCGAACCAGAGTGCGTGCACGAGCTGCCGGCGAATGGGATCGACCATAGCCCGATCCTCGACCAGTTCTACCGATTTCAAGCCGACCCTGAGACCTGGCGTGACCTCGCGCCCTGCCAGCGCTGTCCCTACTTCCGCAAGCTCTGTGAACCCTGCCCGCTCGAGCACCCGGACGGGCACCGAGTCGTGGACCAATGCGCGTGGGCAGAAAGCGAGTCGCGTCTTCTGGAGGCGCAGTTGCTCGCGAGCTCGCTCGAGGTCGGGGGCGGCTGTCGCCTGGACGGCCCCTCCATCCTCAGGCAGCCGAGCAACCAGCGGGTATGGATCGGTCCCATGATGGCCGCCCTTTTGCGCGAGCTGGACGATGGAGAACGCTCACTCGCGATGGTGCTCGAGCAGAGCTTCGAGCCGCCTTTGCAGGCCGAGCAGCGCGATCAGGTGCTGAATGCGCTTGCCGTGCTCATGGCGCACGGTGTCTTGAAGCGCAGGCCCGTACCGATGGAGGCCCCATGCCGGAGCGCCAGCTGAACTGGGACATCACCGGCAGATGCAACCTCTTCTGCGCTCATTGCTATGCATACGACAAGTACGAATGGCGAAACCCTCTGCGAGTGATCCGAGAGGATCTGCCCTTTCAGAAGGCTTGCTCGCTGTTGAGCAAGGCTAAGGCAATGGGCTTTCAGCACGTCCACCTGCTGGGAGGAGAGCCGCTCCTGCGCAAGGACCTGCTCGAGATCCTGACTTTCGCCCGCTCCCAACTGGGCCTGCGCATCACGATGAACACCAACGGCCTGCTCCTCACACCCACGCTCATCGAGCGCCTGATTGATCTCGAGATCTTTCAGGTTGCGATCAGCTTCGAGGGCACGACGGCCGCTATTCACGACCAGATCCGAGGGCACGGAAACTTCGAGAAGGCTCGTCAGAATCTGAGAGCGCTCGGCAGCCGAGTACGCGAACGTGGATCGGACATGCTGGTTGGGGTGGGCTACGTGCTCACGCGGGGCGCGCTTGCCGACGTCCAGCACGCGTTCCAATTCGCGCTCGACAACGCAGCCAACGGCCTCACCATCGACGTCGTGACCGACGACGGGCGCGCTCGCGAGATCTTCGACCGGCTGTCGTACAGCGATGCCGACTTCGTGACCGCCTTGGAGAGCCTCATGGCGTCCGCGGCGGGCCGAGTTCCACCTGACTTCGTGTTTCAAATCAACGTCAAACCCAAGGTGAGGCGCTATCTCAGCGAGCGCTTTGGAATGCGGCTGATCGGCTAGGCCTTCGGCGACATGTGCCCGGCCGGCGAGTACACGATGCTGGTCGAAAACGACGGCGTGGTGACGCCTTGCGGGATCCTGAACAAGAAGACCAAGAATCACCTCGCCGTAGCTGCCGGAGAATACCGCTCGGAGCGGCTCCATATCGACGCCTTTGAGTCCCTGGAACAATTACAGGGATCCGCGTTCTATCAGACGTTCATGGACTTCAAGCGGCGTCATCAGGGAACCGTGCCAACCTGTCAAACCTGTGAATTCCGGGAAACCTGCCAGCCCTGTCCGGTCGACTATCTCGATTCTCCATCGGTAGGGCAGTGTGTCGAATCGGAAGAGCGCCGGTTGCAATGGCGCGCGCAGGTGAGCGCGTTGCCGCTGTCCGTAACCCGTGACCGGCCCGCGCGCTTGAACGCGACCGCCGCCCGGATCGTGGACCGGCTGCGCAAGGGGCGCTCTCTCAACCAGATTACCCGAGAGTTGGCCGCTGGCAGCGACGCCACGGCGGAGGAAATCGTCGAGCATGTCTGGGAGTTTGCGATCCAGCTCCGCCAGGCTGGATGGCTCGATCTCCCCAGCCAGGGATCGCCATCGCGAGATGAAGCAACCCAAAAGGAGGCGTTATGAAAAAGTCCAAAGAGAAGAAGACAAAATCGATCAAGTTCGAAAAGCCGACGCTCGATGTCAAGACGCTCGAGGAAGCCGCCAAAGCATTCGCGGTCAAATCGGGAATGGGCTCTTGCTAGATCAGGTCGCGCTCAACCGAGAGGTCGGTCATCTCGGGTAGCGAGCCGACATTCCCGGTGTGCGCGCGAGCGAATATGGACCGCCGTGGCCTAAGAGGGCTTTCCGCCGCCATCGATCGCCTGCTCGATCACCGAATCTATCGCGACCACACCGTGGATGCGGTTCTGCAAGACCAGGCGCTTCTGCTCACGGAAGAGGCGTGGGGACGAATGGACGCTCCGCCGGCCCTCGATCGGTTCGGTTTCGAAACTCTGGTCGAGCTGCGCCCATTTTTGGCAACGGTTGCGCGGCAGGCGGCACCAGCGACGCATTGCCATGAAAAGCTGCGCCAGCTGGCGGCCTTCACGTCCTCTCTGGAGCACCGGTTTCCGTCACCACAGCACTCGGCAGCGCGTGGCTACTACCGATCACCGAGAGACTTCATGTGGGGTGGCACCGAGGAGTTCGTGATTGCAAAGGGAAGCGACTGGTGCAACGAAGTGGCGCGCGTTTATTGCGCGCTGGCTCAGCTTTGCTCGATTCCCGCACGAATTGTCTATCACTTTTCAGACCATGACGGGCACGTCATCGCCGAGTGCTTCGGGCCCGAGGGCTGGGTGCTCGTCGATCCGCTGGCGCCCAAGATCTACCGCGACCCGACCGGCCTCGCGATCGGCGCGGTCAGGATGGCGCGTGCGAAGCCGGCTGAGCGCGAGCTCTACACGAGCGGGCACGAGGGTTATTACGTTGCCGCCGAGTTCGTCCGATATCTGGCAGTGAGCGATTATTACCTCATTGATGCGGCCGACTACCACTATGGGCTCAGTCCATGCAACGACTTCTACGCAGAGCTGCTGGGCCCGAAATGGAACCGCTAGCATGGGCCACCTGGTCGTTGGGGCGGGCCGGCTTTTCGTTTCACGGCGCTCCCGCCGACCTCCGCGCCTACCTGCTTCAATTCTGGCGCGCGCTCGCTCGACGCTCGCTCGGCCGGAGTCGGTCGCATCCAGTGGTCTTTCGCTGGGCCGAAAGCGGCGTATCCTCGCCCAAGCTCCATTTTCCGGTCCTGCCCGGTACCTACGAGGTCGGTCATGAGGCCGGCGAGTGGGCCTTGGTGAGCCGGGGTCATTGGGGCATCCGGATCGGAGAGCAGAGCATCCAGGTCGAGCTGGATCGAGCAGGTTGGCGACAGCACTGGGATGTATTGAATCAGGCGCTCACTTTTGCGCTGGTCCTTTCGGCAGGCTCGCTGGGTGCCGTATCCCTGCATGGAGCCTGTCTCGAGACCGCGTGGGGAACCATCGTGCTCGCGGGACCCTCGCAAGCCGGTAAGAGCACGCTCGCATTGGCTGCGGCTGCTGCCGGGGCCGGCCTGGTGTCGGACGACCGCGTGTTCGTATCGGTCGGTCCGCCCGCGCTCACCACCACGCTGGGCGCGCCGGTCACGTTCCGCGCCGGGGCGAGCCAGCTCATCCCCGACCTCGCGCCCTACGAAAGGGGAGCTCCGGCCGCCACCCAAACCCATGCTCGTCGGCAGGCTCAATTCAAGATCGCCGTCGATCTGGAGCGAGCCTTCGCACGACCCCGTAGGTTGCAATCGGCGCTCCCGCGTGCGCTCGTCCTGCTGCAGCGCGATCAGGGTGCCCGCCGCCCCCGATGGCACAAGCTGAGAGCTCAGGAAGCGCTATCCGGATTCGCCGCAGCCGACCCCATCCCGATCGCAGGCCCGGCCCGGCAGACGCTGCTTCGCGACCTGGTCCGCAGAACGGAGTGCTGGGGCTTCGCTTACCCGTCCGGAGATGCATCGATCTTGCGGCGAACCGCCCATCATCTGCTCCAGGGACCCCACCTTTCATGCTCTGGGCGGTCGATCTGATCGGACGCAAGATCGTCGCGCTCCCGCCCGGGAGCGCACGCGAGACGGCCCAGATCGGGACGGTTGCGTTTGGTCTTACCCCCCAAGAGAGCCAGCGACGTCACGCGCAAGGCATGCTGTTTTGCGGAACCCAATGCGAGTCCTGGCGCTTCGCGGTGGAGCGACTCGGCGGAATTCCCTTCGAGATCGTGACGGGAAGCATGTTTCCGCTGCTCGCGCCCGGTGAAAAAGTGTGGATCGAGCCGGTTCGACATCGCTTGGCGGTCGGTCGCGTGATCTTGATGATACGAGATGACAGACTCGTGCTTCACCGGGTGCGGGCAATGCGCCCGGATGTCGTCATCACACAGGGCGATTCTTCTGCCGAGCCGGACCCACCGCTTCCACGGGACCAGGTCATCGGGCTGGCAACCCGGAGGCATTGCCAGCATGCGGAAGCTATCTGGAGCCGGCCGGTCGTGGCTCTAGAGCTGGGCTCGCCGCCGGCACCGCTGGCGCCGGTCGGCGACGACCTGGACGCCCAGCTGAGGCTTCGTTTCGCGAGCGCGTTCTCTACCTCGGCCGGGCCGCTTCCGGTTCTGGGACCGCAGACGCTCGCTTGGCCTGCAGTCAGGCGCCATGTCCGTTTGCCAGCGGAACGAGGGGTGATCTGTGCGACCGACGCTGCTTTCTCCTCGGTGACGGCTCCGGAGCCCCGGCATTTGGAGAAATTGGCAGAACGCCTGCTCGAGATCGACCGGCTTGCTCGAGCCTGGCAGGTCGACACGGTGACCTTCGAGGCCCTGCCCCCACCGCTTTTGGATCGGTTTCGCGGACGTCCCGGCTGGGTGACTCGGTCGCTCAAGGTGCCATGCGTCGATCCTCGGGCCTGGGCTCCATCGGCGGACGTTCGTCGCGCGCTGCGAAAAGCCGCCTCCTTGGGCGTCCGATGGGTCAGGGTGGACGGCCCGGAAGAGCTGGCATCCGTGCGCCGTACGGTCGACGATCTCGGCCTGGGGCCGCGCGACGCCGAGGCGCAGGTCGAGATGCAGGTATCGTTCATGGCCCACGCCTGCCGGGCCGGCCGGGGCATCGGGCTTTTGGCGATGCAAGCCGATCAGGTCATCGGCGGGATGTTCGGCCTGCTTCTGGGCTTCCACGTATACATGCTGATGCACGGCTATCTCCGCGAGCACGTGAGAGCCCAACCCAACGATGTCCTGTACGCGGCTCTGGTCGAGGTCGCACGAGAAGTGGGGGCCACTCACCTTTTCTGGGGAGCGTGTGACGCCGAAGACCACGGGCTCCTGCGGATGAAGCGCAAATACAGCACCGAGGTGCTCGACCGGCCTGCGCTGCACTGGGTCGGCAAATTGATGCGGCATTGATCATGTGCGGTTTCGCGGGCGTGTTGGATTTTTCCGCGACGCTGTCACGGCACCGCGCCGCCGAGCGGTTGCGCGGCATCTCTCAGGATCCGTTTGCGCGCGGGCCCGATGAGACCGTGATCGTCGCGGACGAGCGCATGGCTGTCTTGCATGCGCGGCTGGCCATCGTCGGGGGCCGGGACGGCCGGCAGCCGCTGGTCAGCGAAAACCGCAACAGGTTTCTCGTGTTCTCGGGAGAGATCTACAACTCGAGCGAGCTGGCGGCGACGCTTCGGCGCCGGCACCGCTTCGCAAGCCGGAGCGACGGCGAGGTCCTGCTGCACGGATACGAGGAGGAGGGGATGCCGTTCTTCGCGCGCGTGGATGGCATGTTCGCCCTCGTGCTGCGAGATCTGGACAAGAACGAGGCGCTTCTGGTTCGTGATCGGTTCGGCATCAAGCCGCTTTGCTGGGGCCAGGCCGGTAGCCGTTTCGCCTTCGCCACCGATGCCAAGTCGGTCTGCGGCTTGCTTGACCGCCCGCTACACCTGTCGTGGCGACGGGCGTTGCAGATGATGGGCCAGCCCGGGCACTGGCCGGGGCCGTGCTGGGAAGATGTGCAGGAGGTCGAACCGGGGACGGCCCTGGTCGTGCGCCCGGACGGGCTTCGCCCATCCCGCTGGTTTCAGTTTCGCTACACGCCCGCGCGAGCCTCCACGCGGGCGATCCGCCGGCGCTACCGCGAAGCGCTCGCCGAGAGCGTGCGGCTGCAGACCGATGGCCTCGAGGAGATCGGGGTTGCGTTGAGCGGCGGGCTCGATTCGTCGATCCTGTGCGGCCTCAGCCGTCGCGCGCCCGTTGGCTACGTGCTGTCCAACCTCAGCACGCGCCGGAACGGCGAGGTGCGGGCGGCCTGCCAAGTCGCGCATGCGCTCGGCCTGCGCATCCGTCGCGTGGTCCCGGCGGACCCGACTACACGCCAGCGCGACTATCTGGACCTGCTCCGATTCTGCGAGTCGCCCGACCTTCGCTCCGAGCATCTGCTCAAGAGCGAGCTGGCGCAACGCGCGCGTGCGGATGGTGTCCGCGTTCTCTTGTCGGGGCAGGGCAGCGACGAATTTAACGGCGGTTACAGCGAGCTGGCCGCCGGTTCTGATGAGACCCATCGGCTCGAGCGCTATCTTCGCGACACCATCGTCGACGGGTATCGGCCCCAGCTCCTGCTCGCCAATGGAATCCGTCCCGACCTGTCTCGCTTCTTGAGCTGGCGAAACCTCGATTTCCTTGATCAGGAAGCCCATGGGGATCTGTGGGAGCAGGAGCTTCACCGGCGGCTCCACATGCTGCGACGATACAACCTGGCGCTCGAGGATCGCATCGCGGGCCGATGGGGGCTCGAGAATCGCGTGCCCTTCCTGGGTAACGGGGTGGCCGCCGTATGCTGGTCGATACCGCGGCAGGGCCGCAGCGAGCTGCTCAGCCGAAAAGCCATGCTGCGCGCGCTGGCGGAAGACGTCCTGCCGCCGCGAGTGGCTCGCCGTCACAAAGTGCCTTTTTTTCATGGACCGGCGGCGGGCGCCACGTTCGCGTATCTGAGCCGCCTCTTGCTGAGCCGCGGGGGGCCCGGTGGCGACAGCCTGGTCAGCGCGGCCCGGCAGACGCGCGCCCTGTCAGGGCGTGGGGCCCTCGAGCCGGCAGCCTACGATCGACTCGTCACCGCCGTGCGCAGGAACCCACGACACATGGCGGTGGAGGCTCTGTGCGGGCTCACAAACCTGGCGCTCTTGAGCGAAGGCGCGGTGGGCCGTCCAGCCCTGCCGGCTGCGGGTCGCCTGACCTGGCTGGGCAAATGAAACCATCCGTCTGAACCATCACGATCGGGGCCGCACAAGCCCACGAAGCCTCGGAAGCTTCACCGTAGAGAACGCCTCGTCGACTCTTCGACTCTTCGACTCTTCGACTTCTTAATTCAGATACACGATCAGCCCGAAGCCTTCGGCCGCGCCCTGGGCCACGAAGGCCTTCAGCGCCTGGTAGCGTTCGATCAAATAGCCCAGGGTGTCGTCTTGCGCGGGCGGCCGGTCCCAGATGCTCGGGTAGATCTCGAGCTCCTGCATCTTTTTGGGATCAAAGCGGCTGCGCAGCTCGTCGATGGGCAGCGGCGCCAGCGCGGCGGCGATCGCTTGCAGCTCGGCATTCGAGAAGGCACGCGCGGGCCCGTAGCCGACGTCGACCTGGCCGATTGGGTGCCCGCCCGAGACGATGAAGTTCCAGGGCGGGGTGCCCTCCCAGGCCGTGCCGGTGAGCAGAAAATGCAGCCCATGCCAGGCCTTGTCGATGTCGAGCAGTCGGTCCGCGGCCACCTCTTCGTTGTACAGAAAATCGGTGATGCGCTCGGGATCGCCGAGCAGCCGTTCGATGTCGTCGGGCCGCGCGAGCCGGAAGTTGCCAATCATGCTCATCAGTGCGACTCCACGCCCATCTGCACGTCGAGCCGCATCGACATGGGCTGCTTCTGTCCACCGGCATCGACCAGCATCTTGCTGCGCGACAAAAGTTGGAGCCGCGCTGCCGGCGGCACCAGATGGGCGAAGTCGAGCTCGACCTCGCCGCCACCTCCCGAATCCAGCTCGACCAGCTCGACGGTGGCGCCGGGCGGCAGGTTGGGCGCCTGGATGCGCTGGCGGTCGGCGGTCTGCACCACCTTGACCTGCAGCTGGCCGTGCTCACCCTCCAGCGCCGCCAACT
>Ga0126376_10002574_pt1 | contig 10304 bp, 11 predicted proteins | sample PanSoiMetPlot_15_FD_92760 | JGI IMG/M metagenome (GOLD analysis project Ga0126376, IMG submission 92760) | Tropical forest soil microbial communities from Panama - MetaG Plot_15 | ecosystem: Environmental > Terrestrial > Soil > Tropical forest > Bulk soil | place: Panama | collected 2016-02-17 | reverse complement strand
TTCGGGAGCCAGGACCATGGTCTCAGCAGCGGAACAGTTGGCAGCCAATCTCAATTTCTCGGCCCTCGCCAAGGCCGAGGAACTGAAAAAGCGCATCTGGTTCACGCTGGGCGCACTTCTTGTCTATCGGCTCGGTACGTACATACCTCTGCCCGGCATCGATCCGGCTGCTTGGGAGCAGATCTTCCAGACGAATCAGGGCGGCCTCCTCGGCGTATTCAATATGTTTGCCGGCGGCGGCATCCACCGCATGGCGATATTCGCGCTCAATATTATGCCCTACATTTCCGCCTCGATCATCATCCAACTGATGACAACGGTTTCTCCCGAGTTGGAGAAACTGAAGAAGGAGGGCGAGCAGGGCCGCAAGGTGATGAACCAGTACACCCGGTACCTCACGGTGCTGCTGGCGGCGGTTCAATCCTATGGCAGCAACGTCGGGCTTGAGGGTTACGGTCAGACCGTCACCGACCCGGGCCTCTTCTTCCGCATTTCAACCGTGATCACGCTGACCGGCGGCACCGTCTTCCTGATGTGGCTCGGCGAGCAGGTGACGGCACGCGGGATTGGCAATGGCATCTCGCTCATCATCCTTTCCGGCATCGTTGCAGAGCTTCCGCGCGCGATCGCCGGTACCCTAGAACTTGGCCGCCAAGGCGCGCTCTCGACCGGGCTGATCCTGGTCGTGATGTTGATGGCTGTCGCGGTGATCGCCTTCATCGTCTTCATGGAGCGCGCCCAACGGCGCCTGCTCATCCAGTATCCCAAGCGACAGGTTGGCAACCGCATGTTCGAGGGGCAATCGTCGCACCTGCCGCTGAAACTCAATACATCCGGTGTTATTCCGCCGATCTTCGCGTCATCGCTGCTTCTCCTGCCGACCACGGTTGCAAACTTCAATTCCGGCCAGATTCCCGACTGGCTTGCCGCCATCACGGCGCAGCTCGGTCACGGGCGGCCGCTGTTTCTTGTCTTTTATGTGGCGCTGATCATCTTCTTTGCGTTTTTCTACACGGCCATCGTGTTCAACCCGACCGAAACCGCCGAAAATCTCAAGAAGCACGGCGGTTTCATTCCGGGCATCCGGCCCGGCGAGCGGACTGCCGAATACATCGACTACGTGCTGTCGCGCATCACCGTGATCGGCGCCGCATATCTTGCGGCGGTCTGCGTGTTGCCCGAAATCCTGATTTCCTATGCGGCCGTGCCGTTCTATTTTGGCGGCACATCGCTGTTGATTGTGGTCAGCGTGACGATGGATACCGTCGCGCAAATCCAGGGCTATCTGTTGGCGCACCAGTACGAGGGCCTGATCAAGCGATCGAAGCTGGGCCGACGAAAATGACGAACAGGGCCGCGGGGGCGCGGCTTTGACTGGGGGCAGTGGCGTTATGAGACTGATACTGCTGGGCCCGCCGGGGGCCGGAAAGGGCACGCAGGCGCAACGCCTGGTGGAGCGCTACAACGTCGTTCAGCTCTCAACGGGAGACATGTTGCGCGCCGCCGTGAAAGCCGCAACACCGGTCGGCCTCAAGGCAAAGGACGTTATCGCCCGTGGTGAGCTGGTACCCGACGATGTGGTGGTTGCGATCGTGGCCGATCGTATCAGCGAGCCCGACGCGCGCAACGGCTTCATTCTTGACGGCTTCCCCCGAACGGTGCCTCAGGCTGAGGCGCTTGACCGCATCTTGGACGAAAAGGGGCTTGCCCTCGATGCCGTGGTCGAGCTTAAGGTCGACGAGAAAGTCCTGCTAGGGCGGATCGAAAATCGGGTCGCCAAAACAATCGCTCGGGGCGAGCCCCTCCGCCCCGACGATAATCCGGAAAGCCTCAAGATGCGCCTTGAGGCCTATCGGATCCAAACCGCGCCCCTAACCGGTTACTATTCCGGCAGGAGCCTGCTCAAAACGGTAGATGGCATGGCTGCGATCGAGGAGGTCAGCACTGCCATTGCGGCTGTGCTGGATCAGATCCCCGACGAGGCGGCCGCAATGCCGGCGCGACGTCGGCCGCTGGCGCCGCGCACCGCTGCCGCCCGTAAGGCGGCGCAACGTCGAAGTGCACGCAGGCCGCGCAGACGCGCCCGCGCCGCCCTGGGCGGCACCGTAAGCCAGGTCGGACCGGCTCGTGGCAAGGCGAGGAGTAAGTCTGAAGCCAAGCCGTCGCCGGCGGTCGGGCCGGTCGCCAAGCGTAACAAGAAGAGCGTCAAGGCCGGAATAAAGACGGTCGTCAAACGAGGTGGGCGAACCCGTACCAAGCCCGACCGGCCCACAGGTGGAAAAACTGGCCCGGGAGCGAAGAAACGCGGTCCGAGAGGTTGACGGATCACTGTGGAGACCGTACATAGTCTGCGCCCAGTCAAAGAATTATTCTGACGACGCTAGGCCCTGGTTAGAGGGAGGCGTCGCGTTTGTGCTTATGTGGCGCTGAAGATCATCTGGTGGGATGTGTGCTGCCCGATCCACCCTGCCCCTGCCCGTGCCACGCCGGAGGCTGGGCGGAGGCGGACGGCGCAGCGGATCGGAACGTGGAATCAAACGGTCGACGCAAGAGTCGGCAACAGGAGTGACGGCCTTGGCCCGTATCGCTGGTGTTAACATTCCGACCAACAAGCGGGTCCAGATCGGGCTCCAATACATTCACGGCATTGGGTCCTCGAAGGCCCGTGAGATCGTAACAAAGGTGGGGATTCCGGATGCGAGACGGGTTTCCCAGCTTACCGACCAGGAGGTTCTGCAAATCCGCGAAGTGATCGATCGCGATTATCTTGTCGAAGGCGATCTGCGACGCGAGACGGCGATGAACATCAAGCGGCTCATGGATCTCGGTTGCTATCGGGGTTTGCGGCATCGGCGCGGCCTTCCGGTTCGCGGCCAGCGCACCCACACCAACGCACGAACCCGCAAGGGTCCGGCCAAGGCGATCGCAGGCAAGAAGAAGTAAATTGCAAGGATATGAGATGAGACCCGCTGTAGCGGGTCGCGAAAGGGTTGAGAATGGGTAAGGAAGCTGTCCGCGTCCGGCGACGAGAACGCAAGAACATCGCCTCTGGCGTTGCCCACGTGAACGCGTCATTCAATAACACGATGATCACGATTACCGACGCCCAGGGCAATGCGATCGCCTGGTCGTCTGCCGGGACTATGGGTTTCAAGGGCTCGCGCAAATCGACGCCGTATGCGGCCCAGGTGGCGGGCGAGGATGTGGCCCGCAAGGCCCAGGAGCATGGCATGCGCACTCTCGAAGTGGAAGTAGCGGGTCCGGGGTCCGGTCGCGAATCGGCGCTGCGCGCCTTGCAGGCGGCCGGCTTCACCATTACCTCGATCCGCGATGTAACGCCGATTCCGCATAACGGTTGTCGGCCGCGCAAGCGTCGGCGCGTGTAGTTTTGTTCGGCAGGCGTTCCTCGCGCCGTGCTGAATTTTCCCATGAAGCAGCGTTGGTTGCGCCGCCAGGTGCACGCTGCTGAACGCGATGGTGACCACAAGTGACAATCCAGAAGAACTGGCAGGAACTAATACGACCGAACAAGCTTCACGTGACGCTGGGGCCTGATCCGAAATGCTCCGCGACCGTGGTGGCTGAGCCGCTCGAGCGCGGCTTCGGATTGACGCTCGGCAACGCGCTGCGGCGTATTCTGCTGTCCTCTCTGCAGGGGGCGAGCGTGCAGTCGGTGCACATCGACGGCGTCCTCCACGAATTTTCTTCCATCGCCGGCGTGCGCGAGGACGTGACCGACATCATCCTTAACATCAAAGACATTGCCATCAAGATGCAGGGCGACGGCCCGAAGCGCATGGTCGTGAAGAAGACTGGCCCGGCGCTTGTCACCGCGGGCGACATCCAGACCGTCGGCGACATCGTGATTCTCAATCCGGAGTTGGTGCTGTGTCATCTCGACGAGGGCGCCGAGATCCGCATGGAATTTACTGTCAATACCGGCAAGGGCTATGTGCCGTCGGAGCGCAATCGGCCGGAGGATGCGCCGATCGGGCTGATCCCGGTCGACAGCCTGTATTCACCGGTCAAGAAGGTGTCCTATCGGGTGGAGAACACCCGTGAGGGACAGATTCTCGACTACGACAAGCTGACCATGCAGATCGAGACCAATGGAGCGGTTACCCCTGAAGATGCACTGGCTTTTGCCGCGCGCATTCTCCAGGACCAGCTCAACGTGTTCGTCAATTTCGAGGAGCCCCGCAAGGAAGTCGGCATCACCGAGGCCATTCCGGATCTTGCCTTCAACCCGGCCTTCCTCAAAAAAGTTGACGAGCTTGAGCTCTCGGTGCGTTCGGCAAACTGTCTCAAGAACGACAATATAGTCTACATTGGCGACCTCGTTCAGAAGACCGAGGGCGAAATGCTGAGAACCCCGAATTTCGGCCGCAAGTCGCTCAACGAGATCAAGGAAGTGCTGGCCCAGATGGGCCTCCATCTCGGCATGGAAGTACCCGGCTGGCCGCCCGAGAACATCGACGAACTCGCCAAACGGTTCGAGGATCACTATTAGGGAAGTTACGGAGCGACGACATGCGTCACGGCAAGGTCTATCGCAAGTTCAATCGCACCGCCGAGCATCGTCGGGCCATGTTCGCCAACATGTGTGCGGCGCTGATCAAGCATGAGCAGATCATGACGACGCTGCCGAAGGCCAAGGATCTGCGCCCGGTGGTGGAAAAACTGGTCACCTTGGGAAAACGCGGCGGCCTGCAGGCGCGCCGCCAGGCGATCGCGGAACTCCGCGATGTCGGCATGGTGAAGAAGCTGTTCGACGTGCTAGGCCCCCGCTACAAGGATCGCAACGGCGGCTACACCCGCATCGTCAAGGCCGGCTTCCGCCACGGAGATAATGCGGCCGTAGCGGTGATCGAATTCGTCGACCGCGACGTTGCCGCCAAGGGCCTCGACTCAGGCCAGACCCAGGACAAGGCCGCCGAAGCGCCTGCCGCTGCGTAGCTGAGGTGGGGCGGGCGTTTCTTTTTGCCCAGCCATTTGGCTGAATATTGAGCCGCAACACCCTTGCCGGTGTACGAAATCGAATTGATCGCTAGTGTCGAGGCCTTCATCGGCTTGCCATCATCTGAACGGGCGTGTGGCCCGAAGCGTGACGGCGAGGGGCGATGTATGGCCAACAGTAATATAAGTCGATTCGAACCCTCAATTCGGCCTGCGCCGCCCCGGCTCCTCGACGCGGCCCGGTGAGTGACTCGTCCGCTTTCGACTTCGCAGAGGAGGTCATCCACCTATTGGCAAGCGCGGCGGGCTTCGCAGCCGGTGAACGAGATTGGCAAGGCCCCGTCCGCCAAACAACAGGAGAAGGCCGGCAACGAACTGGGCGCAGGTCGTCGCGATGCCCGCGAAATCTTCCGGTGACAGGGGAAAAGGTCGACCGTAGTTGAGCTCGTTGTAGAGGGCGAAGTAAATCCGCAGCTTGGCAAGCCAGTAGACCGCATCGAACACGGCGAGGGAGGCGAAGTAGAGGCCAAGGACCGAAAACGCGAGCTGCTGCAGGATTACCGTGTCGACACTCTCACCACCCGCAGACACGATCTTGTTTGCGACCGTGGCGGGGAAGTAAATGAGGAGCAGGCCAACCAGAATCGGAAGGCCGGACGCCGCCATCGTCAGCAATAAGGCCGCGACGTCGGGGCTCTCCAGGGGGTTGCGGACGTGCAAATTGATGAACGTACGCGGCATGGCAGTGACTGCCGACACCACGATAATCACGCCGGTCAGTCGCAGCATGAGCGATGTAAGCGACTTGTAGTCCATGGCGCAGATCCTCTGCTGTTGGCACCAATGCCGGACATATCATGTGTCGGCGATCACGTTGATCATGCTGTTATCCTGCGTGAAATCGTGTCGCAACTGCCGCCGGTCGATAAACAACCTTGGCGGTCGTGACAATCCATTGCGCGGGCTCCCAGCAGATTGGAGGCATCCGACAGACATTGTAGGCGGGCAACGCGTCTGCGCAGTGACACGCGCTGGATGTGCGGATCACCCTCGCGAGCCACACGCGGTCCGACGTCTTATATATTTTATTAGTCGACCGCGCGACGGTGCGGGCAAAATCGCCCAGCATGAAGGCATCGACCACGGCTGCTCGCAGGCGATCTGCCCAACCTGCCAGCGATTTCAATCGGTCGAAATCCGCTCCGGCCTATCGGGTTCGATTGGCGCGGCGCCGACCTCAAGGCTTGGCGGACGCGCGGCCCTGGTCGCGCAGGAAGCCGATCAGCAATTCGCTCACCTGCTCGGCCTGCTCCTGCTGAACCCAATGGCCGGCGCCGTCCACGAGGTGAAAGCCGACCATCCGCGTGCAGGCGTTGTTCCGCATGCTTTCCACAGCGCCCGGCGTCTGATAGACGCCCCAATCGCTTTTCCCGGCGATGAACATCGACGGCACATCGATGGTTCGGCCCGAGAAGGTGTGCATCTCCGCAATGCTCTTGGGATCGCCGCCGCGCCTGACCCGATAGCCCTGCAGCGCGCCGGTAAAGCCGGTCCGACTGTATTCCGTGACATAGACGTTGACCTCGGTGTCGGTCAGCCACTTGCATGCTGCAATCTCCGCCGCGGACGGCATCTCGGCGGCGACCGTCTCAGCCATGCCCTTGTCCTTGTCCATCACGTAGTATGTAGGAATCTTCGCCATCTCCTCGGCGTTGCGCGCTTTGAGCGGGAACGGCTTGTTTCCTTTCCAGTCCGCGCTCTTGTAGTGGTAATAGGCGCGGAAGAAGTTATGCAGGCCTTGTGGGGCATGGAGCATGTCGTCATTGGCGCCGCGGGTGCGCTGGTGATTCTGGTAATACTTGCGCGGCCGGTCGAGCTTTGCCAGTTCGGCGTCGAGTTCGTCATCGGAGGGCCCGGGGCGCGGAGGCGCGGCGCCATTGGCCGTGCTGAACGGCAAGCTTGGCACACCGGCAAAGGGCGAACTCATCAGCGCTGCCGAGTGGAAGATATCGGGCCTGATGAGCGCGGACCACGCCGCCACAGGCGCGCCGGCATCGTGACCGACGATTGCGTCGACCGACCTATAGCCGAGCGCATACACGAGCGCGATCGCGTCCCGCACCATATTGAGTATGCGGAACGGATCTGGATCGGCGTCGTAGGAATCGTCCCAGCCGAGGGTGCGCCCGTAGCCGCGCTGGTCGGGAGCGACCACGTGATAGCCCGCAGCGGCCAGCGGCAGCATCACCTTGCGCCAGCTGTAGGCGAGCTCCGGGAACCCGTGCAGAAGCACCACGGCCGGTCGGCCAGGTTCCTCAAACCCCGCCTCCAGCATATGGGCCGTCATACCGTTGACGCCCGCGACCGCGCGGGAACGGATCCCGGCCGGCAGCGTGCCGTTGCCATAGGGCGGAATGCCGGCAAGATCGGTCTGCACGATGGCGGCGCGTCCAGCGCTCTGTGAGAGCGCAAGACCGGCGGCGGCCGACGCGGTGATGAAGATGCGGCGCGACAGACCGGAGTCCGTGGTGTCTTCCGCGACGTCAGGTGTTGGATGCGCAGTCATGTTGCGTCTCCATTTTGGTTGCCGAGTTGGATTTTGCACTCCGGGGAATGTGATCTCGCTGGCCGCGCCACTCTATCCAAGGTACGTCAATTGGCGTAATCTATCCAAAGTCGTCCTCGAAGTGGAAGCGTTCGAGAATCTTCCCGCGGGGGCGATCGGCGGCTGGAGGAAAACACCATGATTGCCATTTGCAAGCGGCCCGCTGCGCCGCTGGGCCTCGTCGCGCGATGCCTCTTGGCAGCACGCGTATTGGCGTTTGCTCTTACGACGTTCGTGCTCGCGGTCGCTACTCATTCGGCTGCGTCAGCCCAGTCCGGCAGCGACGCGATCTACGGCGTGACCGCGCTCGATGTTGCGCCGGGCGCCGTCGCGCAGGGCGTGGCGCTGCTCCGGCAGTATCGGGAGGGCGCACTCAAGCAGGCCGGCAATATGGGCGTCACGCTCCTTCAGGAGGTGGATTGGCCCAAACGCTTTATCATCTACGAAGCCTGGAAGGACCAGTCGGCCTATGAGGCGAATGAGAAGGCCGCGCACACCGCCGAATTACGCGAGAAACTGAAGCCCATTGCGGGTGCTCCGTATGATCGCCGAGAGTACAGTGTCATCGCGGTCGGGTCGTCACAGCCAGCAACTGGTCCGGACGTCATCTACATGCAGTTGCATCTCGACGTATTTCCTCCCGGCATCGAGCCGACCTTGGCGGCCGCAAAGGCGGTCGCAGAGGCCGCGCGCAAAGGCGAGGGCAATCTGCGCTACGATGTGGTGAAGTCGGTAAAGGCGCCGACGAGCCACACCACATTCTTGGCCGCCTGGCGCGACCGCAAGGCGTTCGACGCTTACGAAAGTTCGGCCTCGGCGCGGCAGTTTCGCGACACTGTGGGGCCGCTGTTAGGTTCGCCGTTCGACGATCGCCTCTACGTGCCGATCAACTGACACCCGCCCGGAGAACATTGCCCATGCGAGCCATTCCGAAGGTGCCTTCGATGCGTTCATTCGTCCCAGCCCTCTCCCGCAGGCAGTGGACAGCAGGGTGCTTTGCAGCCGGCTCTCTCGTGATCGCAGCCGCCATTGCGGGCGCGCCGACCGTACGGGCCCAAAGCAGTGCGGACGCGGTCTTTGCTGTGACTTATCTCGATGTCAGCGCAGGTGCGCTGCCGCAAGGCGTCGAACTCATCAAGAAATATCGCGACCAGAGCCGCCGCGAAGGCGCGAATCTTGAGTTCACCATCCTGCAGGAGGCGAACCGCCGCAATCGCTTCGTCATCATGGAGGGCTGGCGGGACCAGGCCGCCTTCGACGCCCACGACAAGGGCGCCGCGAAGGCCGAATTCGAGAGCGCACTCAAGCCGATCCGCAATAGTCCGCCGGATCGGAAAATGCTGCAGTCCTTCGCCAATACACCCGCGCGGCGCGTCGAACCCGGTGCACTCTACATGGTAGAGCACGTGGATTTCTTGGGCGGCGATCCCGCTATTGCTGCCGCTGCCGTGCCGCTTGAGAAGGCGTTGGCCGAGGCCAGCCAGAAGGAGACAGGCGCGCTACGCTACGACATCTACCGGATGCCGCCGCCGCGCGTCAATCACTATGCAGTGGTGGCTGCGTGGACCGACGCCAAAGCCTTCGATGCCCATGAGACTGCCGCCCACACGCTAGAATTCCGCGCCGCGACCGCGCAGGGCGGGCGCGCTTGGCGGGCCAATCTCTACGACCAGCGCCTGTACGAGGCGCTTCAATAGAGTTGGTCTCGAAAAATAATAGGTGATATTTCAGATACTTAGAGAAATAGCCTCTGGCCATGTCCAACGGCTGATATCCCCGGCGCGTGCTATGGCGCGATTATGGACTGGGGTACGATCATCGGCGAGGCGCGGGATCACGATGAGCTTGTCGCCTTGCTGCGTCGGCGCAAGGACGCGCTGCAGCTCTCGGACAAGGTCGTTGAGGAAATCGCCGATATGGCGCCCGGCCATGTGAGCAAGTTGCTGGCGCCTGCGCCGGTCAAGGCGCTCGGCCAGACGTCCTTGACGCCCTTGCTGGGCGCGCTCGGCCTCAAGCTGATCGTGGTCGAGGATCCCGACCAGGCGCGCCGCGTCAGGCGCCGATGGTCAAAGCGCGCCGAGAACCGCGTCAAGAACGCGCCGCACACATTGCGCACCGCTCGGCCGATCGTGCTGTCGAGGCCTGCTCGTGCCGCCAATGCGGCCAGGTGGTCAAGGACAACGCCAGAAGAACGTGCGGCCGTTGTGGCCAGCCTTAACGCTGCCAGGGCAGAAAAGCGTCGTCGGCGGACGACGCAGGCCGCATAGCATCGGCACTTGATTTCTGCTATCGCGCCAACGCGGGGGCGAATTCCGATTCGGTAGAATGACGCGCTTCGCGGCGATCCCAGCGACCCCTGGTGCGTCGTCGGCACGGGCGGACTGGGATCACGCTTGCCGGTCAACACACACCCGACGCCGAAGACACCGTCTTGGATTTTTTGACCAAGGACGAGACAGTCTTGAAGACGCTACGCGCGGCCGGCGGACGCGGAGTCAACTCGGCGGCGTCTAACCTACCAGACGGAGTAAGTGAGCTTTCGGCTAGTGACATCGACGGCGATTCCACATTACCACGCTGATGGCTGTGAACGCAGCGGAACACCGAGACGGTCTTGTGTTCGTCCTGGGGGGTGACTGGGAACGCCTTACTGTGCCCAGCATTCCCTTCGACGCAGTATGGAATGTGGTCTGCGCAGCGAGATGGCGCGCGTTTGAGCGGACAGTTTCACGACGGATATTCC
>Ga0126376_10002572_pt1 | contig 10310 bp, 10 predicted proteins | sample PanSoiMetPlot_15_FD_92760 | JGI IMG/M metagenome (GOLD analysis project Ga0126376, IMG submission 92760) | Tropical forest soil microbial communities from Panama - MetaG Plot_15 | ecosystem: Environmental > Terrestrial > Soil > Tropical forest > Bulk soil | place: Panama | collected 2016-02-17 | reverse complement strand
GCCCTTCCGCCCAGTTTTCGAATCAGAAAGAAGCGCGTGAAGTTGCGCTTATCGTCCTCGATATCCGCCTGCAGAATCTTTCCCGAGTATTCCCGGGCCGCTTGTCTTCCGGCAATTCCAGCCGCATCTCGCAGATTCTCGGCGATGACATGTTTCACACTCCCGGCGGTGTCATAGAAGGGTTCCGAGGTTATTCCGGGATGGCGGCGAAAGAAATCCCGGCACTGATCGAGCGCCACCGGATGCGACAAGACGCGCCGCAGCGAACTCAGCTTCACGCCAGGCGCAGCGATCACGTTGTGAATGATCCGCAAGAGATACTCAGCCTGGATAAACACGTTGCGCGACACTAACAAGTCCGCATGCTCGGCTACAGTTCCCGCCAGAGTGTTTTCGATCGGGATAACCGCCGCATGCGCTGATCCGTTTTCGACCCGATCAAAGACCTCGGCGGATCGCATGCACGGCATAACGGTGCAGCGCGGAAGCATCTTTTCGGCTGCCTCATGGCTGAACGAACCTCGTTCTCCCTGGATCGCAACTTTCATGATCTAAGAAAGTAGCGGGAGAGCGCGGAATTCGCAAGATTGGGTTGGGCGACCAGCCATAGCATGGCGGTGCATTGGCTTACAATGCAGCGAAAACCTGGCTGCCAACCTGCTAAGCGCTGACATATTTCGCTACCGGACTGCCTGCCTCAAAGGGTCTACTCACGCCGCAGCAGATCATGCACAAGCCTGCAACCGGCACAAGAGTGCGAACAATAGCCTTTTGCTTGTGCAGAATCACGAGGACGGGTTGGTACTTACCCCTGAGAATGCGGAAAAAGAAGCACTCCAACAACTGTCCCGTGCCTTCAAGCACCATTTAGCAACTTTTCCAGCACCAGCGCATCCACCCCGTTCGAATAATAGCGAGGCCAAGTGCGGATGACGCTGTAACCGTGACGTTTGTAGAACGACAACGCACCCAGGTTATCGACCGCGGTTTCAAGATCGACGGCGCGGCATCCTTTGGCGCGCAACCGCTCCTCCGCCGCGTTGATCAGCGCGGATCCAACACCCAAGCGGCGAGCTCCGGCGACCACGTCGATTGTGATGATGTGTCCTGTATTTCCGCCCTGAGCCACGATAAACCCCTGAGGCTCACTTGAATCCGTATCAACCGCAACCAGCGTAAACGCACCGCGATAGCCCAGATAGGCCCTTAGTTCCCGCTTGGAATACGAGATTCCCGGCGGAAAGCATTCCTGATCCATGCGCCAGAGCGTCTCAAAATCTTCGGGTTCGAAGTCGCGGATGACGAAACTCACCGCCGTATTGTAGCCGGAGCCGCAGATCGTCTTGGCCGCGTGCGGCGGATCTTTGTCCGTCATAGGACGGCGCCCGAAGGCCGTCGTTCTACATTCCGCAGATTTTCCACAGCCAGGCCGAGTCGCCAACAAAAATTTACCAATCTGGGGACTAATCTCCACTTGCCTCTCCGCAACCTCAGACGTACCATCGGCATCAGAGGGGTAGCGAAGACGGCTGTGGGATCATACCTTCTAATCGTTGACGTCGTCTGCGCCCTTGTAGCCGTCGGAGGTTGGTATTTCCTTTTCGCCGCCTACAACCGGCGCCGCGGGGCTGAGGCCCTTCGCTGGGTGCAGTCGGCTTGCGCGGGTAAAGGCCGCATCGTCGAGTTTCGCTGGCTGAACAGTTTCCGGTTGTATGCTCGCCTGCAGTTTCCTTCCCGCAGCTTCGAGAACGCCTATGTAACGCTGAAGTTCCGTCCCAGGGCCTTGCCGGTTCAATGGATCCTGAGTCGGGTGCACAAGCAAAAGGAAACGTTGACTTTCGAGGCCGACCTGGGCGGGTCGCCAACATTCCGGCTGGACGTTGTCCGGCATCGTTGGTGCGCACACAGCCGCGGCGTGATCGATCGCCAGCGCGACGAGCGACAGTGGGAAATCTACGAACCAGGCCCGATCGTGCTGACCACGCGCACTCATTGGAAAGAAGATTCCACACCGGAACTGAATACTCTGATGACGGTCCGCCAGCAGGATGTTCTGCAGGTGCGATTCCGTCCCGAATCGCCACAGTTCTCGGCCACGATCGCGCTAGATGCCCTTAACGATCCGCGCAGTGCGGCGGCATTTCTCAGCACTTTGCGCGAACTTGCCGCAGGCGCCTCAGCCCACCGGCAGTAGTATTCCCTGATCGCGGTTACCTTCGGAGCCTCAATCGCCCGACTTGCTGGCGCAACTTCGCCCAAAATCCAGTAGACTGCGTTCATGCCGACCGGCCGATCAGGATCAATACGCCTGTTTCGCTTTGCAGGAATCGACGTTTTCCTACATTGGTCGTGGTTCCTGATCGCGGCGTATGAAATCCAGGGTGGGCTCAGGACTTATTCCTCGGTCGCGTGGAACATTGCCGAGTACATTTCGTTGTTCGTGATTGTGACGATCCACGAATTCGGCCACGCGTTGGCCTGTCGGCAAGTCGGGGGTAGAGCAAACCGCATCGTGCTTTGGCCGATGGGCGGAGTTGCTTTTGTGGATCCGCCGCCGCGGCCAGGGGCAACTCTTTGGAGCATCGCCGCCGGCCCGCTGGTCAACGTCGTGCTTCTCCCTATTTTGTGGGTCGTAGTTCGGGGAAGCCGTATTGCAGGGATGCCCTCCAGCCAACCCGACCTCTTCCGGCTGTTACAGGCGATGTACTACATCAATGGCCTCCTACTGGCTTTCAACATTCTGCCGATCTATCCGCTGGATGGCGGGCAGATTCTTCGGTCGCTACTTTGGTTCGTACTGGGCCGTGCACGCAGTCTGATGATTTCAACCGTTCTGGGGCTGATCGGCGTGGCCGGATTCATCGCCCTTGCTCTGTATCGTGGGTCCGTCTGGTTCGGGGCCCTAGCTTTCTTCGTTCTGCTGAATTGCTGGGCTGGATTTCAACACGCCCGTGTACTGTTGCGTCTTGCCAAGGCACCGCGCCGTTCCGGGCTCGCCTGCCCGTCGTGCAAGAACTTGCCGCCAATTGGGGCCTTTTGGCGATGCGGACGGTGCGAAGAATCGTTCGATACGTTTGAATCGAGCGCCCAGTGTCCATTTTGCTTGACTCGGTATCCGACCACCTCCTGTCCAGATTGCGGACGCCAATCACCCGTCGGTGAATGGGTAACGGCGACATATGCGGCGCCGACTCTCGAAGCGTCGATATCGTCTCTCCCGAAATAAATCGCTTTTATGCCTTAGATCAGCTTTTTCGATTGGCTGGATCATTCTGCTCGCGCTATCCTTCCCAGTTCCAAATCCTTGTTGAAACCAGCCATTTCAACTTCCCAGTATTCGTGACGTAGTTTTGCTCAAATCTCGTACTTACATCGAAGGAGACTGATCGACATCCATGTCCACTGAACTGCGCAATTTCCTGGCACTGTCGTACGACGAACTGGAAGAACTCAACCTCAAGGCAAAGGAGCAGCGCAGGAATCGTGTCGCCCCTGACAAGATTCGGGAAGAACGCACCAAGTACTTGGCCGATGAAAAACGGATTAAGGCCGTCACGGTGCTGTTCAGCGACCTTGAAGGCCGGCTGCACATGTTGGACTATGACAAAAAGTTCCTGCTCAAGAGCTGGGACAACCTGACCTTCGATGGTTCTTCGATTCGCGGCTTCACGGCACAGCGCGAGAGTGATTTGCGCCTCGGCATCGATTGGGGCGCGTTCTATTGGGCCCCGGCCGATGTGTTCGGTTCCGGCAAAGTTCTGGTGTTTGGCGAGGTCATCGACAAAGGCGGCACTTCGTACTCGGGCGATATTCGCGGCGTGCTTAAGAACTACGCCGAAGATTTGCACAAAAAGAAGGGCTACACACTCAACGCCGCAAATGAGATCGAAGGCTTTCTTTTCAAAGGTGCTGACGCGGAGCGCCACTTTCACGAGACTGGCAGGTTCGAGTATGTCAATACTGGCGGTTACTATCACTCGCTGCCCGGGGACCCCCTGCGTACTTTCATCGATACCACTGCTGAGGTACAGCGCTCGATGGGATTCCAGAACGAGAAGGACCACCCGGAAGTCGCGCCCTCACAGTTCGAGATCAATTACGGGTATGGCGAGGTGGTCGCAGCGGCTGACCAGATCCAGCTTTACAAATTGATCTGCCGTCAGGTCGCCACGAATATGGGCTTGACCGCATCGTTCCTGCCGAAGCCGGTCGTAGGCGTGAATGGAAGCGGCATGCACACCAACGTCTCCGTCAGTGAAAACGGCAAGAATCTCTTTTGGGATGCGAAGGGCGAAGAAAAGCTCAGCAAGATGGGATGGGCCTTCGTTGACCGCATCTTGACACATGGAAATGACATCTGTCTGTTGCTGAATGCCAGCGTCAACGCCTATCGCCGCCTCGATCCACACTTCGAAGCCCCGAACCAGATTAAGGCCTCACCAGTGGACCGCGGCTCCATGATCCGCATTCCGATTGGCAACGAGAAGAGCATGCGCGTCGAAGTCCGTTCCGTGGCTCCAGACGCCAACCCCTATCTGGTGATGCTATCGATCTTCAAGACCGGCCTTGATGGCGAGACGGCAAAGATAAAAAACCTGCGCCAGGCAGAACGCTACCTGCCCGACAACATCTATACGGCCCTGGATGACTTCAAGAAAGCGTCATGGACGACAGCCCTGCTTGGAGAAGACGTAAAAGGCCGTTATGCCGACCTGAAGGAGGCCTCCGCCGACCGTTGCCCCCGTGCGCTGGGAACCTTCGTCAAGGCACAGGAAGTCCAGTTTCATCATGAGGTCTACAACCAGTTTCTCTGGAATTTGTTCTAAGAAGCTGCAGTTCTGCCGCGAACGCCCTGGCGAGAGCTGGGGCGTTTTGCTTTCTCTAGATTCAAAACGCTGTCAAAAGAAATCTGACGTGCGCTTGGCGCTGTTGCGAAATCCGAGCGAAAATCATGAAATGTTGCGCGTTCTTGCTCAAATGGAAACTCTGGAGCCAGTTCTTCTCCCTTCAACTCTTACCGCCGAGATCGCAGAGAACTGCCGCAGGGCTCGCTGAGAAAACAAATCGAGCGGGGAGCCAGTTTCCTCAGCGTTCTCTGCGGAAGGTCCCAGCGCAGTCTGCGGTCCAAAGCTTTTTCCCGCCAATCGCAGGAGAACCCAGTCGTTCGTTGACTCCGCCGCCCTTCGCCCCTAAGATGTGACTTCGACTCAAGACTCCCGGTTGAGGTCGCCATTGTCCGAATCGATTGACCGTTCCTCGCGCAACCTATTCCGCGCCATCGCCACTGATGTTCACTTCTGGATTCCGCTCTGTGTTCTTCTCGGTGGACTCGCGCTCCTGGATAAACTTCGTTGAACGCCAACCCCATCCCGCTGGCGCAGGATCAAGCACCTGCTGTTGAAGTAGTTCACATCACCCGCCTTCGCAGCTTGCAGGCTTTGGGAATTTTCTGCGGATTTGCGGCCGGGGCTTGGCTTGGCGGCGCCGAAGCTCCGATCAAACTGGTGAATCCTGATATTTCACCGATCACGGTTTCGCTGATCATGGTGTGTGGAGTGTTTCTGGCGCGGTGGAGCGTCCCAGCTTTCATCCGCGGCACGGCGCATCTGAATGCCGACGTTCGGCAGGCACCACATCTGATTGTCTGGGCCATACTCGCGGGTTGCATGTGGGCGGTTGCCAACACTCTCACGATCTACGCCATCCGCAATGTCGGCCTTAGCATCGCATTTCCTCTGTGGAACACGAACAGCCTGCTCGGCATCTTCTGGGGATTCCTTCTCTTTAATGAATTGCACTACGCGGGATGGAAACGCTGGCTTGGCGTGATCGGCGGAGCGCTGTCTATGTTTGCAGGTGCGACGCTGCTGGCGATTGCATCTTCGCACCAGGCTGCACCGGGCAAGGCAATTCTCGGAGTTCTCGCGGCGTTGGGAGCGGGCATTCTCTGGGGAACGATGTACATTCCTTACCGCAAAGCCTATCTCACTGGGATGAACCCTCTGTCGTTCATTACATTCTTCACGATCGGCGAGCTGGTCACGATGTTGTTCCTCGCGCTGACTTATCGGGGACCGTCGCCGTTGTGGAGCGAACTCAGCAGCGCACGCCCGGTGCTCTTCTGGCTCATGCTCGGTGGGTTCGTATGGGTGCTCGGCGATCTTTTTCAGCAATACGCCACAAAATATGTCGGCATCAGCCGGGGGATTCCGCTGTCGAACACGAACCAACTGTGGGGACTGCTTTGGGGAATCTTCGTATTTCATGAACTGCAAGGCGGTGGCCGCACAGTGTATGTGCAGGTAGGTGGCGGATCTCTATTGATGGCCGCGGGTGCTGTGGCAATCGCCCTGTCATCTGCCACGGAGAAAGAGCATTCCTCCTGGCGCGACGCGGCACATCGCGAAGGTGAGCGTTACGGAGTGGAACGCGAATATGTTCGAGCCGGCATGGAAGGTAAGTCTTACGGCTCAGTATCACATCCAAGATCGTTCATTGATTGGTTGTTGATCTTTGGGACCACCGCCCTTTTCGTTGTCCTTGCATCAGTTTCTCGGCTGCCACACGCTGGAATCAGCATGGAGTGGGCGGCGGTTCTGACGGCGGCCATGCTTGTGCTGCTGACCTGGTGCGGAATCACGTTGTGGCGCACGACCCGCTTCCGATAAACCGGGAGCCACTTCCCACGTCTAATCCTCGTTCTGAAATCTGGTCCCGGTTTACAATTCCACGACTCGATTTCAGAGGAGACACCCATGCACCGCATACCTGCCGCTCTATGTTTAGCTATGCTCGCTCTCGGCGCAATCACGGCCGAAGCCCAGGTAAATCCGTATAAGGAAGGAACGCCTGGCATCACTGGCTATCGCTCCGAAGTAATGGCGGAAGTCATGGTCCAGGAAGACAAACTGGGCCGGCTTGCCGAAGCAATCCCCGCTGACAAGTACACCTGGCGTCCTTCGGACGACACACGCTCCATCGCCGAAGTTTTCCTACACATCAGCGCAGCGAATTACAACCTGTACAAACTCGTGGGCACGCCGCCTCCGACGGGAATCGACTTGAAAGGACTTGAGAGGTCCAGCACCGACAAGGCGAAAATTATCGCTACGCTCAAGGATTCTTTCGCACATGCGAAACAGGCTATCAAAGCCATGCCTGACGCCGATCTTGAAAAAAGTATGGACTGGTTCGGAGGCAAGAACACTGAGCGGGGAATCCTGCTATTCATCGTGCGGCACACGGCTGAACATCTTGGCCAATCGATCGCCTACGCACGAATGGTCGGCGTGGTACCACCTTGGACTGAAGACATGAAACGTGAGCAGGCCAAGAAGGCCGACTCGAAAAAGCAGTAACCAACAGACTTTTCTCGTGGCTGACTGCTCCAAAAGCAAATAACCACAGGGGGCACAGAGGCTCAGCTGTGGGCCTCTGTGTCCCCCGTGGTCCAAGTTTTTGCGTTGAGTGGGATCTTCTCGGGATCCTCCCGAAAGACTCGACCAAACATTTGCCAGAACACCAGCGGACACCACGCGCGTTGTGCTAGATTCACTCTTTCCTGGATCCGCTATTTCAATGAGCACCAGCCCGACCATTTCAACCGAAGGATTGACCCGCCGTTTCGGTGATCTTGTGGCCGTCGAAGACGTTAATCTTCGCGTCGCTCCCGGACAATTCTTCGGCTTCCTAGGTCCCAACGGCGCGGGCAAATCCACAACAATTAAAATGCTCACGGGCTTGCTCGCGCCCAGCTCCGGGAAGATCGACATTCTGGGCCTCGACCTCGATGCGTATCCGGTGGAAGTGAAGCGACAAATTGGCGTCGTCCCCGAAGGGATGGCGCTTTTCGGGCGCCTCACTGGTGCCGAGTTCCTCAGCTTTGCCGGACGCATGTATGGCCTTGATCGTCAGACTGCAGCAGAACGTGCCGCTGAACTGCTGGAATTCATGCAACTCGCTGATCAGCCAAAAAAGCTTGTGACGGATTACTCACATGGCATGCAGAAAAAACTTGCGATGGCAGCCGCGGTGATTCACGCTCCGAAGATCCTTTTTCTGGATGAACCCTTTGAAGGCGTTGACGCCATCGCCGCAGGGACATTGAAGTCGATGCTTCAAGGCATGATCGCGCGCGGCGCAACGATCTTCTTGACGTCACATGTTCTGGAAATTGTGGAGCGGCTCTGCACTCACGTGGCGATCATTCATCAAGGGCACCTTGTCGCCCAAGGATCGCTGGAGGAACTTCGGGCGGGCGTGCAGGCGCAGGGAGCAGCGGGATTGGGGGGTGATGGTGCACCGTCGCCCGAGAAGTTGACTCTGGAAGAAATTTTCCTGCGCATTGTCGGCGGCACCCGTCGGAATGAACAGGAATTATCGTGGTTAGGCTAGGCTCAGAACATCATCGACCTGAGATAAATTTTCGAAACCATTCGGCGTTCTGAATTACTTCGACGACGCTCGGATACGCGAAACGTATCAAAACCCGGAAACGTCTTTTCGCCTTTCCGTAATCGACATCGACTCCAAAGAGTAATGAAATGTCGCTCCACACTCGCAGCACACTTTGTAGCTGTGACCATCGACTGTGAACACGCGGCTTAATTTTCGGTGGTGACACCCAAACGCGACCTCCAAAGCATTCGCGAGCGGATGCATTACACGCTCCCACAACGGCATTTCCTCCTGCGCAAACATCTTGCAGTTCCCTCCAGACCACTTACCAGCTTTGCATGCGTCGTCTACTGAACCTGTGAGTGCTCCCACTGGCTCACGTGATATGACGCACACTCGCCACGAAGCCTCGCGGCTTTGGCGTTAGCGTTAATCGAGTGTTGAAATAAATCCCACGTTCTCAATGGCTTCCGGCCCAGGCCCGCGGAAGATTTCTCGATATGCAAGAATTAAACTCTTCCAAAATGGAAAACTCGAAAGTAATAGGAAGCCAACTCAACGCAATCGCGAGCCTCCGTTGGCGAATGTTTGTGAACGGTTTGCGCAGCAGGCGCGGCAAGATGGAGCTTGTTTCGCGCATCCTTGTCACCTCGGCCTTCGCCTTGGGCGGATTCGGGGGATTCGCCGCCACGACTGGGATGTCGTGGTATTTCGTCTCTCACGGGAATGCGGCGTTTCTGGCGATCCCTCTTTGGACGATTCTTTTCTTCTGGCAAGTCTTTCCTGTGATGGCAACCGCTTTCACCAACAATCCGGACTCCTCGGAACTGCTTCGCTTTCCCCTGACATACCGCTCTTACTTTCTAGTTCGAATGGCATATGGGTTCCTGGATCCAGCCAGCGCCCTGGGTTCGGTTGCAACGCTTGGAGTTTTAATAGGCGTCACCTCGGCTCGCCCGATGCTTTCCCCGTGGGCCTGCATTGTGCTCGTCACTTTCGCTCTTTTCAACCTGGTGTTGATGCAGACCATCTTTGCCTGGATCGAGCGCTGGCTCGCGCAGCGCCGCACCCGCGAAATCATGGGCGTACTCTTCATTCTGATCACGTTGAGCTTTCAGATGATCGGCCCCATGATGCAGAAGGTCACTCACGGATCGCATCCCCAGCTCCTGCGCGATCTCTCGATTCTGGCGAGAGTTCAATCGGTATTGCCGCCCGGTCTTGCGGCTGACTCGATTGCACAAGCGGACGGCGGACACTTCTTCGTCGGATTCACCTCGCTGTTGTTTCTCGCGACATTAACGATCGCTATTGGGTGTTTCTTGCACCTCCGTATCCGTGCCCAGTTCCGCGGCGAGAATCTGAGTGAGACTGCGGCACGGCCGACGACCCGACAAGCGCTGCCGATGCGACTCGGCTGGGATCTTCCCGGATTTTCGCAATCGGTCGCAGCAGTGTTTGAAAAGGAAGTCCGTTACCTGTCGCGCAGCGGCCCGATGCTGCTGACGTTAATCATGCCGATTTTCATGTTGCTGATTATCCGCGTTGGCCCGCTGAGTGCAATGCGGCATTCGGGCGCGATGAGCCGCACGCCGGATACGGCTTTCCCTGGGGCCACTGCATACGGTCTGCTTATTCTGACGAATCTCGTCTACAACACTTTCGGCGGCGATAGCGGCGGAATGCAGTTCTTCTATGCCTCGCCAGTTCAGTTTCGCCACATCATCTTGGGAAAGAATCTTACGCATGCCGCGGTCTTGGCCGTGACCACTATTTTCGCCTGGTTCGCCGTGACGTATCTCTACGGCTCACCGCACGTAGCAGTTACGGTGGCGACAATCGCCGGGCTCTTGTTCGCCGCCCCTCTGAACTTTGCAGCGGGAAATTTGCTCTCTATTTATTCGCCGAAGAAG
>Ga0126376_10002571_pt1 | contig 10310 bp, 7 predicted proteins | sample PanSoiMetPlot_15_FD_92760 | JGI IMG/M metagenome (GOLD analysis project Ga0126376, IMG submission 92760) | Tropical forest soil microbial communities from Panama - MetaG Plot_15 | ecosystem: Environmental > Terrestrial > Soil > Tropical forest > Bulk soil | place: Panama | collected 2016-02-17 | reverse complement strand
TGGCAGGCGCGGCAGTCCCAGCACACCGATCCGCAATCCGTGATTTCTCTGGTGGTCGCCGAACGTCTTCGCCGCGCCACGCAGCTCTGCGACACGATCGCCGCCGACGTAGCGGCTCACCAAATCAATCAGGGCACCGTCGGCCTCGAAGAATTCCTGCAATCCCTGCAAAAACTGGGCGAATCCCTGCGCGGTTTGTTCTGACCGCAACCCGGCCGACTCTTCAGGCCCGGGAGCCTTATCCCGAAAACTTCCTTGGCTCTATGCTGCACATTCCGCACGGGATTTCTGTGTGACGGACGCCGCCCTTGCGGTATCATAGAATTTTGATAAATCACTGACTTAGGAAGAAGATGCCGACTGAATCCAACGGTAAGGTACTCCTGCGCGTTCGTCCCCGCGGCTTTTGCGCCGGCGTTGTTCGCGCGGTAGATATCGTCGAACTGGCCCTCGAAGCCTACGGGAACCCGGTCTACGTCCATCACGAAATTGTTCACAATACTTATGTCGTAGAACAGCTCCGCCGTCGCGGCGCCATTTTCGTCGAAACCATTGAGGAAGTCCCTTACGGCGCCGTCCTCGTTTTCAGCGCCCACGGTGTTCCTCCTACCGTTCGCGACGAAGCTAAGGCCCGCAATCTCAAAGTCATTGACGCCACTTGCCCGCTTGTCACCAAGGTCCACTTCGAAGCGTTAAAATTTGCCCGCGAAGATAAAACCATCATTTTGATCGGCCACAAGGACCACCAGGAAATCATTGGCACTTCCGGCGAAGCTCCCGACCGCACCATCGTCGTCGACTCCGTCGAAGCCGTGGACAAACTCGAAGTCGAACATCCCGATAAGCTCGCCTTCCTGACGCAGACGACCCTCAGCCTGTATGACACGCAGGAAATCGTCGCCCGCCTCCGCCAGAAGTTTCCCAAAATCGTCGGCCCCAAAAGCGACGATATCTGCTACGCCACGCAAAATCGCCAGGAAGCCGTCGAACAGGTCGCACAGGATTGCGACCTCATCCTCGTCGTCGGCTCGCAGAACAGCTCCAATTCGAATCGTCTCGTGGAAGTCGCTGAGCGCCGCGGCGTCAGAGCCGCTCTCATCGATTCCGCTTCCGACATCGATCCCAAGTGGCTCGAAGGCTTGAAGAGTGTCGGTCTCACCGCCGGCGCTTCCGCTCCCGAGGTTTTGGTCGAGCAGGTCAGCCAGCGCCTCGCCGAACACGGCTTTACCGATCAGCGCGACCTCGACCTGATACGAGAGGATGTGCGCTTTACTCTGCCGCCGGAACTGGCTACCATCGCGCCCGCTCCGCGCCGCTAGGTCTTTGTAGCTGTGCCACGGTTCCAGCCAACTCGGCGCTGGTGAGCTCGAAGCTTGGTTAAGGGCTTTGGTTTCGTAAGGGCGGCTTTTTTTGTCCTGGGCGAAGTCGAAGGGCCGAAGCCGGGCACGATGCCCGCGCCGGGTGCGGTAGGGCCATCTTTTTGCCCCCAGTAGAGTCGAGGGGTTGAGATGGCCCTCGATGTAGAGTTAGGGCAATCAAGTTTCAGTTTTTCTGCAGTCTGCAACAGGGGATCACGCGGTTGGGGTTCCGGCCCACATGCTCTGCCTGCCGCATGGCAGGCGCTGGCAGGGCCTGTTAACGCAAACTCCAGGAGAGACTCTTGGCGGTCAAAATAGTCCGTCAGCCGAAGAAGATTGCCTTGATTGGCGCGCCCTCCAGCGCAGCCGCATTTCTGCCCGGCAGCGAAAAAGCGCCCGCCGCCTTACGTGCCGCCGGCCTTGTTGAACGCCTCCAATCCGCCGGTTTCGAAGTCACCGACCACGGCGATTGTGCGCCGCGCCTCTTCGCCGATGATGAAGAACATCGCCGCGCCCGCAACATTTCTGAAATCGTCGCTGGCCTCGGTGACTTGAAAATGCGTGCCGAACTCGCCGTAAAAAGTGGCGCACTCGTTCTTGTGCTCGGCGGCGATTGTGCTCAATCCATTGGCCTTCTCACCGCCGCCCGCCGCTACTACAAGCACCTAAATCTTTTTTGGATGGATCGTGACGCCGACCTCAACACTCCCGCCACCACTCCTTCCGGCCGCATTGACGGCATGGTGGTCGCGGGCATCATCGGCAAGGGCGCACCCGAACTTGTTCGCTTCTGGGGTGAGCCGCCGCTCGTCCGTGAACCGGATGTCTACCTCTTCGGCCTCGAGCGTCTCGATCCGCCGGAGCAGGAATTTCTGTCCAAGTCTCCCATGCGCCACATGCTTGCTGTCGACGTCCAGCGCAAATCGGCAGCCGTCGCGACCAAGTCCGCTCTCGCGCATCTTCACGCTGACTCGCGCGAATACTGCATCCACCTCGATACCGACCTTATTTCCAACACCGAATTTCCTGCAGTCAACGTCCCCGCCGAAGGCGGCATGCCTCTCCTAGACGTACGCGCCGCCCTCGCCGAGGCCGTCCGCAGCAACTTCCTCGTCGGCCTCACTGTGACCCAATACAACCCCGACAAGGACCCCGACTCCTCCGGCGCCAAAAAGCTCGTCGACCTCCTCGTCGACACCTTGTCTGTCCGCGCGGAGTCTCCATCGTCCCCCGCCTCCGAGGCCTCCCCTCGACCGGCGCCAACTACCGCCGAGCCCGCCGAATAGCCTCCTTGTAGAGGCCTGGCGAAACTCGGGCTTTGTCCCCTTTCCCGCCTATTTTCCACGCCTAGATTGCCATTTTTTCTTTTCGTTCTGTAACGAATCGCCTCCCTCCCGCACTATTTAGCACGCCCTGCATATCCAGGTGTATTTCGCCGTTTCTCGGCAGGTTGTGCAGCAGGCCAGACGGAGTTTCCTTTGGCCTTGATCGCCCGTCGTCCTTTTGGGGAACTGGGCAAACTTCAGCTCCCAGCCATACCACCTAGTCTTGGTGTCCTATGAAGCGCCAAGGCTTCCTCGTCGCCGCCTTCGTCTTTCTCGGTGGGATTCTGCGTCTCGCCGCGCCTGCCGCCTCGCCGGAAGCTCGTCCCACTCGCGGCACGCCTCAAAAACCGGTCACCAAGTCTGCCTCCCTTCACCCTGCGGAATCACCGGGACAAAAAACCGCCTTTGAACATGCCCTCGCTGAGCAAATCGCCAGCTACTACGGGTGTCAGGCCCCGGCTGACGTTTCGCTGAAAACCGAACGTGAACGCTACTGGAACGTCCCAAAACAGGCACGGGACAACGTCCAGTTTCTGGTCGCCATCGTTCCCGACCCCGTTCATACCCACCTTGGCATGCTGTTTGACCGCACCCTTCAGGCCTTGCAGCAGGCGGTTCAACAGCAGGGCGACTATTCGCTCGACCGCTCCATCCTTCCCTGGAGGCATTCCGTCGAGCAGGGTCCGATGACTGCCGCGGACCGTGCAAACGAGGAACGTGATCGAGCCGCGCGCGAAGCCTTTCCCGGACTTCTTATCTTTCGGGGTGCACAGGAGAAGGATCGCTCGAATGATGACGGTTGTTCGAGCCAGCGTTCTTTGTTTGTCTTTTTGGTCGCGGAAACTCCCACCAGTGGGATTCGCGGCAGCCAGTTCCAGAATTCCCTCGCCATCATGCACACGATCCGTTCCAGTGGCGACAACAGCAAACCCCAAAAGAGACGCCCCCTTTATGTCTTTGGCCCTTCTTTCTCCGGTTCTTTGGAATCGCTTGGTCGCCAACTTCGCACAATTCCAGAAAAAGAAAGACCCTCCGAATTCTTTGTGTACAGCGGAAACGTGACCAGCGAACCTAGCATTCGCTCCTTCCGCAAAGGCTTCGATCCCCACAATCCGTTACCTGCGCTCCATTTTGCTTCGTTTCAGGAAAACGACAGTTTTTCCATCCTGCAATTCGCCCGCTTCGCTTATTGCAAAGGTTACGATTCAAAAGAAATCGCAGTTCTTTCTGAAGATGACACGGCTTACGGGCAGGCGCTAAGACATCTTTTTTCGGAGAAGGCCAGTTCGCCGCCCGATGAACCCTGGCTCCAGGCCAAGTGCCCAGACGGAAAAGCAAACAGAGAATTTGATGACCATTTCTCGGACATCGTCCAACTTCATTTCCCCAGGGAAATCTCCTTCTTCCGCTCCGCCTACGAAAAGGAGCAGGCCGCAAAGCAGGAAGCCGCCGCGAAAGTTCCCGGGAAAGCAATTCTTCCCTTGAACTTGGAAGACGAAGGAACTGATGACGACGCTGTAGCGCCGTACGCCGGTCCGCAAACCTCGCTCTCGCAGGAAGCGGTCATGCTCGGCGTTATCAGCGAACTGCAGAAACATCACATCAAGTTCACCATTCTGCTCGCCACAAATCCCCTCGACCAACTCTTCCTCGCTCGCTATCTTCGCGACTCTTATCCCCAGGGCCGCGTCATCGTTACCGTACCCGACCTCCTCCTCGTCAGCCAGGAAGATTCGCTCCTTCAGGGCGTCCTTGGTCTCAATGTCTACTCCCTGGTCCCCGGCCAAAGCGACCTGCTTCAGGAGTCCGCAAAGCCTCAGACTTGTCCTCCCGAAGGAGCCAATCAAGCTCCGGCGTCGGTAAGCGCTGAGACTCCTCCGAAATGTCCAGACGATGGTCAACGCAAAGAGAAGCCAGCCCACCAGGATCGGCTCTTCGAATCAGCCACGAGCGTCGGCATGTTCAACGCGATGGTCGGGCTGCTTTCCGCCATGCAATTCGAGCTTACACCCCAAGCGCTTGAACGGCGCCAATTCGATAGCGACCCCCAAACACTGCCGGCCGCTCCCTATGTGGAATACAGTCCTCCTTGCGGACCGCCGAATAACGCCGAGAATGTCGATTGTCCGAACAAACCGCTCCTTTGGTTGACCATACTCGGTCACGATGGATACTGGCCGATCGCAGCTCTCAGCGATTTCAAGAAGCGGCCCCAAATTCCGGATTTAAGGCTTCCCATCGCCAGGGCTTACTCCGAAACTCAGGAACCTTCTAAGGCTCCCTCAACTCTTCTTTCCGTTGGCCAGCCACTGGCAACTGATCCCAGCCTCGATGAAGACAGCCGTGAAGCCCACACCACTCCCGCTTGGAACATCGCCTTCTGCATTTGCGTGCTCGGTCTAATTTTGCATGCTGTTCTGAGCTGGACCGGAACGTTCCTCTCCGGTACCGAAATGCAAGCGCAATTCGCGGATACTCATGATCGGTTCGGCGTCTATGTCATGGCCGTGGGAGCCTTTTGGCTCGTCGCGGCTTTTGTGGTCGTCCTTTGTGCCCGCAGTCCACTCCTTTACGATCATTGGTTTGGCGTTTGCAATCAGTGGTGGTTTGGCGTCCATAAAGGCGTAGATAGTTGCGCAAGGTGGGAAGGGGGCGTTTGGCTTACCGCCGTTATGTGGCTCGTCCTCCTCGCTTTCATGGTGATCATAAACTGGAATCTCATTGTCCACCGTAAGATGCCGCTTGCGGCGGGACTCTTCACACTCTTCTCCGTCGGTCTGATCGCATTCCAATTGGTCCTCGCCTACGACAAAATTTCCTCGCTGCCAATTCTTTGGTCGACGCGCTATTTGCACCTTGCCTCCGGCGTCTCGCCGATTCCGCCGTTTCTTTTCCTCTTTGCTGCAGGGTATTGGTGGGTTTGGCTCAGTCTTCGTGCCCTCTCCATCGTGGACCTGCGTCGTCCGCGCCTTCCTTCGGAAACGGCTTTGCCCGCCAAATGCATCCGCATCAGCGATGCGGAGGGAGAAAAGGTTCGCGATTCCGCCCATCCCGTCAGGTTTGCTTGGCGAGTATTGATTGTTGTTCTCGGCGTTTTTCTCATTTCTCTCACCGTTCTCGATTTAAAACACCCCTTGCAGAGCCTGGAAGGCTACGTGTACGACTGGGGCTATTGCGGTCTTTTGGCGATTGTCATTGCCGTGTATCTCGGTTGCTTAATACGTCTGACCACCACTTGGTTCAGCTACAAGCAGGTGCTGACCGGCCTCGACCGCTCGCCTCTCCGCGAAGCCTTCAGCCGCATGAAGCGCCTCTCCTGGAAATCCATGTGGAATCCCGGCGGTAGCACACTTCGCGAAACCTATCGCGTAATGTCCCGCACTTTCGAGAACCTCGAAAAGCTCGAAGTCGTATTGAAAGAAGAACCTTCCGCAGGCGTGGTGAGAGGATCGATCACGAACACAAACACTGCCTTCCGCAACGCGATGGCCACCTACTTGAAGATTGTTCCTCCCTCTTTGCCGGTTCCAACACAAGGCCTGAATCAATCGCCTGTAAATCCGTCCGGCGGAACACCTTCCGCTGTAATTGCTCCTCAATCTGCACAAGTGCTGACGCCGGCCGTCGCATCTTTCTCCGTGACCACGGGAGGCGCTGCCGCGGCTGTCGCTCCAGCGAAAGAACCCGAACCTGAAGTTGTTCCGGAACCCGTTCAAGCACCCAACGCTCCGGCTCCTCCCGATGAAACAATTCCCGTCACCGCGCAAGTCGAAGCAGGCTCGGAAGAAGAAACCCAATCCGAATTACTGCAAGCGTTGGTCCAACAAATTGAAACGCTGCAAATCAGAATGGCCGACACTGCGGGGTTTCTCATTCGCGACGTTCTGACTCCCATGTGGCAAACCGAGCTCGAGCCCGTCGTCTCCACCGACCGCCGCGTCAAAAAGGCCGACCTTCCTCTGGTTCGCGCGCTCGGCGAAGAGTACGCCGCTCTTGTCTACGTGAATTTTCTTCAAAGTATTTTGCTGCAGATGCGCACGCTCGTAATCTGCGCCGCGGGAATGTATGTTCTGATCGTGTGTTCGATCAGCATTTATCCCTTCGAGCCGCACCCAGCGCTGCAGGTGCTTGCCGTTGTTCTGCTGGTTGTAGCGGGAGCCGTGGTCGGCTTCGTCTATGCCGAAATGCACCGCGACGCCATTCTCAGCCGGTTGACTTCCACGAACGCCGGCGAATTGGGTTGGGACTTTTGGGTGAAATTTATTTCGGCGGGAGCGCTTCCGGTCTTCAGCTTGCTCGCCGTGCAATTCCCGGAAATCGGCCGGTTCCTTTTTTCCTGGCTTGAACCGCTCCTTCAGTCCGCGAAATAAACACTTCCGAGATTATTGTTGTGCCGCTTTCTGCGCTTTCTTTTTTGTGTAGCGCAGCAAGCCGAGCCAGGACAGATACAGTCCGCCATTGAAAATGTAGTGATCCGCTCCGGCGTCGTCCTCGGCGCCCTTGATCTCTCCGGCGACTGCATCGACAAATTCCTCGGCCGCGACTCCTTCCGTTTTTCCCGAAGCCAGCAGAGACTTCACCATCCCGCCCCAACTTGCGAGCCTTTCGCGATAGAGCGCGATGTGCGCGTCCGGATCATTTGCATAGCCAAAGTGCGTCAGGAGAAGTCTTGCCGGACGCAGCGCCGCGATTGCATCGAGTGATTGATTCCAAAGCTCGATATCGATATCCGGTGGCGGCGTCGCGGGCAGAATAAAGCCGTCGCCTTCCACGCTGATTCCGCCGACGTCGCCGATAAACGCAGTGCCATTCTGCGCGTCCCAAAAAGTCAAATGGTGTGAAGCGTGGCCCGGCGTGTAGAGAATTTCAAAATCGCGTTTGCCGATGGTGACGGTTTCGCCACCTTCCAGCGCGCGCAAGTTTTCTTCCGGCACCGGCAACACGGTTCCGTAAAGGCGATCCATCTCTGCGCCGTAAAGACGCCCCGCGCTTGCAAGCAATTTCGACGGATCGGCCATGTGCATGGCGCCGAATTCGTGCACAAAAATTTCCAGCTTCGGATTTTCCTGGACGAGAGAACCCGTTGCTCCAGCGTGATCGAGATGAATGTGCGTGAGGAGAATCGCGTGCAGGTCTTTCACAGAAAGGTCGTAGCGTTGCAGTTCGGAGCGCAGCGTGTCGATGGTCGAAGTGGGGCCTGGATCGATCAGCGCGTTGATACCGTCCGACTGTACCAAGACCGAAGCGATAGATTTTGGGCGGCCCATCCAGTTGACGTCGATTACGACGCAGGGCGGGAGGCTAGAAGAGGTCATGAAAAAAGTTTATCGCAGTTGCCTAGGTCATTGCTTGCCTCGCGATTTTTTCTTTCTGGCACGAGCATAGCGATAGGCGATCATTCCTTGAGAGTAGGTTTTGTTTTCGACGAGGTCGAATTCGCGTTGCGGGTAGCCACGGGGAAAAAGCGGGATGCCTTCGCCGATCAATGTCGGTACAACGCCGAGGTAAAGCTCGTCGACGAGATCTTCCTTCAGAAAATCGCGAAGGAGTACGCCGCCACCCATGAGCCAGATATTTTTTCCGGGTTTTTTGCGAATTTCCGCTATTACCGCGCTGGGTGAATCGTTTGTGAAGATGACGTTATTGTGTTCGCCGGGTGGCTGCGTTTTGGAAAATACGTAGTTTGTCGTGGATTTGTCGAATGAACCGCCCATTTTGAGCCCGTCCTCGTAGGTTTTTCGGCCAAGGACTAGGGTGTCCACCGTCTTGAGGAACGGGCCCATGGAGTAGTCTTTGGGCATGAAAAGAAAATCCACCGAGCCGTCGAGGCGAGCGATGTAGCCGTCGAGGCTGATGCCGAGACCTGCAATCACTTTACGTTGTTCGCCCACCGCGCTGACTGGCGCGCTCGTTTTTGTTTTTTTCTTCGGCCGTCTTTTCTTCTTCATGCGTGGCATGGTACCACCTCAGCGAACTACCTGAGCGTCAGATCTCCAGCGCCGACGTGGGCATAGAGTGTGTATTTTCCGCTGCCAGTCTTTTTGAAAGAGCGAAAGAGTCCGCCGTGATCTTCGTGAAAGGGAGAGGCGGAGATATCGCCGGCGGTGACGGAAGCTTCGACACGCGAATAATCGTCCGGATTGCCGACCGCGATGGTGAGATCACCTGCATGGAGTTCAACATCCTTGTTGCCAACGATGTTTTCAATGGTGACGTCGCCGGCGGGAACGCGCGCGTAGAGTTCGGAGTTGCGAGGAACGTGGACTTCGATGGTCAGGTCGTTCCGCGGACCGCCAGAGACGCGGAGCTCGGATTTGCCGTCTTCGCTGATGAGGCGGTAGCGAAGGTCTTCGATCTTGTCTTTATTCTTGCCGGAGACGTCTACGGTGACCTTGCCGTCTTCCGATCCGATGATTCTGATATCGCCGGAACGGACATGTAGGGCAATGCGGGAACCCGAGGGAATTTGCGCCTCAAAGTGCGGGATGCCGCGCTCGGAGATTTCGGTTTTATCCTTGGCCCCACCGGATACAGGAAGAAGGACGAGGGAAAAGGCGGCCAGCGATGCCAGGATTGGTTTACTCGAATGGAATTGCACAGACCCACCTCCACAGAGGGCGTTGCTGAAGGAAGATACGCCCGCTCGGGTGCAGATGTTCCCGAGAAGTTCACGATGGCCGACGCGCTTCCGCGGGAATGGTAGGAGGCGCGTCGCGATTGGGGCGAGGCATGGCGGAGAGGTCGGGCCGGACAGGGTCGTCGTAGCAATAGGCGCGGAGTTCCTGGATGCGGACGGAGAGAGTACGGAGGATGAGATTGCAGGTGTAAACCATGACGGCGGCGCATCGAGGCGAGACGCGGTTCTCGGTGTGGAGGATTAGGAGGTTGGAGAGGAGTTTGTTGACCTCTTGAGCGTCCTCGAATTGGGTTGTTTGCCCCGCGAGCGCAGCCCGGAGGTCGGCGGTTTTGCCGGCCCCGAATTGAAGTGGGGCATAGTAGAGGCTAGAGCGTGAGTCGACGACGCGGAGGCGGCAGCACTTGCCGGTAATGGTGCGATGCTGGCAGCGGCCGAGATCGTTGATGAAAAGAAGGGAGATAGCGGCTCTCGGCATACTCTTTCACCCTCCTTCCCATCCCCAGTTACCACCCGCGGAGACTCCTCTCCTAAATCAAACACTTGCAGGCCGTTTTACTTCCCTTGTCGCTCTCGGCACCGTCACACTGTTGCTCCGCATCCAGCTCCCGCGGCACCAGCAGGCCACGGATTTGTATTTACTCGGGCTCGCCAGAAAGTCTGTTGCGGAGTTGTTTGCTGAGAAGAGTGTCGAGCGGAATTTGGTTGTAATGATTTGACGGACGCGAGAAGAAAGAACAAGAATCGGCGCGTCGAAGATTCGTAGTGCTTCCATAGAAGAAGTCGGGAGAGGGCAAGTATGTATAGCGTTGGTGGCAGAGTTCTGCCGTTGGTGCTGGCTGCGCTTGTGCCGGTGTGCGCGCACGGGTCGAGTGTACAAGAGGCACACGGGAAGGAGTTTTGGAAGGCGATTGCGGCGAAGAAGTATGAGGTGCCGGAGGGGGAGAAGGCGTTTGCGCTGGCGAAAGAGCTGAGTGCGAACCTGAAGTCGAG
>Ga0126376_10002570_pt1 | contig 10311 bp, 8 predicted proteins | sample PanSoiMetPlot_15_FD_92760 | JGI IMG/M metagenome (GOLD analysis project Ga0126376, IMG submission 92760) | Tropical forest soil microbial communities from Panama - MetaG Plot_15 | ecosystem: Environmental > Terrestrial > Soil > Tropical forest > Bulk soil | place: Panama | collected 2016-02-17 | reverse complement strand
TGAATGCCCAGAAGCCGATGCGCGAATTCGCGTCGAGTCGAAGAGAAAAGATTCGCGACTTCCAGGCTGTATCTTCGATTTCGCCCACATCGTCGTGAAATTGTTTTCGCGCAAGTTGGTGGGCGGTATCCAAGTCTCTGACCTCGATCAGGACGTCGGGCTCGGAGGGCGTGCGACCATTCACCAACTCCAGACTTCCCACGGGCGCGAGGAATGGAGCGCCCTTACTGTGCTCATCGCTCCAGCCGAGTCCATCTTCAAATCCCAGCGAGCGCAGCAGCGCCGAAAGCTGCTCAAACTTTTCCGGCGACGTGTGTCGCACGAATGTGAGACTGCGGATCATCAACTCCAGTCTGACACAACGGTATAGAACGAGCGAAATCCGATCGGACAGCTTGTGCAAGAATATAATTCCGTGGAAGTGCACGACGGGCCATCGATTTGACCAGCTTCTCCGGGCGCATTCCGTGAACACCTGATTCTCGTGTCTGTCACCGATTGTTTGGAAACCTGCGCGTGTGGTTCGGGTGTCTAAGTGAGGAGAGTGAGTCTCTCTAGAAACTTTGCGATCTCTCTCGCGGCAGTGGTGTTGGGTAACACCATCTACTTTCTGCTTATGCCACATCTGCCGCCTGCCGCGCGGCACCGCAGCTTTACTCTCTGGCCGGATCTCGGTTTGCTTATCGATTTCTGGATCTGCCTGGTCATGTATGGACTGATTGCCCTGCTCTTCAGGCCGCACTCCGAGCGTCCGACCAGCGAACAGAGAAGGTGACGGCTCGAGTTTCACGGACCTTTACAAACACTCTGGGACGAAACTGCGCCCTTCTAACTTGCATAAACAGACGAAAAGGTGACTCATAGCTGCTCAAAACGCGCCTCAAATCGGCCTTTTGGCATGTTTCAGCTGACTGAAAATCCTTGTCAATTTCCCATGAATCGGGCTTAATGAATGCATTGTTTTGCAGTCGCAATCCGTCTAGTTGAGGTTTTGGCTATGCCTCCCCCTGGCAGCATAATCGCCGGAACTGCTTTGGATTGTTCGACTTATAGCGCCCGATGCAAAAGATTGCCCTACTTTATGACGCCAGCCAGGCCGTCTTGTCCACCTTCAATCTGGACGAAGTACTGGAGCAAATCCTGTGGATCGTGCGCGATTACTTCCACAAGACCAATTCGGCGGTCTTCCTACTAGACCCAAATACTCAGGAATTCTTTGTTCGAACCTCGATCGGTCGTTCTGAAGACAAGGCCAACGTTCGCATCGCGCCCGGCACGGGACTCATTGGTACCGCAGCCCAGCAGAAGAGGCCGGTCTACGCGCCTGATGTAAGCCAGGATTCTCGCTACATAGGGAGTCCATCGACTACGAAATCGGAAGTCGCAATCCCGCTGATGGTTCGCGACGAAGTCGTTGGCGTCCTGGATATCCAAAGCGAAGAGCTCGATGCGTTTGACTCGGAGACGCTAGATCTGCTCACGTTATTCTCCACACAAGCCTCGATTGCTCTGGAGAATGCGCGCCTGTACACGCTCGAGCAGCGCCGCTCGCGGCAGCTCGAAGCCATCAACGCCATCGCCCGGCAAACCACGGCGCTGCTGAATCTGGACGAACTGCTAGGGAAAGTCTGCGATCTAGTGCTGCAAACCTTTCCTGTGGATCACGTAGTCGTGCTCCTTCTCGACGAGGATACCCACCTCTCAGTCCGCGCCCACAAGGGAAAACTTACTCCGATCCTGACCAAGGGCGCTGCGCTCCCCAACGGCACCGGAATGGGCATGCGTGCGTTGGAGCTCGGCAAGACCGTCGTAGAGAACGAAGTAGCGTTGGTCCCCCGCTACATGGCCAGCTTTGTGGAGACCCGCTCGGAGATGTGCGTGCCTCTTATCTTCTTCGGCAAGAAACTCGGCGTTTTGATGCTGGAAAGCGCCAAGCCGAATAATTTCACCGACGAGAACGTTACGCCTCTAGAATCCGTCGCGGATATCTGCGCCGGCGCCATACAGAATGCGCACTATTTCGAACAGGCGCAGCAACTGGCATACGTCGATGGCCTGACCGGTATTTACAATCGGCGCTATTTCGAGATCGAGATCAGCTCAGAAATCGAGCGTGCTTCGCGTTACAAGGGCCACTTGGCCATAATCATGATCGACATCGACAACTTCAAGCGCCTCAACGATGAATTTGGCCATCTCCTCGGCGATGAAGTTCTGCGACAGGTATCCAACGCTTTCGGCCAGCAGCTTCGTAAGATTGACGTGGTGTGCCGTTACGGTGGCGAGGAATTTGCCATTCTGGTACCACAAACCTCCGGCGGCAACGCGATGGAGGTCGCAGAAAAACTGCGCAGGATGGTGGAAGCGTACCGCTTCCCCGGAGTGCCGGTAAGAGTGACGATCAGCGCGGGCGTTGCTGAGTTCCCCACTCACGGACGAACGCGGGACGAATTGGTCGCTGCGGCCGATGCTGCGTTGTACGTATCAAAAGAGGCCGGCCGTAACCGCGTCTCAGCAGCGTCAGCGGCACGGAAGACGACTGCGTAAGCGACACTCCTCACGACTCACTCCGCCCAAATACTGTCATCCCGAGCCCGCCTTTTGGCGAAGGATCTCCCGCGCTGTATCGGACTTGAACGCGGCTGGTGCGGCTTTTTGCCCATGACATTCTTGTTCTTCCAAGCCCGATGGGAACTTAACAAGAACACATCGGCCAAGAAGCCGTTTGAAAGCATGTGCAACTTAATCATTTTGCGGGAGGTCCTTCGCCCAAAACAGGGCTCAGGATGACAGTATTTGGATTGTTTAGCGTGAAGTTCAGTAACAAAGCATTTATTCTGGCTTTACCACCAACTTCCTTGAACCGAATCCCAATTTCAGCGTAACTACTACTATGCACACCGTCGAACTGCAGCAAGTTCGCAAGAGCTACGACAAGTTTGTTGCCGTCAATGATCTCTCGCTCAACATCGAGCAGGGCAGCATCTTTGGACTTCTTGGTCCTAACGGTGCTGGCAAGACCAGCACCATCCGCATGATGATCGGCATTACAGTTCCTGATTCGGGTCAGGTACGGATGTTTGGCGAGCCATTCACGCGCGCTCATCTCAAACGTGTTGGCTATCTACCCGAAACCAGCGGACTGTACAAGAAGATGAAGGTCAGCGAGCAGCTGGTTTTATTTGGCCAGCTGCGCGGACTTTCCGCTGGCGACTCTCTTTCGCGCGCCATGAAATGGTGTGAGCGAATGGAGATCGCCGGCTGGATGGAGAAAAAGACCGAAGAACTCTCCAAGGGGATGCAGCAGAAGATGCAGTTCATCGCGACGCTTCTGCACGAACCTGAATTCCTGATCATGGACGAGCCCTTTTCCGGACTCGATCCGGTGAACACTACGCTGCTCAAAGACGTGCTGCTCGATCTCAACAAGCAGGGCCGTACGATCCTCTTCTCGACACACCGCATGGATCAGGTCGAGAAGCTGTGCAGTTCAATTTGCCTGATCAATCGCGGGCAAGCGGTTCTGCAAGGCACACTGAAAGACATCAAAGGACGCTACGGCCGCAGCAACGTGCACATCGAGTACGAAGGTCCTGATGAGTTCCTGCGCGAAAACGGTTTGATTCAATCGTTCAACAATTACGGAAATTTTGTCGAAGTCCGCCTGGCGCCGGGAGCGGATTCGCAGAGGCTGTTGCACATGGTCGCGCAGCGATCGCGCGTGAACAAGTTCGAGCTGGTTGAACCGTCACTGGAAGACATCTTCATCGACGTTGTGGGGAAAGCCGATGCATAACATTTTCCTGTTTGCCCGCCGCGAATACCTGGAGACCGTGCGCAAGAAGTCGTTCATTGTGATGACGATTCTGCTGCCGGCAATGATGTTCGGCTTCACTGTGCTGCCCAGCATGGTGGCGTCGAAGAAGTCGAACGAAACACAGCGAATCGTAATCGCGACCTCCGACGAACAGTTTGGAAACGAAGTGCGCGATAAGTTCACGAAGCCGTCGAGTGACGATCCGATTCCAGCAAAGCGTCGAAGAACCGACGGATCTACGCGCAGTTTTGAAGTGCAAGTCGATACCAAAGTCTCTTCGGAGGAAGAGGCGGCACTTACCGCGAAGGTGAGTTCCCACGAAATCGACGGCTACTTGTGGGCTCCAGCAAACGCTCTTGCGGAGCGCAAGATCAGTTACCGCTCTCGCGCTTCGAGCGACTTTGAGACACAAAGTGCGCTCAGCGGCGCCATACGCGAGGCCCTGCTCCGCCAGTCGTTTCGCAAACACGGAGTGCCGGCGGAAGAGGTTAGTGACGTTCTTAAGCCGGTGAACATCGATAGTAAAAAGATTGAGAACGGAAAGGTGACCGACTCCAGCGGGATTGCACTGTTCTTCACAGCGCTTCTGCTCATGATTCTTCTCTACGTGACTATCCTGATGTACAGCATGAGCGTGATGCGCTCCGTGCTGGAAGAGAAGAACTCACGGATCTTCGAAGTCTTGTTATCGACTGCCACTGCAAAAGAACTTATGGCGGGCAAGATTCTCGGCGCTGCAGGCGTTGGACTTACCCAAATTGGAATCTGGACGCTCGTGACAGCGCCACTCGCCGCACAATCCATCAGCATGTTCGGAGAAAGCATTCACTTGGGCCTTACGATCGGCAACATGATTTTCTTTGGAGCCTTCTTCGTGCTCGGATTCCTGCTCTACTCGGCGCTGGGCGCCGCGCTGGGTTCTGCCGTGAACTCCGAGCAGGAGGCACAACAGTTCCAGTTCGTGATCATGATGCCCCTGATCATCTCGGCTATCTTCCTGACGCCAGTAATCCAGCAACCGCACTCCACGTTGGCGGTCGTCCTGTCGCTGATTCCATTCTGCACGCCGCTCATTATGTTTACCCGGATCCTGGTGGAAACTCCCCCGGCATGGCAGATAGCCCTAAGCATTGTGCTTCTTGTGGGAACCATCTACGCGATGCTATCCATTTGCTCTCGCATCTATCGAGTGGGCATTCTGATGTACGGCAAACGGCCAACCCTGCCCGAGATAGTGAAGTGGATGAAGTACGCCTGAGAGGCAGAGACGCAGCAAGATGCGTCTCCACCTCGTGCCTTCCAGACTGCATCTAACCAGAGCAGCGGTCGTGGTTTCAGAGAAGCCTCCGCCGTGATTTGGGAGGCGCGGGATTGGTGTGTCTACAACCGGACTTGTACACAACGGCAAACTGTCGCGGAAGCCGCTCTCACCCAAGCGGCTGACGATTCGCACACTCCTGCGTCCCCACACAGGCGCTCTGATTTTCGGCTTGTTGGCTGTTATCGGAGAATCCGCCGCAAACTTGCTCGAGCCATGGCCGCTGAAGATCGTGCTGGACAATGTTCTGCACAGCAAGAAGTCAAACGGCTGGCTGAACGGTCTTATTCATAACGTTGCCGGCTACGATACGCTTGCAATCCTGAAGTTCGCTTGCATCGCCGTCATCGGAATCGCGATCCTCGATGCAATATCTTCTTACGCCGAGAAATACCTCACCACCAGCGTCGGCCAATGGGTGACGCACGATCTGCGCCGTTCTCTATATTCACATCTGCAACGATTGTCTCTCGCCTATCACGACCAGAGGCGCACAGGTGATCTGATCAGCACGGTCACCAGCGATATCGATTCGATTCAAAGTTTCATCACTTCAGGACTGCTCGGTGTTTTCATCAACCTAATCACGCTCGTAGGTATGGTCGTGGTGATGTTCTGTCTGAACTGGCGATTCACATTGATCGCGCTCTCGATCGCGCCTGCGCTGTTTGCGATTGTGTACACGTACACGCGGCGCATCAAGAAGGCATCGCGCGAGGTACGCAAGAAAGAGAGTGAGATCGTCTCAGTCATCGAGGAAGTCCTGGGATCGATTCGCGTAGTGAAGGCCTTCGCCCGCGAAGATTACGAGTCGAAACGTCTGGAAGAAGAAAGCCTGGAAGGCGTTGAAATTGCACTGCGCGCGCGCAGCCTGAAGGCGAAGCTTGCGCCGATTGTACAGATCATCGTGGCTGTTGGAACATTTCTAGTTCTGTGGTTCGGTGGACGGATGGTCCTCGCCGGCGCAATAACCGCAGGCTCGCTCGTCGTCTTCATTCAATACCTCAGCAAGATGTATAAGCCGATGCAGGAGCTGTCGAAGATGACGGACTCCTACTCGAAGGCTCTGGTCGGCTACGAACGAATCCAGGAGATCCTCGAAACCGAGCGCGAGGTGAAAGATCTTCCCAAGGCGAAGACTGCGCCACGGTTCAAAGGCAAGATCGAGTTTGAGCATGTGAGCTTCTCGTATTCGCCCGAGTCGCCGATTCTGGAAGATTTGAGCCTGACCATCGAGCCCGGACAAGTCGCGGCCTTCGTTGGCCCGACAGGCGCCGGCAAGACGACGATCATTAGTCTGATCCCACGCTTCTACGATCCAACTTCGGGAATCGTAAAAATCGACGGCGTCGACGTGCGTCGATTCAAGCAGCGGTCCTTGCGCCAACAAATCAGTTTCGTGCTGCAGGAGACAGTTCTCTTTCACGGTCCGCTGTGGCAGAACATCGCCTATGGAAAACCAGAGGCGACTCGCGATGAAATCATTCGCGCTGCAGAACTCGCTAACGCCTCGGAATTCATCGACCGAATGCCCGAGGGCTACAACACCATCGTTGGCGAGCGTGGCATGACGCTCTCGGGAGGACAACGGCAACGAATAGCCATCGCGCGCGCTGTGATTCGCAACATGCCAATCCTTATGTTGGACGAACCTACTTCGGATCTCGACGCAGGTTCCGAGAAGCTGGTCTACGAAGCGCTCGACCGTCTCATGGCAGGAAACACGGTCATCACGATCGCGCATCGCTTGTCCACGATCCGCTCTGCTGATGTGATTTTCGTGATTAAGGATGGAAGGTTAGAGGAGCAAGGCACGCACGATGCGCTAATGCGTGACGGCGGCGTGTACGCCGAGCTGGAGCGTTTGCAGATGGGCGAGGAACAGCCTGCAGAGCGGCTTGCGAGTTAGATTCTTTCCGATTTTAAAGACTTGAAGGATGGCGAACGTATCTTCACACTTCTAAGTTCGGAAAATAACCTTTAAGCCCTGTCATTCCTCGCGCCGCAGCGATCGTTCTTCCAAGTTAAAGGACTTGGTTTTGCGGCGCGGGGAATCTGCTTTTCCTGGGTCAACGAACAGCAGATCCCCCGGGCCACAGAAACCCTTTAAGGATAGATTTGCAGCAAGGCGGCGGCCCGAGGGATGACAATCTCAACTTGGAAATGCCTCCGTTAGAGGGTAGCGTCAAAACCGGAAGTAACAAATGAAAAAGGCGGGCTCTTAGGCCCGCCTTATGATTTCCTGTAAAAAAGTTCAGGCTGCAGGTTGCCGGTTCCCGACGCGTGACACAGAATCGTGGCGCACGCCAAAGTGCTCGTAGGAATGGACTCCGTCGCGGATGGCGAGCAGGCTGGCATTCGACCGGTTCAATACCATCGCCAAGTATTTCTCGGCAACGGCGCGATCGTCGGGACGAACCATCTTCCACCAGCGCTGGATTGACTCCTGCACCTCGGCTTCGTTCTTTTCGCCTTCGACCAAGGCATCAATCAGCTTGTAGATCTTTGACTTGACTGCCCTGTACGAGATGGAAATCTCCTGGTTCATGCTCCTCCCTTTGACGCCATTGGAGCAACTGAATGGCCAGCGGCATCTTTAACAAAACATTACGTTTTGTATGATAAAAATTCCGAATTCTTGGAGGGATCGGAAATCCTTCTATGGAAATCGGTAGCTGGCCTGTTTATACCGGTAACGTCCTACAATACTGGTCTCACGATCCAATTAACTTCCCGGATAATAGTCGCTATGTCTTCGAGCAGAGTTCGAGAAAGCCGTAAAACACTGGTCAGCGTAGTGTTGGCGCTAATCTCATTTGGTCTTGGAATCCTTGTTGAAACTCTGGAACGCCAGCAGAGCGTTACAGGCTTGACATTCTGGCTTGATAACATCGCGGCTGCCTTCTTGCTCGGCCTGGTCGTATTTTTCTACGAGCGTGGCCGAGAGAGGGAATTGGTTAAGAAGCTCCAAATCATCGAACTGATGAATCACCATGTGCGCAATGCGCTGCAGCCCATCATGTATGTTCCTTACTCCCAGGATCAGCAAGAACAACTGACCGCGATCCAGGATGCGGTCCGCCGTATCGATTGGGCTCTACGCGAGATCCTTCCAGGAGAGCCGGAGCAAGCGGTTCCAGCTCAGCGCGAGAGCGCTGCCTAGGGCCTACGAGTCGAATTCGGGAAAGTCCTCGTCCGACGAAACAAATCCTTCACGGTAGTGTTACGCGCTCTTAAGGGGTAGTGCGTTTAAAGTTCAAATCCGTACGAGGAAACATATGAGATTCGGATTTCTCGTTCCAGCCGTAGTCGTCGCCGCAACCTGCTCACAACTTTCCGCTGCCGAACCCAGAGCTGAACAGGAATCTTCCAAGTATCGTGCAGCTCGCGTGTTCGTGACCGATAGCCAGTCTTGGGAGGTCGGCGTTGCAGTCGGAGGATCTGCGGATGGTTTCGGCGGCACCGGGAATGGCGGTGCCCGTCCGCAGACGGCAGAGATTATCAAAACCTTCGGCGAACGCTGCAATCAGGTGGTGATGAGCAACAAGAAGGAAGCTGCTGACTACGTTGTGGTTCTCGATCACGAAGGCGGCAAGTCTTTTGTATTGCGCAAGAACAAGGTTGCCGTGTTCGATCGCCGATCTGGAGACTTGGTGGTCAGCCGCTCCACTCGTTCACTAGGCAATTCCGTCCAGGATGCATGCGAAGCGATCAATAAGCACTGGCAGGACCACGGAGCCGAAATGCGCTCCGCCGACCTGCGGTTGGACAACACACCCGCCAACGGACGCACGAGGTTGAACATCGGTTCGAATCCAGTCGGGGCCGAGATCGAAGTTGATGGCGCCTTCATGGGCAACGCCCCTGCAGTCCTCGAGCTTGAGCCAGGCGATCACACTGTGACCTTGAGGAAAGCAGGCTTCCGTCTGTGGCAGCGCAAAATGCGAGTCAGCGGCGGCCAGGCAAGAGTCAACGGAGCGCTTGAACCTGCGGACTTGACGGCTTCAGCCGCCCAGTAGAAATTCTACAAACTGATGTAGAAGGTGGCTCCGGACTGTCGGGTTTTGCCGTTTGCGAGCGGATGGCGCAACGCTGAAAAGCTGAATTGTTTCGCTTCTTGAAACGGAGATGGGTCGAGACGGTACTCATCTCCTTTTCGGCCGACTACGATTCCGGGCTTCTCGAATTTGACGGTTCGCGACGCGCCGCAGCACAGATAGAGCGAGAGAACGTCGCAGAACTGGAGCGCGTCTACCAGCCGTTCCAATGCAGCTTGATCCTGATTCAGATTTTTCTTCAGCTTCTGCTGACGCTCCTTTTCCCGTTTGCGAAAAGCTTCGAGCTTAACCGTACCGTTCTTGTCGGTACGGAGCGAGAGCCGCTCGAAGTGACGGCTCACAAGATAGCCTCCGATCGGAGCGAACTTCGCCGCAGTCTCGATGGATACTGTCCAAGCTCGGAGAGAGATGTCAGTTGAAGCCTCGAGAAAACTTGAGGGCTTCTGTTTCGGCTTGCTGCGGAGCCGCTGAATCTGCTCCGCATCCTCCATGCTCCAACCAGCATCGTGCAATGCGATTGATCGCGCGATGGTTTGATCGATGGGGCCAAACAAATCATCGCACAACGCGGCTGCCAGGTCGCCAGCCAGAGCGGCATGCGAAGGCTGCGTCACGAGCCAATACTCTGCAGCTGGTTGCTTGAGACGCTCTTCGATCGCGGTCCAGACGGCGACCGAGGTGCTCGAATTCTTTTCGTCAGCGATGGGGAAAAGAACCATAAAGAATCGGGCCATCGGGTGATCGGGTCATCGGGTGAACTGAAAACCAGCGACCTACAGTTTGTTGCCTCGCAATTTTCTTGAACGATTTTGAAAATCTCAACTTACAAACCGAGAATAAGGAAGGCAATTTGTCCTGGTTTTCACTTCAACCGATCGCCCGATGGCCCGATCACCCGATTCTCCCTGATAATAGATGGTTGAGAACCCGCCAACTGCTCCTAAGTGTTTCTGTCTGTCTCACCGTGCTCAGTTTCGCAGCATGCACTTCATCGTCCTCCTCACCGCGTCGGCCGCTTACTGTTCAGGAGCAGCATGGACGCGAAGTCTATGACGCGAGCTGCGCAATCTGCCACAACGCTTACAAGAACGAACCGCTGCAGGGTCCAGCACTTGTCG
>Ga0126376_10002569_pt1 | contig 10312 bp, 8 predicted proteins | sample PanSoiMetPlot_15_FD_92760 | JGI IMG/M metagenome (GOLD analysis project Ga0126376, IMG submission 92760) | Tropical forest soil microbial communities from Panama - MetaG Plot_15 | ecosystem: Environmental > Terrestrial > Soil > Tropical forest > Bulk soil | place: Panama | collected 2016-02-17 | reverse complement strand
GACGACGCGGGAAAAGTCGACTTCCCCCGCCGCGTGGCGGCGGATCAGCTCGCGGTAGACGCCGAGCGGCGTGCTGCCGGTCGCCAGTCCCAGCACGCAGCGGCCGGTCGCGGCGGAGGCGCGATGGATCGTGGCGACGATCCGGTCGGCCAGCAAAGTGGCCAGCTCGTCGGCATCGGTGACGACGACGGTACGGAGACGCTCGCGGTCACGGGGTCCCTCCACCACCTCGTCAGACCTTCACTTCGATGGCCGCGCCGCGCTTGTACCGGACGTAGAGCCAGGCCATCGGCACGATCAACAGGCCCGCCGCGAGAATCGTGAGTGCCAGCAGCACCGCGGCGAGCAGGACGCCGCGTTGCGACGCCTCGGCGGCGTCGAACAGCGCGGTATCCTGGTCGTGCAGCAGCACGATCATCGCTTGACGGGCCTTCGTCGTCGTGGCGGCGTCGGTCGAGGACAGTCCTTCGAGCACCTGCTGGACGAGATCCTTCTCCTGGGTGCTCGCCTGCGACGCCCCGAAGCGCGACAGCTCACCCTGCAGCCCGGCGCGGATGCTGTCGCGCTGGGCGACCGCTTCGGCTCCCTTGTACATCGGGTCGGAGCTCGTCGCCATGCTGCGCCACACCTCGTAGCGAGCGTTGTAGCGATGCAGCATTTCGCTCGCCTGCGCGCCTCGGCTGACGGTCGCGGACGCGTGGGCCAGCGATTTGATGAGCAGCACGCCGATGATCAGCGCCGCCACCAGCGTCGCCGCGCTGATCGTCACGGCGATGCCCGGTCGAATCAGCGTGTAGTCCTTCATGGCGATCGCGAAGGACGACCGGGGCATGGACATGCGCGGGGGAGGAGTGCTCATGGACGGCTCGCCTGTGTTCGGGTTGTGGTCGCCCCACGGTATCCGCGGCTTCCGAGGGTGTCAATACTACTGCAGTGCGTGATCGAGCGCCTCCGCCGCGACGCGGATGGCGGCGGCGTAGCGGTCGATCGCCTGGGCGACCCGCGCCGCCTGGTCTTGCGCTTCCGCGGTGCGGCGCGCTTCCACCGCTTCGCGGATCCCCGGCATCGTCTTCACGCCGTATCCCGTGTACGCGCCCGGCGCGTAGACGAGATGCCGGAACCAGGGCCGCCGCGGCAGCCCGCCCGAATCGGCGAGCGCCTGCTCCGTGAGTGCGAGCTGGTGGTTCACCTGGGCGAGCGCGGCGGCGCGCCGTTCCACGCCAGCGGCGCCGTCCAGCGCGGCGCTCGACCGCTCCCAGACGGCCGCGGCACTGTCGAGATGCCCGAGTGCCGTGCGCACCGCGGAAAGGTCGAGTCCCTTCGTGGTATCGTTGCCGCCGGCGAGCTTGCCGATCTCGTCGGCGTATTTGTGGTACGTGCGCGCCGCGGCGCGGAACTCGTACGGCAACAGGGGTGCATCTGCCATGCGCAGGATCGCCGTGGCCATCGTCTGGGCCTCGGTCACGCCATAGACGTACCCGGTGTCGAGGAAGCGCTCGTAGAAGGTGTAGCTGTCGTAGATGGAATGGTAAATGCCGCTGTGCGCGGCGCCGCCATATCGGATGTCGAGCGCGGCAACGCCGAGGTGATCGATGAACGCGGTGTAGTCCGACCCCGAGCCGAGCGCGCCGATGGTGAACGTCGTGTCGCTCGACGTGTCGCTCGCGGTGCGCTGCGAGCGCTCGTGATCGAGCCGTGCCGCGAGCGCGCTCTTCGCGACCTTGGCGTCGGGAATGTCGCGCGCCACTTCCATGACGAACCGCTCCAGGGCGTGGGACCCGTTGACCTCGAGCCAACCCGCGTCGTTGGTGTCAGAGTTGTAGTAGACGACGGCCTTGGTGCGCAGCTCGTCGGCGTGCGCCTCGGCCCACTCGGTGGAGCCGAGCAGTCCCCATTCCTCACCGTCCCAGGACGCGAACACGATGGTGCGCGCGGGCCGCCATCCGGTTTTCATCAGCGCCGCGATCGCCCGTGCCGTTTCGTTCAGCGCCGCCTGTCCCGAGATCGGATCCTCGGCGCCGTTCACCCAGGCGTCGTGGTGGTTGCCGTAGATCACCCACTGATCGGGCCAGGTGGCGCCACGCACCGTCGCGATGATGTCGTAGAGCGGGCGGGTTTTCCAATCGAACCTGGTGACGAGGTGCACACGGGCCGGACCGCTGCCGATGTGGTAAGTGATCGCCAGCGCCCCGCGCCATGCGTCGGGCGCCACCGGTCCCTTGAGCGACCGCAGCAGCGGCAGTGCGTCGCCGTAGCCGATGGGCAGCACCGGAATCTTCATGAGGGTGGTTGCCTCGGCCTGTGTCAGGCGCCGGCCGCCCGGCACGGATGCCCAGCCGGGGCTCTCGGGATCCCCCGGATACTGCGGCATGTCCATCACGCTGCCGCGCTGCACGCCGGTCGCCGGGCGCATCGGTCCCGTGGGGTAGGGGTCGTCGACCCAGAAGCCGTCGTCCTTCGGATCCGAATAGATGATGCAGCCGATCGCGCCGTGCTCGGCGGCGACCTTTGGCTTGATGCCGCGCCACGATTGCCCGTAGCGCGCGATCACGATCTTGCCGCGCACGCTGATCCCCAGGCTGTCGAGGACGTGGTAGTCCTCGGGACGGCCGTAATTGACGTACACCAGCTCGCCCGTGACGTCGCCGTCGGCCGCGTAGGCGTTGAACGTCGGCAGCTGGTCGATCTGTCCCGAGGTCGGATCCCGAGCGAGGGCCGGCTCACGCAGCAGCGACACGTACCGAGTTGGCGCGACGAGCTCCAGGCGCCGCACGACCGGACGCGGCATCAACGCCTCGAATTGCTCGATGTGCGCGTCGAACCCCAGGGCGCGATAGCGCGCCAGGATCAACTCGGCGACGTGGCGCGAGCGCTCGGTGCCGGCCTCGTGCGGGACGGCGGCGTAGAGGCGCACCAGGGCGCGCAGGGTGTCGCGGCTCGGGACGGCGCGCACCACCGCCTCGTGGCGGCGCTCGCTGTCCTGCAGCGCGTTCGGAAAGCCGTGAATCGTGGTGTTCTGCTGGGCGGAGAGAGGGGAGGCCAGAGCGGCAACGAGCACCAGGACAGTCGGACGGACCACGACGAACCCTCGCGGGACAAGGCGGGAGAAATCTATCCCGAAACGGACGGTGGCGAGGGAGCGTGCTGTCCCCCGCCACCGTCGACATCGGTGCGGCCCTACTTCACCACAATGATGCCCGTCATCGCGACGCCGTGGACGGCGCAATCATAGTGGTAGGTACCTGCTGCATTGAACGTGAATGAGTACGTCCCGCTCGCCTTGATCGTGCTGCTCGTGAAGCTGGGCGAGCCGGTGGATTGAACGCTGTGGTTGGCCACACCGCGCCACGTCCAAGTCACCGTTCCTCCGACCGCGACCGTATCGACTGCGGGATTCCGGCTCATGTTGAGGACGCTCTTGAAGAAGTCGTCGCCGATATCCACGTCGGCCGTGGTAGGAACCGGTGGCGGCGTCTGTGCGGTCGCATGGAACGTCACCGGCGAGCCTGTCAGCGCCGCGTTGGTCGCCGTGAGTGTCACGGGACCAGCGGTATCCCCGAGCGTTACCACCGTCTGCGCGATGCCGCTCGCGCTGGTCATCGAGCTGGTGGGAGCGACCGACGCGGAGTCGCTCGTCGACAGCCACGCAATCGTCACTCCAGGGACTCCGTTTCCGAACTGATCCGAGACCTTCACCTGCAAAGGGTTGGCGAGCGCCGAACCGGTATTCCCGGTCTGGTTGTCGCCGCCGGCGGATGCCATCGACACGCCAGCGCCCGCTCCCACTGTTCCGGTGAAGACGATCGGTGAGCCGACGAGCCCGGTGACGGTTGCCTGGGCGGTCTGGGCCCCGGCGACGGAGTCGAACGTCCAGGTCACGCTCGAAGAGCCGGCGACATCCGTCGTGTCGACGGTCTGGGTGAGGTGCCCGTTTCCGGAAACCGACCAGTTCACGATGACGCCGCCGACAGCGGCCCCATTCTGGTCCTTCACGAGGACGGCGAGGGCCGGTACAGACGCCTTGACGGTGTCGCCGCGCGCGGCCAAGCCGCTCACGGCGATCGTCACCGCGCCTTGAATCGTGGCGACGCTGGAGAACGACGCCGGGGTAACCCCGGTCACCGTCGCCGTGGTCGTCTGCGTGCCCGCTCCGGGACCGAGGGTGCGGGTGGTGGTCGCCTTCCCGTCCGCACCCGTGCTGGCGCTGGTGGGCGCGACGGAGCCGCCGCCGCTGGCCGCGGCGAAGGCAACGTTGATGCCGGCCAGCGGATTACCGGAGGCGTCCTTTACGGTCACCTCGAGCCCGGTCGCCAGCGCCCCCCCTGCCGGGCCGACCTGGTTGTCCCCTGCTGTCTTCGCCACTACTGAAGGTGTTGGTCCCGGCGGCGTCCCCCCGCCGCCACCGCCACAACTCAGTGCCAAACCCGCCAGTATCCACGACGCGGACCGACGAAATGACGGCATGAGAGGACCTCCGGGGGTTTCAGGAAGACTGTGATTGTACCTTTTGCGCGGCATAGTTGCTACTTTAGGTGCGCTCTTCCGGGTCAAAATGGTTCTCCCCACGGTACGCCGGGGGTAGAGATCGAGACGTTTCGAGGAAATGCCGGAGAAATCCTCCGGCAAGCGAGCGTAGCTCTCGACGGCCGGCCGGTGACCCTTTGGGAGGTCGCTGACGGTCCCACCCTGATTCCCCGGGCCTCCAGCGACGAAGTACCCCGTCTCCCCCTCAACCACGTCGATCTTGACAACACCCTGAAGAAGTGGGGTGTGCCGATCCGCAATGGCAGTCGCTACCTGGGGGCTCGCGTCCCGGCCGATGGCCCGTGGGTCATCGCCCCCGTGCGCATGCGACCCGCCGCGGGGCCGCCGGGAGGAAAGGAACGGCGCAGCTCGGCCCGCCTGACCCTCGAGCTGGCGGGACTCTGTGTCGGGTTATCCGATCGTCGCGAAACGTTCGGGGTCGAACGTGCCCCGGCAATCTCCACCGATCCCCTGAAAGACCTCCTCGCCCTTCCTTCTGTGGTGGCCCACGAAGCGAAGAACCCCCTCACCGGCGCGCGCGCCGGGTTGCAGCTCACGATGGAGTCCCTGGGCCGCATGGAGGATCTTCCCGTCCCACGGCGGCTCGAGCTGCTGGAGGAGCTGGGAGAAGTGCTGGAGGCGTTGAACCGGGCGCTCGACTTCCTGCAGGCAGTGCAAGACCGGGCCCGCGGCACGGTGCGGGGTCGCGAGCGGTTCGACGTGATCCGGGTGGCGCGCTCGGTCATTGCCCTCGAAGGCCGGGTGCTGCGTCAGGCGGGAACCGAGCTCGAGCTGTCGACGGCACTCGACACCGTGCATCTGAACGGCGACCCCAACCTGTTATACGAGCTCATGATCAACCTGGTCCGCAACGCGGCGGAAGCGACCCGGGAGCGCCGCGGACCGATCACGCTGAAGCTCGATCGGGAAGGCGACACGCTGCGGATGTCGGTCAGCGACCGCGGAGTGGGTATCCCCGCTTACCTCGTGGACCGCGTGTTCGAGCCCGGGTTCACCACCAAGGGCGGGGGCGTCGGCGGCGCCGGACTGACGGTGGTGCGCAAAGTGGCGCAGGACGTGTTCGGCGGTACGGTGTCCCTCAAGTCGACGGAGGGGATCGGCACCACCTTCACCATCACCCTCCCCATTCCCCCGCAGCGCGGCGTAGCGTCCCGGACCCCGCCGACCGATACTTAAAGATGTAAGGGAGTCCCGCCGTCATCTTCCGTGGTTTTCTGCTCCCGCTCATCTCGAGGGTGGCGTATGCGATTGTCCTGTTCTCGAATCCTTCCGGTCCTGGCGTGCTGCCTCGCGGGGCCGTTGGCGGGGCAGCAGACGCTGACGGTCGACACCGCCGGTGTCGGCACTCTGCAGGACGAAGGAATGAACCGCTCCGAAGTAATGAAGAACCTCTCCTATCTCTCCGACGTATTGGGACCGCGTCTCACCGGCTCACCCGCGGCCCGCGCGGCCAACGACTGGACGCTGCGGCGGTTTCAGGACTACGGTCTGAGCGCCCACCTCGAACAGTGGAACTTCGGCGGGACGTGGACGCGCGGCCCGATGTGGGCGCGGCTGGTGGCCCCGCGCAGCCACGATCTCGTCGCGGCGAGCTGGGCATGGTGCCCCGGGACGGGTGGCAAGCCGGTGCGCGGGCCGGTGGTGCGGATCGACGTCTCCAATGCGGACAGCCTCGTGGCCAATCGCGCGAGGGTGAAGGGGGCGTGGGTCATGCTCGCCGCCCCGAATATGGTCTGGAACAACGACGGGCCCGCGATGACCGCCGCCGACTCGGCCCGGCAGCGCGATTCGTTCCGGCGGCTGTTCGGCCTCCCCCCGGGACTCGATTCCGCGCAGCGGGCGGCGATCACTCAGTTCCGTAACGACCTTCCGTTCCTGCTGCGCAACGCCGGAGCCCTGGGCGAGATCGTGGACGCCGGAAAAGAGCAGGACCTGCTCAATATGAGCGGCTCGCCGAACCGGATTTACCCCTATCCCCGGATCGTGGTGGCGCACGAGGAGTACGCGATGCTCGATCGCCTGCTCGCCGGCGGCGCCACCCCGCAGATCGAGGCCAGCATCAGCAACATGATGACCACCGACTCGGTGCCGCAGTGGAACACGGTGGCGGACATCAAAGGCAGCACCTTGCCCGGGCAGGTCGTCATCGTCGGTGCGCATCTCGACTCGTGGGACCTGGGCAGCGGCACGACCGACAACGGCACCGGCTCGATGGCGACGCTCGAAGCGGCGCGGATCATCGCGCGCTCCGGGGTGAAGCCGAAGCGCACGATCCGGTTCATTCTGTTCACCGGGGAGGAGCAGGGGCTCATCGGCTCGCGCAAATACGCCGAGACGCACGCGGCAGAGGCCGATTCGATCCAGGCGGTGATCGTGCTCGACAACGGTGCGGGAGCGATCACGGGACAGGCGCTGCAGGGCCGGCCCGATCTTTATTACCTGTGGCGGGCGCTGCTGCGGCCGGTCCATGACCTAAACGCCGACACCGTCACCGACGCGATGAAGGGCGGCACCGATCATCTGTCGTTCCTGCCCTACGGCGTGCCGGGATTCAACTTCAACCAGATCACCCGCGGCTACAACCACACCCATCACTCCCAATCCGACACCTGGGACAAGGCGATCGACTGGGACCTGCGGCAGGCGTCGACGGTCATGGCGGTGAGCGCGGTGGAGCTCGCCAATCTCGACGGCATGATTCCCCGGGGGACGAAGCGGGTGGTGCAGCCGATGACGGCCACGCGGATCTCCGACAGCGTGATGGTCAAGGGGAGGGGGACGCATTAACACGGTTTGCCGGACATGAGAGGCAGCTACAAGACAAGTTGCGCAGACGGCGAAGTCGCCAGAGGCTCCCGGGTGCCAGTCGCCGGTTGATCCCGGCAGCTGCGTTCTTGAGACCACTCGTAACTTCGCCGTCTGCGCAACTGTTCTCGGGACTTGCAGCGATGAGCTTGTAACGCAGTATAGATTGCAATATGAAAATCCCCGTCCCCCAGAACGAGCCGGTGAAGTCGTTCGCGCCCGGAACTTCGGAGCGCGACGAGCTGAAGCGCAGCCTGCGCGAGCTGAGTGCCCGGCCGATCGAGATTCCGCTCATCATCGGCGGCAATGAAGTCCGCACCGGTCAGACGGCCGATGCGGTGATGCCGCATTGTCACCACCACGTCCTCGCGAAAGTGCACCAGGCCGGTCCGAAGGAGATCGCCGCGGCGGTGGCGGCCGCCCGCGCGGCCTGGCCCGACTGGGCGCGGACGTCGCTCGAGGAGCGGGCGGCGGTGTTTCTCAAGGCCGCCGACCTGCTGGCCGGGAAATACCGCGCGACGGTCAACGCCGCGACGATGCTGGGACAGAGCAAGACGTCGCACCAGGCGGAGATCGACGCGGCGTGCGAGCTGATCGACTTCTTCCGGTTCAATGCCCATTTCGCCGAGCGCATCCACGCCGAGCAGCCGCTCTCGCCGGCGGGGACGTGGAACCTGATGGATTACCGTCCTCTCGAGGGATTCGTCTACGCCATCAGTCCGTTCAATTTCACTTCGATCGGCGGCAATCTCTCCGCTTCACCGGCGATCATGGGGACGACGGTCGTGTGGAAGCCGGCCGCGACCGCGGTCTACTCGAACTACTTCATCATGAAGCTGCTGCAGGAGGCCGGCCTGCCGCCCGGCGTGATCAACTTCCTCCCGGGGCCTGCCGCGCCGATCAGCGCGGCGCTGCTCGCCGACCGCCACCTCGGGGGCATTCATTTCACCGGCTCGACCGAGGTGTTCCAATCGTTGTGGGAGACGGTGTCGCAGAACCTGCGCACCTACCGCGACTACCCGCGCCTCGTGGGGGAGACCGGCGGCAAGGACTTCATCGTGGCGCATGCGAGCGCCGATCCCGAGTCGCTGGCGACGGCGATCGTGCGCGGCGCGTTCGAGTACCAGGGCCAGAAGTGCTCGGCGGCCTCGCGCGCCTATCTCCCCGACACGCTGTGGCCCGCCGTGCGCGACCGGATGGGGGCGATGCTCGAGCGCATGCGGGTGGGCGATCCCGCCGACTTCCGCAATTTCATGGGAGCCGTGATCGACCGCAAAGCATTCGACAAGATCTCGGGCTACATCGAGGGTGCGCGGTCCGCGGCCGGCGCGAAAATCCTGTTCGGCGGCGGGGTCGACGGAACAGACGGCTGGTTCATTCAACCCACGGTGCTCCAGGCCGACGACCCGACTTACCGTACGATGTGCGAGGAGATCTTCGGGCCGGTGCTCACGCTGCACGTCTACCAGGAGCGGCGCTGGGCGGAGACGCTCGCGCTGGTCGATACGACGTCTCCCTACGCGCTGACGGGCGCGATCTTCGCGCGCGACCGCAGCGCGGTGGCGCAGGCGCATGCCGCGCTGCGCTACGCCGCGGGCAATTTCTATGTGAACGACAAACCCACGGGTGCTGTGGTCGGTCAACAGCCGTTCGGCGGCGCGCGCGCCAGCGGGACGAACGACAAGGCGGGGAGCCTCTTCAACCTGATCCGCTGGGTGTCGCCGCGGGTGGTGAAGGAGAATTTCGCGCCACCCACGGACTTCGCCTACCCCTTCATGGCGGAGCAGTAGAAACAAGAAGGCCCGGTCGCCCGGGCCTTCTTCGTTTTCACTTAGGTGGCAGGATCTTGAACATCCCCGTGCCGCAGACCGGACAGACTCCTTTGAGAGCTGGTCGGCCGTTGGCCATCTTGACTTCCTGCGCGTTCGAAATCTTGCGCTTCGTCTTGCACTTCACGCAGTACCCCTCGTCGGCCGCCATCGGGGTCTTTCCAGCCTTGGCCATTAGGTCTCCTCCGGAGGGCAGGGCTTTTAAGGCGGGGTCGAACAGCGGCCCCGGGACCGGACCAACTATAACACCCCACAGAAGCGACCGGGGAGCGGGGGGACGGCGCGCACATATGGCCCCTCCGCCACAACGGCACGGGACAACGACTTGCGCCGCTTGAAAACGACTTGAAATGGCGCGGTGAAGTTGGGGCGCACACTTCACCGGAGCCGCCGATGCGCGCCCATATCAGCGTAGTCGTGACGTTCGCCGTCGTACTGCTGTTTGCCTCGCGGGGAGCCGCGCAGGGTCCGATCGTCAGCTTTCAAGCCGGCGCGACGCCGATCGATCAGGAGTCGAGCCTGTTCGAGCTGGGAGCGCGCTTCAGTCCCCGCGGCGGCTTCGGGGGCGACGTATCGATCGATCTGTATCCCCAGGCCATCGCGGCCGAGGCGCTCGCGGGTGTCGTCGATGTATCGCTCGCCGCGAATCTGCGCGTGGGTCCGGTCTTCACACTCGAGCCGCGCGTGGGCGCGAGTATCTTGGGGGTCGTGGGAGCGGGCGGTGCCGTCGCTGCGCCGGGATTCAGCGGCGGCGTGGGGCTCGTGGTGCGGTTCGATTCCCGTACCGCCTTGCGCGTGGATTACACGTATCGGCGGCTCATGTCGGGGGACGAGCTGTACACCGTTCCCAGTCTGACGGCGGGATTCGTCATCCATCCCTAGGCGGAGGCGGGGGAACGGGTGGCCGCCGGGTCGGGTATGTACATTCCGCCGACCCCTCATGCACCGTCGCCCTTTCCTTTACTGGTCATTGGCGCTCGTGGCGCCCGCCTGCGCGTCCGAGCACGGCGCGCTGGTGAACCAGATGGCGCACACCGCGACGCCTTACCTCGCCCGCGCCGCCCGGCAGCCGGTGAGCTGGCAGCCGTGGAGCCGCGAGGTGTTCGCCCTGGCGGCCCGGCTCGATCGTCCCG
>Ga0126376_10002568_pt1 | contig 10315 bp, 8 predicted proteins | sample PanSoiMetPlot_15_FD_92760 | JGI IMG/M metagenome (GOLD analysis project Ga0126376, IMG submission 92760) | Tropical forest soil microbial communities from Panama - MetaG Plot_15 | ecosystem: Environmental > Terrestrial > Soil > Tropical forest > Bulk soil | place: Panama | collected 2016-02-17 | reverse complement strand
TTGACGATGCCGCCACAGCCGATGATGGGGATCTTCACCGCCTTGGCGCATTGATGGACCATGCGCACGATGATGGGCTTCACGCCCGGTCCCGAAATACCCCCGTACTTGTTGCCGATCGCCGGGCGGAATGTTTCGATGTTGATCTTGAGCCCAAGAATGGTGTTGGCGATGACGAGCGCATCAGCGCCCGCCGCCTCGGCGGCTTTGGCGATCGCGACTACGTCGCCGGCGTTCGGCGACAGCTTGCACCATACCGGCTTCTTGGTCGCCTTGCGGATGCGGCTCATCACATTGAATGTGTGGTCCTCGTGCATGGCGAAGTTGCCGCCGCCCGGATTGCGGGTCGGACAGGAGATGTTGACCTCGATGACATCCACGTCCGGCACGTCCACGTCCCGGGTCATCGCCTCGAAGTCGTCCGCCGTCTGGGCCGAGATGCTACCGACCAGCGGCGGCGTGAAGCGCTTGTAGTCCGGGACCTGATGCTCAAGGAAATATTCGACCCCCTTGGTGGGCAGACCGATCGAGTTGATCATGCCGCATTCGAGCTCGGCGACACGCGGCGGCGGGTTGCCGATGCGGAATTCGCGCGACACCGTTTTCGCCACCAGGGCACCCAGCCGGTTCACGTCCATGACCTGGGCGAGATCCGTGGAAAAAGCGCCGGACGCCGGCATGATCGGGTTCTTCAGCGTGACGTTCCCGATCTTCACCGTCATGTCTACCATCCGACCGCCTCCTGCAAATCGAACACCGGCCCTTCGATGCAGACGCGGCGCAACTCCTTACGGCCGTTGACTTCGAAGGTGCGCACGCAGACGTAGCAGGGCCCGAGTCCGCACGCCATGACCTGCTCCATCGCCACCTGGCCAGGGATGCCGTGCTGCCTGGCGACCCGCTTCATCAGTTGCATCAGCCTGTTGGAGCCGCATGTGAAGAAGGCGTCAGCGCATTTCCCCGCGATCAGCCCTTCGAGGATTCGCTCGACATTCGCAACATCGCTGGAGCGGTTGGTGTCGAGCACCGGAATCACGGTTCCGACCTTTGCGAACAGATCATCGCCCATGACGAGACCGCGGTGGCGCGCCGATAAGATCGCCGTCACCGTGACGCCGTGGGCGGCCGCGAGCTGTGAGATCGGCGCCAGTGTGGCAAGGCCGACGCCGCGACCCAGCACCACAATGCTGCGCCACAACGGATCGAAATGAAATCCGATGCCGAGCGGGCCGACGATGTTGAGCATGTCGCCCGTTTTCAAGGTCGCGAGCCCCTTGGTACCGCGGCCAACGCATTTGTAGAGAAACTCGATGCAACCGCCGGCGTGGTCGATGCGGTACACGCTTTGCGGCCGCCGCAGCCACAGCTCGCCCGCGTCGGGCGATGGACACAGGAGATTGAAGAACTGGCCCGGCTTGACGGCAAGGGCCTTCGGGGATGCCGCGACGACGAGGTGCTTGTACTCGTCATTGACCGAGTCGTGCGACATCACCGGGCACAGAGCCTCCTCAGCCGGAATATCGGATTCGATCGGAGGCGGCTCGCTCTTGCCAACGATGAACGGCGCTGATGCAAAGACTTCACCCATCGCGCTCGATCTCGCCTTTAAGTCTTGTCGGAGTGGTGCATGGGGTGAACTATACCTCGACTGCAGCAAAATCAACAATTGTGGATTTATGCCGATGCAATGACGATGAGAGCCGACCCCTGTCGTGCCCCGTCGTCGGCGACGCGGAGAATGTCCCGCATCACTCATCTATCACGCAGGCAGTCGGGCCACGCGGTGGGCAAACCGGCCGACCACAAGGATCGCCCCGCAGCGGCACTGTTGGAGGACATGGCTCATGTGCGGCCCTCCGGCGTTAGGACTTTGGTCGATGCGCCCATTCCTTAAGATTTGCTGTGAACGATCGACTAGTCGCCCAACTTGCTCAGGGCCTCCGTGAATCGAAGCTTGAGCGCATGACCGTCGCGAATAGGCAATATGCGGGGCGCGGCATCGTTTGAGATCCGCGCCTGGACCATGATCGGCCCGACGCCGTTGTGCACCAGATCGCGGACCCGGTTTACGGCCTCGATCTCGGACACGTGAAGCCCCTCGGCGAACTTGCACGCCCGCGCTACCGCCACGAGATCGACGCCGGCGCGCGTGTGGCTCGGCTGCATGCCGGTCTCGCCATAATGCTGATTGTCGAGAACGACTACGACGAGATTTGCTGGCCGCTTGACCCCGATGGTGGCAAGACTGCCCAATCCCATGAGGGCCTCGCCGTCGCCGGTGAGCACCAGCACCCGGAGCACCGGTTGCGCCAGCGCGAGGCCGAGGCCGATCATGGCGGCGCTTCCCATCGCACCCCAGAGATAGAAATTGAGCGGGTGATCGCCGCTGGCCGCAACGTCATAGGTAGGGGAACCAAGCCCCGAGACCACAAGCAGGTTTTTACGGTCGAAGAGCAACCCTTGGACGAACTCGCGCCGGTCGATCATCATCTGGTCCATTCTTTGCGGCCGATCAGCCGCTGCGACAGCACGATGGCGACTTGCAAATCGCCCGCGAACGCCATGTCACAACCGGCGCCAACGATCTCATCGACCTCATCCGCTTCTTCCACGCGGTAGGTCAGGAACCCGCAGAGCTTCAGGCTCGCCTCGGTGATCGCGCCCATCGGCACCTGCCACGGATTGAACTCGGCGAACTCGCCCCGCATGGTGATAAGGACGAGGCAGGGGACGCCGCAGTTGCGCATCAGTGAAAACATGTTGATGCAGTTGCCGACACCGCTGCTCTGCATCAGTATCGCAGCGCGCTGGCCGCCGAGCGCGGCGCCTGCGACGAGACCGACGCCTTCCTCCTCGGTCGTCAGCACGACATCGTGGATGTGCGGGTCGCTGACGATGAGCTCGATCAGGCGGCTGTGCCCGGCATCCGGTACGTATCCGACTTGCCGGATGCCGACCCGCCGGAACTGCGCATAAATCAGGTCCGGCCAGTGCAATGCGTTTTTTGTGCTGTCGCCCACCAGGCTGTCTGGGCCAACGTTTTTCACGGCAGTCAGCCCTCCATTATCAGCGCTACTGCGAGCTGCAAGCTGCTCATGGGTGTCCGGAATCAGCATCGATGGGCGATCACTGCATGCGCGATTCCGATCGCGGCAAGCCGGGCTTCAGCCAGACGATATCCTAAATGGTCGCCAGATGTATCAGCAGTGCGAACATCACGACGCCGAGACCCGTGGCTCAGGTTGAAGCCCAGCACGCCTGACCAATAATCACGCCGGGGAGCAATCGCCGTTCGGGATCGCCGCATCCCCTCAAGCAGCCGCCAATCCCTTGGACAGAAATAGCGCGGGCACCACCCGAAGTCGTGCAATGTATTGACGAGGTGCAGAGTGCCGAGCACTGCCGTGACGGCCACCGGGGCGAATGCAAGACTCGTCATGCTTGGCTCTTCTAACGATCTTTACTCCCGCATCGCTCGGATCACGGCCTTCGTGAAAACCTGGGTCTTGGCGCTGCCGCCGAGGTCGGCGGTACGGCTCCCGGGATCCAGCATAGCGACGTCGGCGGCCGCTTCGATGCTGGCGGCCGCATGGCCGAACTCGCGAAGCTGGTGTCGTTCGCCAAGCCAGCGCAGCAGCATCGCAGCCGAAAGCATGAGACCGGCCGGATTCGCGATGCCGCGGCCGGCGATATCGGGCGCCGAGCCATGGCCAGCATTGGCGGCGGCGTGGCATTCGCCCATGTTCAAGGACTGCGCGAGGCCGAGGCTGCCCGACAGGGCCAGCGCTTCGTTGGAGAGCATGTCGCCGAACATGTTGCTGGTGAGGATCACATCATGGTCTCCCGGCCGGGTGTAGAGATCCGCCGCCATTGCATCGATGTCGATCTCCCGCCACGTCACGTTCGGATGCAGCATGGCTTCGTTCTTGACCTCCTTGAAGAAGAGGCCGTCGGTTAGTGGCAGGACGTGGCGCTTGCCGACCACCGTGATGCATCCGCGCCGGTGCCGGGCGGCGTCAAACGCCACCTTGGCGATGCGCCGGGATGCCTGGACGGTGATTTTGCGAAACGACAACGCGCAGTCGGGCGTCGGCATGAACTCGCCGGGCCCCTGGAACAGCGACCGGTCGGCATAGAAGCCCTCGGTATTTTCTCGCACGATCAGGCAGTCGAGGCCCGGAACTGCTCGCGGCAGCGGCGGCCGCGACCGCGCCGGCCGGATATTGGCGTAGAGATCAAACGTCTTGCGGATGGTGCGCGGCACATTGACGCCGCCGTCGCTCTCCCGCGGATACGTGGCCACGCCGCACGGGCCGAGGATGATGCCGTCGGCATTGCGGGCCGCCGCCATTGCGGCGGACGGCAGCGTGGTGCCGGTGCGCCGGTGCGCCGCCATGCCGACCTCGACCACGTCAAAGCCAAGATCGAGATCAAAACGCCGATCTGCGGCTTCCAAAACCGCCAACGTCGCATCCGTGATCTCAGGGCCTATATCATCTCCGGGGAGCACTGCTATTTTCATTGAGGACATTCCGAAATCGTTTTGCGGTGCTGTTGCCAAGCAAACGCCGGACCCCGGATGAAGTCAATTGCAACGTGAGAGGCTGCCGATCCGCCGGCCGCGTCGCATTGTCTTGCAGATGTTGTGGACACCTCTGCGACGCGGTCGTCCCGCTCGCGCGACCGCGTCTGCGCCAAGGCGGCGCCGACCCCGCTCCCGCAGGTGGGCACATGGGGTGCGGCGGCCGCGCTGACCTCCCCGCTTGCCATAAGGGCGTTTGCGCCCGTCTTTCGGCGGGGCTATGGAGGAGGGGCTTCTCAACCGACCGAGACTCGCGGAAGCGCCGCCGTGTCCACGTGCGATAGCCCTACTTCGCGGCGAGGATCTGCGCCGCCTTTTTTGCCACCTCGGGCGGCGTGCGGTAGATTTCGGCCACCAGCTTCTGCAAATCCTCGCCCGCAACCGGATTGACCTCGAGTTGCGATTTTTCCGTGTCCGCCATGAAGTCCGGATCCGTCATGGTGGCCATGAAGGCCTTGCGCAGCGCTTCAACGCGTTCCGCCGGTATGCCGGGCGGGGCAAGGAACGGGCGGCCCATGACCTGGCGAGCGAAAATCAGTTTCAGGATCTGCCGGTCCTCGTCGGTCTTGGCGAGATCGACGATGAGCGGAACGTCGGGCAGGTCGGGATGCTTCTGCAACGACAGCTGCACCAGGATGTTGAGCTTCTTTTCGGTAATCCAGGAGCCATGCGTCGCCTTCACGCTCGACCACGACCAGCCGCAACGGCCCTGCAATTCGCCGCGTTCCATGGCGAGCACGACGTCGTTGCCGCCGGGATAGCCGCTGACGATCTTCATTTTGGTGCCGAGCACGCCGTTGAGCACTTTGGGGAACTGGTCGGTGTCGGCGCTGGCACCGGTGCCGCCAACCGTCATCTCCTTGGTGAGGAGGTCGTCGAACTTGGTGACGCCCGCGCGCCCCTCGAACGACACGCAGACGCTGACCTCGTGATTGCCGCTGCCGATCCAGGTGAACTTCGTCGCATCGAATTGCGCCCCCTGCTGGCCAAGCAGCGGATCGAAGCCGGTACCTCGCCCGATAGTGCCGAACACCGAGCCGTCCTTGGGGCCGATGCGATAGAGCCAGTTGGCGAGCCGAAGACTGCCGGCGCCTTCCATGTTCTTCACCACGATCGTCGGATTGCCCGGGATGTGCCGGCCGATGTGGCGGGCGAGTACCCGCGCCCACAGGTCATAGCCGCCGCCGACACTGTAGCCGACATAGAGGTCGACGTTCTTGCCTTTGTAGAAGTCGGCGACGTTCTGCGCCTGCGCCGCACCCGCCATAGACAAAACGATCGTGGCCGTCATGACGCGCGAAATGCCAAGCATCATCTGTTCTCCTCCCGACGAAGCGTGCAGGTGGTCAAAGCGAAGCGTGCCCACCGCCCACTACAACCCAATCCCGGTTGCGCATAGGCTAGCAGCTTTGCCGTCTCATGCCAGAAGTGGCGGGGGAAATCGCGACGACTTGACGCTGCGCGCGCTTTTCGATGTAAGCTTTGACCGGGCGCGGCGATGGCCGCAGCGTGATACAATGGACGATAAATTTCGCGTCGCTGGCGCTGCCTCGTCGGTCGGGCAGGTCCGGCGCTGAGCCACTGGGCGAGGAACGCTTTGAATGCCGGTTGATATGGCATCGATGGCTTGGCATGCCCTGACCTTGCTTTTGGAACCGGCACGTCTCGGCATTCTGTTCATTGGGGTTCTCATCGGGCTTGCCATCGGCGTCCTGCCCGGCCTCAACGGCATCGTCGGCATGGCGATGCTGATCCCGTTCACCTACAACATGGACCAGCACACCGCGATGGCGCTGCTGCTCGGCATGGCGGCCGTCATCACGTCGTCGGACTTCATCAGCGCGGTGCTGTTCGGCGTGCCGGGGCACGTGGGCGCCGCGGCGACCGTGATCGACGGCCATGCGATGGCCCGCAACGGCGAGGCCGGACGCGCGTTCGGGGCGGGATTTGCGGCGTCGCTGGCCGGCGGCCTGATCGGCGCTATTGTGCTCGCGCTTAGCATCCCGATCTTGCGCCCGGTGCTGCTCGCGATCGGCTCGCCGGAGCTGCTCGCTTTTACGTTGTTCGGATTGTCCATGGTTGCGACGCTGTCGGGCCGCGCGCCGCTCAAAGGATTGACCGTGGCCGGCGTCGGCCTGATGATTTCGATGATCGGGTCGCGCTCGGAAAGCGGCACGCTACGCTGGACGTTCGACACACTCTACCTCTACGACGGCGTGCCGTTGGTGCCGGCAATGCTGGGGCTGTTCGCGATTCCGGAATTGTGCGAGCTCGCGGTCGCACGCAAGAAGATCGCGGGTGATCAGGCCTCCAACATCGACCTCTCCAATCAGTGGCGAGGGGTGCGGGATGTCGGCCGGCACTGGTGGCTGGTGGTGCGGTGCGGCATCCTTGGCACCGGGCTCGGCGCTATCCCGGGCATCGGCTCCGCGGTGATCGACTGGATCGCCTATGGGTATGCCCAGCGCACAGAGAAAAATCCCGAAACCTTCGGCAGCGGCGACGTGCGCGGCGTGATTGCGCCGGAAAGTTCCAACAATGCCAAGGAGGGCGGCCACCTGGTGCCGACAATTGCGTTCGGGGTTCCGGCGGGGGCCTCGATGGCGATCCTGCTCGGCGCCTTTCTGATGCACGGGTTGACGCCCGGCCCGGAGATGCTCACCAAGCAGCTCGACGTGACCTACACCATCGTATGGAGCCTCACCCTTGCCCATATCATTGGCGCAGTGATCTGCCTCTTCGCGTGCCCGTGGCTTGCCCGCGTCTCCACGGTGCGGCCGGAAATTCTCCTGCCGATCGTCCTGTCACTCGTCTTCGTCGCCGCCTATGAGGGTTCACACGACTGGGGCGATCTCTACTCGGTGATGATCTTCGGCGCGGTTGGCTGGATCATGAAGCGGCTGGCGTGGCCGCGCCCGCCGCTCGTAGTCGGCCTGGTGATCGGCGCCATTTTCGAGCGCTATCTCTATATCTCCACATCGCTGTACGGCATCGGCTGGTTGTGGCACCCATCGACCACTATCCACGTGCTTGGGGTGCCTGTTCCTGTCCCGGTCGTCGACATCGTCTTCATTCTGGTCGCCTGGGCTTTGTACAGGCCATTATCCGAAATCGTCAGAAGCATAATCGCCGAGCTACGCCACATCGGCTCGCACCCGCTGCGGATTTCGGCGTCGGCGGCATTTACTGTCGCCATCATACTGTTCATCATCGCGGCAATCCTGCTGTCGACCGGTTGGCCGGCTGCGGCGAAGCCGGTGCCGATGACGGCCTGCGGCATAGCCCTGACGGCCGCAACGCTCAACCTCATCAACGAGCTGTTCGGAAAGGAGCAGACCGTTCGTGTCAATGTGGATGGCGGCGTTGCGACCGGCGGACAGGGCCCAATCGCAGATAAGAATTTCGGCATGTCCGCGGTGGCTGTTCGCAGTCAGGCCGTCATCTATTTCCTCTGGCTGGTCGGCCTATTAGGACTCGTGGCCGTAGTCGGCTTCATTCCGGCAATCGCAGTATTCATTTTCGCTTACATGCACTTGGGCTTCAAGGAAACACCCGTAAGCGCGGCCGGCTATGCGGCCCTCACCGCATTATTATGCTGGGGCTTGTTCCACAAACTGCTGGCGGTGGCATGGCCGCAATCGCTGCTGGGTGATTTTTTCCCGGCGCTGCGTGCGACATGGGGATTCATCTGATCGACGAATGAAGGAGACGGGATGACAGGCCTTTATGAGCAAGCCCCCGGACAGGGCCACAATCGCCCGCCGGTCGAAGACAAGGAGGGAAAATGGGAGCGCTGGTCGAAGAAGCGCACCTTCGTGCGCGAACTCGCCGGCACCTACAGCGACGTCTACAAAGCCCTGCTGGAGCAGCCGCGGGTCTATTCGTCGCGCAACCATCCCTGGAAAGGCGGGCCGGCGCTGTACGGCAAGCATGTGTTGAGCCCGCAGGCCGCCAACGTGGTACAGTCGATCGAGACCCACATCGAATGCTATGCGCCAGGCGCCTACGGCCAAAAGCACGGGCACCTCAACAGCGCCGTATTCTACGTGCTCAAGGGCCGCGGCCATGACGTCCACGACGGCCGCCGCATCGAGTGGAAAGCGGGCGACGTAATGATCGTGGAATGCGCGAGCGTCCACCAGCATTTTAACGACGATCCCGACAACGAGGCGATCCTCCTGGTGTTCAAAGCAAAGCCGCTGTTTTTGTTCATGCACCTCCTGTTCCAGAAGATCGTGTCCTACCCGCCCAACGAGGCCGCGCCCGGACATGAGGATTTCCGCCCGCCGAAGGACTTGTGAGGCGAAACATAAACCGGGGGCTGTAGCCCCGGGTTGAGCGCGGCAAAACCCGGGGCCGCTCAATCCTGGCTACTGGAATCCCCGATTGACGCGGCAATGACAACTCTAAGATTCAGGAAAATGGGCAGGCCAACATGACCAAAGTTCTCGACGAACGCGATTTCGCCCATGTGGGCGACAAGACCGCCAGCCTGCGCGTCGAGGACATTGCCGCGTCGCAGGACTTCCGCAAGATGTACGAGACGCTCGCCAACGTGGTCAGCGCCGACGACATGCCATGGGAGCGCTCGCCGGACGGGCTTATCAAGCATCTCGTTCATCACAAGATGAACACCCGGGAGCGCTGCGTCGAGGCCTACATGCAGTTCCTCAAGGCCGGCGAGCGCTCCGGCAAGCACCGCCACATGTGGGAGGAAGTACTGTTCTGCGTCGAGGGCTCCGGCTACGACCTGCACTGGGACCTGAATTTCGATTGCCTCGACGCCTTCGAATGGCAGTGGGCCGACGAGCCGAAGAAATTCACCTGGGAACGGGGCGACTTCATCTACGTACCGCCGTTCTCGATCCACCAGCACTTCAACGACCATGCGACGTCAGAGGCACGGCTGATCGTGATCTCCAACCGCATGGTCAAGGAAATGGGCTTCGACTGGTTCGATCAGATCGAGAACGCGCCAGGGTTTTGAATGAAGCCGTGGCGGTTGTGTGCTTTCGGCAACACTTCGACTCTTTCACATTTGATTCTATCCTAGGGTCTTGCAACCGCTTGAGTCGATTTAACTTTTCATTGTTCACGTTTCGACATTACTGCATTGTGCCGCATTTATTACTAAATTCAGACGCAATCTCTGAACATATGTGGCCGACATAGCCATAGGCGTATAGCCAGAGTTCGCGAATCTGAAAATTTGTATTTCACTGTTTCGTTGAAACGTGGGGGCGAGCATGAAATTGACGAGAGTACTCGGCGGCGGTGTATTCGCTTTTTTGTTCGGTTATGCGATTTTTGGCGGCGGCGATTTTGCTCAGGCGCAGTCAGTCTGTAGTTGCGCGGCAGGTTCAACTCTCGTGGGCGGGGGACGCTGCCAGAGCCAACAGCTCTTCTGCGCTAACGGCGCTCCCGCCATATCCAATCCTGATACCGGCGGTTTCTTTTGCCAGGATGAGAGCACGCCAAGTCCAAGGGTTTCCAATGCAACCTGTCATTCCGCCACTCCCAACATCGGCCAAATAGCCGCCTCCCAGCAGCAGCTTTCCTTCTCCACCGTGGCCGGCGTGCTCCGCACCAGGCGCGATCAACTCCAGGGACCTCTCGGCTCGCAACCCAGTGCCGGCTCCCCCCTGGCCTATTCCTCGTTCAATCCGGGCGACAGCTATCACCTTCTGGGCTATGCACCGGCTGACAAGAGGCCTGTCTACGGCGCGCAGAAGA
>Ga0126376_10002567_pt1 | contig 10320 bp, 7 predicted proteins | sample PanSoiMetPlot_15_FD_92760 | JGI IMG/M metagenome (GOLD analysis project Ga0126376, IMG submission 92760) | Tropical forest soil microbial communities from Panama - MetaG Plot_15 | ecosystem: Environmental > Terrestrial > Soil > Tropical forest > Bulk soil | place: Panama | collected 2016-02-17 | reverse complement strand
CGCTCTACCTGTATTACACGCTCAATTCCGCGTATCAGTATCTAAGGGGACGAGGCGGCCAATGGAAGGGACGCATTCAACCCGATGCGCCGAGCCTGTAATGATTCTCAGCGGCGAATTGCGGTCCGGCAAGGGCTCGCATGACGAGAATTTTCCCGTTGCGTCCCGCCTGATCAAACGGCAATACCGGCCCGTCATATTGGCCTTCTACGAGTTTGTCCGCGTCGCCGACGACGTCGCCGATCATCCCGAGCTGACCAGCTTGGAGAAGATCGCGCGGCTCGATCATCTTGAATCCGCTCTGATGCACGGCGGGGATGAACCGGAAGGCCTGCACCTACGTGAAATTCTGAGCGAGCGGGGACTGTCGCCCCGTCACGCGCAGGATTTGTTAAGCGCATTTCGGCAGGATGCAACGAAGCGTCGTTACGCGAATTGGGACGAGCTAATCGATTACTGCTCGAGGTCGGCGATGCCGGTCGGCCGCTTCGTCCTCGATGTGCACGGCGAATCCAGGAATACCTGGCCCGCATCCGACGCGCTGTGCGCGGCTTTGCAAATCATCAACCATCTGCAGGATTGTGCCAAGGATTTTCAGGCGCTCGATCGAGTCTATATTCCGCTCGACGCACTGGCCGCGAGCGGCACCAGCGTCGAGGCGCTCAAGGAACACCGGGCGGATCCTGCCTTGCGAAACTGCCTGCGTGGATTGGTCACTCGCACGACCGCCTTGCTGGATGAAAGTCTAGGCTTCGAGGCAAAAGTGAACGATACGCGGCTGGCGCTTGAAATCTCGGTCATTCAATCGCTCGCAAGACGGCTTCTGACAATGTTGAGGGACCGTGATCCACTCGCTGACCGTGTGCATCTGACCAAAGCTGAGGCAATGGCGGTGGCTGTAGGCGGCGGGGGGCTTGCTATACTGCGTCGACTGTTGCGAACAGTGGCGCCGACGCAGCGACTTCAGACCCCATGAACATGCAAACCCCGCAAAGGGCAGGGGACTCGCCGGCTGCGAACCGCGCTGGCGGCAGCTCTTTTTATCTCGCAATGCGCATTCTCAGCCGCGAGAAAAGAGAGGCGATGTTCGAGATCTATTCGTTTTGTCGTGACGTTGACGACATTGCCGATGAAGATAGGCCGCGGCCGCAGCGGCTCGCGCTCCTTTCGAATTGGCGGAAAAACATTGACGCTCTTTATGCGGGAACAGTTCCTCCCGAGCTTGAAGGTTTGGCCAAGGCGACTTCTCGTTTTGGCCTGCATAAGGAGGATTTCCTTTCCGTTATCGATGGCGTCGAAATGGATGCCCGCGCGGATATTCAGGCTCCGCCATTGCAGGAACTCGATCTGTACTGTGATAGAGTTGCGTCCGCTGTCGGACGGCTAAGCGTTCGCGTTTTCGGCATGAATGAGCCCGACGGAAAAGCGCTCGCCCACCATCTTGGTCGTGCTCTTCAGCTCACCAACATCTTGCGCGATATCGACGAGGACGCCGACATTGGACGGCTGTATCTTCCGAAAGAGGCGTTGGAACTCGCAAATATCCATAGCACCAGCCCAGAGACAGTCGCCTCGAATCCCGGTCTTGGTCCAGCATGTACGTTCATCGTTGAACGCGCCCGCAGCCACTTCGCGAAGGCTGACTGGATCATGTCGCGCTCCCCTCGACGCGTCGTGCGTGCCCCGAAAATCATGGGCATAGTCTATCGCCAGATGCTTGAAGACATGGTATCGCGCGGCTGGGAATTGCCGAGGAACCGTGTCCGCGTGAACAAGTCGTATCTGCTTTGGGTCGCTTTGCGGCATGCGTTCGTCTGACGCGGGTACAATTCATATTATCGGGGCAGGTTTGGCGGGACTCGCTGCCGCCGAACGCGCGTGCCGCTCGCATCAGGCGGTCGCTATTCATGAGGCGACCGCATATGCCGGTGGTCGGTGCCGTTCATATCATGACCAGGCGACCGGCATGACGATCGACAACGGCACTCATCTCCTGCTGTCCGGCAATCATGCGGCCCTGACATTCACCGAGGTGATCGGCTCACGATCGGGCTTGCGCGGGCCCGAGGAAGCGCAATTTTCCTTCGTCGATATTGCGAATGACGAACGGTGGACACTGCGGTTCGGCGACGGGCGGTTCCCGTGGTGGGTGTTCGACAAGGACCGGCGCGTCCCGCAAACCGGACTCGTCGATTACCTGTCCCTTGCCCGGCTGGCATGGATTCCGACCGACAAGCCAATCGGCGAGGTCATGAATTGCTCCGGGCCGATTTACGACCGGTTTCTCGAGCCGCTGCTGCTGGCCGCACTGAACATCGCACCGCGAGAAGGCTCGGCAAAACTTGCGGGCGCGATTGTGCGCGAGACCCTGGCGCTTGGCGGGCAAGCCTGCCGGCCGTTATTGGCCTATGAAGGGTTGGGCAGTGTATTTATCGAACCCGCGATAATACATCTGCGACAGCGTGGCGCTGCGATCTCGTTTGAAGACGAGCTGATCGAGCTGCTGTTCGGCAACGGACGAGTATCGCGGATGAGGTTTGCCAAGCAGGCGATCGATGTCGGTGAGAACGATGCAATCATCCTTGCGGTTCCGCCTTATGTCGCGACGAGCCTGATTCCGGACTTGATCGCGCCATCGTCGTTTCGTGGAATCGTGAATGCGCATTTCCGCGCAGATCCGCCAGCCCATTTGCCACCGATGTTGGGCATCATAAACGGAACCTGCGAATGGATGTTTCCCCTGCAGGGCAGGATATCGGCCACGATCAGCGATGGTGGGCGGCTGTTCGACATGCCACGCGCAGAACTGGCCCAGATCATCTGGAATGATATCGCGAAGATCGCAGGCCTTCCGCTCGACCTTCCGCCTTGGCAAATCGTTCGCGAGCGGCGGGCGACCTTTGCTGCAACGCCCGAACAAAATGCCCGGCGTCCGCGTGCCGAAACGCCGTGGGCAAACCTGTTTCTGGCTGGTGACTGGACGCAGACGGGTCTTCCGGCGACGATCGAAGGTGCGATCCGGTCCGGATATCGGGCCGCGGATCTCGCGAGACATCATCTTCAGGCAGCCGCATGATGACCATAGTGGAAAAAGCGCGCATGTCGCCGCGGGCTCTCGACGTCGGGCCGGCGATCGGGAATGCGGAGCGGGCGCTGTTCGAGCGCCAGCAGGCCGACGGACATTGGGTATTCGAGCTTGAGGCCGATGCGACAATCCCGGCCGAATACGTGTTGCTGAGGCATTACCGCGGCGAGCCACGCGCCGAAGGTCTTGAGCAAAAAATCGCCTCTTATTTGCGCCGCATCCAGGGCAAGCATGGCGGGTGGCCTCTGTATCATGACGGCGCCTTCGACATGAGCGCAAGCGTAAAGGCCTATTTTGCGCTAAAGATGATCGGCGACAGCGTCGACGCTGCGCACATGCGGCGTGCGCGCGAAGCAATCCTGGGGCGTGGCGGCGCCGTCCATTGCAACGTGTTTACGCGGGTTCTGCTGTCGCTTTATGGCATCTTGGAATGGCGCAGCGTGCCGGAAATGCCGGTCGAGATCATGCTGTTGCCCGGGTGGTTTCCATTCCATTTGTCCAAGGTGTCGTACTGGGGGCGCACCGTGCTGGTGCCGCTGCTCGTTTTGCAGGCATTACGTCCGCGCGCAAAAAACCCGCTTGGGGTCACGCTCGACGAACTGTTCGTTGAGCCGCCAGGATCGATCGGCCCCGCGGCAAAAGCGCCGCATCAGCGCTGGATCTGGTTCGTGCTGTTTCGCGGCATCGACATTGTGCTTCGGCCCGCCGTTCGGCTTTTCCCTCGGCGCTTACGGCAGCGTGCGATTGATAGCGCCGTTGCATTTGCCACCGAGCGCATCAACGGCGACGATGGCCTTGGCGCGATCTTTCCGGCAATGGCCAATGCGACAATGATGTTCGATGTACTGGGCGACGAGGCGAAGGCTGCTATCGCCCGTCATTCGATCGAGAAGCTGCTCATAGTCCGCGATAACGAGGCCTATTGCCAGCCGTGTGTCTCACCGGTGTGGGATACGGGTCTTGCCTGTCACGCATTGCTGGAGACCGGCAATGACAAGGCGCGCGGCCACGCAATTCGCGGGCTCGACTGGCTGGTGTCTCGCCAAGTGCTCGACATTGCCGGAGACTGGACGAACCGCCGTCCGCGGGTGCGTCCGGGCGGCTGGGCTTTTCAATATGCCAATCCGCATTATCCGGACCTCGATGATACCGCCGTGGTGGTAATGGCGATGGACCGTGCCCGGCATCGCGGAGCCGGTTCCTCTTACGATCAGGCGATCGACCGCGGCGTAGAGTGGATCAAGGGGATGCAAAGCCGCAACGGCGGCTGGGCGGCCTTCGACGTCGACAACATCTACGATTATCTCAACAACATTCCCTTCGCCGACCACGGTGCGTTAATCGATCCCCCGACGGAAGATGTTACGGCGCGGTGCGTTTCGATGCTGGCGCAACTTGGAGAGACCATGAACACCAGTGAATCACTCGCACGAGGCGTCAATTATCTGCTGAGCACGCAACTGAAGGATGGAAGCTGGTACGGCCGGTGGGGTCTGAACTATATCTACGGTACGTGGTCTGCGCTCTGCGCACTCAATGCGGCTGGCATCGATCACGGGTCTGTGGATATTCGTAGGGCGGTCAACTGGCTCGTTTCCATCCAGAACCCGGATGGCGGCTGGGGTGAAGACGGCACCAGTTACAGGCTTGACTATCGCGGCCACGAGCCGGCTCCCAGCACGTCGTCGCAGACGGCCTGGGCGATGCTTGGGCTTATGGCCGTCGGAGAAATAGATCATCCTGCGGTGGCGCGCGGCATTTTGTATCTATCGCAAACGCAGGCCGAGGATGGCTTTTGGGATGAAGAACGGTTTACGGCAACCGGTTTCCCTCGTGTCTTTTACCTGCGCTATCACGGGTACCGGAAATTCTTCCCCTTATGGGCTCTCGCGCGCTACCGCAACTTGAAAGCCAGCAATACATCAAAAGTACATTTTGGGATGTGACCGTCAGCGGGTCAGGGAATCAAACCGCGCTTTTTGCTCGTTGCTGAGCTTGAGATAAAACTCGTCGAATGCGATTTCCACGGTTGTCGCCGCATAATTGATCGCAGTCAGCTGATCATTGGCAGAGTCGAGCCGTTCCGATGGGCCCGGCGGGATCGGTTGCACGCATGACGCGATCAGCAGTTTGGCCATGTCGGCTGAGGATTTATGGAAGTTCTCTAAGCTCGCGGCCTGGTCCTTGTTTGGCCGGACTCTCATCTCAATTTCCTTGATCATACGCTCTGCCTTCTCGGCATTTTGCGACGCGCACGCCTGATACTGCCTGTTCATTGCACCTTCCGATGCTTTGGCGTCAGGAGGGGGACCGTTTTGCACGGACTGGTTGGCAAAGCTGTTTCTCTGGGTAACTGTCAAAGTATCGTAGAAATTCTTGAGTGGTTCGCGAATCGAAATCCCGCCGTCGCGCACGGCCCAAATTGTCTGCACCAGCGCCCTCAACCGGTCGGGCGGCGTCTCTGCGGCAGGGCCAGTGCAATTTGCCCTGATGGTTTTGACCGATTCACTCGCTGTATCCTGTAGCCTTTCTAGCGCAGTACGTTGGGTGTCGGACAGTTGCAGGACCTGTTCGATTCGTGTGGCCGGCCAAGTGCCGTCCGTCTTCGAGGCATCGCCGCAGCGGTCAACGGAGAGGCTGTTGTCCGCATCGTTCGTAACGGCCCCACCCGTGGTCGCGGTACGAGGTGGCCGCGGCATATTGAAACGTCCGGTGATCGTATCGGCGATCACATCAAATCCGCGACCACGGAGCCGCGATGCGTAGTCATCTGGCCAAAAAGTGAAACCTACGACGTCCTCGTAGGCAGTCGGCCAGCCCGGAGGTCCGACCCAACCCAGGCGAGCTCCGGCGACCGTCGCGCCCACAGTGGCGGCAACCGCCGCCCGAGAGGAAGCAGGTGCCGAGGCCCGTGATTCAATGGCGGCGCGACGATGATGGCCGCGCGGGAAATGGCGGAAATGGCCGAGCATGTGCCGGAAGGGACGGGTGATGCCGCCGACTATGCCCTGCGGGGACAACTGGGCGCTCGCGGTATCGGAAAGCAGCACGATCGCCGCCCCGAGTGCCACGATGGGAACATGAATATGTGGACGCACGCGCATGGTCGAATTCCGGTGGCCTTCGCCACGATCCGAACAATGGTGCCTACATAACGGGCTATCAAGCCCCGGAGTTCCCTGACCCCAGGTTTTAAATCGGGTGACCGGTTAACCGGCCTTGAGCAGCTCAGGCTTTTCCTTCTTCTTTTTCTGAATCTCCTCGAGCTTCTGCTCGACGTGCTTGGAGAAGACGTATTGTGCTGCTCTCTGCTTGTCGAGCGGGATCTCGGGCTTCATGTCGCCCTCGGTACGAACGCCGCCTAGGCTAATGGCCAAAGCCTTTAGGGGGTGCGCGATCGCATCGTTGACAGCCGACGCTTCATAGCCGGAATGCACCATGCAGTCGGCACACTTTTCGTAGTTGCCGGTGCCATATGTATCCCAGTCGGTCTCGCTCATGAGTTCGTCGAATGTGCGCGCGTAGCCCTCACCGAGCAGGTAACAGGGTTTCTGCCAGCCGAAGATGGTTCGCGTGGGATTGCCCCAAGGTGTGCAGTGATAGCTTTGGTTGCCGGCGAGGAAGTCAAGGAACAGGCTCGACTGGCTAAACGACCACTTCTTTTTGCTCGGACCTCGGCTGAATACATCCCGGAACAGCTGCTTGGTCTTTCCGCGATTGAGGAAGTGCTGTTGGTCCGGCGCACGTTCGTAAGCGTAGCCCGGCGACACAGTAATGCCGTCGACACCCAACTCCATGACGGTATCGAAGAAGTCAGCCACGCGATCAGCCTGCGCGGTATTGAACAATGTGCAGTTGATGTTGACGCGGAAGCCTCGTTCCTTGGCGTGCTTGATTGCTGTAACCGCGCGATCGTATGTGCCGGGCTGGCAGACCGAGGCATCGTGCATCTCCTTGTCTCCGTCGAGATGCACGGACCAGGTGAAGAAAATACTCGGCTCGTACTGCGACAGCTTTTTATCCATCAGCAGCGCGTTAGTACAGAGATAGACAAACTTCTTTCTTGCGACGATGCCGCGCACAATTTCCGGTAACTGTTTGTGCAGCAATGGCTCGCCGCCGGCGATCGACACCACCGGTGCGTCGCATTCGTCGACGGCGTGGAGCGCATCATCGACCGACATGTTCTGATGCAGGATCGGATCCGGATAGTCGATCTTTCCGCAGCCGGCGCACGCCAGGTTGCAGCGGAACAACGGCTCAAGCATCAGCACCAGCGGGTAACGCTTTCGGCCGATCAGACGCTGGCGGACAACATAGCTACCGACAAATAGCTTCTGGAGAAGAGGAATGCCCAAGATCACTATCCTTGCTTATTTGCTGGGACCCGGTCACATCAAGCAGTTCGACTGGTACCCTGAATTCAATGTGTTCATCCTGGCCGGGAAGGGTGAAGACCTCCACCGGCTCAATGGAGCGCAGTGCATCGATCACGTCGCGTACCATAATTTCGGGCGCCGAGGCGCCCGCCGTAATGCCAACAACTTCGACATTATGCAACCACTCCGGCTTTATTTCGCTGCCATTAGCGATTAGGTGGGTAGGAACGCCGGCATCGACGCCGATCTCGCGCAGGCGATTCGAGTTCGAGCTGTTTTGGGCGCCAACCACGAAAATAATATCGACCAGCCTGGTCAGGTCCAGCAACGCAGTCTGGCGGTTCTGGGTCGCGTAGCAGATGTCCTGCGTGCCAGGTCCGACCACGTTCTTGAAACGGCGAAAAAGTGCCGCGATGATGCCCTTGGTGTCATCAACGCTCAGGGTTGTCTGCGTCACGTAGGCAATCGGCGTATCTTCCGGCAGGTCGAGCCCGTTCACGTCGGCTTCGGTCTGCACAAGGATGACGGGCCCCGGGATCTGTCCCAGGGTCCCTTCCACCTCAGGGTGGCCGGCGTGGCCGACCAATATGACCGTGCGGCCATTGCGCAAATAGTGGCGGCCCTGCGCGTGCACTTTCGACACGAGCGGGCAAGTGGCGTTGAGGACCCGGAGGCCGCGTTCCGCCGCTTCGTCCTGAACCTTCTTCGCCACGCCGTGAGCGCTGAAAATCGTGATCGCATTTGGCGGCACTTCGGATAGTTCTTCGACAAAACGGGCGCCGCGGGCCTTGAGCGCATCAACCACCCATTTGTTATGAACGATTTCGTGGCGCACGTAGACCGGCGGTCCATATTTATCGAGCGCGCGCTCGACAATTTCAATGGCGCGCACGACTCCCGCGCAGAAGCCACGCGGCTTCGCCAGAATGACCTTCATCCCGCTGCCCCTTTGCCATGCCCGTTCATTGCCTTCGCTTGCCGCCGGCGTTGCGCGCGCTCGATGAGTAATGCGATCTCAGCCGGCTGCAATTCCAGCGCGTGACGCGAACCGAACACGTCGAAGACCTTGTTGACAATGCCGTTCGCGTCGAGTCCCGCTTTGGCGTACATGGCTGGCGGACTATCATGATCAATGAAAATGTCAGGCAACACCATGCTGCGGAACTTAAATCCGGGGCGTTCGAATGCGCCGGTGTCACTGAGCAATTGCATCACGCGCGCGCCGAACCCGCCAATCGCACCTTCCTCAATGGTGATGAGTAGTTCATGTTCGCGCGCCAATCGCAGAATAACTTCGCGATCGACCGGCTTGGCAAAGCGGGCATCGGCGATCGTAACAGATATCCCATGCGCCGCGAGCGTTTCCGCTGCCTTTATACATTCAGCGAGCCGCGTGCCGAGGGAGAGCAGAGCGACCGTACTGCCTTCTGTGATGATGCGGCCTTTGCCAATCTCAAGCGGTGCACCAGCTTCAGGCATCGTGACGCCCACCCCGTCGCCGCGCGGATAGCGCAGGGCGCACGGCCGGTCGTCAATCGTTACGGCGGTGGCGACCATGTGAACAAGCTCGGCTTCATCGGCGGCCGCCATGATCACGAAGTTGGGCAGGCAACCGAGATAGGCGAGGTCAAACGAACCAGCATGCGTGGGGCCATCGGCACCGACCAGGCCTGCACGATCCATCATGAACCGCACCGGCAGGTTCTGAATCGCTACGTCGTGGACGACTTGGTCATACGCGCGCTGCAGAAATGTCGAGTAGATTGCAACAAAGGGTTTGTAGCCCTGGGTTGCGAGCCCGGCGGCAAATGTCACGCCATGCTGTTCGGCAATGCCCACGTCGAAGGCACGTTCAGGAAACGCCTTCGCAAAGATGTCGACGCCAGTACCGCTCGGCATGGCGGCAGTAATGGCAACGATCTTGTCGTCTTTCCTTGCCTCCTTCACCAGGCTTTCGCCGAACACCTTCGTATAGGACGGCGCGTTGGTAACCCCCTTTTGCTGCTTTCCGGTGGCGACGTCGAATTTGACTACGCCATGATACTTATCCGACGAAGCCTCGGCCGGAGCATAGCCTTTTCCTTTTTCGGTGCGCACGTGCACGAGGAACGGACCATTATCCGCGCAGCGCACATTTTCGAGCACCGGCACCAGCTGATTGAGATCATGCCCATCCACAATGCCGATGTAATAAAATCCGAGTTCCTCGAACAACGTACCGCCGGTGACGAAGCCGCGCGCCAGCTCTTCGGCGAGATACGCCTTTTCCTTGAAGAATTTCGGCAAGCGGTCGGCGAACTGCTTGCCGATATCGCGCAACGACATATAGGTCGGACTAGACAACAAGCGCGTGAGATAGTTAGACATCGCGCCGACCGGTGGCGCGATCGACATCTCGTTGTCGTTCAGGATGACGATCAGGCGCCGGTTCATTGCGCCGGCATTGTTCATCGCTTCGTAGGCCATGCCGGCGGATATTGCGCCGTCGCCGATCACGCAGATGACGTTGTGTTTCTGGCCGGCGAGGTCGCGCGCGACCGCCATGCCAAGTCCGGCGGAAATCGATGTCGAAGAATGTGCCGCGCCGAAGGCGTCGTATTCGCTTTCCGAGCGCTTGGTGAATCCGGACAGACCGCCACCCGTGCGCAGCGTGCGGATGCGATCGCGGCGTCCGGTGAGAATCTTGTGCGGGTAGGCCTGATGCCCGACGTCCCAAATTAGTTTGTCATTGGGGGTGTCAAAGATGTAGTGGAGAGCAACTGTCAGCTCGACCACGCCGAGACTAGCTCCCAGGTGCCCCCCGGTAACGGCGACCGCATTGATTGTTTCGGCGCGCAATTCATCGGCAACCTGCTG
>Ga0126376_10002566_pt1 | contig 10321 bp, 11 predicted proteins | sample PanSoiMetPlot_15_FD_92760 | JGI IMG/M metagenome (GOLD analysis project Ga0126376, IMG submission 92760) | Tropical forest soil microbial communities from Panama - MetaG Plot_15 | ecosystem: Environmental > Terrestrial > Soil > Tropical forest > Bulk soil | place: Panama | collected 2016-02-17 | reverse complement strand
TTTCTTTGGCTTGCGTTCCTGCACGAATGGCTGATTAAGGAACTCCAGCATCGGCGTCGCAGCGCGAAAGCGATTGATGATTTCGGGTAGCATTCTTCCGGAAGTGATCACATCGCCATCGAGAGTTTTCTCTAGAAACCACTGTTTCCTGCGAATCAGTTCTTCTGCGGGGTGATCCTTTGCGAATCCCTTAGGCACGCGTGAGAGCTGCTCGCCCTTAAGGTCTCCCATCGCGTTGCGCAGTGTCTTGCCGCGCAGGATCTCGCGATACTCCTCATGGCGCTCGGCCAGCAGATTGCGGATGGCAAGAAGTTCGTCGCGCTCCGGCATCCAGACGCCGGCGAACACCAGGAGCTCCTTCGCAGTGAAGTGGAAGTAAAAACACGGACCGGCCGCTTTGCAAAGATTCTGAAGATAGAAAGTGGCCGCGACGTGGGTCTTGTAAGGACGCTTGTCTTTGGAGAAGCGCGTGTCGCGATAAATGCGGAACACCGCTTTTTTCGCCGGAGTCACGTATCGCGGAGCGAACTCTGCAAGCTCGGCGTTGATCGCGTTTACCAACGCCTCCAGCGGAGCGCGCACCTGCTCTTCGTAGATGTGCTTGCGCGGCTGAAACCATTCGCGCTTATTGTGGCGTTCGAGTCCGCGAAGAAATGTGATTGCTTCCGGAGAGAAACCGGGAAAGCGGCTCTCGGCGATCGGCTGCCGGCGTAGGGCGGGGGAAGTTGCTCGGCTGGACATGTGAAGGAAATTTTATTTCATGCGCGTGTGGAATTTGTGCTTCGATGGAATGCCGCCAGAAAAGCGAACAAAGACGCGAGCGCGAAGCGCGGCATTCTTGTAGCCCTATGGCGTGAGCCCTGGGTAGGCGTGTTATTAAAAGAGACCGGAGCACCGTAGGTGCGGCACAATCGAGGTCGAGTGCCGCGCCTACGGCGCTCAATTCAAAAACATCTCCTACCCAGGGCTCACGCCACAGGGCTACGAGAATGCCGCGCTTCGCGCTCTCTGTCTCAATACTTCGGCATCCTGGGATCCACTTTGTCTGCCCACGCGAGAATTCCTCCTGCGAGGTTTTTGACCTTGCGGAATCCCGCCTGACGCAGAAAGTCCACCGCCTTGCCGCTACGAACTCCAGAGCGGCAGTGAGCGACGATCTCGCGGCTTGAATCAAGTTCGTTCATGCGCTTTGGCAGATCGCCGAGCGGAATCAGGTGGCCATTGAGATTGCAGATCTGGTACTCGTGTGGCTCGCGGACATCGAGGATGTAAATGTCGTCACCAGCATCGAGGCGGCGCTTGAGTTCTTCGGGCTGAATCTCATGCGCGGTTGTGCTAACGGGAGCTTCTTCGCCGCGAATACCGCAGAACTCCTGGTAATCGATCAGTTCCGTAATGGTACGATTCGGGCCGCAAACTGGGCAGTCCGGATTCTTGCGCAGTTTAAGCTCGCGGAATTTCATGCCCAGTGCGTCGACGAGGAGCAGACGCCCGATGAGAGGATCGCCGGCACCGAGAATCAGCTTGATCGTCTCAGTGGCCTGGATCAAACCTACGAGTCCGGGCAAAATACCGAGCACTCCGCCTTCCGCGCATGATGGTACTAATCCCGGCGGTGGCGGCTCCGGATACAAGCAGCGATAGCATGGGCCGTCTTTGGCGCCGAAGACGCTGGCCTGACCTTCAAAGCGGAAGATCGAGCCGTACACGTTCATCTTGCCGCTGAGCACGCAGGCATCGTTCACGAGATACCGTGTCGGGAAGTTGTCGGTGCCGTCGACGATAATGTCGAAATCGCGGAAGATGCGCATTGCGTTATCGCTACTGAGCCGCGTCTCAAACCGGCGAACATCGACGAAGGGATTCATTGCCTCGATCTTGTCGGTTGCCGAGTCGAGCTTCTTGCGTCCGACATCGGCGGTGGAGTGGATGATCTGGCGCTGCAGGTTCGTGAAATCGACGACGTCGAAGTCGACGAGTCCGAGTGTGCCCACACCAGCCGCGGCTAGATACAGCGCGAGAGGCGAACCGAGCCCGCCAGTGCCGATGCAGAGCACACTCGCGGCCTTAAGCTTTTGCTGACCTTCCATGCCTACTTCGGGCATGATCAGGTGCCGCGAGTAGCGGAGGATTTCATCTTTGCTGAGCGCGTTAGATACTAGGGTAGAGGTTGCCATGGGATCCTAATTTCTCTCGTGGATCGGGTGATCGGGCCAGCTCGCCCCATCAACCGCAACAGCGGCGCTTCCTGGGGACCCGGAGCGGGTGATCCGGTGAAGTAAAACCTGTTCCGTGCCGCCTGCAATCGACGGAATGATGGAGAGGTGATCTCCCTCTTTCACGCTCGTGTTCTCTTTGTCCGAGAGATAGCGCACGTCCTCGTCATTAAGGTACAGATTTACGAAGGCGCGCAGCTTGCCGTCATCGGTATAGAGATGCCGTTTCAAATCGGGATGCGTGCTGGTGAGCTTCGAAAGCGCATCACCTACTGTGGATGCGTGAACATCCACTGCATCCTGTTTGCTTGCGTATTGGCGTAATGGAGTTGGAATGTAGATCTTCATGGTTTCAGCCGGTTTTGTTTAATTTTCGAGACTACACAAAAGTCCTGAGCAATAAATGGATGATTCGGTCTATCCAGTCGATTCATTTGCGATCGCCGCTGTCTCGGCCACGACGTTTACTGCTTCGTCTGCAAAATGCTTGTTTTCTTCCGTCTCCCCTGCCAGTTCGAACGAGTTTGTGATCCTCGCCTGACCGCTCTCGATACTGGTAATCACGTACGAGCAGCCGATCCAATGAGCTTCCGCCAAGTCAGTTTGAGACCAGCGTGGTGGATGGTCGGGATGCGAGTGGTAAAAACCTACAATCTCCAGTCCAGCTTCTCGCGCCTGCCGCTGAACGCGCACCAGCTCCTGTGGAGCGATGTGATACCGGTTGTGGGGCGAATCGGAGCGGGTGTTCCCACATCGGACCGTTTTGGTTACGTTGCGCGTCTCGCCATCCAAGCTTCCGAGGAGCACACCGCAGCATTCGTAGGGGTATGTTTCTTCGCCGTGGTGACGTATGGCGTCGTATTCGGGTTGGGTAATTTTCAACACTCGTTTCGAACGCGCTCTGGCGTTGAATGGGATTGGATTTCGAGTCTGCCAGACTCTTTCCGACCACTGTCATCCTGAGCCTTGTGTTGGCGAAGGATCTCGCGGAATGCCTCAGGCTTGATCGCTCTGTCCCGGCTCTTACCCCAGAATCCCTGGCCAAACAGCCGGGAAGCAACAATCAAGTCCGAAGCATTCGGGGAGGTCCTTCGGCCAACAGCGGGCCTCAGGATGACAGCGTTTAGGCTGTCTCGCAACGGGTTCATTCTTCCCACAACCTTTCACTTAGGTACTTATCCGCCGAGTCGCACAAAATCGCCACAATCACCGCTTCGCCGTTCTGGGCGATCCATCCCGACCTCTCCAACCGCTGCGAGAGTTCCAGCGCACCAACCACGGCCGCTCCGGATGAAATTCCGACGAGCAGTCCCTCTTCCCGCGCCAGGCGCTTCAGCATTGCGTACGCAGCCTCAGTCGAAATGCCGTGGTCTTCATCTGCGAGCGACGGATCGTAAATCTTCGGCACGATCGCCGTCGCCATGTGCTTTAGCCCTTCGAGGCCATGGAATGGCGAATCCGGTTGAAGTGAGATGCACTTAATCTTCGGATTCAGTTCGCGCAGCCGCCGAGTGCAGCCAACGAAGGTACCGCTCGTTCCCATAGTGGCAACAAAGTGGGTAATCCTTCCCTCAGTTTGGTCCCAGATTTCGTTTGCCGTGGTGTGATAGTGAGCGCGCCAGTTGGCGTCGTTCGAATACTGGTCGGCATAGAAGTACTTCTTGGGATCGTTGGCGGCCAATTCTTGGGCCTTGCGAATCGCGCCATCCGAACCATCGTTCGGATCGGTAAAGACTATCTCCGCCCCATAGGCCTTCAAGATTCGCTTTCGCTCCAGCGATACATTCGCCGGCATGCACAGTTTCACCGGGAATCCTCGTGCGGCTCCGATCATGGCGTACGCGATGCCGGTATTCCCGCTGGTGGCGTCGAGCAACGTCCGCCCCCTGCCTAGCTGCCCATTGAGCTCGGCATCGCGGACGATATTCAGCGCCGGACGGTCCTTCACCGATCCTCCCGGGTTAGCCCACTCGCCCTTGCCCAAAATCTGAACGCCGGGCAAACCCTCGGCAATCCGCTCCAGGCGCACCAAGGGCGTGTTGCCCACGCGCTCAAGTTGTGTATTTCCAAGCACTTGGCGTGCAGCTCTTGGCGCTAATTGGGACGTAATCACACTCACGTAATTTGCTCAGTTCCTCAGTCGTATGCGAAAGTAGCAACCTTACCGTTCCTAAAAAGTCTAATGATGGCTTAGGGGCGGAGCAACAAACCGGCAGGCTTGGCTATCTACAACACAGCAGCCGGAAACCTGAGCTTCCGTAGCTCGCAGGATAGAGGCGAGCAGGGGCTGGAAGACATAGCGAGATCGATGGCAAACAAAGTTGAAGCTGTGACATACGACCAGGCACTCGGCTGGTTACGAGATCATCAATTCGATGTTCTGGAGGCGCCTGGCGTTTCAAATCGTGTCTTCCTGAAGAAGTACAACGTCTCTGCTGCGATCCAGCGCGACGAGGACGGCGGCGTCCGGCTCTTTGCCAAACCGGGCTACCTAGTAGGCAGCGAGATCGCGCGACTGGTGGACAAAGGCTACCAGAAGTTCCTGAAGACCACAAAGAAGGAAATCCCCGCTACTGCAGACCACCTGAAGGCCATCCACAACTTCTCGGAGGAGCTGAAGGAGGCTACCGGCTCCATCAGTCTCTACAACGAGGGCTTGGGCACCGTGAGCGACCGCTATATGTACGACCGCGTCGAGGACCGGGATGAGCCGCACTCAATACGCCCAGTGCGCCCCTGGGAAGCTAAGAAGAGCAGCAAGAAGCAATAGGCGATAGGCTGAGCTAAAACGTGGATTCCTGTCGCCCTCGGCCGGGTCTTTCGTTTTTGGCCCAAGGTTTTCCGAACTCCGTGGACCAGGTGGACTTCTATGGACTCGGTGGACAACCTACATCGCCGCCCGATGGGGCACGAAGCCGCGTCCGCCAGCGAGGCGTTCCATCTCACCCTGGCTCACCTCGGCAACACGAACATCGCAATCCCGCACGCCTCTGGTCTTTCTTAGCCGGCGGCGAATCTTCTCGGCTTCACCACGTAGTGCAGGGCCAGCGACGATCACGCATCCATCCTGCACGGTGAAGTCGAGCATCCGCATGTGGCGGATATCGCGGCCAAGCTGTGCGCGAACGCGGTCAAGAACTATGTCATCGGAGATGTCGGAAGACCGGTGGCGAACGGATGATTTGATTTCACGCATCCTTCCGACGAGGTGATTGCCTGCATTTCGCAGTTGCTTGTTGGCTTCCCGCTGTGCAATGTGTACCGCGCGAATTCCCCTCTCGCGCAACATAGAGCGACGTGCGCGTCCCCGATTCGGATCCAGGATGTACATCAAACCAGCTCCGATCGCGGCGCCACCAACAAGTGAGCCGACGCAGCTTCCAATTCCAGCTCGCATAAGTCCTCCTCTTAGCCGTAGCCTAATTAGAATTGGCGAGCGGGGAGGGTGGTTGCGCGGGTGTGACGACTATGCTTGCACGGCAGAGACACCGCTTTCCGTCATCATCGGTGACTGTTTTGCTGGTGCGAGCGCCTGTTCCACGACCTGCGCCATCTTCAGGATCAGCTCCTCCGAATTCGGCTGCCCAACGATTTGAATTCCCATGGGTAGTCCTTTCGGAGACGAACCGGCGGGTAGAACGACGGCCGGATTTCCGAGCAGGTTAAACCACTGGGTGTAGCTCATGGCGTCCATATAAGAGACCCGCTTGCCGGAGATAATCCACTCGCGCTCGCCATGGTGAAATGCGGGGATCGAGGCGACTGGGCAAATTAGAATCGGAACCTGCTTCATTTGCTGCATCAGCCGCAGCCGCAGCTGATCCCGCCCAAACCATGCTGCCAGCAGTTCCTCTTTCGTCGGTGGATGATCGGAGTAGGTCAGAATCGCGCTGGTCTCGCACTCACGGCCCTTGAACTCGGGCGCGAGCATCTCGGCAGCGAGGCGGACGAAAAGCGTCCACCAATGCTCGCGGGCTTCGTTGAGAACGTCGGGCTCGAAGTGCTCAACACATAGCCCGGAATCTTGCAGCGCAGACACTGCGGCTCTAACGGCAGCCCGCGTTTCAGGAGTGACAGGTATCGCCGGATGCTCTTCGAAGTAGCCGATGGTGATGTTCTTCAGGTCGTTGTCTGATACGCCGCGCAGCGGGATCGGCGTGGCCATAGGATCGCCAGCATCGAATCCGGCGATCACGCGGAAAAGGATGTCCAGGTCTTCGACCGATCGCGCCATTGGCCCCACGACTCCGAGCAAAGCAAACGGTCCGCCGCTCTCAGGCCAGTGTCCCGTACTGGGAATTCGTCCTGGAGTTGGTTTTAGTCCACATATCCCGCTGAAGTGCGCAGGCACCCGAATCGATCCGCCTCCATCGCTGCCAATTCCTGCCGCGCACAAACCCGCTGCGATCGCCGCGGCGTCGCCCCCGCTCGAGCCTCCGGGAGTGCGATCAGGATCCCAGGGGCTGTTGGTTCGCCCGTAGACAGGATTCTCCGTGTGGTATGCCATGAGCATTTCGGGAACATTGGTGTTGCCGAGAACAATCGCTCCAGCTCTTTTAAGTCGCTGAACGAGAGCGGCGTCTTGCTGTGCGATGATTCCTGCACGAGTGCGACTCCCACATTCGAACTTCAACCCAGCAACAGCAATCGCGCTCTTTATTGAGATGGGAATTCCATGGAGCGGACCAACCGCACGTCCTTTATCCAAGGCGTCCTCCGCTGCCGTAGCTTCCATGAGAGCGGAATCGGTCCGGAGTTCGATAAATGCGTTGAGCTCAGGATTAAGGCGCTCAATTCTGGAAAGGTGCGCCTCCACGAGTTCTCCGGGTGAGATTTCGCGGGCGCGAAGCAGATCCGACATTTGTCGAAGAGTGAGCTGATGCGGTTCCATTGACTTGGCGTGAGTACGCTTATTGGTTCGGACAAGCCGCACAATGAGATCCCAGTGCGTCCCCTCGCATAAACTAGGGCGCTGACCGATGGCCATCCAGTTTTTGTGGGTTTCGCCCTGCTGTCAAGATGAAACTTGGATCGCATCGACAGCGATCACTGCAGGAAGTTTCGAATCAGCTTTGCACCATCTGGCGTGAGTACACTTTCAGGATGGAACTGCACGCCTTCTATGGGAAATTCTCGATGACGCAGTCCCATGATCACGGTCTTGCCGTTTTCTTCGCTTCGTGCCGAGATCTCGAGCTCCTTCGGCAGAGTTTTTTCCTCGACGATCAGTGAGTGATAACGGTTTGCGACCATGGGCGAATTGACTCCCCGGAAGATGGTGCGACCGTCATGCTCCACCATGCTCGTCTTGCCGTGCATGATGCGATCTGAGCGAATCACTACTCCACCAAACGCTGCGCCGATCGCCTGATGTCCAAGGCACACGCCGAGAATTGGAATCTTGCCGGCAAAGTGTCGAATGAGTTTGAGAGAGATACCAGCCTGGTTGGGCGTGCATGGTCCTGGTGAGAGTACGATTTTGCGTGGAGCTATCTCCTCGATCTCGTCTACGGTGACTTGATCGTTCCGGCGCACACGCACCTCTTCTCCAGTCTCTCCGATGTATTGGACGAGATTGAAGGTGAACGAATCGTAATTATCGAGAACGAAGATCATGAATCGCTTCTAAGCCAAGCTTCTGAGCTTCTTAGCAATTCGTCCCAGCTTGATAAGCGTTCTTTCAAGCTTAGCAGCTCACGAAGCTGACCGCTTAGAAGCAGATCATTCGTAATTCCGCGCCATCCCAACCGCCCGCAAGAGAGCCTTGGCCTTATTAAGGCATTCCTGATATTCCGTTTCGGGAACCGAGTCGGCCACGATGCCGGCGCCTGCCTGGACGTAAGCGCGACGTCCTTGCACCAGCATGGTGCGGATGGCGATGCAGGAATCCAGATTTCCTGCGAAGTCGGCGTAGAGAATCGCGCCACCATAAATACCGCGGCGAACTGGCTCAAGCTCTTCGATGATCTCCATGGCACGCACCTTCGGAGCCCCGCTGAGCGTACCCGCCGGAAATGCGGCGGCGAAAGCGTCGATCGCATGAAGTTCCGGGCGCAACTTACTCTCAATCGCCGAGACGAGATGCATAACGTGGGAATAGCGCTCAACAAACATAAAGTCTTTTACTTGAACGGAGCCGTACTCGCTGACGCGTCCCAGGTCGTTGCGACCTAGATCCACGAGCATTACGTGTTCGGCGCGTTCCTTTTCATCTTCGCGAAGTTCCTCTCCCCACAGACGATCTTCTTCAGGATCAGCACTCCGTGGGCGGGTTCCCGCAATGGGACGATACTCCAATTTCCGGCCGCTCACCCGTACGAGCATCTCGGGAGAGGAGCCAAGGACTTGGAAGTTGCGTGACTGCAGGAAATACAGATACGGAGACGGATTAATCATGCGCAGCGCGCGATAAATCTCAAACGAGGGGACTCCGGGCTCAAGCTCCATGCGCTGCGAGAGCACAATCTGAAACGCATCACCGGCGCGAATGTACTCCTTGGCTTTCAGGATGCTCTTGAGGAAGCTGCTGCGTCCGGTGGTCTCTTTGAGCTTGTAGCTATCCTTCCGCGGACGCACTCGAGGTGGAGCAATTCCGCGCGCGAGTTTGCGCTCCAGAGCCGCGATGTCCTTCACCGCTCGCTCATATGCTTGTTTTGGTTGTTCGTCACGAACGTTGGCAACAGCGATGATGTGAATTTGCTTGCGCAGGTGATCGAAGGCCAAGACGCGATCAAAGAACATCAGGTGTGAATCGGGAACTTTCAGATCATCTCGCGCCTGCTCTGGCAATTTTTCAAGTTGGCGAACGGCATCGTAGGCGACGAATCCAACAGCTCCGCAGCTAAATGGCGGGAGGTCGGAAAAAGCCGCAGGTTGGTGTTCGCGCAGGAGTTGCGCCAGAACATTGAACAGTTTTCCCTTGCTGCGCTCGATAGTGCGCCCTCGGCGAATCGTGATCTGTTCCCCGCGGCTTTCAAGAATCATGTAGGGGCGAACGCCGAGGAAGGTATAGCGGCCGATTCTTTCCCCGCCTTCCACGGACTCCAGCAGGAATGCTTCTTGCTCTCCGGCAGAAATGCCGAGGAAGGCAGAGACCGGAGTCAACAAATCGGCCATCACGGTCTTGACTACTGGGACCAAAGTGGCTGTTCGGGCGAGGTCCTGAAATTCTTTGAGTTGCGGTCGGAGCATCAGCAGAGAAAAGAGCAAATTATACGTGGCAGGGAATAACTGAGGTAGTATGGCCGCAACTTTCAAAAAAAGGCTTACAGCCATGAGCCCCAGGACTGAATCGAACCTCGGCTCACTCCTCGCCTCTGTCGGCGTAGGCTGGGCTGTCTATCACGGAACCTACGTCACACACGATATTGCACAAGGCTTCACTGCTGTGTATCTGAAATCCGGTCCACTGGAAGTGTGCGCAATTGGAATTCTTATATGGCTGCATGCGAAGTGGCGGAGCGCCACGCGTGTGGATAAGTGAAGCTAGGGACCAACCGAACCTCAGGGCTACAGCTCACCTGCCGCAACTTTCAGCTCATTCACTTCTGGTTCAGCCGATGTATCCGTCGGCTGCGTTGCGGCAGCTAACTTTGCGAGAATCTTTTCCGAATTCAGAAGTGTGCGACCCAAGGAGCTGTTGTATCCGCTCCATTCGGCCTCGGGATCTCGCTCGAAGTGAGCGCGCATGCTTTCCATTTTGGAATCGAGATCGTCGAGGTAATGCAACATGAGCGCCTCGGGAAACATGGGCAGCTTCGGAGAGCCGAATTCATACTTGCCGTGATGACTGATGATCAGGTGCTCGATCAGAACTTTGAGTTCTGCGGGAAATCCGGGAACCAGGGCGATCTTCTCATGCAGCATCTCGAGTTCAATAATCATGTGACCGAGAAGTTGCCCCTTGGTCGTATACGAGAATGAACGCTGATAATTCAGCTCGTAGATCTTGCCGATATCGTGAAGGAACGCGCCGGTGAGGAGCAGGTCGCGATTAATTTGGGGATAGAGTGGCGCGACTGTGTCACACAACTTCATCAGCGAAACAACATGCTCCAGCAACCCGCCGATGAAAGCGTGATGCAATGACTTTGCAGCTGGCGCCT
>Ga0126376_10002565_pt1 | contig 10321 bp, 8 predicted proteins | sample PanSoiMetPlot_15_FD_92760 | JGI IMG/M metagenome (GOLD analysis project Ga0126376, IMG submission 92760) | Tropical forest soil microbial communities from Panama - MetaG Plot_15 | ecosystem: Environmental > Terrestrial > Soil > Tropical forest > Bulk soil | place: Panama | collected 2016-02-17 | reverse complement strand
TTCAAAAACGTGCCTTCGGAATCGTAGGTGTGTTCGTCGCTACGATAGGCGATGGGCCAGGTTTTTGCGACGTAGTCGGAAATGGAGGCGGAGTTGGACCAGACGTGGCCGTCGCCGGAGACGTCGCCGCTGTCGTAGAAATTGTCGAGAATGCCGAACTGTTTGGCCAGCTTATGCAAGTTTGGAGTGATATCCTCGCCGTACATGGTGAGAGAGGGGTCGGCTTCGCCGAAGCCGATGTCGCCAAAGACCTGATCGAAAGTGCGGTTTTCTTTGATCATGTAGATGACGTGATGAATTTTGTTCTCGGCAGCGGCGAATTGGATTTTATCTGAATTGCCGCGAAGGGCGTTCGCAGCGAGGGCTTGTTTTGTGTAATCCACGAGGTGCGCGGGAAGATCGGCAAGTGGAATTTGCGCGAGCGAGCCGGTGATGCGAGCCGGAGTGTAGGGATACTGCACACGACCATCTTTCTTGTGCCCAAGTGGCTTGGGGTTGGGGCCGGAGCTGCGACCTTTTGCGGTAGCAATGAGGAGTTGTTGCGACGTCGCGAGGACAACCGTTGGATACCACTCGGTAGGAATAAAGCCAGGTTCGGATTTGCCGGTGAGATCGAAGACGGACACGGAATCGGAAATAGCGTTGGCGGAGAAAAGAAGTTTTTCGTCGGCGGAAAGAGAAAGAGATTGGGGGTCGCTGCCGCCGTAGGTTTGGCCGGATTGTTTAGTGGAAAAGGTCTTGGTGATTTGTAGAGTCCGAGAGTTTAAAGCGAGAACTTTGTCGCGATTGGTGAGTGCGACATAGATAGTCGAGTCGTCGTGATTGAGAAGAAGAGCCGTAGGGTGTGAACCGCCTGCCAACGGCGCGGAAGGCTTTTCGAGAGGGATAATTCTTTTGACGCGGCCGGTCAAGAGATCGAGCTCTGCGACGGAAGAAGCGTTCCAAAGCGAGACAAAGCCACGCCTGCCATCTTGGGTTATCACGGCGGTGTAGGGAAGAGAAGCGGGGATGCGTTTGAAGGTGGAAAGATCGAAGCGATAAATGATTCTGCCATCGGCGGAGTTGAGCAAGATGGCTTCGTCAGAATTGTTGGAGGCGACAAGGATGGATTCAGCGCCGTTCACTTTGGCGACGCTAAGACCCGCGGGATAAGTGACGTCGGCGAATTCCTCACGACGGAGTTTGCCCTTCGGGAGAATCTTGCGCGGAGAAATTGGTAGGAACTTCTCTGGTGAAACCTTGCCGTTGTCGAAAGAATAGACGGCAATGCCGTTGCCCGTGTCACCAGGCTTCGTGCCTAGAGGATCGGTGAACGAAGCCATGGAGGCGTAGAGATGATGGCCGTCGAGGCTGAAAGCGAGCCCGAGGAAGTAAGTTTGGTGGGCGTCGTGGGGTAGGTGGTCGTCGGGAAAGTCTGTGATTTCATTTGTTTCGAGATTGAGGACGGTGAGAGATTGCTTTTCGCCTGATGTGTATGAGCCGTAACCGCTGTGAAGAAAGACAGCGAATTTGTTGTCCGGTGAGAGGACGCCGGCGGTGGGGAGATTGTTGATGGGGCGAGGATGACCGGGGATGTCGCCGAGGATTCGGCCATTGGGCAAGTTGACTGTATTCTGCTGCGACTGTGAAATAGTGCCGAAAATAAGAAACGGAAGTAGAAGAACAGTACGCAAGTAAGCGCTCATGGGAGCACTATATTTGCGTTTTATGAAGAGGATGTAAACGGAAGAGTGGGGGCGGAATGAGGAAAAAGAAAAAGAGGTTTGATGCCGCTACGGAGGCGCGGCGAAGAGCGCGTAAAGTGGCACCGATTCCAGCGGGAGAAAAGATTATTCCGGATAAGAGGAAGAAACCTGAGAAGCACAAGAGGGACTGGTTGCGGGAAGGAGAGGGATGAGATTGTGCCGCCCCTACGGGGCTAGCGTATTGTTCGGTGATCCCCGCACTTACCCACGGGGCTAACCTGTGCCGCGCCTTCGGCGCTGGATTCCGGGAATCGGAACAACTTCAGTCAAAAAAGCAGATCCCCCGGCTGTGCGGCCCGACGCGCGAAAATGACCGCGCGCAAGAAGCCGCGACACGCCTTAAGGAAGCACAAAGGTCTTATTGGGGTTTGTAGACGGGGACGAGGAAGAAGGCTTCGTATGTGGCGTGCGTCGATTTACCGTTGGCTTCGATTTCCCAGTAGGTAGGAGGAGCGGCGGAAAGAGTTGTGGAAGGCTGGGCTTCGGGCAACGAGAATTCGATGGGGATTTCCTGTCCGTAGAAGGCGACGAGTTGGGAACGAGAAAGCATTTGCGATGAGCCCCAAAGCTCGAAGCAGACGACTTCGGTTTTGCGATTTTCGCCGGATCCGCTAGTGATGTAGCGTTCCTGGACGCATCGGAGAGTCAGCTTTAATTCGTCGAAGTCAGAGAGATGATCTGGGGCGCGTAGGCGGGCGCTGAATTTGCTTCCGAGAAAATAGGGGAAGTTGTTGTAAGCGAGGAAGCTGTTGCCATATCGGAGCAGCTCGCCGAGCATTTGCGCCCAGCGATACCAGAAAAGCAGGCCGATTAGGGCGAAGAAGCCTGCGAAGACGGCAAAGATCCAGGCACCGCGCTGTGTTGTGCCGACCCAGAAAAAGGGAATCAAGAAGGCGTTCCAGCAAAGAGCAGCGAGCAGGCGCTGCAACATGGAGTTGAAGGCGGAAAAAGTGAAGCCTTCGCGTTGCCAGCGGAAGTCATAGAGCCAGGGCTGGCGAGGAGCTTGTTTGGCTTCGCGGTCGTAGGCAGATTTGCGAATGGCGCCGCGGATTCCGTGAATAATCAGAAAAAGCCCAGCCAGAAAAAAGAAACTTCCGACCGTGGCGATGAGCCAGTTCGGAGCATTCTTCCTTGCGTCAATTCGATTGAGGGCGACGAATTCAATAAAAAAGCCCGCGGCGAAAAAAGGAAGTCCGAAGAGAACGGACTTCCAGCCGTCAATGGCAGTGGCGCTTTGGGTTGGATGATTGATGAGGACGCGTTCCGGGCTGTTTGGAGGAACGCCCTGGAGAAGTTTTTGATTGGGGGTGGCGATTGTGCTCATGGTGAATTCTTTGCCTGAAAACTAGGCTTGCGCGCGTTGCGAATGGAGATTCAGGACGAGGCGCGCGACTTCCTTGACATTGTTGATACCGAGAAGGCCGATCGTCATTTGAGAAAGAGAGTTGCGGGTTTGCATGATGGAATTCGTGCGGATGATGACGTCACCAGTGCCGCCGTCGCGCTCGCGATGGTCAACTGAGGCGATGTCGGCGGGAGTGCAAGACCTGACGGTACGAGTGCGGCCGCCGGTGATGACAAGGACGCGCTTGTCGGTGACGGCGTAAACGGTTTTTAGCCCTTTGAAATAGGCGAGAAGAGGGGCGGAGACGATTCCCAGGCCAATCAGAAAAAAGGGGAGACCAAACAAAGGAAAAAAGGAAAAGACGCCGGAGATGGGATTATTTGCCGATTTGGACATGGCGTGAGTGCCACGGAAGGCGGCAGTCATCCAGAAGAGCGCGAAAGCGGCGAAGGGGATACCAACAAGAGTCGCAGGCACGGCGGCAATAGCAGCACGACGAGCATCCGCGATGCCGGTCCATTGAAGGCTTTCGCCGGGCTGGAGCTCGGACTGGGCCATGAATTGGGCTTCACTTGGGGTCATGAGGCACTCCCTTGGGGACACGATGTACACACGTCCCAATACCCAATTCTAGGAAACGAAGATGTAGGGGCCTATAGACGGTAAGGCACAGGGCCAAGAATTGCTCAAAGAGGAACCTGAATTAGGGGACAGGTCCGACCGGACGAGGAAAGGCAAAAGCAGATTCATCGCAAAAATGTGGCGGAGGTCCTTCCGCCCAGAAGCGAAAAGCAGATCCCTCACTCCGTTCGGGATGACATTTAGTTTGGTTTAAGTATGAAGCCCGACCGGGCTTCAGTTTTTGGAGCCTCAACCAGGACGATTGGCAGGAACGGAATCTGAAGGCTGAAAGAGCGGGGCCTTAGCGATCTTGACGCGTTCGGCGAGTTGATTGGCGATGGACTCGATGTCGGCTTTGACGAAGCCCATGGAGCTGACGAGAACAGAGCCGTCGGTATCCACGAGAAGGATGGTTGGAACCATCGTGAGGCCATAGGCATTGGAGACGATGTAGCCTTTTTCTTCGGGGTCGAGGAGAACAGGAAAGGTGACTCCGTATTCTTTGACGAAACCCGAAGTTTTCTCGGGACCGTTTTGGCCGATGCCAACGATGGTCACATTTGGATTCTTGTAGCGTTGATGGAGCCGCTCGAGGAAGGGAAACGTAAACTGGCAAACGGGACAGCCGATTTTGAAGAAGGCGAGAACGACTAAACCTTTTTCCAGCGCTGCCGAAAGTGAAAATTCTTTACCGTCGAGAGACTTGAGAGAGAAGCCGGGTGCGATGTTACCGGCGACGATGTGGGTCATGCTGGGTTTGGCTCCGAACCAATTAGAGATGTGGCGGAAAAAGACACCATTGAATTTTATCCCAAGGCTGCCTAATGGAGAAATTGAGATGCGTCCGGTCGATGAGTCAGTTTGAATTCTTGACCTCTTGTGTCACGAACCAAAAGATTCTCACCGTGAAGCGCTCGGAGAGGAAGTGGTCAAACTGACCCACTGCTGCGAAAGCCGAGCGAACGGTAAAGGATGTCAGGAGCTGGCGTCCTTGATGTCGTCGTGAGCGGCTTTGAGGGCTTTATCTGATTCTTCTTTTGCATCGGCGTCGGGCTTGAGCAAGGCGATTGAGTCCCGGAAGGACATGGCTTTGCGGTCGGAAGGGCCAGCGCACGCGTCAGAGACATTTTCTGGTTTGACGCCATTGACATCCCACTTTAGGCAGGCGAATTCAATCTTTAGCGATCTGCTGGCGCGAATGACGGCGACGCACATTTGGAGGGACTTGAAGTCGGTGCATTTGTCCTGAAGGTTGGCGCCTTTTTCAAGTACGCCGTGCGCTTGCAGCTGGCCGGTGAGTTTTTGTTCGAGTTCCTCATTTTCGGCAAGCTGGTCGGTGGCGGATTTGCGGCGGATAAGTTTTATTGGATTGTAGCGGGAGGGGTTGTACCAGGCGGGAGCGGAAGACGCGGGCTGCGTTGAGTCGGACGCCGGCGAAGGCGACGAAGACGAAGATTGCGATGATGACGAACTGGACTGTTGCGGTTGCGGGGCGGGTTGTTGCTTATCAGGGGAGGATTGAGCGGCGGCGATAGGCAATGTGAATAGACACACGACAGAGAGGCGCACAAGCTTTGGCGCTGCGAACATAGATGCCTTTCCGAGGGCTGGAAGGGCCGAAGAACATTTTAACCCCGAAAGGGGGTCTAGGGCGGAGAGGAGTCGTGGGAGGAGACGACGCGGCCAAGGTCGGAACTGCGATCGAGGCGATCGAAGGTTTGCCAGGCGGCGAAAGAGATTTTTTCGATGGCGTTGCCGGCTTCGCGTTCGTGGCGGACATAGGTAGACATGACGCAGAGGACGTAAGGTCGCTTCCCGGTGAAGACGAGGCCGCAATCGTTGCGGACGCCTTCGAGCTCGCCCGGTTTGTTGGCGATGCGCAGATCTTCGGGGAGAGGGCGCGGGATGTAGCTTTCCTTGTGGATAGAAAGGAGATTGAAAAAGTCTTCGGTGAACTGCTTATTGAGGACCTTGCCGCGGTAGAGGGCTTCGAGGAGTTGGGAGATTTCGTGTGGGGTGGCGACGTTTTCACGGCCTTCGGCGGCGGCTTTGATGTCCATCATTTTACGGCGGAGATGGGTATGGGTGAGACCGAGGGAGTCGAGGAGGGAATTGACGTTGTCCATGCCGATGCGGTCGATGATGACGTTGGTCATGGAGTTGTCGGAGACGGAGATCATGAGGACGGCGACGTCGCGGAGAGTGAGTTTTGTCGTGCCGGGAGTGAGGGCGGAGGCGATACCGCTGCCGCCGACTAAATCGGATTTTTGGAGGGCATAGGTTTCGTTGAGGTTGAGTTTGCCTACCTGCGCTTGGTGGAAAAGTTCGGCAAGGATGGCGATCTTGATGGCACTGGCGGTGGGGAAGGTTTCGTCTCCGTTCGATGCGATGGAGTTGCCGGTGGCGAGATCGAGGACGTAGACACCGAGGACGCCGTCGAGAGACTTGTCGGTTTCATGGACGGTGGCGTCGAGTTTTTGGAAGAGGACACGCTCTTTAGGAGGAAGTTGTTGGGAGGCAGATTGACCAGCAAAAAGAGGGAAAGCAAATAAAGAGAAAAGCATTGCGCATTTCATGGGGGCGGGATTATACGACGCGCTGTAGGCCTAGCACACTGCCGTTTTTGGAAGTGCCACGCCTACGACGCTCTTTTTTCGCCGAACTGTTTTCGACCCAGCCCTGACGGGCTGGGCTAACGTGTGCAGCGCCTACGGCGCGGGGTTTTAGAGAATGGCTAAAGCAGAACTCGCATGCCGGATTATGGCTTCTTGAGGAAGCCTTGGAGGTCGAGCCAGTCGGCGAAGCGATCGATCCAAGTGTCGGTAGGCAGGCCTTGTTTGCGAACGCCGAAGCCGTGGCCGCCTTTTGCGTACATGTGCAGTTCGGCGGATTTTCCGGCGGCTGTCCAGGCTTGGTAGAGGCCAATGCTGTCTGGAGCGAGGCCGAGTTTATCGTCGGTCGCTGCCACGATGAACATTGGCGGCGCATCGGCCGGAACGGAAGAGCCCCTGAATTGCGACGTGGCCGGGTAAATCGGTGCTGAGAAAGCCGGCCGGCTTTCTGGTTTGTACTGAATGGCGGCTCCGGTTGCGACCGTTCCGCCTGCAGAGAATCCGACGATGCCGACGCGGTCGGGAGGCACGCCATATTCGGATGCGTGTTGGCGAACGTAGGCTACGGCGGCGATTCCGTCGGCAATAGAAAGTGGAATGACCTTGCCGACGGTTTCTTGGAACTTCTTGCGATCGCCGATTTGAGCGGTAAATTCCTGCGTGGCGTCTTCACCGGTGCGTGCAAGGCGATACTTCAGAACGAACGCAGTGACACCTTTAGCGGCGAGATATTTTGCGACGTCGAAGCCTTCGGTATTGATGGAGAGCGCCATGAAGCCGCCGCCCGGGCAGACGACCACGGCAGTGCCATTGGCGGTCCAGGGAGTGGGCTTGAAAACCGTAAGAGTGGGTTTCGTGACATTAGCGACGACTTCGGTTTTCCAAATATTTGAGAAATATTGTTTCTCAGGATAGTTCGCGGGCTCGGAGCCAGGTGGAGTGCCGGCGTAGAGAGGAATTGCGTCCTGAGCGGATACCAGAGTTGATACAAACAAAAACAGAAAAATCGTTCGAATAATGAGTGTTTTCATGGGGGCAGAGTTTAGCAGAGAAGACCCAACACAAGGAGGCGGCTGTACGCAGACGCAAGGAAAGTGGCGTCGAGCCGCCGCACTCCAAATTAATGAATGGTGCGGGTTTTGCGGGACATGTAGTCCATGAGGAGATACTGGCCGAGGTTGTAGGGGGTGGTGAAATAGGCTTTACCTTTGCACATCTGCGTGATTTTCTGGACGAAATTGACGAGGGAATAGTCGCTGGCGAGCATGAAGGTGTTGATCATGATGCCCGCGCGTTTGCACTTGTTTACTTCTTCGAGCGTTTCTCCGACGACGAAAGGATCGAGGCCGAAAGCGTTTTTGTAAATGCGTCCGTCTTCGAGAGTGAGGGCGGAGGGTTTACCATCGGTGATCATGACAATTTGGCGCATGTCTTTGCGCTGGCGGAGAAGGATGCGTTGCGCGATGCGAAGACCTTCGCGCGTATTGGTGTAGAACGGGCCGACCTGGACGCGGGCGAGTTCGCTAAGCGGAACTTCTTCCGCGGAATCGTGGAAGAGAACGAGATTGAGTGTGTCGCCGGGGTATTGCGTGCGAATGAGGTGCGAGAGCGCCATGGCGACGCGCTTCGCAGGAGTAAAGCGGTCTTCGCCGTAGAGAATCATGCTGTGGCTGCAGTCGAGCAGAACGACCGTTGCACAGGAAGATTGATATTCGCACTGGTGGACCATGAGGTCCTTGTACTGGATTTCGACGGGAACTTTCGCGCCATCGCGGCGGACGGCGTTGAAGAGAGTTTCGCTGACGTCGAGATTGAGCGTGTCGCCGAATTCGTAAGGACGCGAGACGCCGCCGGACTCGACGCCAGTAGCGAGGTCGCGCGTGTCGTGACGGCCGAAACTGCTGCGGCCGAGCGAGCCGAGAAGGTCTTGCAGCGTTTTGAAACCTAGGAAGTCGATAGTCTTGTCCGTGATTTCGAAACGGACTTGTGATTGATTGCGATCCATCGGCTGGCCGACGGAGCCGCGAGCGGTGGCTTGATTCGGCGGAGTAATTTGCGGCGGCTGTTGCGGATTGATGAAGCCTTCCTGCGCCATGCGCTTGATTAGTTCTTCGATAAGATCGCGAATCTCCTCGTTGTTCATCGCATCGGAGCGATTGAGCATCTGGCGCATTTCTTCAGGAAGGGAATTTTCGTCGAAAAGGTCGCCATCCTGGAGGGCGCGAAGGATGGCTTCTCGCAGCGCTTCCGTGGAGCGTTCGGGATCGAATTCGTTCATTCCATAAAATTGTGATTCGAAGCCGGATTGCAGAAAGAAATCACCGAGCTTCTTGATCAATTCTTCTAGATCGATGGAGTCGGCAGGTTCGCCGGTGTATTTGGAGAATTTCGTGAATTTCATTTAATTGTAGCCGCGGCGCGGAGCGCGGGGAGGATTTTCGCGCGGCTCGGGTGGTTTGGGTTTGTCGGCGTAGAAGCCGCGTTCTTCGCTGCGACCAATGCGGCGGTGAGCCCATAAACCTTCGAGAATGAGCTCCGCTGCCGCGGCGACAGCGGCATGATTCTTTGTATCGGTGGCGCCGAGACGATTGACGTGTGAGACCAGGTCTTTGATATTGGCGAGCTGCTCGTAGCGGTCTTCGGCGGTAGCAAGATCAGCGAATTTGAGCTCGCCGCCGAGTTCGAACCATTGGATGACTGGCTGGAAATTTATATCGCTGAAATGCTTTGAAAAGACACGGCCAACGGCGGTGCGAATGAGCTCGCGAGCGATGGTTTCCGCGCCTTTGAGTTCACCTTCATATTCGAGTTCGAGTTTGCCGGTGATGGAGGGAAGAGCGGCGTAAAGATCGGCGACGCGGGCAACGATGCACTTTTCACGCGTCCGAGCGGCACGTTGCTCGGCGCTGCTGACGATGCTTTCGAGAACGCTGATGGGGAGGCGCTGGCTGACGCCGGAGCGCTTGTCCACTCGCTTGTCGTCGCGGGCCTGGAAGGCGATTTCTTCGACGAGCTGGCGGAGATAATCAGGGACTTCGACTTGAACCGCAGAGTTTCGACGAGTCCAGGCTTCTTGCTCGGTGATGACCATTCCTTCTTCGACTGTCTGCGGATAGTGCGTGCGGATTTCGGCGCCGATGCGGTCTTTGAGCGGCGTGATGATTTTTCCGCGCGCGGTGTAGTCTTCAGGATTGGCGGAGAAGACGAGAAGAACGTCGAGCGGGAGGCGGATGGGGTAGCCCTTAATCTGGACGTCGCCTTCCTGCATGATGTTGAAAAGACCAACTTGGATTTTCCCGGCGAGGTCTGGAAGTTCATTGATGGCGAAGATCCCGCGGTTGGCGCGGGGCAGAAGGCCGTAGTGGATAGTGAGTTCGTCGGAGAGGTCGCGGGCGCCGCGTGCGGCGCGAATAGGGTCCACGTCGCCGATGATGTCGGCGATGGTGACATCGGGAGTGGCAAGCTTTTCGACGTAACGAAGATCGCGCGGCATCCAGTTGATGGGCATGTTGTCCCCGTCAGAGGCGAGGCGGTCTTTGCAGGCGCGGCAGATGGGATGGAACGGGTCGTCGTTGATTTCGCAACCCGCAATAACGGGGATTTCGGGGTCGAGAAGATTTACCAGGCCTCGCAAGATGCGGCTTTTGGCCTGGCCGCGAAGGCCGAGCAAGATGAAATTGTGGCGTGAGAGAAGTGCGTTGACAATTTGAGGGACGACGGTGTCGTCGTAACCGTGAACACCGGGGAAGATAGTTTCGTTGCGCTCGATCGCGCGAAGGAGATTGGCGCGGATTTCGTCTTTGATGGAACGCTGCAGGGAGCGAGCGTCAAAATCGGGCACACCGCGGAGTTCACCGAGCGTTTTTGGGCGCGGATGAGAAGACGACGAGTGCAGCGAAGTGCCTGTTGTCATTTGGCCCCCTGTGCGAGGATCTCCGCACAAAACTCAATTCAAACCACTTCCATTTCCGGCTGCGCGATGTTGCTGGGACTCTATC
>Ga0126376_10002564_pt1 | contig 10324 bp, 7 predicted proteins | sample PanSoiMetPlot_15_FD_92760 | JGI IMG/M metagenome (GOLD analysis project Ga0126376, IMG submission 92760) | Tropical forest soil microbial communities from Panama - MetaG Plot_15 | ecosystem: Environmental > Terrestrial > Soil > Tropical forest > Bulk soil | place: Panama | collected 2016-02-17 | reverse complement strand
TGACGAGGAATTGAAACTCGAGCGCGGCGTCGCGCTGAAGCAGCTCGATCAGTTGTTCGATGTCGATGCGATAGCACGAGCTCGGCATCAATGCGCGAGCGGTGTTCACGTAATGTCCGGCTTCGGCGAGCCCGAAGAGGTCACGCGGAAACAAGAACGACTTGATGCGTTTGGCACCGCTCGGGAGTTCGCGGAACGACTTCACCGCGCCCGTGCGGCACACGAAGACGGCCTCGGCCGCCTGGCCCTCGGCGGAGTCGCGCAGCCGACGGGCGAGCGTGCTCGATTCCACTCCCGCGTCCAGGTCCGCTAGCAGCACGGCGATGGCCTCGCGCACCATCCTGCCCCGGTCCACGCTCAGGCCACGGGCGCGCAGGGTGAGGCGCGCGCGTTCAAGGTCGAGCAGTTCCTCGGCGGACAGGTACACGGTGATCTTCTGCGGATGGGCTTCACGGCCACTGGCCGGGCGCCCGTCGTGGGCGGCCTGGTCGCGGGTAGCGGGGCGGAGCAGTTCGTGGATACCGGGCAGGCTGACCCGCCTGCCCCGGCTCAGGCGCGAGCCGCCTGCCGCCACCGCTCCAGCACCTCCTTGGCGAGTTGCCGGTAGGAGCTGGCGCCGTTGGACGCTGGGTCGAAGCTGGTGATCGGCTCGCCGGCCACGGTGGCGTCGGGGAACCGCACGGTGCGGCTGATCACGGTGTGGAATACCTCGTCGCCGAACCGGTCCACCACGCGGGTGAGCACCTCGCGGGAGTGTAGCGTCCGCGAGTCGTACATGGTGGCGAGCAGGCCGTCCATGACGAGCCTGGGGTTGATCCGCCGGCAGACCTTGTCGATCGTCTCGGTCAGCAGCGCCACCCCGCGCATGGCGAAGTACTCGCACTCCAGCGGGACGACGACGCCGTCGGCGCAGGCGAGCGCGTTCACCGTGAGCAGGCCCAGGGACGGCTGGCAGTCGATGAGGATGATGTCGTAGTCCGGGATCAGCGGCTCCAGGACGCCGCCGAGCACGAACTCCCGCCCCACCTCGTGCACCAGCTGGACTTCGGCACCGGACAGGTCGATGTTGCTGGGCAGCAGTTCCATGCCGGCGACGCTGGTCTTGACGACCACCTCGGACGGGCTGGCGCCGCGCTCCATGAGCAGGTTGTAGACGGTGGAGTCCAGCTCGTGCGGCTGGATGCCCAGGCCCACCGACAGCGCCCCCTGGGGGTCGAAGTCGACAAGCAGGACCCGGCGGCCGAACTCGGCCAGCGCCGCGCCCAGGTTGATCGTCGTGGTTGTCTTGCCCACCCCGCCTTTCTGGTTGCAGACCGCCACCACCCGGGCCGGGCCGTGCCTGACGAGCGGCTCGGGATGGGGGAAGACCGGCAGGGGACGCCCGGTGGGCCCGGTCACGAGTTCGGTTACGCGAGACGCTGCCACCATGTGCTGTACCTCCCAGCGAGGGCGCAGAAAGCCCCCACTGGAACCCGGACTCTAAGGGGTGGGCGGGCCGCCGGCAAGCCGACTCACCGTTGGCCAGGCGCATCGGTGCCTTTCGCAGGTTCCTGGCCTCCCACGCGCCCCAGCCGCACCACGGGTTAGATGGCCCGGGGGTGCGCGGCGGCGTAGACCTCGCGCAGCCTGTCCACGGTGACCAGGGTGTAGACCTGGGTGGTGGTCACCGACGCGTGGCCGAGCAGTTCCTGCACCACCCGGACGTCGGCCCCGCCGTCCAGCAGGTGGGTGGCGAACGAATGGCGCAGCGTGTGCGGCGACACCCCGGCCAGGCCCGCCCGGTCCGCCGCCGCCTTGAGCACCCCCCAGGCGCCCTGGCGGCTGAGCCGGCCGCCGCGGGCGTTCACGAACACGGCGGGGCTGGCCGGGGCGCGGCGGGCCGCGGCGGCCAGCGCGGGGCGCGCCCGGACCAGGTAGGCGTCCAGGGCCCGCGCGGCGTAGCTGCCCACCGGCACGATCCGGTGCTTGCCGCCCTTGCCCGCCAGCCGCAGCGCCGGGCCGCCGACGTCGCCGGTGTCAAGCCCGACCGCCTCGGAGATCCGCGCGCCGGTCCCGTAGAGGAGTTCCAGCAGGGCCCGGTCCCGCAGCTGCAGCGGGCCGCCCGCCTCGCCGCCGGGGGCCGCCGCGGCGAGCAGCCGCTCCACCTCGGCGATCCCGATGGCGCGGGGCAGCCGCCGCGCGGGCGTCGGCGGCGGCAGCTGGCTGGCCGGGTCCGTGCTGGCCAGCCCCTCGGCCGCGGCGAACGCGTGCAGCCCGCGCACGGCGGCCATGGCGCGCGCGGCGGAACTCGCCGCCAGCGGCGGGCGCCCGTCCGCGCCCTGGCGCAGCCCGGCCAGGTACGCGGCGACATCCGGCACGGTCACCTCGCCGATCTCCGCCCGGCCCCGGTCCGACATGGCCGCCTGGTACCTGGCAAGATCACGCCGGTAGGCCGCCAGGGTGTGCGCGGCCAGGCCCCGTTCCACCGCGAGGTGGTCGAGGTAGCGGCCGACCGCCACGGCCAGGCCCGGCCGGGGCCGCCCGGGTGCGTCCTGGCGCGCGCCGGTCAGCGCAGCACCTGCTCCGGTGCGGTCCAGGGCAGCCCGTGCGCCTCGGCGACCGGCTCGATGGTCAGCGCGCCCTCGTGGGTGTTCAGCCCGGACAGCAGCGCGGCGTCGGCCCGCAGCGCCTCACGCCAGCCCAGGTTCGCCAGCTCCAGCACGTACGGCAGGGTGACGTTGGTCAGCGCGTAGGTGGAGGTGTGCGGCACCGCGCCCGGCATGTTGGCCACGCAGTAGAACACCGAGTCGTGCACCTTGTACGTCGGCTCGGCGTGCGTGGTCGGGTGCGAGTCCTCGAAGCAGCCGCCCTGGTCGATGGAGATGTCCACCAGCACCGAGCCGGGCTTCATCCGCGACACCAGGTCGTTGGAGATCAGCATCGGCGCCTTCGCGCCGGGCACCAGCACCGCCCCGATCACCAGGTCGGCGTCGATCGCCGCGCGCTCGATCTCGTAGGCGTTCGACGCGACCGTCTGCAGGTGGCCCTGGTAGATCGCGTCGGCCTGGCGGAGCCTGACGATGTTCTTGTCCACCAGCAGGACCTCCGCCTGCATGCCCAGCGCGATCGCCGCGGCGTTCATCCCGGACACGCCCGCGCCGAGAACGACCACCTTGGCCGCGTAGACGCCGGACACCCCGCCCATGAGCACCCCGCGCCCGCCGCCGTCGCGCTGCAGATAGTACGCCCCGACCTGCGGCGCCATCCGCCCGGCGACCTCCGACATGGGCGCGAGCAGCGGGAGGGACCCGTCGGGCGCTTGCACCGTCTCGTAGGCGATCGAGGTGATGCCCGACCCGAGCAGCGCGTCGGTGCACTGGCGCGAGGCGGCCAGGTGCAGGTAGGTGAACAGCACCTGCCCCTTGCGCATCCGGTGGTACTCCTCCGGCACCGGTTCCTTGACCTTGAGCACGAGTTCGCTGGTGGCCCACAGGTCGTCGGCGCCGGGCACGATGGCAGCCCCGGCGGCCACGAAGTCAGCGTCGGGGATCGCCGAGCCGGCCCCCGCGTCCTGCTCGACGAATGCCTGATGACCCGCGCGGACCAGTTCGTGCACGCCCGCGGGCGTGATCGCGACCCGGTACTCGTGGTTCTTGAGTTCCTTGGGGACACCAACCTTCATGACCGCTAGCCCCTTCTCGCGCTCCCGGCCGCCGGGCGCCACTGCCCGGCGGTCCGGTTCCTGACGGACGCACGCATCCGTCAGCGTTCGCCTGCCCCGGCTTCCCTGAGCGTCGCGAAGCCACCCTGGCGGGCGGCGTACGCGGCCAAGATACCCATGGCCGTCACACCATTGTGCAGTTCACCCGCCAGGAATAGCTGCACCGCCCGGTCCAGGGGCACCCAGGCGGACTCGAGCTGCGCCTCCTCGTGCCGGAGCGGGGCGCCGCGCTCGGGCACCTCGGTCAGGCCGCGGGCCAGGAACACGGTGACCCGTTCGGTGGAGATTCCCGGGGAGGTGAAGCAGTCGGTGAGCACGTGCCAGGTCCGGGCGGCGTACCCGGTCTCCTCGCGCAGTTCCCGCTCGCCGGTGCGCCGCGCCGGCTCCCCCGGCACGTCCCGCAGCCCGGCCGGGATCTCCCACAGCAGGCGCTGCACGGGGTGCCGGTACTGGCGGATCAGCAGCACCTGGCCGGCCTCGTCGAGCGCGACGATGGCCACGGCGCCCGGGTGCTCTACCACGTCCCGGAGCGCCTGCCCGTCGGGCATGCGGACCCGGTCGGTGCGCAGGACCACGAAGGCGCCCTTCGCCCGCCGCGGCCGGCCGGACACCGGCCAGTGCTGTTCGACGTCACGCAGCTCCGGGACCGGTGCCGGGCGGCCGCCGTCGCTGCCGCCCGCGCTGGCGGCGGTCACGCGCGCGCCGCGGTCATGTGCTCGGTCATGCGGACGCCGCGGTCATGCGCTCGCCGCGGCGCGGGCGGCGGGCGCGGTGCGGACCGTCCGCGCGTGCTCGAGCGCCGCGGCGACCAGGCCGTTGAACAGCGGGTGCGGCCGGGTGGGCCGGGAGAGGAACTCCGGGTGCGCCTGGGTCGCGACGAGGTAGGGGTGCATGTCCCTGGACAGTTCCACGAACTCGACCAGGCGGCCGTCCGGCGATAGCCCCGAGCACCGCAGGCCAGCCTGTTCCAGCACGTCACGGTAGGCGTTGTTGACCTCGTACCGGTGCCGGTGCCGTTCTTCCACCACCTCGGCCCCGTACAGCTTCCGCACCAGCGAACCCTCGGCCAGCACCGCGGGGTACAGGCCCAGGCGCATGGTGCCGCCCATGTCCCGCTCCCCGGCCACCACGTCCTCCTGGTCGGCCATGGTCGCGATCACCGGGTACGGGGTGGCCGGATCGAACTCGGTGCTGTTGGCGCCGGCCAGCCCGGCCAGGTTCCGCGCCACCTCGATGGCCACGCATTGCAGGCCCAGGCACAGGCCGAGCAGCGGGATCTTGTGGGTGCGGGCGTGGGTGACCGCGCCGATCTTCCCCTCGATGCCGCGCACCCCGAAGCCGCCGGGGACCAGCACCCCGTCCACCCCGTCGAGCGCGCGGGCCGCGCCCTCCGGGGTCTGGCACTCGTCGCTGGGCACCCAGCGGATGTTGACCTTGGCGTCGTTGGCGAAGCCGCCGGCCCGCAGCGCCTCGGCCGGCGAGAGGTAGGCGTCGGGCAGGTCCACGTACTTGCCGACCAGCGCGATGGTGACGCTGCGGGCCGGCCGGTGCACCCGCCGCAGCAGGTCGTCCCAGTCGCTCCAGTCCACGTCGCGGAACGGCAGGTCAAGCCGCCGCACCACGTACGCATCCAGGCCCTCGGAGTGCAGCACCTTGGGGATGTCGTAGATCGACGGGGCGTCCGGGGCGGCGACCACCGCATCCTCGTCCACGTCGCACATCAGGCTGATCTTGCGCTTCAGCCCGTCGCTGATCGGCCGGTCCGCGCGGCACACGATGGCGTCGGGCTGGATGCCGATGCTGCGCAGCGCCGCGACCGAATGCTGGGTCGGCTTGGTCTTGAGCTCCCCCGACGGCACGATGTAGGGCAGCAGCGACACGTGCAGGAAAAAGCACCGCTCCCGGCCGATCTCGTGCCGGATCTGCCGGATGGCCTCCAGGAACGGCAGCGACTCGATGTCGCCGACGGTCCCGCCCACCTCGGTGATCACCACCTGCACGCCGGGGCCGCCCATGTCCAGGATGCGGGCCTTGATCTCGTTGGTGATGTGCGGGATCACCTGGACCGTGTCGCCGAGGTAGTCCCCGCGCCGCTCCTTGGCGATGACGCTGGAGTAGATCTGGCCGGTGGTGATGTTGGCCGTGCCCGACAGCTCGGTGTCCAGGAACCGCTCGTAGTGCCCGACGTCCAGGTCGGTCTCGGTGCCGTCGTCGGTGACGAACACCTCCCCGTGCTGGAACGGGTTCATGGTGCCCGGATCCACGTTCAGGTAGGGATCGAGCTTTTGCATGGTCACCCGGAGCCCGCGGGCCTTGAGCAGCCGGCCCAGGCTCGAGGCCGTCAGGCCCTTGCCGAGGCTGGACGCAACTCCCCCGGTGACAAAAAGATGCTTGGTCTGCTTCAGGCGTGATGCTTCCAAAGGAAGACTCCCGTGGTCGGTCCGAAGGCGGAGAAGCCGCCGGTCCACGGGCCATCAGGATATCAGCCGGCGCCCACTAAACGCGGTAATGCCACCGTCCTGGCTGGCTGAGCCGGCGAAGCGGCCGACCGGGGCGGCCGGTCCGGGGGGGCCGACCAGGGCGGCCGGTCCGGGGGGGCCGACCAGGGCGGCCGGTCCGGGGGGTGGCCCGTGCGGCCGGTCCGGGAGCTGGCCAGGGCGGCCCGCGCACGCGCCCAGGGGCCGGGGGCGGAACGGGCGGCTACAGGGCCGTATGCGGGGTCGGCTCGCCCTCTCCGGCCTGCCGGACGTGGCGCCGCTGCGCCGCCGTCAGCCCTTGTTCGTCGGCCTCCCCGAACCGGGCCAGGGCGACCGCGCAGACGATGGCGAGGCTGAACCCGAGTACCGCCAGGCCGCCGAGTCCGGGGCGGGTGTGGTCGCCGAGGAACATCACGCCGACCACGGCGGGCGGGGTGGTCTCGGCCAGCACCACGGCGGCCGTGGCCACGGTCACGCTGCCGCCCTCCAGCGCGGTGGCGTACAGCATGAACGAGACGATGCCCGCGGCGGCCAGCGCGTAGGCGGCCGGGTCGCGGATCAGCTGGTGCAGCTGGAACCCGGGCAGGACCCTGGCGGCCACGGCGAGCACCGCGTAACCCAGGCCGGCGATCCCCCCAAGTACCGGGGTGCGGGCCGGCTCGCGCAGCCGGGACGCCGCCACGCCCGCGACCGCGATGCCCGCCACGGCAACGATCAGCGCAAGCTTGAAATCCCGGCCGACCCCCACGGCGACGTGCGGCCCGGCGGACGCGCCGAGCATGCTCACGCCCAGGATCACGCCGACCACGGCCAGCCACTCCCGCCAGGCCAGTTCCAGGTGCATCAGCCAGGCGGCGAACACCGCCGTCACCGCCAGGTTGCTCGCGATGATCGCCTGGGCGGCGAACAGCGGGAGTTGCCGCAGCGCTACCAGCTGGGCGAAGAAGCCGATGAGGTCGAGGCCAAGGCTGGCGATGAACGGCCCCTGGCGCAGCATGCGCACGACCAGGCCGGGGTCCACCGTCCCCAGCCGTGACCGGTGTGCGCTGGCCGTACGCCGGCTGGCGGCCCGCACTGCCATCGCCTGCATGACGGCGGCGATGCCATAGCACAGGGCTGCCACCAACGCGGCCGCCATGCTGACCAACACAACACCGACCCTACGCCGCCGACGAGAATGCACGCGAGCCACGCAGGCTTTTGCCCGCGTTCCGGCCCAGATGGGCGATTACCCCGCAGGTCATGTGCGGTGTGTGAGGTTGGCCACGAAATGCGCACGCGGCGCGGAACCCCCTCATCGTGGCACAGACCCCGGGCGCCCGCAGCGCTCTTGCGGCAAGTACCGCAATCGCTCAACTACGAGGGGTGGTGACCACGCCGTATGCGGCCAGCGCCGCGCGTGCCTGCCCGGGATCGGTGAACTGTACGCCGCGCATGCCCAGTGCCTGCGCCCCGGCCACGTTGTCGGCCCGGTCGTCGAGGAAGACAACGTCGGCGGGGCTGGCGCCGAGCATGGCCAGCACGGCCCGGTAGCACTCCGGCTCGGGCTTGACCGACCGGAGGGCGTAGCTGAACACGCAGTGCTCAAAGCAGGCGGCCACCGGCAGGGCCGCGACGACCTCGGCGACCTCGGCGGGGGCGTTGGACAGCAGGGCCAGCCGGTACCCGCCGGCGGCCAGGTCCTCGATCAGGGTGACCGTGCCCGGCCGCAGGTGCAGCCACGACGCGATGTCCAGCTTGATGAGCTCCGCTACCTGGGCGGCGGTGAACGAGCGCCCTACGCCGGCGGCCACCTTCTGCCAGTAGGTCGTGCCGTCCAGTTCGGCACGGTCGTAGTCCAGCCGGTGCGCCCAGTAGGCATCACGGAAGGCCGGCACCGGCACTCCGGCCACGCTGGCCAGCCGCACCACGTCGCCGTCGGGCTGAGGCGTGCAGATGACACCGCCATAGTCGAACAGCACCCAGGCCATGGGGTCCCTTCCAGCCTCGTGATCATCCCGCGCACGAGCCAACGAGCAGCCTAGGCCGCCGCTCGCGAGGCCGCATCCGGGCCCCCGTGGGCTGAGTGCCTCAGACCCCGGCGGCCTGCATGCCGCGGAGCTCGTGCTTGAGGTCCTTGATCTCGTCCCGGATCCGGGCGGCGACCTCGAACTGCAACTCCGCGGCGGCCGCGTGCATCTGCTCGGTGAGCTCACCGATCAGCGCGATCAGGTCAGCCCGGGCCTCGCTGCCGCTCGCCGTGGCCCCGCTGGCCGCCTTGTCGGCGGCCTGCCGGGCCCGCGAGGAGAGCCCGGGCACCGGCGCCTTGCCGCGGCTTTGCTGCCGTCCGCCCCCGCCGAGCAGCTTCTCGGTGTCGGCGTCTTCCCGGATGAGCTGGTCGAGGATGTCCGCGATGCGCTTGCGCAGCGGCGTGGGGTCGATCCCGTGCTCGCGGTTGTAGGCGATCTGCTTGTCCCGCCGCCGGTTCGTCTCGTCGATCGCCCGCCGCATCGACGGGGTGACCTGGTCGGCGTACATGTGCACCTGGCCGGACACGTTCCGCGCGGCCCGGCCGATGGTCTGGATCAGCGACGTACCGGAGCGCAGGAAGCCTTCCTTGTCCGCGTCGAGGATCGACACCAGGGACACCTCGGGCAGGTCAAGCCCCTCCCGGAGCAGGTTGATGCCGACGAGCACGTCGTATTCGCCCAGCCGCAGCTCGCGAAGCAGCTCCACCCGGCGCAGCGTGTCCACCTCACTGTGCAGGTAGCGCGCGCGGATGCCGAGTTCCAGCAGGTAGTCGGTGAGATCCTCGGCCATCTTCTTGGTGAGCGTGGTCACCAGCACGCGTTCGGAGCGCTCGGCCCGTTCCCTGATCTGGTGCACCAGGTCGTCGATCTGGCCCTTGGTCGGCCTGATGATCACCTCGGGGTCGAGCAGGCCGGTCGGCCGGATCACCTGCTCGGTCACCTCGCCGCCGGTGCGCTGCAGCTCGTAGGGGCCGGGAGTGGCCGACAGGTAGACGGTCTGCCCGATCCGGTCGCAGAACTCATCCCAGGTCAGCGGGCGGTTGTCGATCGCGCTGGGCAGCCGGAACCCGTGCTCGACCAGGACCCTCTTCCGCGATACGTCGCCCTCGTACATCGCGCCGATCTGCGGCACGGTGTTGTGCGACTCGTCGATGACCAGGAGAAAGTCCTCGGGGAAGTAGTCGAGCAGTGTATTCGGGGGGCTGCCCGCCGCACGGCCGTCGATGTGCCGCGAGTAGTTCTCGATGCCCGCGCAGGACCCCACCTGGCGGAGCATCTCGACGTCGTAGGTGGTCCGCATCCGCAGCCGCTGCGCTTCGAGCAGCTTCCCGCCTTGTTCGAGCTCGGCGAGCCGGTCGACGAGTTCGGCTTCGATCCCCGCGATGGCCCGCTCCATCCGCTCGGGACCGGCGACATAGTGGGAGGCCGGGAAGACGTACAGCTCGTTGTCCTCGCTGATGACCTCGCCGGTGAGCGGGTGCAGGGTCATCAGCCGCTCGATCTCGTCGCCGAACATCTCGATCCGGACCGCGAGCTCCTCGTAGACCGGGATGATCTCGATGGTGTCCCCGCGGACCCGGAAGGTGCCGCGGGTGAACGAAAGGTCGTTGCGGGTGTACTGCATGCCGACCAGCTTGCGCAGCAGCATGTCTCGGTCGATGGTGGCGCCGAGCCGCAGCGGGAGCATCCGGTCCACGTACTCCTGCGGCGTGCCGAGCCCGTAGATGCACGAGACCGAGGCCACCACGATCGTGTCCCGGCGGGTCAGCAGCGAGTTGGTGGCCGAGTGCCGCAGCCGGTCCACCTCGTCGTTGATCGAGGAGTCCTTCTCGATGTAGGTGTCGGTCTGCGGAACGTAGGCTTCCGGCTGGTAGTAGTCGTAGTACGAGACGAAGTACTCGACGGCGTTGCGCGGGAGCATCTCCCTGAGCTCGTTGGCGAACTGGGCGGCAAGGGTCTTGTTCGGCAGCATGACCAGCACCGGCCGCTGCAGCCGCTCGGCCAGCCAGGCGATCGTCGCGGTCTTGCCGGTGCCGGTGGCACCGAGCAGCACGGTGTCCTTCTCCCGGGCCCGGATCCGCCGTTCCATCTCGGCGATGGCCTGGGGCTGGTCGCCCGCCGGGACCATGTCCGTGACC
>Ga0126376_10002563_pt1 | contig 10327 bp, 9 predicted proteins | sample PanSoiMetPlot_15_FD_92760 | JGI IMG/M metagenome (GOLD analysis project Ga0126376, IMG submission 92760) | Tropical forest soil microbial communities from Panama - MetaG Plot_15 | ecosystem: Environmental > Terrestrial > Soil > Tropical forest > Bulk soil | place: Panama | collected 2016-02-17 | reverse complement strand
GCCATGACGTCGAGCCCCTCGGCCCGCGCGGCATCGATCACCTCGAGCGCCTCGGCCACCTTGCCCCAGTTGGGACGGCCCGCCGCCTTCACGTGGCTGATCTGGACCGGCAGATCGCCCTCGCGCCCGACGTGGATCGCCTCTCGCACCGCCTCGAGGAGCGTGGCTCCCTCGCCCCGAATGTGGCTCGCGTAGAAGCCCCGATGGCGCGCGGCGGTCGCCGCGAGGGTCACGATCTCGTCGGTCGTCGCATACGAGCCGGGGGCATAGATGAGCCCGGTCGAGAGCCCCCACGCCCCGTCCTCGATACCGTCGGCGATATAGCGCTGCATCCGGCCGAGCTCCGCCGCGGTCGGGGCGCGGCGCGCGAAGCCCATCGCCGCGATGCGCAGGGTGCCGTGGCCGATCAGCTGGATCACGTTGAGCGCTGTGCCGCTCGAGTCGAACGCGCGCAGGTAGTCGCCGACCGAGCGCCAGCGAAAGTCCATCCCGGCGGGAACATGAAGGGCGAACCCTCGAAGATCCTCGAGGAACTCGGTCGACACCGGAGCCGGCGAGAAGCCGCAGTTACCGACGACCTCAGTGGTCACGCCCTGCCGCACCTTCGACTCGGCGCGGCGGTTGTCCCAGAGCCGCCAGTCCGAGTGCGAGTGCATGTCGATGAAGCCCGGAGCGACGACCTTGCCCGAAGCGTGCAGGTTTCGCCCGGCCGGCTCTCGGTGCAGGTCGCCGATCGCGGCGATCTTGTCGTCCCTGATCCCGACATCGGCGCGGCTCCCCAGCCGGCCGGTACCGTCGATGACCTCCGCGCCCTCGATCTTCAGATCCAGCATGGCCGTGGGCTAGACACCAGGGCTCTGGGTGAACGCGAGGACTCGCTCGCACCAGGCCGCGACGCCGAGGAGTCGGTTCGACGCCCCAGCGGCCTGGACCAGCTGGATGGCGTGCGGGAGGCCCGACGCGGCGAGACCGCTGGGCAGGCTGATTGCCGGAACGCCGGTGTTGCTCCAGGGCGCGCAGAGCGAGCCGTCGCCGGTCGAGCCGAGCCCCGACGGCGCCGGCGCGGGCGCCGTGGGAGTGACCAGCGCGTCGTGCGCCGACAGGAGCGGCATCACCGCGTCGCGGAACGCCAGGCGAAGCCGGTTGGCGTCGACGTAGGCGGTCGCCGACAGGCCGAGACCCGCTTCGATCAGGCCCCGCATCTCCGGGCTGTACTGGTCGGCGTGCTTGACGAACCAGGGCCGATGGTATGCCGCGGCCTCGGCTTCGAGCACGGTCAACCCCGCGGCCGGCAGATCGCGGAACGAAGGCGGCAGCTCGATCTTCGACACCGTGGCGCCGGCGCGCGCGAAGGCATCGGCTGCCGCCTCGACGTGCGCCGCGACCTCGCGCGACGCGCGGGTCAGAAGCTCCGGCGCTAGCGCCAGCCGCGGCGCGCTCACCGGCACCGGTGTCAGGTCGCGCCCCGCGAGCACCGACATGGCCAGCGCCGCATCGGCGACCGAGCGCGTGAGGACGCCGACGTGGTCGAGCGACCACGCAAGCGGGATGACGCCGGCGACCGGCACCAGGCCGTGCGTGCCCTTGAACCCGACGACGCCGCAGTACGCGGCGGGCCGCAGCACGGAGCCGACCGTCTGCGAGCCGAGCGCCACCGGCGCCATACGCGCCGCGACCGCCGCCGCCGAGCCCGCCGACGAGCCCCCGGGCGTGTGGCTCCGATTCCACGGGTTGCGCGTCGGCGCCGGATCGCGATAGGCGAATTCGGTCGTCACGGTCTTGCCGAGCACGACCGCCCCAGCCGCGCGGATCCGCGCCACGGCGGCGGCGTCCACGCCCGGCCGCGTGTGAGCGAAGGCGCGCGCGCCGCCGGTCGTCGGCATCCCCGCCACGTCGAAGATGTCCTTCACGCCGACGGGAACACCATGGAGCGGGCCGCGCAGGCGGCCGGCGCGCGCCTCCGCGTCGCGCTCGCGCGCCGTCGCGAAGGCACCCTCGGCGTCGACGTGGGCCCATGCCTCGAGCGCGCCGTCGAGCGCCTCGATCCGCGCCAGGCAGGCTTCGACCAGCGCGACCGGGCTCACGGCGCCCGTACGAACCGCGTCGGCCGCCTCGCTCGCGCCGAGCGCGGCGAGCTCAGTGGATGGCATCGAGCACCTCCGCGACCACCTCGAAGCGACCGAACGAGGGCATCAGGTAGGCGCCCGCGTAGCGGCTTCGCACGGCACGGACGAGCTCCTGCGCCATCTCGATCCCGACGAGGAGGGCGCCGTCGCCCGCCTCGCGAAGCCGCCGGCGCACGTCCTCGGGAATTGTGATGCCCGGCACCTCGTTGTGAAGGAATTCGGCGTGGCGCGCGCTATGAAGGGGCAAGATGCCGACCAGGACCGGAACGGGCGAGCCTCCCGCGCGCTCGAGGAAGCGGTCGAGCTCTCCCAGGTCGTAGACGGGCTGCGTCTGGATCCAGCGGGCGCCCGCTCGTACTTTTCGGTGAAACCGGTCGATCTCACGCACGACGTCCTCGGCCGCCGGATTCAGCGCGGCGCCCACGTAGAACGACGTCGGCTCACCGATGCTGCTGCCGGTCGCGTCCTGGCCCTCGTTCATCCGGCGCAGGATCTCCATGAGACCCACCCCGTCGACGTCGAAGACGGCGGTCGCGTTGGCGTAGTCGCCCGCGCGAGGCGGATCGCCGGTCATGGCCAGGATGTTGCGCACGTCGAGGGCGTGCGCGCCGAGCAGGTCGCCCTGGATGCCCATCAGATTTCGGTCGCGGCAGGTGAAGTGCATGTTGATGTCCAGGCCTGTCGCTTCGCGCACCAGCAACGCGGTCGGCAGCACCGCCATCCGCACGCGCCCGAGTGAGCCGTCGTTGATGTCGACGATGTCGACGCCCCGCTCGCGCAGGAGCTTGGCGCCCTGGACGAGCTTCTCGACCGTGTGGCCGCGGGGCGGATCGAGCTCCACGGTGACGACGAACTCACGCGCCGCAAGCTTGCGCCCGAGCAGGGTCGGCGGCCGCGCGACGTGGAGCCCCGGGGAGACGCCGGCGGCCGCCGGACTCACCTTGACCGTCGTCGGACGCGCGTCCGGACGGGCCGGGCGCCGCCGGTCGAGCGCCTCGCGCATCGCGGCGACGTGCTGGGGCGTCGTGCCGCAGCAGCCCCCGACCAGGCGAGCGCCGGCGCCCACCATGCGCTCGGCATATTCCGCCATGTAGGCGGGCGACGAGAGGTAGATCACGCGCTCGCCGATCCGGCTCGGCAGTCCGGCGTTGGGCTGGATGCAGAGCGGCAGGCTGCCGGCCTCGGGGCGCATGTGCTCCAGCACATCGTAGAGGGTGCTCGAGCCGACCGAGCAGTTCGCCCCGAGCCCCTGGATCGGCAGCGCTCGCAGGGCGCGGGCGACCTCGGCGGCGGGACGGCCCGTGAAGGTGACGCCGTCGTCGGTGAACGCCATCTGGGCGATGATCGGCACGTCGGTCATGACGCGAATCGCCGCCACGGCGAGCGCGACCTCGTTCAGGTCGGAGAACGTCTCGACCACGAACGCGTCGATGCCGCCCTCGAGCAGCGCCTCGGCCTGCTCGTGAAACGCCGCGCGCGCCTCGTCCGGCGTCACGGTGCCGAGGGGCGCCAGGTACTTGCCGAGCGGCCCGATGGAGCCGAGCACGAAGACGTCGCGGCCCGAGCTCTCGCGCACGTCGCGCGCGAGCGCCACGCCGCGCCGGTTGATCTCACGCACCTGCCGCTCCAGACCGTGTACCGCCAGCTTGAAGCGGTTCGCGCCGAAGGTGTTGGTCTCGATGCAGTCGGCGCCGGCGGCGATGTAGTCGGCGTGGATCGATTGGACGACGCGGGGGTTGTTCAGGTTGAGGACGTCGAAGCACGCGTCGAGCGAGACCCCGCGCGCGTAGAGCAAGGTGCCCATCGCGCCGTCGCAGAGGAGCGGGCCCGCGGCGAGACGGCGGCTAAGCTCGTACGGCATGCGCCTCCCGCAAGGCACTCAGGATGCGCGCCACAACCTGGTCGGCGCCGATGCCGGTCGTATCGATGGTGATGTGCGACAGCCGGTAGTACGGCCGGCGCGACCGGTAGAGCTCCTCGATCTCGGCCGTCGAGCGCCCTTCGAGCATCGGGCGGTTGCCCACGCGGCTCGCCCGCGCGACGAGCTCCGGCACGTCGCCGTCGAGCCACACCACGGTGCCGAGCTCGCGCAGGGCCTCCATGCGGCCATCGCGGCACGGCATGCCGCCCCCCGTCGCGATCACGTCACCGGACTTGAGCTTGAGGCTCTCGAGCGTCTCGGCTTCCAGCTGGCGGAACCGCGCCTCACCCGCGGCGCGGAAGATCTCGGGTATCGAGCGTCCTTCGGCGGCGGTGATCATGTCGTCGGTCTCGACGAAGCAGCGGCCCAGCCGGCGCGCGAGCAAACGCCCGCACACCGACTTGCCGGCACCCATGAACCCCACGAGGATCACGTTATCCCGCCGCATCCCCGCATCGTATCAGATCGTCTTCACACCGGCGGCGAGCTGGATTCAGCGGTGCACGGTTCGGGTCGCCGGGGTCCGGCGGTAGGCGCAGTCGCGCATCCAGCACCGGGCGCACTGGCTGAAATAGTGGTCGACCCTGGCCCGCGCGCCGGCGGCGGCCAGTAGGGAGATCGACTTCACCGGCGTCATGAAGCAGGCCTCGTTGAGCCCGACGCCGATCGAATCGCCGGGGCAGATGGCGAAGAGCGCCTTTTGTTCGCTGACGTCCCAGTGGCCGTACCCGGGGCTCACCCGGTTCGTGACGGGCAGTCCAAAAGGGATTGCCCGCTGGCAGAGCAGATCGTTCACATACTCGGCCAGGCTTTCGACGGCCCCGGAGCCCACGCTATCGAGCATGGCGGCCAGGGGCAGCTCGCGAGCCCCCCACAGCTCGGCGACGCGTCGCTCCAGCTCGTCGCCGATCGTGCACACGGCGGCCGCCAGCCACTCCACCGGGCCCCAGAGCCGATCCACGCCCGGAATAGTCAGCACGACGCCGCCTGCCTCGATGATGTCGGAGCCGGCGCGCGAGACGCGGAGCCACCGAACGACGGCCCGCGGGGCGATCAACGTGCGACCGAGGGCCAGCGCTTCGTCGAAGAGCGCCAGCACCTCGGGACTCGGCGTATCGACCGCCTTCTTGTACCCCTGGAAGCGCAGCACCTCGTCCGGGTCGATCGCGAGCGGCAGACCGGTGAGGACTTGGGGGTCGGTGGAAAACGGCTGAGCCACTACCGCTGTGTCTGGCGCCCCCGGGCTCGCGCGATCCCTGCGGCTCGCACGACATCGGCGATGCGGCGGATGTGGTCGGGGTTCGAGCCGCAGCAGGCGCCGACGATGTTGCAGCCGGCGTCCAGAAGTGCCGGGTACTCGCGCGCCATCGCGTCGGGGCCGAGCTCGTACGTGACGGTATCGCCCGTCGTGACCGGCAGCCCGGCGTTCGGATAGGCGATGAGCGGCGCGTCGGTGACCCGCCGCATCTCCCGGATGATCACGATCGCCCGGTCGGGGCCGCGGCCGCAGTTCATCCCGATGACGTCGGCGCCCGCGGCGAGAAGGTTCTTCGCGACCTCGGCGGGGCTCTCGCCCCACATGGTCCGGTCGCGGTCGTGAATCTCCTCGTACTGAAAGAACATGGTGGCCATGACCGGCAGGTCGGCCGCCGCCTTGCAGGCGCGGATCGCCGCCGTGGCCTCCTGCGGAAACATCATGGTCTCCACCGCGAACAGATCCACCCCGCCCTCGGCCAGGGCCTCGGCCTGCTCGCGGAACGTCTCGACGTATTGGTCGTCGGTGACCCCTTCGTCGAGCGCATAGTCGACCGGCAGCCGGCTCGTGGGCCCGATCGAGCCGGCGACGTAGCCCTCCGCGGGCGCGGCCGCCCGCGCCAGCCGCGCGCCCTTCTCGTTCAGCTCGCGGATCCGGTCGCCGATCTTGTATTCGTTGAGCTTCAGGCGGGTGCCGCCGAACGTGTTGGTCTCGACGATCTGGCTGCCCGCGCCGAAGTAGCCGGCGTGAATCCCCTGCACCACCGCGGCATGGGTGTCGTTCCACAGCTCCGGGCACGCGCCGTTGGCGAGCCCCGCCGCGAACAGCATGGTCCCGTAGCCGCCGTCGAACACGAGTGTCTCGCCCGCGCGCACCCGCTCGACGACCTGCCAGCCGCGCGCTCTCACGGCGCGACCTCGGCCGTCGCGCCGACGAGCGCCTTGGCCTTGACGACGGCCAGGGTGGAGTCCTTGGCGTAGCCGTCGGCGCCGATCTCGTCGGCGAAGGCCTGGCTGACCGGCGCGCCGCCGACCATGACCTTCACGCGCTCGCGAAGCCCGGCCTTGATCAGCGCGTCGATGGTGCGCTTCATGGCCGGCATGGTCGTGGTCATCAGCGCCGAGATGCCGACCAGGTTGGCGCCGTGCTCGCCGACGGCCGCCACGAACGCCTCCGGCGCGACGTCGCGGCCGAGGTTCACTACCTTGAAGCCGGCGCCCTCGAGCATCATCGCCACGAGGTTCTTGCCGATGTCGTGCAGGTCACCCTGCGCGGTCCCGATCACGACGATGCCGAGGTAGTCGCCGCCGCGGGCGGAGGCCGTGATGAGGGGCTTGAGGAGATCGAGGCCCGCGTACATCGCACGCGCCGAGAGCAGCACTTGCGGCACGTAGTACTCGTTGCGGCGGAATTTCTCGCCCACGACGTCCATGCCGGGGATGAGCCCCTTGAAGATGAGCGCCTTGGGATCGAGCGAGAGGTCGAGGCCCTCGCGTGTTTTTCGCGCCACCGTGTCCTTGTCGCCCACGATCAGGGCGCGCGCCATCGTCGGATAATCGAAAGTTTCGTCGCCCATCGGTTACGCGTCATCTTACAACGATTCCGGTGTGTTAGTATCATCGAGGCGATGAAAATTCGTGTGCTCGGCGCCTTCGGCGGTGAAGGGCTGAGGCATCGCCCGTCGTCCTTCCTCATCAACGACAAAATCCTCCTCGACGGCGGCTCGGTCACGGGCGCCCTCTCCGTCCCGCAGCAGCTCGCCATCGAGCACGCGATCATCTCGCACGCGCACCTCGATCATGTCGCGGGGCTGGCCTATCTCACGGAGACGCTCGCCTTCTGCGAGGTCGGCGCCGCGGTGACGATCAGCAGCATCGATCCGGTGATCGGCACCCTGCGCGGGAGCGTCTTCAACAACGTGCTCTGGCCGGACTTCAGCAAGATCCCGCACCCGGACGTTCCGGTCGTGAAGTTCCGCACCTTGATCGAGGACGTCGAGCAGCGCGTGTCCGACGTCTGGGTGACGCCGGTCGCGGTCAGCCATACGGTGCCCGCCGCCGGATTCATCCTCCACGACGGCACCAGCGGCGTGATCTACTCGGGCGACACCGGGCCGACCGAAGCCTTGTGGCAGGCCGCGCGGAATCTACGCGGTCTGCGCGCGGTCATTCTCGAATGCGCCTTCCCCAATCGCCTCGGCCCGCTCGCCCAGGTCGCCAAGCACATGACGCCGTCGCTCATCCGCCGAGAGCTCGAGAAGCTGCCGCCGGACCTTCCGGTCTGGATCTTTCACGTCAAGCCGCAGTTTCACGAAGAGATCGCTGAGGAGCTGGCGCGCATCGATCCTCGACGCGTGTCGATCCTCGAACAGGATCGTACCTACACTATCTAGCTGCTGGGTGTGCGTGCGCGTTGCGGCGGGCGGGTGGCGCGGGGGCGGGGGTGCCCTCCGCGACCTGGTAGCCGCCGCGCGCGTCGACCCCTTCGAGGAGCACGGCTTCGGGACAACCCTGACTACACAGGTCGCGGAGGGCACCCCCGCCCCCGCGCCACCCGCCCGACTCACGCTCACAAGTTGGGGCTTGACGCGTAGGTGAGACTCCTCGGAGATCGCACACAGGAGTGCGCCGCCGCGTTTGGTTGGCTTAGAGCTTCGTGTCAACGCGGCGCGCTTGGCTCGGACTGAGCTCGAGAGCGAATCGACGTGAAGTTGTTCGGGCTCGACCTTGCCGCGGATCTCGGCACGGCGGGGGTCGTTCATGTAGTACCGGGTTCGTCGGCGGCGTCAGGCTGTTGGCGGTGCGGGCTCGTTGTCGTGGTCGGGGATGAGGATGACGGTTTCGGTGGAGATTTCTACGCGGACCGGGTCGCCGAGGCGAAAGATGCGGGTCTCGCCGGCGGCGGGCAGCTCGACCTGGATCGCAGCGCCGGTGCCGATCTCGATCTCGTAGAGATGGCGCGATCCCTCGAAGACGCGGAGCGCGATGCGGCCGGGAATGCTCGGGCCCCGCGCCATCGCGGCCTCGGTCATCGACAGGGTCTCGGGCCTGAGCACCAGGAACCCTTGATCGCCGACGCGATGGGCGCCCAGGCCGGCGACCGGCACGCGGTCACCCCGCGCCGTCTCCACGACGACGCCGAGATCGCGCAGCTCGACGACCCGGACCGGAAGGAAATTGGCGGGGCCGAGGGCCTCGGCGACGGCCCGATTGCGGGGCCGATGGTAGAGATCCGCCGGATCGCCGACCTGGAGCACACGACCTGCGTCGATGACCGCGAGCCGGTCCGAGAGGGCCAGCGCGTCGGCCGCGTTGCGCGTGGCGTGCACGGTCGTCACCGCCAGATCGCGGTGCAGCTTCGTCAGCTCGAGCCTTAGCGTCTTGCGCGCGGTCGGATCGAGGTTCGCGAGCGGCTCGTCCAGCAGCAGCACTTGCGGCTCGACCGCGAGGGCGCGCGCCAGGGCGAGACGGCGGCGCTGCTCGAGCGTCAGCTCGGGCGGCCGGCACGCCTCCACGCTCGCGAGCCCGAGCCGGCCGAGCACCGTCGCCACGCGGCGGGCGATCTCGTCGGCGGCCAGCCCCTGCTGGCGCAGCCCGAACGCCACGTGCTCCCCCACCCGCATGTGCGGCCAGAGTGCCCCATCCTGGAAGACGTAGCCGACGCCGCGAAGGCGCGGCGGCACGGCAGAGATATCGCGGCCGTCGACGAGCACGCGGCCGTGGCTAACCGGCAGGAATCCGGCGATGGCGCGCAGGACGTCGGACTTGCCCGATTTCGGCGGCCCGAGGAACGTGAAGAACTCGCCGTAGCGAACATGCTGCGTGACCCCCGAGATGCCGGGCGGGACACCCCCGCGCGTATCGAGCTCGTCCAGGCGGATGTCGACGAGCGGCCGCTCGGTGAGGCTCACGCGCGCGCTCCGGCCTCGCGCATCCGCACAAGCGGCACGCACGCCAGCCCGATCGAGGCCAGTAGGAGATAGACCACCGCGGGCGACGTCCACGCGAGCAGGCTGGTGGCGGCCACCGGTCCAATAAAGCCCGCGCCGATCCGCGCGGCGTTGATCACGCCGATCGCCGAGCCGCCCGCGTGCTGGACGACACGCGAGACGATCAACGGGAACACAGGGGCGATCGAGAGCACCTGCACGAAGCGCAGGCCGCCGTAGGGCCAGACCGACCCGGCCGCGGCCAGCGCCGCGACCGAGGCCGATGAGGCCATCAGGAGCCCCGCGATCAGCCGCCGCTCCGGGAACAGCTCGCCCAGGCGCGGCACCGCGAGCGCGCCGAGTGCGGCCGCCACCCCGGAGATGAAGATCAGCACCCCCCGACCTCGAGCGTTCGCTCGGCGTCGACGCCGAGCCCGGGCAAGACGTGGGGAAGGATCGAGGTGAAATAGAACACCTGGATCGAGCCGCCGAGGACCACCAGGGTGACGGCAGCGACCTCGCCGGGCCGCACAGGCCGTCCCGCCGCCTTCACTTCTTCCGCGCGCGTCGGTGACGCGACTGCCCAGTGCACGAGCGCGGCGCAGCCGATCAAGATCAGGCCGCCCAGCACGAACGAGCCGCGGATACCCAGGCGCGCGGCGGCGATCGCACCGAAGAGGGGCCCCACGACCTGGCCGACCGTCATGGCCGACTGGAGCGCGGCGACGCGCCGGCGAACTTCGACGCCCTCGACGCTGCGCCCAACCATGATGAAGGCGAGAGTCGAGGCCGCGCCCATGGCGCCGAGAATCAGACGTGCGAAGAAGAGCTCGGGTAAGGTACGGGCGAGCGCCATCACGAAGAAGCCGAGCCCCTGGAGCGCCTCGACCACGACATAGCACGCCTTCGGGTTGCCGCGGGCGGCATAGCGGCCCCAGACCGGCGCCGTCATCACGGTGACGAGCGAGGTGATCCCAACGATCCAGCCCGTCCGCCGCAAGGTGGCCGCGGGCTCGAGCGTGCTGACGCGCTGGATGTGGAAGGGCAGGCTCACGAACACGAACGACCAGGCGAACGAGCCGAAGAACATCGTGACG
>Ga0126376_10002560_pt1 | contig 10332 bp, 8 predicted proteins | sample PanSoiMetPlot_15_FD_92760 | JGI IMG/M metagenome (GOLD analysis project Ga0126376, IMG submission 92760) | Tropical forest soil microbial communities from Panama - MetaG Plot_15 | ecosystem: Environmental > Terrestrial > Soil > Tropical forest > Bulk soil | place: Panama | collected 2016-02-17 | reverse complement strand
TCATGAAGTCGTTGCGGGGATCGTGCGCGTATTTGTTGGCATCAAAGATATCGACAACGCTGAACTTGCCCACCGTAATCACCAACCGATCGGCGGTCTGCGATCCGGCAAACTGGTTGATATCTGACTCAACCTTCTGCAGGTCGCCGCCGAGATCGATCGTCTGCCGGAAAAACATTCGCGGCACGCGGGCATACGGATACGAGGCACCAACCTTGTAGGCTTCGGCACTCGGAAAACCCGCAACGCCAAACGTTCCGCTGAGACCGAACCCTTGATCGATCTCAGGATTGATCCACAGTTCGCCACCTTCCCACGGCCGAATACCCAGGAAGAGATTGAGGTCCCACGTCTGTCGCTCCGAATTCGAAACGAAACTCTGTGGACCAGTATAGGGAGCATGGAACGGGAAGGCGTATTGGCTGAGAAACGTCGTCTGCCCGTGAAGACTGAAGTTATCCAGATCGAGGGCGGACGCTCCTTTGGTCAAGACATCGCTCTTGGCCAAGTCATTACCGAGCTGGTAGTTGAACCCGACGCCAACGCTCTGCGTGAGGAGATCGGAATCGAACCGTTGCGCGGCCGCCGGGAACTTTACGCCGTTGCGGCCGAAGTCCGAGAACAAATATTCGAGCTTCACGGTCCAGTTCGGCGCGAGCGGAACTTCGACACCGGCGCCCACCGCCCAGCCGAGGCGCCACAGAAGGGCCGTTTCGGCTGTGCTCGCGCTTGCGCTGCCGCCCAGCGGCACGCCGGCAAGTTGCGTCCGCGTGCGTTGATCGTAGGTCCAGGCAAACCCGCCCGTGCCGTAGGCCAGCCAATTGTCGGAAGCGTAGCCGATGCGGCCACGCGCCGTTCCTGATCCCAGCACATTATCGGTATAGCTTGCCTGCCCGATGAGAGGGGACGAGATCCCCTGCATGCCAGCAATTGTGTTGGGGAAAGATATATCCGTCTCGATGCCAAGCACCAGGCGCGACGGAAGCATGTAGTTGTAGCCTGCTTGCAGTCCCTGGAAGAAACTCCCGGTTCCTTTGAATGCATCAAATGAATTGAACAAATCGACCGAACCGCTCAGCGGCGACGCGGAAGCGCCGGTCGTCGTTGCCGCAAAGTTGGAGCTACCGGTAGCGTAGCCGACATGCCCACCAAAATAGAATCCGGTCCAATCAAAAGGCGCGGGGCTGTCAGACGCCTGCGGCGGCATTTTCACCGGGCCGTCGACAGCGGCTGCCGTTTGATGCGCGACGCACAGGGAAAGAACAATAAATCCAAATAAGTACGCGAATTTCATGTCCCATTCCGTGACGCCGTCATCGGCAAGACGCCAGATTCAAATCAAATGACAAGGTGTGCTGTGTCGCTCTGCCGTAGTTGGAAGGCGGCGGTGCGAAACAAAACGTTGAACTGCATCTTCGTATTTCATTTTCATGACAGCAATGCCGCAACCTCTGTCGAGCCGCCGGCAATTCGTTATCAGCCATACGCCGTCCTCGCGCGCATGAAGGACGGTCGCGAAGCGCGCATCGTCACGGCGTGGCCGCGCCGTCCTGGCGACCGCGTTCGGAGCCGAATTCGAAGGATGGCATCTCTGCCTCGGTCCGCACTTCGGCTTGCCAACGCGCCGCCGAAACCGTCGGTTCGAGGCTGAGCCTGCCCACGATTTTCTCGACCTCGGCGTCGACCCGCTGTGACGCCGTTGTAAAAGCCCTGACAACGACGCGCCCGGAGCCTTCGAGATCGGTGCTGTCGAGGCGCCGCAGCGTCAGGCCGCAGCCGGCAAGGCCCTGGAGCAGGAGAGCGCGGATATGCGCTTCGTCGGGATTGCGGCAAGTAACAGACACCAGATATCCGGTTTCGAGCTCCGTCGATATCAGGGGGTGGCGATTGATGAAACTGACGATCGGGCGCAACAGCAGGTTGACAAAGACCACGAAGCCGGTGGCAATCGCGGCGTAGAGCGGATAGCCGGCGCCCGCGATCACGCCGATCGCGGCCGAACACCACAGCGTGGCGGCCGTATTGAGCCCGCGCACGCTCAGTCCCTCCCGGAAGATCAGACCCGCACCAAGGAACCCGATGCCCGAGACCACCTGCGCGGCGACCCGTGTCGGGCTCGACTCATCAGGGATCAGCTGCTCAAAGATGACGAATGACGCCGCGCCAATCGCTACGAGCGTGTTGGTGCGCAGGCCCGCCAGACGATTGCGCCATTGACGCTCAAAACCGATCACAGCGCTGAGGCAGAGAGCAACCGCCAGATTGAGGGCGGCTTGTTCCATGGAGATCGTCATGGTCAATGTCTGCTGCTTGGTTCGCCTTCGGTGGGCGAGGTTTCAGCCATGGCGGCAGCACCGCACTGCGGGCACGCCTGCCGGCGATTCTGCGGGACAGCCTTGTCCGTCATCGACCACCGACCGGACATTAGGCCCACGACTGCGCCGACGCAGAGTGTAACGACAACTTCGACGGCCATTCGTTCAAAGAAGGTTATCATCGAATCTACTCCTGCACCTGATCCCTCCGGGCAACGCCGCGTCCGCTTCGATCACAGCCATTTCGCGAACCTTTTGACGTAGATGGTCTTGACGATCTGGACGAGCGCGCAGTACGCCACGAGCGTCGCAACGAGCCACGGAAAGTAGCTTGCCGGCAGCGGCTGCAAGCCGACGCTGGCGCCCAGTGGCGAAAACGGAATTACAATTCCGATCGCGATGACAATTCCGGTCAAAATCAGTACCGGTGGCGCCGCAGCGCTCTGGATGAATGGTATCTTCTGCGTGCGGATCATGTGCACGATGAGCGTCTGCGACAGGAGACTTTCGACGAACCAGCCGGATTGGAAGAGCGATTGGTGCTCGGGGCTGTTGGCGCCAAACACGAACCACATGAGGCAGAACGTGGTGATATCGAAAATCGAGCTGAGGGGACCGACGAAGATCATGAAGCGTGCGATATCGCCTGCTTCCCATTTGCGCGGCTTGTGCAGGTAGTCCTTGTCCAGGCGATCCCATGGAATCGACAGCTGGGAGACGTGGTAGAGCAGGTCGAGTATCATCAGGTGGAGGGGCAGCATCGGCAGAAACGGCAGGAAAGTGCTGGCCACGAGCACGCTGAAGACATTTCCGAAATTCGAGCTCGCCGTCATCTTGAGATACTTGATGATGTTGCCGAAAGTTTGCCGGCCTTGCACGACGCCGTTTTCGAGGACGAGCAGGCTCTTCTCCAGCAAGATGATGTCAGCCGATTCCTTGGCGATGTCGGCAGCGGTGTCGACCGAGATGCCGACATCGGCGTCGCGGAGCGCTGCGGCATCGTTGATGCCGTCGCCGAGAAAGCCGACGGTGTGGCCATTGGCCTGGAGCATCCTGATGATGCGTGCCTTCTGCAGGGGCGACACTTTGGCGAACACCGTCGTCCGCTCGACAAGATCGTGAAGGGTTTTGTCGTCAAGTTGTTCAGTGTCACGGCCCAGAACCGGGTTGCCGACGTCAAGGCCGACCTCGCGACAGATCTTCCTCGTCACCACCATGTTGTCGCCTGTGAGAATCTTCACCGCCACACCGAGGCGGCGTAGTGCGGCGATTGCCGAACCGGCGGTTTCTTTAGGCGGATCGAGGAAGGCGAGAAACCCCTGGACGACAAGCTCGCTCTCGTCGCTCATTGCATATTGCGCTTTGGTTTGCCCGGGCGGAAACGTGCGGGTGGCAACCGCGATGACGCGAAAGCCGTCCTCGTTGTATTCGCGCGCCATCGCCATGAGGGTGCGGCGCCGCCGGTTGTCAAGCGGCACGCGTTCAGCACCCTCCTGGGTATATGCCGAAACCCCGAGGGTTTCTTCGACGGCGCCCTTGCAGACGAGCAGATGCTCGCCATCAGCGCTCTCTACGATGACGGACATCCGACGCCGCGCGAAATCGAACGGCAACTCATCGATCTTCCTTTGATGCGGCGGCGCCGGCTGCGCCGCATATCTGATAACGGCGACGTCCAGGAGATTTTTCAGCCCGCTCTGGTGGTAACTGTTGAGCCACGCCAGTTCGAGAACCTTGTCGTTGTCCTTGCCGGAAATGTCGAAGTGACGCTCGAGAATGATCCTGTCCTGCGTCAGCGTGCCGGTCTTATCAGTGCAGAGCACGTCCATCGCCCCAAGATTCTGGATTGCATTGAGGCGCTTGACGACGACTTTCTGCCTGGCCATTGCCAGCGCCCCCTTGGCGAGATTGGCGCTGACAAGCATCGGCAGCATTTCGGGCGTCAGACCTACGGCGACCGACACCGCGAAGAGAAAGGACTGGAGCCAGTCGCCTTTGGTAAGGACATTGATCAGGAACACGATCGGCACCATGACCAGCATGAAGCGGATCAGAATCCAGCTCACGTTTTTGACGCCGCGATCGAAGCTCGTCTCGGCGCGCTTTCCCACGAGCGATCTTGCGAATGAGCCGAAATAGGTGTGCGCACCCGTAGCGACGACGACTGCCGTGGCGGCGCCGCTGACGACGTTGGTGCCAAGGAAGCAGACGTTGGCAAGCTCGAACTGGCCGCCGCGTGCCGGAAATATCCGATCCGCGGATTTTTCGGGAACAAGACCAGGCGCATCATGCTTCTCAACCGGCAGGGCTTCACCGGTCAGAGCAGCCTGACTTACGAACAAGTCGCGGGAGGATATCAAACGCGCATCCGCCGGCACCAAATCACCGGCCGACAGCCGTACCAGATCGCCGGGGACGAGTTCACGGATCGGGACCTCGCGAGGTTCGGGCCGGGCGTCCTCGCTCGCGCGGCGTACCACCGTCGCGGTGGTGCGGACGAGGCCTTTGAGCTTTTCGGCAGCGACGGCAGAACGATATTCCTGCCAGAACTGCAGGCCCACGCTGATCGCGACCATCACGCCGATGATGATGATCGGCCTTGGATCCTCCGGGTTGCTGATGAACTGAATGATTGCGAGCGTGACAAGAACGATAATGAACGGGTTCTTGAAACAGGTCAGCAGCTGCACGAGCCAATGCGGTGGCTTTTCGTGAGCGACCTCGTTCGGCCCGCCGTTGGCGAGGCGCTCGGCAGCATCGGGCTCCACCAGCCCATCGAGACAGCTGCCGAGGCTGGCAAGCGTTTCGCCGAGACCTTGCCTTGCCATGTGAGCCGCCCTTGCCGACAGGATCTTCTCCCTGTCGAGCGCGCGGCTCCCGCCATTGCCGTTCCTGAGCTTCGCAAGCGCGAATTTCGTGTTCATAGCCCACCTCTGCACCGCCACTCCGCGGTGCCGAGGCGGGCACGGGCGTCAAACGCCCTCGCCTGGGCCGGCCGGAGTCGCGGCCGTTACCGTCCTGATGATGATCCCCGGAGGGGTTCCCGCTGCGGCGCCGGAGCGCACAGCGGGACGACTAGGTCCCTCGTCCATTTTCAAGTCTCCGAATTCATCCCATGACCGGTACGGCGAGCCGCCCGGCGGCGAGCCCCCTCGCAATCCGTCGTCCCGTGCGTGGAAGGGCAGGGGCAGCGAGGGGGAGCCCGTACACGCATATCCAACGTTGGTCGGGCTCCTCGGTTGCGGCCTCGTCGGCAGGTTCGACCTCCCAGTAGCATTCGAAGCCGCCGCCCAGTCGTGGTCGCCAGTGGCATAAGAGATTGGGGCGCCGCCTCCGACATGACACCGAGGCGGCGCGAACGATCACAGTATTGTCATTGGAATGGACGAGCGCGACGGCGCCCGGCGCCGCCGCGCGCACTGCTTGCAATCTCGCGACTGGGAATTTTGCGGTCTTTCCGAACATGCTCGCCTCACACTTCCGCTTGTCGCGGCAGGCGGGCGGGCGGAAGCGGCCCGTCAGGCGTCGCCGCTCGCGCGGCCGTCGGTGCCGCGACCGGTCTTACGCTGTCGTGGCGCTACCGGGAGGGCCGTGTCGGCCGCCACCGCATCGCCAGAGAAGGTACTGCCCATTTGCTCGTCGTTGCGATTGAATGAATGACCGGAGCATGTGCATCCGGCCACAAGGGCTCACTTACGCATCGCAGTCGGCAAAGTCAACCGCTATAATGCATCCACCCAGGAGGATTGTCGCCATCCTCCCGCCAGGATAGGGACGACGATGCACCACAGCAATCACCCGGAGATCTTGAAGCGCCTCAGGCGCGCTGATGGACATCTGCAGAAGATCATTACGATGATCGAACAGGGGCGGCCATGTCCAGAAGTTGCGCAGCAGTTGCAGGCGGTCGAGAGCGCGATCGAGAACGCCAAAAAGGCCCTGATCCATGATCACATCAGCCATTGCGTCAGCCGCTCGCTCAAAGCGGCCGGGCCCGCGGGGCGCTCGGCCATGCGCGAGTTCAAGCTCGTGGCGCGCTACCTGTGAGGTTTCCGCCTAGGAGCCGGAGATAACAATCGCGCCCTCTCCTTCCCTCCCCCGCTGCCGGGGAGGGGAGAGATCGCTCACCAGGCGCGAGTCGACGAGCTTTATTTGCGGCAAGGCCTTACGACAGCCCCGGGATCGATATCCCGAGGGTCTGCAGGATCAGGAACACGTTGAGTGCCAGCACGACAATGGTTCCCAGCAACGCAGCCGCGTTGGTGGCTTGCCGGTTGGCGAACGCACCCATGATGTCGGGTCGTCGGGTGAACATCAGGAGCGCGACCATCGGGAGCGGAAGCGCGATGGAGAGCACGACCTGGCTGATGACCAGTGCCCTGGTGGCGTTGACGCCCAGCGCCACCACCACAAAAGCCGGCGCCATGGTGACGAGGCGGCGCACCACGAGCGGAATGCGGAAGCCGACGAACCCCTGCATGATCATCTGGCCCGCCATGGTCCCCACGGTCGAGCTTGAGATGCCAGAGGCGATGAGGGACAGCAGGAATAGGGCGGACGCGGCCCCTCCCAGGAGGGGCGTCAACGTATGGTACGCAGTTTCGATCTCGGCGACGTCGCTGTGACCCGCATGAAAGGCGCTCGACGCCATCATCACCATTGCCATGTTGACGAGGCCGGCGACCGCGAGCGCAACGACGACTTCCTGATTGGAGAAGCGCAGCACCTGACGTGTCTCGACTTCGTTACGCACCGGCGTGCGCGCCTGTGTCAGTGCGGAATGCAGGTAGACTGCGTGCGGCATCACGGTGGCGCCGATGATTCCGACGGCGAGCAGCAAGGCCTCAGCGTCCGCGAGCTTCGGCACCACCGCATGAAACGCCGCCGCGCCCCAATCGACCGGGGCAATGAACATTTCGATGAGATAGCAGAGCGCGATAAGACCCACGAGGGAGCCGACAATAAGCTCGATCGGCCGGAACCCCGAGCGCTCGAACATCAGGATACCGTAGGTGATGCAGGCCGTGACCGCCATGCCAACCAGCAGCGGCAGCTGAAGCAAGAGCGACAGCCCGATGGCGCCGCCGAGAAATTCGGCGAGATCGGTCGCCATCGCGGCGAGTTCGCTGACGACCCACATTGTCCACACAACGGCCGGCGGAAATTCATCGCGGCACATTTCCGCAAGGTTCCGGCCGGTCACGATGCCGAGCTTTGCCGACAGGGCCTGAAACAGCATGGCGATCAAATTGGCCGCCACCACCACCCAAAGAAGCTGGTAGCCGTATTTGGCGCCGGCCTGGATGTTGGTGGCGAAATTGCCGGGATCGACGTAAGCGATCGACGCCACCACGGCCGGCCCCACGAAGGCCAAATGGGCCCAAAGCCCGCTGCGTCGTCCCGCCAGCACCTCCCGTGCAGCCGCGATGCTGCGAGCGGTCAGCGAGCCAGGGCGTGCCATCCCGACGTCCCACGACCCGCCCGCCTCCGGCAGCTTGTCCCGGGTCGATCCGGCTTCACCACTGGATTGTAGCATAGGCTACATGATAGATATGATGCGCCTATTGTCAATAGATACTACATTTTAATCAATTCTGATCGGGTGACGTGCGGCAACCGTTTCGTGACGATGGAAGCGGCCGAATCGTACGTTCAGTAAGGCAAGCCGCTGTCGGTGTAGTTGTTGTCATGCCGGTTCTGCGCTATCAGATTCCATCGGCGCAAATTCTTCTTGGCGGGTTGACCAGCATTTTACCTGCTCGTTAACTTTTGACGCCGGCCCGCCAATGTGCTCACGCTTAGTGGGGAAGGGCTGGGCAGTTTGAGGATGCGATGGCGGCGATCGGAGCGTCCACCAGGGTGCGCAAGGCGACGGGACGGGACATAAACGGCGGCCTTCCGGCCGAGCTCACACAGGCGCGCCGTTTCGGCAAGACGAGGTCGGCGCAGTCGACCGCGCTGCTTGAGGATTACGTAGAGCTGATCGCAGATCTCTTGGCGAGCGCCGGGGAAGCGCGCCCCACCGACATTGCGCGGCGCCTCGGGGTGTCCCATGCCACGGCCATCAAGACCATATCCCGATTGAAACGCGCCGGCATGGCGACAGCGCGCCCTTACCGCGGGGTATTCCTCACCGAGGCTGGCACCGCACTGGCGCAGCGGGTGCGCGCCCGCCATCGCCTCGTGGTCGACGTTCTGCGCGCGATTGGCGTTCCCGCCGAAGCCGCCGAAGCTGACGCCGAGGGCATCGAACATCATGTCTCAGAGACGACTTTGAAGGCATTCGCTCGATTCCTGCTATCGCGGGAGGAGAAGTAGGCCCATCGAAGATACCCGGTGGCTTCATCCGGGCTACAATTTGATCCCGCCACCACCCCCACTGCCCATGCAAATCCACGACGACCACATCGATTGGACTTGGCGAGGTGCTCATGTGCGCCTCGGCGTCACGCGCATGGGTACCGGCCCTACCGTTCTCATGCTCCCCGCTCTGAGCTCGATCTCCACGCGCGGGGAGATGCGACCGTTGCAGGAGCGCCTCGCGTCCGCACTCACGACGGTTGCGATCGACTGGCCGGGGTTCGGCGATGCGCCCCGCCCTTCCGCCCGCTGGGAGCCGGATGCCTATCGGGCGTTTCTCGCTGATGTGCTGGAACGAGCGGTCGAACGCCCGCTCGCCACCGTCGCTGCTGGGCATGCGGCCGGTTATTGCCTGGCGGCGGCCTGCGCGCGACCGCGCTCAACGGGCCGGCTCTGCCTGATTGCGCCGACATGGCGCGGTCCATTGCCGACCGTGATGGGCAAACGGCCCGCCGCGTTCGCCTGGATCGCCCGCGCCGGCGATGTGCCGGCGGTCGGCAACCTCATCTATCGCCTCAACGTCAACCGGTTCATGGTGCGGATGATGGCACTCGGCCATGTCTACCGCGACCCCGGCGCGCTGCCGGAGCGTCTGATGGCGGAAAAGCTTCGGGTCACCCGCGCGGCTGGCGCCCGGCACGCCGCGATCCGGTTCGTCCTAGGCGAACTTGACCCGATGACAAGCCGCGAGGAATTTCTCGATGCGGCGAGGAGGGTGACCGAGCCAATCGTCGTGATCTACGGCGCGGACACCCCGCCGAAGTCCAAGGCCGAGATGGCGGAACTTGCAGCCCTGCCCAATGTCCGCGCCGTGCTGCTGCCGGCCGGCAAGCTCGCGATTCACGAGGAATTTGCCGATGAGGTGGCGGGCGCGATACGAGCGTTTCTCAACGCACCTGAAGCGGGTGGTTGAGCAGGCAACCGCCGGGAACTCACGAGCGGCTGTGAGCGCGCTTGACCTGCCCGGCAGCGAATGGACTGGAGGCGACGGGAGGTGGGCATATTTAGAGGGCATTCACATCCCCCAAGGTACCGAGCAGCCTCAGCATCCCGCAGGCTCACCCTTGATCCATAGGCGGTCTGTCGTTTGGCGCCCTCCGGGCTGTGGTAAAAAAACCTCAAGCCCGAGAGCACATTCTGGACGTCGCTGGGGAGCAAGCCGATCGCGCGGGTGAGCGACGTGGTTCAGGAGCTTCTCGTGCGCCCAGCGGTCTTCTGGATGTGCAGGTCATCTCGCACTTGCCCGGTACGTGACCGCGCGCTTTGCGAGGCCGCGAATGGAGACGCGCCGGCTTTTCGATAAGTCAGCCCGCCCAGAGGCCCCGCCCGTTGCACTATCCCAGCCATAGCCGCCCTATCTTCCTTGAGCATATTTCTATTGGTTACCGGATTATCTCTTCGCGGAGATCCGAGCCGCGTTCAGTACTTTGAGCGATCCCCCATTGCGTATGAGCCACTATGACGTTTGCCCGAACTATGTCCTTTGCCGGCCCGCACTATGTCCTTTGGCCGGGCGCTGTTTGTCGGTTCCGGGATTAAACTTGGCACCAAGCCTACTGTAAGCAGCAGGCTTGTGGGCCGGCAAAGCTGCTGTCAATCGAACAAAGCTGCTGTCAATCGAACGGGATCGAAATTACGTCGGGTGAGCCAAAAGGGG
>Ga0126376_10002559_pt1 | contig 10333 bp, 9 predicted proteins | sample PanSoiMetPlot_15_FD_92760 | JGI IMG/M metagenome (GOLD analysis project Ga0126376, IMG submission 92760) | Tropical forest soil microbial communities from Panama - MetaG Plot_15 | ecosystem: Environmental > Terrestrial > Soil > Tropical forest > Bulk soil | place: Panama | collected 2016-02-17 | reverse complement strand
GAAACGCTCACCTTGGCGAACCAGATCTGCTTGCCGTGTCACATCCTCGTCCGCAGTGGGTGCGCCGTCTTGCTGAATCGCTCGGCCGCGGCGCTGATCCGCAAGCCAGCTATCGAATTCATCCGGACGACGCACGATCACCTCGCCGAGCATCAGCGAATAGTTCGTTCCACAGTACTCGGCGCAGAGAAGCTGGTAGCGCCCGGGCTGGATTGCCTCGAACCAGGTCTCGGTATAGCGGCCTGGGAGGACGTCCTGCTTTACCCTGAACGCCGGAACGAAGAAGGAATGAATCACGTCCCGAGACGTCAACATCAGCCGCACTGGACGATTTGCCGGCACCCGCAAGACGCCGATCGCGTTCGGCCCCTCCGGGTAGCTGAACTTCCACATCCACTGCTTGGCTTGAACGTAGACATCCATCGAATTTTTCGGGGGAGTCTTCAGCTCGACGTAATCGGTGTACCCGCGGGCAAACCAGAACAGGAAAAATGCCAGCGGTACTACTACAAACATTGTCTCCAGCCACCAGGGCGGGTTCAGCAGCGGCGTGGTCTGGGTTTCCGAGCGGCGGCGGAAACGAACAAAGAAAAAAAGCGCGGTCAGGCCGACGAGCGTCGACATGATCATCGTGGTGATGATCACGAAGTAATGCAGTGAATCCACCTTTCGAGCGAAGGTTGAAGCCTGCTCGGGCAAGAAGAGCACGTTGCGAAGGAGCTCGTTCATCAGACCGTTCCGCGCTTCAGCTCACGCCGCCACAGCACGGCGAGCAGAGCAGAAAGCATGGCAAACACCACCAGAGCGCCGCCCTTGAGGATTCCCCAAACGTAAAAGCCGTAACGCCTCAGCGCCGGATCGTACTTGAAGCAGCTGAGGAGGACGCGATCCAGCGAAGTCCCCACCTTCCCGTCTGCTGCCTCCACCAGCGCCAGCTTTAAGTCGCGCGGCGAATATTCAATGCCATACAGATAGCGCGATATTTTCCCTGCCGGAGTGAGGACGAATATCACTGCTGGGTGAGCGTATTGTTTGGTGTCCTCGTCGTAGGAGTAGCCAAAGCCCACGCTCTTGGCGAGAGCGTGAACCTGAACATCGGCGCCGGTCATGAATGCCCACGATGGGTCGGTGGTAGGTTCGCCGAGCGCCTGAAGGTGCCCTGCTTTTCGCTCCGCGGCGAGCTGGGGTGTCTCAGAGGGATCGATGCTCACCGTCAGTGCCACAAAGTCCCTGCCCAGCTTGAGACCCGTCCCCTTGAGCGCATTGACCGTGCCGCTGATCACCAGATTACAAAGCATGGGACACCGGTAGTAGGCGAGGATCAAAATCACCGGCTTATCTGGCTGAAAGAACTGCCCCAGCCGACGCTCCTTGCCAGTCGAATCCGTGAACGTCAGGTCGAGCGGAATCGGCTCGCCTATCTTCTCGGTAATCTCAATTGATTCCAGAGCACGTGGCATTGGATCGGCGGCCAGCGCGGCGCCGGAGAGCAAGATCGAGAACAGCGCGAAACAGCAGTCGAAACTCCAAAGTCGAAAGTTGAAAGGACGAGAGTTGAGAGGGATGCAGCCCAAACGGTCAAGGACCGCTTGCCTCGTTGATGTCCTTCCGACTCTGAACTTTCGACTTTCGACTTCCTTCATTTCCGAGACTCTCCGGAAAGCTTTTCCATCGCCCGGTCGATCGGGATGTGAATGATTCGATTTTCGCGGTCCACCCAGCCGTAGCTGTTGAGCCGATCGAGCTGCTCGGTCCTTTTCTGCTCCGCCTCGCGCTGAAGGTCGAACAGCCGTTGATTGACGATCCCAATCTGCGGATTGCCGATCTCCCGCGGCGGGGAAATTGTTCCTTGGGGCGCAATCGTGCGCTCTTCCCTCTGAAAAATCCGGACCGACCAGAGAGTGGCAAAGAAGAAAATCACCAAACAAATGATCCCCACCACCACTGCTTTTACCGTTGCCACCCCCTCGGGTTCCTGCACCACGGGGGGCTCGCTGCTCGGCCGATGGGTAGGAAGGACAGTCATGGTTGTCGAAACTGCAGAGACAGCTGCAAGTACGGATCGCCCACTGGGATGGTGTACCCGCCGCGAAGCATCCAAACCGTGAACGCCAGTGCCGCCCCGCCCACGCCAATAAAGGCGCTGGCCTGCGTCCAGTGCGGCGCCGGCGAGGCCGGGTGCAGCGCCGGCATGATGATCCAATACACGTCGAGATAGTGAAATATCAGCACCCAGGCGGCCACCAAGCCGAGCGCGCGCCGGTTGCGCTTCACGCTCCTGAACAGGAGAATGAAAAAGGGAAGGAGAAAATGCCCGATCGCCAGAGCGATCCCGAGCGGTTCCCACTTGCCCGCCGCACGGACCAAATACCAAGGGATCTCTTCGGGAAGATCCGCAATCCAGATCAACATGAACTGCGAAAAGGCGATGTAGGCCCAGAAGATGACAAAAGCGAAGAGAAAGTTACCGAGATTCTGGTAGTGGTCGGCGGAAACCAGACTCCCGTACAGATTAGGCCCGCGAGCCAGCACTGTTATCAACGTGAGCAGGGCGACTGCCCCGACGAACCCGCCGGCAAAGTAGTACACGCCGAAGATCGTGGAGAACCAAGTTGGCTGGAGCGACATCAGCCAATCGAATGCGGCAAAGGTGATGCTCAGGCCCAGGAACGGCAGCGCGTAGGCCGCCAAGCGCCGCTGTTTCCGAGTCAGCCAAGCGTCGCGGGTAGTGTCCTGTCGCGTGGACCAGGCGCTCAACAGGTACGCCACCGCCGCCCAGATCGCAAAGTAGATCGCCGAGCGCACGATGAAAAATGGGACGTTCAAGTATGCATGCTTGTGCTCGAGAGCGGCGAGCGTCTCTTCGCTCAGGTTTGAAGGTCGGCTAACCCAGACAAACAAATATTTCATGCCCGCCAGAACCGGTATGAACAGCGGCACGAAGACAATGCAAGCGGTTGACATCTTCTCGAGCATGCGACGGACGACTACCGGCCATTTCGCACTCGAGGCATGCATGCTGGCGAGCAGGATCAACGCCCCCACTGCCATTCCCAGCCAGTAGGCGATGGCGACCAGGTAAGAAAACAACGCCTCGTGCGCTTCGAAGGCGAATCCGATCGCGGTTGCGATCAGCCCCACCAGCGCGGCGGCGATTGAGCCGGCGAGGAGGCGCTTTCCGCCGTCGAATCGCTCCAGGACGTTCATCTGCCTTCCCTCAGCAACTGTGCTTGAATCTGGGGGGGAGCATCGGCCAGGCTGGCGCGCTGACTGAGCTGTAGAGCGCGAACGTATGCAACCACCGCCCAGGCCGCCTCTGGCGCAATCTGGTCGGCATAAGACGGCATCAGTCCGTAGCCCTCGCTGATCACCGCGTAGAAAAATCCGTCCGGCCGACCGATGAAGTCATGGAGCGACGGCGGCGGCCGCAAAGACATCTTTTCTGCCACCACGCTGTTCCCGTCGCCCAATAATCCGTGGCAAGTTGCGCAGGTGATCTGGAAGTTGTGTTGTCCCAGCTTCAGCATCGGCTGGGTGATCGGGATCGGTATCGCCTCCACGTAGTCGCCGTTCGGATTTCTCGGCTCCAGCGCCGGATTCGAGGGGTGCCCCTCCCGCGGTATTGTTCCCGAGGCCGGTGTTCGCATCGCCCGACCGTCCTCGAAGAAGTCATTTTCCGTGTATGGCAAATACTTCGGCTGCTCCACCATGCGCTGCAGCTGCTCGTTGGTGCAGCCGGCGCTGAACAGTGCGAGCGCGATGAAGAAGAAACGCTTCATGGCTCCTCGGGAACAACCGAGACCTGGCGCGCCCCCAGACCGCGCAACCGATTGGTCAGCTGCTCTGTCTCGGACGGATTTGTCGATTCCACGCTCAACCAGAGGGCATCGGTAGACGCGCTGCGAAATGCTTCCACCTCGAAGACCGGGTGGTAGGGCTGCGGCAGCCGGAGAATGATCCAAAGGCCGAAGAAAATAAAAAAGGCGGAAATCAGAACTCCGGTCTCGAATGTGATTGGAATGAAAACCGGCGCACTGTGAGGGGGACGTCCACCGACGTTGATCGGCCAGTTCACCGCGTTGGTAAACCACTGAATCAGGTACGCCGCCGTCGCCCCACTCAATCCACCGAACAGAGCGAGCGCAGGGATTTTGGACCTTCTAAGCCCGACCGCCTCCGATGCGCCTCGGAGCGGAAACGGAGAATACGTCTCGACCTGGGCGTGTCCCTTCGCCCGCAGCTCGCGAGCGGCCTCAAGCAATTTCTCTTCGCTCGCGAATTCACCCAGGATCCAATCGCTCATTGCCGACCCCTACGCCGCGGTAGCTTCAGCGTGTTCCTCGGAGAGCTCTTTGTAGAGCTCCTTCGTCTCGGTCGCCGAGATGGCGGGAAGGAAACGCAGAAAGAGAAGAAAAAGGGTGCCGAAAAAGCTGATCGTTCCGAACAACAGGCCAAAGTCCACCCAAGTCGGCTTGTACATCGCCCAGCTGGAAGGCAAAAAATCGCGATGGAGGGAGACAACGACAATCACGAACCGCTCGGACCACATCCCGACGTTCACCAGTATCGAGACAATCCAGGTTGCGACGACGTTGGTGCGTATCTTTCTCGACCAGAAGACTTGCGGCGCCAGGACGTTGCACAAAATAAGCAACCAAAACATGTATGCGAACGGCCCGAACATCCGGTTGGCTACCGAGAACAGCTCGTATTTATCGGCGCTGTACCAGCCGATGAACGTTTCCATCAGATATCCGTAGCCGACCATCATCGAGGTGGCGAGCACCACCTTGTTCATGTTGTCGATGTGTTTCAAGGTGATGATCTCTTCCAGGCCGAGGATGCGACGGGCCGGAATGATCAGGGTCAATACCATCGCGAAACCGGAGAAGATCGCCCCGGCGACGAAGTAGGGCGGGAAGAGGGTGGTGTGCCATCCGGGCAGTTGGGAAATCGCGAAGTCGAAACTGACAATGGTGTGAACCGAGACGACCAGAGGCGTTGCCAAGCCTCCCAAAAGCAAGTAGGCGATCTTGTGATGGTGCCATTGCCGCGAGGACCCTCGCCATCCGAGCGCGAAGATGCCGTAGACAATCCGCTTCAACCGGCTGTAAGACGCGTCGCGGAGCGAGGCGAAATCGGGAACCAGGCCCACGTACCAAAACAGGAGCGAAACAGTGAAATACGTGCTCACCGCCACCACGTCCCAGGGGAGCGCGCTCTTGAACTGCGGCCAGATGGTCATCCGATTGGGATAGGGGACAAGCCAGTAAGCGAACCACGGCCGCCCGAGGTGAAGAACGGGAAACATTCCGGCGCACATGACCGCGAACAGGGTCATCGTCTCCGCAAATCGGTTGATCGAATTTCGCCACTTTTGCTGAAACAGCAGAAGGATGGCGGAAATCAGCGTCCCGGCGTGCCCAATTCCGATCCACCAGACAAAATCGGTGATTCCGAACGCCCACGCCACGGGCATATTGTTTCCCCAGGACCCAATGCCTTCTTTGAATGTGACGGTTATCGCCGCTGTGAGCAGCCCGGTTCCAGCCAAACCCAATAGAAAAAGGAACCACCACCCGCGCCGCGTCTTTTCCCATACCGGCGTAAAGATGATGCGGGTCAGGCTGTCGCTGTCCTGACGCCCCGCGATTAGCGGCAACGGGTCCAATGGATCTGCGGATGCCGCGGATTGCACTAGGCGAGCTCCGGATTGGGGTTCTTTACTCTCGCCAAATACGCGGTGCGCGGTAGCGTGCCGAGCTCGTGGAGAAGGTCATAGCGCCGCTGATCTCGATGCAATCGAGCGACCGCAGAATTCGCGTCATTTAGCGATCCAAAGGTGATCGCCTGCGCTGGGCATGCTTGTTCGCAGGCGGTGGTGAGCTCGCCGTCTCGGATCGCCCGACCTTCGATCCGCGACTGGATGCGCGCCCGCTCGATGCGTTGCACGCAATAGGTGCACTTCTCCATCACTCCGCGCGCCCGCACCGTCACGTCGGGGTTCATCAACATCCGCTCGCTCTTGGGCTTGTTCTGCGTGTAATGGAGGTAATTGAAACGCCGCACCTTGTATGGGCAGTTATTCGAGCAGTACCGCGTTCCAACGCATCGGTTGTAGACCATCTCGTTGAGACCTTCGTCGCTGTGGACGGTGGCATTCACCGGACAGACGTATTCGCAGGGAGCCTTTTCACAGTGTACGCAGGCCACCGGCTGCGTTATCACCGCCGGATCTTCCAGCGTGCCGCTGAAGTACCTATCGATTCGCAGCCAATGCATCTCTCTGCTTTTCAAGACGTTGACTTTTCCAACGACGGGGATGTTGTTCTCTGCTTGGCAAGCGACGACGCAGGCGCTGCAGCCGATGCAGCGGCTGAGGTCGATCGCCATTGCCCACTTGTATTGCTCCCGGTCGAAATTGACAGGGTTGTAAAGCGTTTCGGTTGGACCTCGGAGCTGCTCGAGCGCGTTTGGCTCCTTCTCGAAGCGCTCGACCGCGTATTGGATCGCGAGATCCCTGCCTTCCATCGCCCAGTGGTCATGAGTCACGGCCAGCTTGTGCTTTCGAGATAGCTTTTTGACGATCAAGCCTCGGTCGAACCACGGTGCAGCGGAGTGCCTGAGCGCGAAGGCGTTGAATCCGACGCCGCGCGCGACGCTCTCGGCACCGGAACGACCGTACCCCAGGGGAAGCGACACGGTATCGTCGGCGTGCCCCGGCAAAACGTATACCGGCGCCTCGATTTGGCGGCCTCGGTACTGAAGTAAGACAACATCGTCTCGTTCCAATCCAAGTCGCCGCGCCGTGGCCGGGCTAATCAGCGCCGCGTTGTCCCAGGTTACTTTAGTGATCGGATTCGGAAGCTCTTGCAACCAGGCGTTGTTGGCGAAGCGGCCATCGTAAACTTTGTAATCGCCGACGAAATTCACCTCCAGGGTGTCCGGGGTGGAACGCACCTGCCCCTGTTGCTCCTTCACCCAGTCGCGAATTGCCGAAATAAGCGAATCAGGTCGAAGTGCTGCTTGGACGCTCGGCGAGGCCGTGTTCGCGATGAAGCCATCTGCGAGCCATCGTTCCCAACGCTGCTCGAAAGCGGCGGCTGGACCGTGTTCTATCCAGAACTCTCTCAGGATTTGATGCGCCGATTTATCGATGACACCGAGGAAGGATGCGAGTAGCTCGACTTCAGGTATGCCATTGAACAGCGGGGCGATCAGCGGCTGGACGATGGAGACGGTGCCGTCGTGCGCCTGCGCATCCGACCACGTTTCCAAGGGGTGCGCGGCAGGAATTCCCCATTGCACTTTCTCCCAAGTCTCATCCTCATACAGTCCGTGATAAATGGAATCGGGAACCGATGCCACCCGCTTGCCGAAATCCAGATCGGCCGGCGCGCTGTACACAGGGTTGCGCGCGGTGATCACCAGCATCTCGACCGCGCCCTGTTTGATTTCATCGGCAAGAGCCGACAGCGATGCAACCCCTGATTCGACACCTGCTACCGGGCGGATGAGTTGAAGGGTCTGGCCCAGGTTTCCCAGCACTGCGTTGATTGCATGAGCAAGGCCGTGGACGATCGGCGGCTGACTCGGGCCGGCGATGACGATCGACCGGCCGCGGTGGCGCGCCAAATCCGACGCCACCGCTTTGACCCACTTCAGGTGTTCCGAGCGCGCAAGCTGCCCTGAAGCTTGCGACACGCCGGAGAGCGAGGAAAGTCCCGGCTGCTGGACGAGCTCTTGGACCAACTCGAGCGCGAAGAGCTGAATTTCAGACGGGCGGAGTCGCAGGCGGTGATCCGCCATCATGCCGGTGATGGTGAGGGTGCTCTCGATCGAATACAGCCTGTTCAACCGCGCGGGCTCGCGGCGCTGACTAAAAGCGCGCGCATGGCGCAGATGTGGACCCGGCGGCTGCAGGAAATCGCCATCGAGCGACACCACCACATCCGCCTTGCTGAAATCCCACTGCACGTCGGACGGCTGGCCAAAAGCGAGCTGCACGCCGCGGGGGCCGTTGTCATCCGCCAGCGGGTCGTAGCCGTAAAAGCGCGCGTTTCGGTATGCCTGCGCCATGCGGGTACGGAAGTCCGCCACGAATGGCGAAGCATTCGGCTCGAGAAGGAATCGCAGCCCCGCCCCTTGGTCCTTCTTCGCGCTGGCGCTAAGGCGCAGGCTGGTGTCGAGCAGAAACGTCTTCCAAGCCCGAGGCGTACCACGTTGCTTCACCAACCGGGCTCGCTGCGGATCATAGAGTTGCAAAAGCGCGGCTTGCTCGAATACGCCGGAGGAGCCCTGGCTGGACGGATGCAATGGATTTCCTTCCAGCTTGGTGGGCCTGCCTTCCCAGCTCGTCGCGAGCACGCCGGTGGCTCGACCACCGAGCGACAGCGCGGTCGCGAAATGGAGAGGATTTCCGGGAGTCAACCCTACAGGCTGGCGCGTATAGGGAAGGATACGTTCCGCAGGAGCGCTGGTGCACGCGCCTACTGCGGAGGCGGCGAGCGACGCACCGAGCAGCTGGATGAAGCTGCGCCGGTCGATGCCGTCCGATAGCTCGGCTGCGCCCGCGGGGAACTCGCGCTCGAGCGCGGCGCGAAGCTCGGCCGAGCCCTCGCGCTCTTCGATGCTGCGCCACTGGCGCTCACCGGAAGGCTCCGGCCAAGAGCCACTCGATGACATTCGATGCTCCGAATCTATTTTGGACTCCGGTTTCATCGGTGACACGTGGTGCAGCTGATTCGGGTGTGCACATCATTCTTCTTCATCAACTCATGCGCGAGCTGCGGGCGATCGCCTGAAGGAGCCCAGGTCATGCTGGTGACCTCCTCCACAGGTCGAAGCTGGCTCTCGGGATCACGGTGGCAATCCACGCACCACCCCATCGTCAGCGGGGCCACCTGCTCCACGTGGGCCATGCGATCTACCCGGCCGTGGCAAGTCACGCATCCGACGCCTTTGTTCACGTGGATCGAATGATTGAAATAGACAAAGTAGGGCAGTCGATGAACACGGGACCAGGGGATCGCCCGATCGGTGAAGTAACGCGCCCTCACCTCGTCGAGGAGCGGGCTCTTGTTCCAGATCTGCTCGTGACACCCCATACAGACCGAGGTGGACGGAAGCCCCGCCGACGGGGAGCGTTCCACCGACTGATGGCAGTAGCGGCAATCGATCCCGTCATCCCAGACATGGTGCCGATGATCGAACTGAACCACTTGTTGAATCTGACTGTACTGCCCCGTGTAGAACGGGCTGTAGGAATAGGCGTAAAGCGTGCCCAGGGCGATCAGCGGCGTCGCCAAAAGGACGAGCACCACCACTCGGAAGACCGTGTTCGAACTTCGCGGAAAAAGTGCGCTCATGAGAGCGTTTTGGACATTCCGATCGTCGGGGAATAGCGTCCGTCGGAAACGAGGTCAAACACGAAATTCGAGGGCTGCGCAGCTGGGAACAACCGCGCCGCATTCCTCAAAGGCAATTTCCTAATGTACGCCGAACGACAATCCGGCCGTCGGCTGTGACACGAAGCCGCGCTGGGGCGCAGCAACCGCGACTTGCGACGACCGGGATCAGCGCAGTTCCAGCTCGAAGAAAAGGGCCCCCGGGTGGGGATTGTTATAGTAGCGCTCGATTCGCCTGAACCCGAGCGACTGATACAGCATCACCGCTTCGCGCATGAAGTCGATCGAATCAAGTCGCATCGCTCGATACCCTGCGGCACGCGCGAGGTCGATTAGCGAATTCGCCAGCTTGCGGCCGCTGCCCTTGCCCCGGAACGCGGGACGCAGAAACATCCTCTTGAGCTCGCAGACCCCTTCCGCCAAGGGACGAAACGCCCCGCAGCCGGCCACCTCGCCTTCAGCCGTCGCCAGCAGCAGCGCCCCGTTCGGCGGCACGTACGGCATCGGCAATGCCCAAAGCTCTGCCTCGAAGCTTTGAAAGCAGAGGTCGACCTTCAGCCATGCCTCGTATTCGCGAAACAAGCTGCGCGCCACTTCCACCTGCGCGGGCGACTCGACTTGCGCGAAGGATAGGGCCGTCGACACGGCTTGGAGAATGCCCGCGCCGCGCCGGCATCGTCAATGGCGGCGCATGCATCCCGGACGTCTGGGCCAATCCGCATCGGCAGGCCACTTCGCCGAGACGGACCCAGTGCTTAGGATCAACCCGATGCAGGAAGCTTCCATCCGCGACTACGCAATCATCGGAGATTGCCGAAGCGCCGCTCTGGTCTCGCGATTCGGATCGATCGATTGGCTCTGCTGGCCGCGGTTCGACAGCTCGTCCTTGTTTGCCGCGTTGCTCGACCCGATCCGCGGCGGCCGCT
>Ga0126376_10002558_pt1 | contig 10334 bp, 7 predicted proteins | sample PanSoiMetPlot_15_FD_92760 | JGI IMG/M metagenome (GOLD analysis project Ga0126376, IMG submission 92760) | Tropical forest soil microbial communities from Panama - MetaG Plot_15 | ecosystem: Environmental > Terrestrial > Soil > Tropical forest > Bulk soil | place: Panama | collected 2016-02-17 | reverse complement strand
TCCCGCCAGCCCATTATCCGCGAAACTGCACAGCGGATTGCCCGGCTTCCCGCAATTAGGATTGGCCGCGATATAGGCCGCCAGGTTCTGCTGTGCCAGCTTGAATTCAGGCAGGAATCCGTTCTCGTAAATATTCACTTCGTTCGGATTCAGCTTGACCCACTAGTGAACGCTGCGATTCCCTTGATAGCGGATTTCGATGACGTTGTTTTGGCCGATCTCCCGCTGAATACCGAGATTCCAGGATTGGACGTAAGGTTGGTGGATGTTGGGATTGATGCCGTTTACGCCGGTCCAATAACCGAAAAAGGTTTCATTGGATTCGGGAATAACATTCTGGTAGGTGGCTGGGCTCAGCGTGTACGGCGCCGGTTGCGGCATGCCCAATTCATAACTGCCGGCAAAATATCCTCCCGTGGCCGGAAGTGTTCCGCCGGGTGTCACCGGACTCAGGTTGAAGGCTTGATAGAATGCGTAGCCCGAGTTCGACGCCGAGTTCCAGAAGAATTGGTAGGGTTCAGTAAAGCGGCGCAAGGCAAAGCCGGCGCGAACCACGGTCTTTCCACCCCTGAACATCTTTCCCATCATCCCGTCGCTATAGCTTGGGTTCCAGGCAAGGCCGATAGAAGGCTGCGGGCTGACATTCCAGGGTTTGTACACATGGACTCTTCCTACGTAGGACGGGTTTAGGCCCGCCGGATCGCTGGTCAGAACCCCTGGCTGGAAGATATTGCCAACCCCTGAGGGCCCCCAGATCCCGACCGGGTCGGCACTATGATATGCGCCCGTAAGGTCGTGGTCGTCACCGGTGAAGTCCCAGCGAAGCCCCAAATTCACAGTGAGATCCGGCCTCACTCGCCAGGCATCTTGGCCAAACAGTCCCCAAGCCGATTGCAGTTCGTCGAGGTTGTAGCCACTCACCGTCGTGCTGTATTTTCCGGTCTTGACATCATACGGGAAGCCCGCGCCGCCCGGGCTAACCCCGCTGATTCTGCTTCGAATGACTGAGTAAAGGTCTTCGGCGTTGGAAATAGCTGTCTGTGACGCTTTCGGGAAGTTGGTTGTGAAGTAGTTACTGATCGTCGAGGTATCCGGATCGTCGGTGACCAGGCCAATAGCGTCAAAGGGGAACCCTGCGGGCGCGTTATCGTAGTGATCCTGCTCGCGATAGTACGAGAACCCAAAGTTGAACAGGTGCTTGCCCTTCTGCCATGAAACATTATCCGCGCCATTTATTAGTGGATAATAAGTATTGATCGGCAGGTTGCTGAAGACTTGGCCGGAAGTACCAACGGAAGTCGGCCAATCAATCTGCGGCAGTTTGAGATATCCATTGCTCGCGTCGTAACTGTACTTAGCGAGGTTGTAAAGATATCCTCCCCTGAACTGGTTGATGATCGTCGGGCTGATATTCCAGTCAAAGCCGAGAGCAGTCGTAAAGTACTTGAACTTATTCGAAGCGCCGTAAGTCTGGAAAGCGGATCCCGGGAAAGGCGGCGCCCCGGCACCGGGCTGCTTCCACATCGTCATATTCCACGATAGGTACATCTTTAGGTTGTCCTTGACGTTGTAATCGGCGCGCACGGTCGGGAGCCAATACGTGACCGGAGATTGCACGGGGAAGATGATGTTGTTGATATTCGGGTCGGCCGTCGGTGTGACCGTTCCTCCGCTCAGAGAGCCGTTGATGGCGCTGAACAAAGCGGCGGACACGGGGTTCACCGTGGTGGAGGATAGCCCTGGTATCTGCGTGAGTAGATTAACAGTATGCGTTCCTGCGCTGTCGGTCCATGTGAAGTTACCTGCCTGCGCTGCTTGGGTCGGGAAGTTCGTTCCGCCAATCGAGTTGTAAGTAGTGATTGTGGAGGTACTAAAAGAGCCAGGCTGCTTGGACATGGCATAAGAGCCGAAGACAAACAATTTGTTCTTGATGATCGGTCCGCCAATGCTGCCGCCAAAGTCGTTCAAGTGGTACTTAGGCTTCGCCGCGCCGGAGGCATCATTCACCCAGGAATTCGCATTCAAAGCGGAATTTCGATGGTCTTCGAAAAGGCGGCCGTGGAAAACGTTGCTTCCGCGCCGAGTCACGAAATTAACCTGGAAGTTTGACTGTCCAAACCCCGTGTTCATGTTGAGCTGGTCAGTTTGGACGGTCATCTCCTGCATATCTTCAATGCGAGCTTCAACGAGAGGTTGAGAAGCTCCGCCGAACTTCATGCGGCTGGTGGTCGCAATGACTCCGTCAATATTGTTCCCGGTGGCGGCCAGCGGCATTCCATTCCAGGTCGTCTCACCTCTATTGCTGACGGCCCCGGGAACAATGCGGGATAACTGCGAGATGTCGCGGCCTATAACCGGCAGATCTTCGACCTGCGCCAAATCAATCGTGCCCGTGATGGCGTTGGAGGTTCTCTCCGCGATGGGCGCCTGCTCGCTCACCGTGACCTGAGTCGCTTGCGTTCCAACCGTGAGGGTGACGGTGACATCCGTGGTGCGCGTGGCTTGCACGGCCACGGCCTCCAACACCTGCGGCTGAAAGCCGGCCTTCTCCACTGTTAGCTTATAGGTCCCAACCGCCAGGGCCACAAACGAGTAGGTGCCGGAAGGCCCTGCCATGGCCGTCTGTGAGCGGCTAGAGGCGAGGTCCTCCAGGGTTAATTTAGCGTCCGCAACAGCCGCGCCGCTTTGATCCAGAACTCGAACAGCGATGGTTCCCTGACCGGTGATCTGCCCCCAACCTTGAGGAACACATAAGCCCAATAGCGCCAAAGCGAGGACGAAAGCACTCTTGAAAAGAGGGCGAACGAAACTCCGAGTCATACTTCCTCCTTACTAGACTTGCTTCTGATGCTAAGAATTCTTCGTTCCTTCTCCAAAAAAGACTGGCTTTCTGCAAGCGCTTACAAGCACGGCCACGAAAAAAAACGGTCGCACTCCTCGTGAGTTTTTCTGTGTACCGTACCCTGTCCTCGACTTGACCTGCGCTTCCTTTAAGGCACCCCGGTGTAGCCGAAAACGGACCACCTGTTACAGCGGCCGCCATCGATTTCGTATGTTGTATACGATATGCACGCCGTAATTTCGCGGAACCTACCACACCCTAATTCTTGGTGTCAACTCATTTTATCGGACGGATTTTGGCACCTTCGATTGGGCGGCCGTTGGATCTTCTATCGATGTGCGACTCAACTATCCTAGGACCTAGTTGGGGGTTCCATGCTTGCCTCGGAGCTTACCTGAAGCGGACTCTAGGGAAGCTGCGGTCGACCAGCCCTTCGCCTTCTTTGATGGTCAGAATCTGATTACTCTTGAGGTTGGATAGTTTCGTCAACGCGCCGCTGGGCCACAGTACTTCCAACATTTCCACGCTTGAATGCGCGCCTAAACCAAAGTGCAGCCGGGGGTCCTGGGCGGACTGATAGCTCATGCCGCCTTTTCTCTCGCCGTACAAAACAAGATCACCGGCCGAGATTCTGACCCGCGCGCCCACAGCGTCCCTGTTGGAGAGGGTCCCTATCAATAAAATCTCTAGCCAATGATTCGTGTTGCCTCCATCGTTTCGGAGAAGCTGGGGCGGCTGACCGTTGTTGTTCACCAGGATGTCCAGGTCACCGTCATTGTCAAAGTCTCCTACCGCAGCGCCCCGGCTCACACGCGGCACTCGGAAGTCCGGTCCAAGCTGGTCGCTCACGTTCTCGAAAATCCCACGCCCTGTGTTGCGAAACATAAGCTTTGGTTCAGCATAGTAGACGTCGCTTTTGTAAACGTGGATGTTGTCGAGTACGTGCCCGCAAGCCATGAAGAGATCGAGGGCGCCGTCATTGTCGTAGTCCATAAATCGAGTGCCGAACTCGCTCAGGTGGTAGGTGGCGTAGCCGATCTTGGACCCCAACGTGACGTCGTCAAAAAATTTGTTTCCCGCGTTTTGATAGATACGCGCGAGTTGTGAATCCAGGTGAGTCACCACCACATCGAAGCGGCCACTCCCGGTCAGGTCCCCCGCATCGGCGCCCATGCCCGCTTCGGGTTGGCCCTCGCCGCTGACCGCCACGCCGGCGGAGTAGCCAACCTCGGTAAACGACCCGTCGTGGTTATTGTGAAACAGAAGATTGGGCAGGGAGTCATTCGCGATAAAAATATCCTGCCACCCATCATTGTCATAATCGAAAGTGACCACTCCCAACCCGTTGGCTGGTTTCAGTCCTATCCCCGATGCCTTACTGACGTCGGTAAATGTACCATCACCATTGTTGTGAAATAGCGTAGGGGGAACTGCGTCGTAATCGTTTGGATGGCAATAGCTGCGCATGCCCGGAGCGTGATCGCCGCACCAGAAGTTGCTGTCGGGCGACCAAGCGACGTAGTTTGCGATCACCAAATCGAGCCTACCGTCCTTGTCGTAGTCAAACCATGCAGCGCTTGATCCCCAACGCCCTGCGTTTTCGACTCCCGCGCGAGCCGTCACATCCTCAAACGTCCCGTCGCCATTGTTGTGATAGAGAATGCATCTCTCATAACCCAGGACGAACAGATCCGGGAATCCGTCGTTGTCGTAGTCGCCCACCGCCACCCCCATACCGAACAACCCCTCTGCGCCAACTCCAGCGCGCGCCGTAACGTCGGTGAAGGTTCCATCTCCGTTGTTCCGAAAGAGAGCGCTGCGCAGCGGGTTCTTCAATTGATATGTCTTCGTTGCGGCGCTGTTTACTAAATACAAATCTAGTAGACCGTTTTGGTCGTAGTCGATCCAGCCACATCCCGCGCCCATAGTCTCAATCAGGTACTTTTGTGCAGACGCTGCATTGTCGTGTCTGAATGCGATCCCGGCTCGAGCTGTCACATCCACAAATTCCACGGGAGTTGTCGGCGATGAAGTCTTCCACCTCTGCGGGCCCGTCGCGAACCCCATCCCTATAAATTTCAGCAAATCTCGCCTGGTAATTTCGGTGCGCCTGTTCATGCCGATGTGGATCTCGCATCCAACAATAAGTAATTGCGCCCAGTAGCCTACAATAGCTATGAATATCGGCGTGTAGGATTCTCTCTTCCGCTCGAAGACGGCATGCACTGATGCAGGGGCGAATGTTGTATGCGTGTAGCGCTCGCTGCTATGATGCAATCCTCACACAGGGATTTCGGCTGGACTGAATTGATTTGGACACGTCAGAACCATAGGCAGAATTCTGTTTCACGCCGCCGTTTCATCAAGACAATGGGACAGGGATCCGCTTGCGGTCTGCTGGCAAGCGTAGCACCGTTCGTAAATACCATTGAAGCTCGCGCAGGAAGGCAGCCGCCCCCGGACTTCGAGGAGATACCCGCCTCCGTCAGTGGTATCACGTGGGTCCATACCGCAGGACTCTCTCCAACAATGTACCTGCCTGAAACCGGCGGCGCAGGTTGCGCCTTTCTTGATTACGACAATGACGGCTGGATGGACATTTACCTCGTGAACAGCGGCAAGTGCGATTTTTATGAGCCGCCTCGTCCCTTGCGAAATGCTTTGTACCGCAACAACAGGGACGGAACATTTACGGACGTTACTGTAAAAGCCGGTGTGCCGGGAAACGCCTATGGGATGGGTGTGGCCGTGGGCGATTACGACGGCGATGGGTTCCCCGACCTCTATGTCACCCAGTATGCGCAGGGCATTCTTTACCACAACAATGGCGATGGCACATTCACCGACGTTACCGCGAAAGCGGGCGTTGCAACGCCGGGCTGGAGCACCAGCGCGGTCTGGTTCGACTATGACAACGATGGGCGGCTCGATTTGTTTGTTTTGCAGTTCGCGAAGCTCGACAAGACCGTCTGGTGCGGAAACAAACTGACCGGCGAGCGCTGGTATTGCAGGCCGACCTTCTATGAGCCCATGCCCTGCTGGCTTTTCCATAACAATGGTGACGGAACCTTTACGGATGTCAGCCGGGAGTCGGGCATTGCCCGATGGCCTGCCAAGGGATGGGGTGTGGTCGCCGCGGACATTAATAACGATGGCTGGATGGATCTGTTTATTGGCAATGACACCGTCCCCAACTTTCTTTTTGTGAACCGGGGGAAGGGCCGATTTGAAGAAATCGGCGCACTTGCCGCGGTCGGATACAATCCCTTTGGCCTCGCACGCTCTGGTATGGGAGTAGACGCATGCGATTACGATGGTGACGGTTGGGTCGACCTGTTCGTGGCCAACATCGATCACGAGATGTTTTCTCTTTATCGCAACAACCATGATGAGACCTTCACCGATGTCGCTCCGCGATTGGGAATTGCCTCCGACACGATGTTCCGCAGCGGCATGGGCCAGAAATTTTTCGACTACGACAATGACGGGAACCCGGACTTGCTCCTTTGCAATGGTCATCCCGAACTGAATGTCGACAAGATGATCCCCGGCGTGACCTATGCGGAGCCCCTCATGCTCTTCCGCAACTCCGGGCGCGGCTTCGAGAATGTCAGTAAGCAGAGCGGGCCCATCTTCTCAAAGAACATCGCCGGGCGCGGTCTGGCGATTGGGGACTTCGATAACGATGGCTCGATCGACGCGCTGGCCTCTGTCAGTAATGGTGCTCCTATCTTACTCAGAAACAACGCCGGCCGCCGGAACCACTGGCTCGGACTCCGCCTCATTGGCCGCAAGTGCAACATCGACGCAATCGGCGCCAAGGTCAGCTATCGCTCCGGAGATCTTGAACGCCATCAGTTCAAAGTCGCTGGTGGGAGCTATCTCTCTTATCACGACCCACGCATGGTCCTCGGCCTCGGACAGAGGACTAAGATCGATTGGATAGACGTGAAATGGCCACAGCCGAGCGGTGCCCTGGAACGTTTCAAGGATTTGCCTATCGACCGGTACATCACCATCGTCGAAGGCGAAGGCAAATGGAATTAGCTGCTTTCGGAAAAGCAGCACAGTCCGATCCTTGGAATACTCGCTAACTCTAATTGGGTTGGAGTCTACCCTGAGTGGTTGCCCGGCCCGCGTTTCGCTTCTTTTCCGCCTCAAGCTGAAGCTCTCGCTGTCGTTCGGCCTCCTGCCTGTTGCCCGTTCGTGCATAGGCAATTGCCAGCTGGTAGTAGCCTGCAGGGTCCTCAGGATTCAGCTGGACATACTTCTTAAGGGACTCGATGGCCTCTGCAAATCGGCCTGCGCCGTTGAGCGCAATGCCCAGACCAAGGTAGGGTTGCGCCAGAGTCACGTCTAGTTTCGTAGCGCGGGAAAAGTGTTCGATGGCCTCCTCCGATTTTTGCTCTCTCCAGGCAAGGTCTCCGAGCATGAATTCCGCCGCCGGTGAGCTTGGATTGATTCTGACCTCTTCTTCAAGCTCTTTCCTCGCCTCCTCGGTCGAGGCTTGCGTCGGCGGTTTGGCAAGAATAATTCGGGCAAGCTGGTAATGAACCCCTGGCTGATTCGGGTACTGCTCCAGGATTTTCCGATACTTCGCCATGGCGTTTTCGTACTCTCCCCTTGCTTGATAAGCCTCTGCAACGATTTCTTGCGCTTCAGCGGAATCCGGATTTCTGTTCATTAACCTCCGGGCGGCCCGGTCTGCAAGTTCCGAGTAATAGCGCGTGGTGATGTATAGGACTCGGGAATCATCAGGGAATTCGCGGTTCAGAAGCAAAAGGGCTTTGACGACCGTGTCCTCCTGATCCACACTCATCCCGCATTGGGCGCTGGCCATAGCGGCTTTATACCGGAGCCCCTTGTCGGGGGTCTCTGGAGCCGCTTTCTTCAGAATTGCTAACGCTTCGAGGCAATGGCCCGTTGAGGCAAGATCGATTCCCCGTTCAACAGAATCTGTAGAAGAGCTGGCCGTCTTCCTCGATGCTTGGGCTCCACACAGCTCCCCGGGAGACACCAAAATCAAGGAGGAAAAGATCAAAGCAACAGCCGACAATACTCTCGAGCTCAAATGTAACCGGCCTTGTTGCATATCTGGTGATTATATCCCCTTGGAGTCCCTGCACTACGACGTTCCGCCCAAATCAGCCGAACGTTGGGCGCTATGCTTTGGCTAGATTGCTGATTGATTGTTCGGAGAAAGGGCCTTACTTCGTTCGCGCCTGTTTTCGACAGGTTGCGTTTGACGGGCAATCCCCGTGGATTCCCGTATCACCAGTTTGGGATCAATCAAAATCTCCTGACCTGCCAATCGATCGGCCGTTTTCTGTGGGGCGAGAATCTCGAAGATAGTTCTGCCGATCTTTTCGCGCGGAATGTGTACCGTGGTCAACGTCGGCGAGCAGAATTCGGCAAGCTTAATGTTGTCGAACCCGGTCACGGATATATCTTCCGGCACGCGAATGCCTTGCTCGCGCAATTCCCTCATCGCCCCCACAGCCATGAAGTCATTCACGCAGATAATGGCCGTCGGATCAAAACCGGAGGCAAGCAATTCCCGTGCTGCTTGACGCCCCCCCTCCAAACCGTCCGATCCTCCGACAACTTGTGCCTGGACGTTTGGTGAAAAACCGCCCACCGTCTCCATGAAGGTCTTTCTCCGTTCGCTGATTGGTCCAAGCGTGGAGTGATGTCCCAAAAATGCCATCCTCGTGTGCCCCAAGGAATGCAGGTACTCAACAATCCTCTTCATGCCGTTTCTGTAGTCCACACGAACGTTGGTAATGTTCCGCTTCGGTGTACCCACATCGTAAAAAACAATCGGAATCTTGCTGTCCGTAAGTACCTGCATGAGGTGTGAATCCATCTCGGAAACAATCGCGGCAAGCCCAGCCATTCGCCATCCCAGCAGCAGCCGTACGCTCGAAACTAATTGCTCCGGACGATAGCCTGTATTGGCAACTACTACTTCATATCCGCGGGCGTGCGCAGCGCCCTCCAGCGCGTGGTAGATATCGAAAAAGAAGGGATTGTCCATGTTGGAGACCAGGATTCCCAGCGTGCGGCTTTTTCCTCTGGCCAAAGATCGTGCATGGAGATTGGGGCAGTAATTCAGCTCCTCCGCTGCCCTCAGTACTCGAGCGCGAGTTGAACTCCTCACGACCTTCAGGTTATTCAGCACGCGAGAAACTGTGGCTGTTGATACACCGGCCTTTTTTGCGACGGCGTCCAAGTTTCTGAGGTCAACATGCTTGGCTTGCAAGGTGGACTCCCTAAGAATCAGCCGCGATTGATTTTAATGCCCGGCAATCACCGACTCAAGCCGGAGCGACTCAAGTCCGAATCCAAGAGCTTTGCTTGAGAGGTACGGCGAAAGCCTAGTCGTTTTGTGCGACACAGAATTGTGGTGAAAGGGATACAGGGCGAATGCAAGCGGATACATTAACATGCTTCGCGCTTACCCCGGAGAGTGATGCACGGTCAATCGATGATGATGCAAATCGTCCTGGTACCTAGCCAAGTCTCCCCTCCATTCCCGCGGATAGTTACCTACTGCGACAGCATCTGCATCTTCAAAAAGAAAATTAATCTCAGGACTCGCAATTGTAAAGATTTAGGTGAAATTCGGACCCGCAGCTATTTTCCTGGCGAAGACTGCGCTGTCTCGGAAACATTTCCTGGCGAAACTCCCTAAATGGGAGAGAATCACCTGGCGAAGAGTTGCCAACTGAAGATTGCGCTTGACACGTTTTTGGGTACCAATGACGACGAAGAGACCAAGAGACGGGAAGCCAGATGAGCCTCCGGTTTCGGTGTTCGTGGAAAAGCCGAAACGCGGTCGTCCGACGATAGCAGATGACTACCTCCAGGGAGCACGAAATGAATGGGCTGCGTTGTTGGAAGAGACTTGGTCGGAAGTAGGGCGGTCCCTCTTGTCTGTTGAAAGCCGTGTCGACACTACAATCGACGATGTTCACGAAGCGTTTGATCCTGTGAAACACCATCCCCATAACTCTGGGATAGCACAGCATTTCTATCAAAACTCCTTTGAAGTCGCCACACCAGCCGATGTTCGCAAAAATGGAAAACAGTTGGGAGACCTGCAAGCCGAAATCATCAAAATGCAGGCCAAACACGATGAGCTTCAACGCGCTTGTCTAGAGGCAGAGACCGCTTTGCGAAACGCAAATCCTACTGAGAAGGAGGCCGTTCAAGAAGTCGGGAAGCGTCGTCTGGAATCTCTACAGCGAAATGAAGAAGACCTCAAAAAACTCCAAAGTGAGCACGATGCATTGGATAGAAAACTGAGAGACTAGGAAGTTTATGTCTGTCGTTCCGAGTTGCTCGATTTTCTGCGTTCCGGCAGATATGTTGTTAGTTCGAACAATCTCGCCAATGCTCTAGCCGGACTACCGCTGATGAAATGGCGGCAATCATTCGTTCGTTGCTCTGGCATGCCACGCAATCTACCGAGGTCAGCTTATTCCATTTT
>Ga0126376_10002557_pt1 | contig 10335 bp, 12 predicted proteins | sample PanSoiMetPlot_15_FD_92760 | JGI IMG/M metagenome (GOLD analysis project Ga0126376, IMG submission 92760) | Tropical forest soil microbial communities from Panama - MetaG Plot_15 | ecosystem: Environmental > Terrestrial > Soil > Tropical forest > Bulk soil | place: Panama | collected 2016-02-17 | reverse complement strand
TCGAAGGTGGCGGGCTTGTGTTTAGCGTGCAAGTGCTGAACACCAACAAGAAGCTCTCGTCTGATCTGCTCGCCGCATCAAGCTTTACCTGCTGCGCGAAAGCGTGTGATGGAACGCTCGTCTGCGGCGGCGTGTGTGTCTGCACCGACTGCGGACGTTGCGGGCCCAACTGGTGTGACTGCGCGCCACCGGGGCCTCCCGACGCATAGGAAACGCTCGGCTATAGGCGGGGTCATAAAAGGAAAGCCTGGCCCCCGCCTCATCTCATCTGGAAAATGCTAGTATTGCGCGTTCGCTTCCATTTCGCGGAGTCACGCACATGCAACTGAATTCGAATAAACTCCTGCAAGCCATCGGGTGTGGTTTGAGTGTCATAGTACTCCTGATCACTTCTCATCAATCTGCATCAGCGGTTAACCAGACGGCAGTCAGCACCGTATTTGCGGTTATGGTGAAACGGATCGAGACCAAGAGTGGCAGCCTCGATCAAGAGGTAACTCTGCGAACCATCAGTGATGTCGTAGTTGATGGAATAGTCGTGATTCCCAGCGGTTCAAGAGTAGTTGGACATTTAGTTGAGATTGCCACGAAGGGCAAAGAAAGTGAGCAAACGTTAATTGCGGTCGTGATTGACAAAGCCGTGTTGGACAACGGGAAAGAAATTGCTCTCCAGGGAATTATCGCTGCGGTAGCGGCCCCTCCGGACAGCTCTCTTACGTCCGATCCAACCTACGGAATGATGCACTCCAATGAACCCAAAATGGTGGGGACGGGCCCAGGCCCCTCGCGCTCGGGAGAACTGTCGCCTTCAAGCAAAGTCGAATCGACAGCCACCCTCGGCGCTACACGAGATGCGTAAGGGTCTGCTACTTGATGCGAATTCGCAAGGTGCGATTGGTTTTTCGGGACTCTCGTTGTCATGGCGTTTGACCACGCCTCCAGCCGTTACCGTCTTCAGCAGCAATCGCAAAGAGATCAAATTGGAATCTGGAACTCAAGTTCTACTGCGAATCGCCCGCCCCGAGCTTAAGGAAATCCGCTAATAGTGATTAGAGGGATATTAACGTGGACCGTCGCAATCGTCGTCGCGGTTTATGTAGCTCGGCAGGTGCGCAAACCCAACAAATGGATTGGCCGGCCTATTCTTTGGGCCATGAATCGCTCCCATTCCGCGCTGACTGATTGGGGTCTGCAGCAGATTTCAATCGAGAGGAATTTCAAAATACTGGATATCGGCTGCGGCGGAGGCAGAACGATTCAGAAACTCGCGTCCGTCGCTACGGAGGGGTCTGTTTGTGGTGTCGACAATGCTACCGGAAGTGTGGCCGTCTCACGTTCCAAGAATGCGCAATTGATAAAGAATGGTCGGGTTGAGATACGCCAGGCTTCCGTATCGCAGTTGCCGTTTCCTGACCATTCGTTCGACTTGGCAACAGCGATTGAGACTCAATACTACTGGCCCGATCTTGTTAATGACATGAAGGAAGTTCGTCGCGTTCTGAAACCCGGTGGCCGGCTAATCATCATCGCCGAAACATATAAGGGTGGTCGATTCGACCAACTGAAAGCACCGACGATGAAACTGCTCAAGTCAGCGCATCTTAGCGCGGACGATCAGCGGGAGCTGTTAGCGGCCGCAGGTTACGATGATATTCAGATTATCGAAGAGAAGAAAAAAGGATGGATCTGCGCGACGGGAAGAAAAGTCTGATTTCTCTGTGTCTCCGTGTCTCTGTGGTGATTTGTTCTTTAAACCACAGAGACACGGAGACACAGAGGTCCATTACCGTCCCAGCAGCACACTCACGCTGTTACTTTCAGAATTGCTTGTAACCACATCGCTGCGGCCGTCACCATTAAGATCAGCGATGGCGAGTCGATATGCGCCTCGTCCAACCGGCACCGACTCACTCGACTGCAATCCACCGCTGCCATCGCCGAGCATGATACGTATGCTATCTCCACTCGTGCCGATGACGTCGTTCTTGCCGTCGCGATTCACATCGGTGATGACGACGTGATAAAGGGAGAGTCCAAAGTCGAATGGAGAGCCCTGCCCTTCGACAAAGTCGCCACGGCCGTTGCCGATCATGACAGTCATTGCATTCAGTTCGTGATGTGTAGCCACTATATCCGCTTTGCCATCGCCGTTGAGATCGCCAATGGCAGCAAACCATGACTCGCCTGTGCGGAGTGGAAGTTGGCGCGAAGCAAAACCACCTTTGCCGTCGGACAAGAGCAAAGTCAACGCGCGACTCAAAGGAAGTTGTTCTCTTCGTGACGGTCCTGTTGCCGAGGCTGTCGCCACGATATCCATCCAGCCGTCGTTATTGACGTCGCCTACAGCAAGAGGATATGGGCTGGGACCAACGGGAAAGGGCGACTGTGCAGCGCGAGTGAAATTGCCGCGTCCGTCGCCAAGAGCAATCGAAATATCGTTATCTGAATTATTGACAGTGATGAGGTCGAGTTTGCCGTCGCGATTCATATCGGCGACTGCCAGACCATGCGTATGTGGATGTTGGCCCAGCTTCATCATAACCGGAGACGTTGGAGCAACAACCAGACCGCCTCGACCGTCGCCGAGTAACAGCATCACTCCATAACTGTCATGAGAAGAAATAGCGAGGTCGAGGTTGCCATCACGATTCAAGTCGCCGGCTGCCATCTCGCCCGGATGGTCCGTAACTGTCGTGTCACTAAGAGGAGCACCAAATTGGCCATCGCCTTTGCCCGGCAAGACAAGAATGCTGCGCGTGCTGCCGCAGGCAACTATGAGATCCAGCTTTCGATCGTTGTTCATGTCGCCGATCAGTATGTTACCGGGACTCTTGGAGATAGATATTGGTGAAGCCGGAGCGTTCACGAACAACGACTGTTGCGTCTGTGTCCTGAAATTCCTAACCACAAAGGCATAGAGGATACAGAGAAGAAGTCCGAAAAGGACTGTCGGGAAAAGCCAATGAAGAGATTTCGCCATCTGAATCAACCATCCTGATACTTATGAGACGCCTCGGACTTCATTTTTCTTCCATTTAACCGACGCTTGACAATGATCGTCAACGGTAATACGTTCGGGCCACAGTTCTCCACGTAAATCGACCACTCCCCTGACGAGTTCTTCTCATCGTTCTGCGCCGGCGTGTCTGCGCACGCGCCTGTCGCTTTTGTTAACGCTACGTTCACTTGGGAAGGAGCCGGAAGCAATGAGAGATAGATCGAAATTCATCGCCACGATTGTTACCGTAATAATAGTGACAGTAATCGCCATCGTCTGCGGCGGTCAAAGAGCACTTGTAACTGCTTCATCGAAAATGACAAGCGTACCTGCCATGTACGTTCCTGGTCCATCACAATTTTATGCCCAGCACAATTTCATCTCAGATGGATTCGTGCCTGCGGACCATACCAATTCCAATGTGGTCAACGCCTGGGGCCTGGTCGCAGGTCCAACAACACCCTGGTGGATTGCTGACAACGGGACAGGCAAAACCACTTTGTTCAATGTCGCCACCTCAACGATTGTTGCGACGTTTACAGTTCCGGGCGCGGGAGGCGCACAGGGCAATCCAACCGGACTTGTCTTCAACGGCGGCACTGGCTTCGTTGTGAACAATGGCGTCGGTTCACCGGCGGCAGCTAGATTTATCTTCTCGAGCGAGGACGGCACGCTCTCGGCCTTCAAAGGCGCGCCGATTGTCACCGTGGTTCCGAATGCACAGGCGCCCGCGCACGGTGCAATATATAAAGGACTCGCGATCGACAGTGCCACCGCCGGCCACTTTCTTTATGCGACCGACTTCCATAACAATAAAGTCGATATCTTTGATAGCTCGTTTCATGCCGTCACGATTCCCGGAGCGTTTACGGATCCGAATCTTCCGGCGGGATTCGCGCCATTCGGAATTCAGAACATTAATGGGACGATCTATGTGACGTACGCATTGCAGGATGAGGATCAGAAAGATGACGTAGCTGGTCCAGGAAACGGTTATGTCGATGCGTATGACACTTCCGGAAACTTAATCCGGCGTGTTGCTTCGGCGGGCGAACTCAACTCGCCGTGGGGTCTCGCATTGGCGCCGGCGGATTTTGGCAGGTTCAGCGGCGACTTGCTCGTCGGCAACTTCGGCAATGGACGTATTCATGCTTTCGATCCGACACAGCTTACCGTCACCGGTGAATTCGAAGCTATAGGTCTGCTTCATTCTGCTTCAGGCAAGCCGATCCAGATCGATCGTCTTTGGGCACTTCAATTCGGTCACGGCACCAGTGCAAGCAGTGCCAACGGGCTGACAACTACGCTGTTTTTCACTGCTGGACCAAGCGAGGAGGAACACGGTCTGTTCGGATCGTTAGTTAATGTACCACCGCCAGGCCGGCAATGATTGTCTGTGTCTCTGTGTCTCTGTGGTCATTTTTAGACCACAGAGGCACAGAGACGCAGAGGCACTTTCTAAGTCTCGATGTCTTGTCCGAAGCCGAGGATATAACCCGAGTTATCTTCCACGTCGAAATCTCTGCAACCGTAAGGCGCGTTCTCAATCTCGCGCGTGATCTTAACGCCACGTGAGCGAAGTTCCGCGTACAGCGCGTCTGCGTCTTTGACCCAAATATAGGCATCCCAACAAGCATCCGGATTAACCCGATGGTTAGGACGGACGTGGCCCGCCGAGCCGACGCTCTTCAGCATGATGTAGGCACCATCACGATGAACGATCGCGAATTGCGGTGGCTCTCCCCAAATACGGTTGAACTGAAACCCCAGCTTGTCGCGATAAAACTCTGCCGATTGGAAGATGTCATCCACAATGAGGTATGGTGCAACGGTAAATAACTTTTGCTCAGTGCTGGTATTTTGATTAGTCATGGTTTTCCGGTATTTAACGATATTTCGACACGATTTTCACGACTTTGCGAAACAGTTTGACGCTTATACGCGTAATTGAGAGCCAATGCCTGAAACTAAAAGAAAAATACAATGGTCCTCCGCCTGGGCCGATGCGCGCGAACTGGTTTGGGCTCATCGCCGCCGGTTGATACTCGGCGCCGGCCTCATGATCGTCAATCAGGCGATGGGACTTGTGTTGCCCGCCTCAACCAAGTACTTGATCGACGTGGTAATCGCGAAAGGCCGCACGGACTTACTCTGGAAGATCGCGTTAGCAGCAGGTAGCGCGACAATCATCCAGGCGTTGACTTCGTTCAGCCTGTCACAAGTATTGGGTGTCGCGGCCCAACGCGCGATTACCGAGATGCGCAAGAAAGTCCAGGCGCAGATTTCGCGGTTACCCATTAACTATTTCGATTCCACTCAGACCGGCAAACTGATTTCGCGAATCATGAACGACGCCGAGGGCATCCGTAACCTGGTCGGTACGGGATTGGTGCAGCTTGCCGGCAGCGTTATCACCGCCGTAGTCGCATTGGCTATTTTGTTCTGGCTGAATTGGCGTCTGACTTCGATCACGATTCTCGTGCTCGGAGGATTTGGCGGCGCTCTTGCCTACGCCTTCACACGCTTGCGTCCACTGTTCCGGGAACGAGGCGAGATTACCGCAGCGCTTACGGGCCGCTTAGCTGAATCGTTGGGAGGCATACGTATAGTCAAAGCTTACACTGCAGAGAAACGCGAGGCGCTGACTTTCGCGCGTGGCGCTCACAAACTTTTTCGCAACATCGCTAAATCGATGACCGGCATATCTGCCACCCAGGCTTTGTCATCCCTCGTTGTCGGCGTTGTAGGATGCGTAATCATCATCGTCGGCGGCCATTCCGTTGCCATTGGGCAAATGACTGTTGGCGATCTTTTCATGTATGTGATGTTCACGGGAATGATGGCCATGCCGCTTATTCAATTCGCGGCGATCGGCACACAGATCACCGAAGCCTTTGCCGGACTCGATCGCATTCGCGAAGTGATGAACATGCAAACAGAGGATGAAGAAGATTTCGCGCGCGCGCCTTTGCCTGGAGTTCAGGGTGAAGTGGCATTCGAGAACGTGACTTTTGAGTACAACTCAGGAGTCCCGGTGCTAAAGAATGTTTCTTTCACGGCGCCGGCCGGTTCGACCACTGCGCTGGTTGGTTCCAGTGGTTCCGGTAAGAGCACGCTTATCAGTCTCGCGATGAATTTCAATCAACCGCTTTCAGGGACGATCAGAATTGACGGCAAAGACCTGCAGAGTTTACGGCTGCGCGATTTTCGTTCTTACCTCGGCGTGGTCATGCAGGATAATTTCCTGTTCGATGGCACCATTGCCGAAAACATTTCTTTTTCGAATCCGCATGCAACCATCGACGAGATTAAGGAAGTGAGCCGCATTGCTCATTGTGAAGAATTCATCGACAAGTTTGAGCTGAAGTACGACACGATTGTAGGCGAGCGTGGCGTAAAGCTATCGGGTGGTCAGCGTCAACGCATCGCGATCGCGCGGGCGATTCTGGCTGATCCAAAATTGCTGATTCTGGATGAAGCCACTTCGAGTCTCGACAGTGAAAGTGAAGCGCTGATTCAGGATGGTTTGCGTTCCCTGCGACGTGGGCGAACAACCTTTGTTATCGCGCACCGGCTTTCGACAATTCGCAGTGCTGACCAGATCCTGGTTCTGGAAGGCGGCGAAATCGTCGAGCGCGGCACGCATGAAGAGCTACTCGCAACTGACGGTCGCTACCGGCAACTCTATGATAAACAGTACAAATTCGAGCGCGATCAGTTCATCAACCCGGGTGAAGACTTCACCCCGCAACCACAGTCGCTCCCTGGTCGCCAGCCAACGCGTCTGTCGAATTTGTAGGACCTGCGTCTCTCTGTGTCTCTGTGTCTCCGTGGTGATTTTCTCGCAATTCTTAGCCACAGAGGCACAAATCAAAGCGCCGCAATTCGAACTCAGGGATCTTAATGGACGCCCGGTGCGGTTGAGCGACTATCAGGGGAAAGTAGTCCTTATTAACTTCTGGGCTACCTGGTGTCCACCTTGCCGCGCAGAAATGCCGGACCTGGTAAGACTGCAACGTGAGTACGGCAAACAAGGTTTACAAATCATCGGAATCACCTATCCACCTGAGCAAAAAGCGCAAGTACGCAGGTTTGCCAACGGGCTCAAAGTCAACTACCCTATAGTCCTCGGCACACGTGAGCTTAAAACCCGTTTTAGTTCAGATGAAACTCTGCCTCTAACGGTCGTGATAAATCGAGACGGTAACGTCATCGACATAATCAGCGGCATACTACTTCGCGAGGAATTCGACGAAAAGATTAAGCCGCTATTAATGAAGAACGTAGAAGGAGGGATAAGAAGTGCAAAAGCGAATCACTAATCTTGTTGTCAGTGGTGTCCTCGTTATAACGCTCGGCGTGATCACTGCCGCAGCTTTCACCAAGACCGTTACCATTAAGGTTGAGGGAATGAAGTGCGAGAAATGCTCTTCATCGGTAACCAAGGCGCTGAAGGCCACCGAAGGCGTTGAAGACGCACAGGTGAGCTCCCAAAAGGGTGAGGCCGTCATCAAGTACGACGACCAGAAGTTGAACGAAGCCAAGCTGCGTGAAGTTATCAACAGCACTGGCTTTAAGGCAGTGGCAGAGAAGGGGCAGTGAATTGCCGTTAACTTTTTATAGGCGAACGACTCGTCAACGTTTTTCCTATGCGGCGTGCCGTTAAGCGGCACGCCGATTCTGTTTGCGGCCTCACTGCTTCTCGTGATCCTCCATGCAAAATTTTATTCCGGGATTAAAACTAAGCGAACTGTTTTATACGGAAGCAGCGAAGCCAATCCTGGAATCTCTCTTTCCACATGTCTCACATTCTGCCGCCTTAATGGGCTGGGGCTCCGAAGTGTTGGGTTATGACGATGTTCAGTCTTCTGATCATCACTGGGGGCCGAGATTTCTTCTCTTCTTATCACCGGAGAACTACGACAAATACAAGAATGCTCTTGCCGAAGCGTTGAGATATCATCTGCCCCACCGCTTCAGAGGTTACGCAACCAATTTTGGTGAGCCTGATGAGATTGGTGTGCGACTTCCTCAAGAAACCGAGACGGGCCCAGTCAATCACATGATCATCATTGAGACGATCGAGGCGTTTTTCAGATGGTATCTCGGATGCAATCCTTATCAATCGCTTACAGCGGCCGACTGGTTGACGTTCTCAGAGCATAAGTTGCTTGCCGTCACGAGTGGAAAGGTCTTTCACGATGGTCTGGGCGAACTTGAAGATGTACGACGGAAGTTCCATTACTATCCCAGGGACGTTTGGCTCTATCAGCTTGCCGCGCAGTGGATCAAGATTTTCGAGGAACGTGAGTTTGTGAGCAGGTGTGGAGATGTCGGAGACGAACTGGGCTCAATGATTATTGCCGCGCGTCAGGTTAAAAACCTGATGAAGCTATGTTTTCTGATGGAGCGCAAGTATGCGCCTTATAGTAAGTGGTTTGGGACAGCCTTTTCAAAATTGGAATGTGCACCGGAACTGAGTCCGATCTTCAGAGAAGTGATTTTAGCGACGACGTGGAAGGAGAGAGAAAGACATTTGTCGAGGGCTTACCCGGTAATTGCGCGGCTGCATAACCAACTGCAAATTACCCGACCGATACCTGAAGAGGTGTCAAATTATTTCGGACGGCCATACCGGGTTTTTGAGGCGCCGGACTTGGTTCGAGATATCATTAATGGTTTCATCGACGAAGAAGTTAAGGCTATCAAACATGGTTTGGGTTCCGTGAACCAACTGGTGGAATCCACCGACCAGGTATCGCGCGGCCCGTTATCTGAACTGCTGAAACAGTTGTACAAATAGAGCTTGGGTACTTTTGTGCCTCTTGTGCCTTTTTGTGGCTACGTTTAGTGGTTAAATTCAACTCTGCGCCAGTTCCTATATGCTGCGCCATGCGGTGGAGCAGTACCGGGGAATCTAACTTCACCAGCGGTAAAGTCCAGCAGCTGCGCTGAGTGGTTATGAAACGGATCTCCGTTCTCATCGATAAGACGAAATTCAACCTCGTGAGGAGTGATGCTTTGAACGTTCGAACTCTGATCCTCAAAAAGCACCACCAGGTTACCCCGGTTGATCGCACGGCTCGACCTCACGATCAGCCCTAAGTAACCGTTGCTTTCGATTCGAGTCCGTCTTTGCTTCAGATGGGAATAATCCTGGGAGGGGTTAAGAGTTAGAGAAGGAAATATATGAAAATGACTTACAGTAACGGGATCATTAAGATCCACGACATGGTTTATCGGATGATCGAAGGATACTGTCCATAATGTAAACAGATGCTGAAAGGGTGGAGGAACACCCGAATCCGCCAGTTGGTCGATCCCAATTAATAGCTGCCTGTGAAAATAGAACATCCTCTCCGCAAAGCATGTTTCCAGGTCTTGCGTCAGATAAACCGTTCTCACACCCGGATAATTGTACCTTGAGCCTTCAGAACTTTTGACAGCCCCCTCGCCGCTAACTACACGTGGATGGTTAGCACGAGGACCCTCGCTATAAGCAATGGAGGTAATTCGATAAAATAATTGACCTGAAGCTATCGTGGTCGATAGCCGTGGGTTCACGGGCATTTAACGTGTTTTCACTCGTGTGAGATAGTTAGAGCGAGTTAGCGGATTTCAGTCTCTGCACCCAGGAATCTACCTCATCAATTCCCCTACTCCCATGGTGCAACATATAGTCCTTCAGCGAGGTGCCCAACCATGGAGGCGTAAAGCTGGTCCGTTGAATTTGATAACTATCAAAATGAGTTTCCAGAATACGCGTCATTTGATCGCGCCGAAAACTAAGAAACGACAACAATCGGTTCATTGCCGTTGAAAGATTTTCTAACGTTTGCACCTGCGAACTTGTAAGCTTCTCCTCGCCTCTTTTCCATTGGGAGAATAGTTCTTGACTGACGCCTACTAACTGCGCGAGATATTCATCAGAGAACGACAGATGTTCCTGTAACCAGTTAACAGCAGACAATACGTCTTGACCGTATACGTCAGGAATTATGAGCTCAGCGGTAGGTGTTATGTACGACGACACGTGCTTAATAGAAACTTTGGAAACGAATCAGTAACGGGAGCAAATTATCTCCACCATCACGCCGGGGAGCATATTTCTTAATACGCCGAACCGCGTCGCCTGTCAACAACCAATCTCCTCTAACTATATGTAAATACAAGTACTTCCAAGCAGATCAGGCCGCGGCTTCAACGGCACAGACATACCGGAAGGGAGCGCCTTCACCCGTTGCGATGAAGTCACTTCAGGAATTTACCGCCTCAATTGTCGAGTTTATTGGAGATCTATGAAGCTCTATTGAAATGACAACTGCCGGCCGGTGGCC
>Ga0126376_10002556_pt1 | contig 10335 bp, 7 predicted proteins | sample PanSoiMetPlot_15_FD_92760 | JGI IMG/M metagenome (GOLD analysis project Ga0126376, IMG submission 92760) | Tropical forest soil microbial communities from Panama - MetaG Plot_15 | ecosystem: Environmental > Terrestrial > Soil > Tropical forest > Bulk soil | place: Panama | collected 2016-02-17 | reverse complement strand
GCCTGCCGCTCGGCGTCGAAGGGGATGTAGCGCGCCAGCCCGATCGCCTGCGCGACGAGCTCCTTGCCGCTGCCCGAAGGCCCCGTGATCAGGGTCGCGACGTCGCCCATGCGCTGGTACAGCGAGCGGCGATAGCGGCGCATGTCGCGGGTGAAGATCGACTGCCAGACCGTGGCCCGGAGGCGGACGATCGGCGGCGAGTTCCCGATGATGTTGTGGAAGATGTAGTGGAACGCGCGGCGGATCTGGAAGAACCCCGCGAAGAGGTGCGGCACGTCGCGGTCGGTGACGAGCCGGGCGCGCGGCGTCTGCAGGAGGCGCTCGACGTCCTGGCGAAACTTCCGGTAAAAGGCCACGGGAGCCGTGGCCGCGCGCTCGTCGATGAGCCCGTAGAAATCCTCGTCGTAGCGTGCGAAGAGGAGGTAGATCACGACGTCCTCGTAGAGTGAGAGCGCCGCGGCACTCGGCCGGGCCTGCGCGGCCAGCCGCGCCGCGAGCCGCTCGATGAGCGCCGCGGCTCGCTCGCGGAGCGCGCCGACGTTGGGCGGGGGCTCGGGAAGGCCCGCGGCGTGCCAGAGCGTGCCGCCGGGTACGAACGCATCGCCCAGGGCCTGCCGCTCGAACTCGATCCGCTCGGGCAGGAACGGATTGCAGTACGCAAGCCGCGAGATCGCTTCGGCCAGCTGCCGGTCCGGGCCTTCCAGGAACGCCACCATCATACATTAAATGTATAGCCCGTGATCATCCGATGTCCAGACAGTAGCTCGAGGGTATCCGGCTGATGACGCCAAACAATGGAAATCGTTGGCTGCCGGCGCCGGCGGGTCGCGTGGCACGCGCCGTGGACTGTTCTCTCGTCAGGAGGGCGACATGAAAACCGCGGACGGCACCTTGCGATCGACGATCGAGCAGCTCTTCGCACGGCAGGTCGAGAGTCTCACGGGCTCCGCCGAATTTCAGGCGCTGGAGAACGGAAGTACTGCGCCGGATCAGTACGACGCCTTCATCGAGAACGTCACGCGCGCGCACCTGCGCTCGCCCCAGCTGCTCGCCTTTCTCTTCGCGCTGGCGCCGCCAGCCGCTGCGGCCGACCTCCAGCACAACCTGCTCGAGGAGCTCGGGCGCGACGAGGAATCGGAGCGGCCGCACCCCGACCTGTTGCGCGAGCTCTTGAAGGGCGCGGGGCTCGGCTGCCGGCTCGCCACCCTCGAGGCCCAGGCCGACGAGGATCTGCGCCGCATCGTGGTCGACCCGCTCCTCTACCGATCGCTGCGCGAAGTCGGGCTCGTCGCCCTCGCCGAGATCGTCGCGTTCGAGTACATGCTCTCGCGCGTCTCGGGGCGAATCGCCCGGGCGCTCGGCACGCATCGCGGCCTGCCGCCGGCGGCGCTCGAATGGTTCACTCACCACTCGGAGGTGGACATCCGGCACGCGCAACAGGGCCTGGCCGATCTCGAGGCCTACGTCCGCTACTACGAGTTCGGCGACGATGAGGCGCTAACGCTCGTCGAGATGGCGCTGCGTGAGAACGTCTTCACGCGGCGCTACTTCCGCGATTTCGTGGCGGCGGGCGCGGGGTCGTCCCGATGAAGCTCGTGGCGGCCACCGTGTACGCGTTGCGGATTCCGTTCGTGGAGTCGTTCAGCCACAGCGCCACCGAGCGGCGGTGGTCCGACTCGGTGGTCGTGCAAGTCCGCGATGATGCCGGGACCGTGGGCTACGGCGAGGGGGCGCCTCGGCCCTACGTCACCGGCGAGACCGTCGAGACCATGTTCGAGCACATCGCGAGCGAGCTGTGGCCTCGGGTCGCAGGCCGCCCAGTGCCGTCAGCCGACGACCTGGACTCGCTCGCCGCCTTCGTGCCCGAGACCGGGTTGGCCGGCGCCATCGCGCCGCACGCGAGCCGCGCCGCGCTCGAGCTGGCCGTGCTCGACTGCGCGCTCCGGCGCGCCGGGTGCCCCTTGGCGAAGTTGATGCCGCTGCGCCGAAGCAGCGTGTTCTACAGCGGCGTCATCACCGCCGGTCCGGTCGCGCGCGCCGTGCAGCACGCGCGCCAGATGCGGGCGATCGGTCTGTCCGACATCAAGCTGAAGGTCGGATTCGACGACGATGTCGCCCGCGTGACGGCTGTGCGCGAAGCGCTCGGCCCCGACGCCTCGCTGCGGCTGGACGCCAACGGCGCCTGGAGCTTCGACCGCGCCGTCGAGGTGCTCCACGGGCTCACGCATCTGGGGATCGCCGCCGTCGAGCAGCCGCTGCCCCGCGGCCCCGTGGAGGAGCTGGCGCGACTGCGGCGCTCGACGCCGGTCCCGATCATGGTGGACGAGTCGCTCGTGACGGAGGGGGACGCCCGAGTGCTGATCGCCGCCGAGGCCGCCGATTTCTTCAACGTGAGGATCTCGAAGTGCGGCGGCTTGTCCCGTTCGCTCGCGGTGGCCTCCGCCGGGCTCTCGGCCGGCCTGGGGGTCCAGATCGGAAGCCAGGTCGGCGAGACCGCGATCCTGTCCGCTGCCGGCCGCCACCTCGCCGCGACCCTGCCGGCCGTCGCGTTCGTCGAGGGCTCGTTCGGCACCTTGTTGCTCGCCGAGGACGTCAGCGTCGAGAGCGTGCGGTTCGGTCACCGGGGCGAAGCGCCGATCCTGACCGGGAGCGGCCTGGGCATCCACGTTGTCGAGGAGCGTCTGCGTAGGCGCGCCGTGGCCGTGCGCGAGCTCACCGCGGAGGAATGACATGGGACGACTTCTCGGACAAGCGCTGACGGCCCAGCAGTGGCTCCATCGCCGCGCCTTCGAGATCGCGATCCGCGATCCGGAGCAGGCCCAGACCCACGTCCTGCGCGCGCTGCTTCGCACGAACGCCGACACGGGCTTCGGCCGCGAGCACGGATTTGCGGCGATCGACTCGGCCGGCGAGTACGCGCGGCGAGTGCCGATTCGCGACTACGAGGCGCTGCGACCGTACATCGGGCGGATCACCACCGGGGAGCCGCGCGTGCTGACCGCCGAGGCGCCGTTCATGTTCACGACGACCAGCGGGACGACCGGCGAGCCGAAGCTCATTCCGGTGACCGCCGGCTGGGCGCGCGCGATGGCCTCGCTGATGCGCCTCTGGACCGTGTGCGCCCTGCGAGAGCATCCCGCGATGCTCGATCATCGCGTGCTGACGATCGTCGGCCCGGCCGTCGAGGGTGTCGCCCCCGGCGGCCTGCCGTGCGGCGCCATGACCGGACTGACGTACCAACGGCTGCCCTGGCTCATCCGGCGGCAGCACGCGCTGCCATACGCCGCCGCGCTGATTCGCGATCACGAGGCGCGCTACTTCGTGACCCTGCGCCTGGCGCTCGGCCATGCGCTCTCCTCGATCGCCACGCCCAATCCGAGCACCCTGCTCCGGCTCGCCGACATCGCGGCACGCCACGGCGACGCGCTCGTGCGCGCGGTTCACGACGGCACGCTCGGGGCGGCTGAGCTCGCGCCGATTCCGGCCGCCGGCGTGACCGGCCGCGACCTCGAGGCAACACTCGGGGCCGCGCTGCGGCCGGATCCACAGCGCGCGTCGTTCCTCGAGGCGGTCGCGCGGGAACACGGAAGGCTGGTTCTCGGCGACTGCTGGCCCGAGCTGTCCCTGCTCGCGTGCTGGCTCGGCGGCAGCGCCGGGATCCAGGCGCGACATCTCGCGGCGCACTTCGGCCGAGAAGTCGCCCGGCGCGATCTCGGGCTCGTCGCCAGCGAGGGCCGCTTCACCGTCCCCGTCGACGATGACTCGGCAGCGGGCGTCCTCGCCGTGCACACCAACTTCTACGAGTTCATCGCCGAGGAGGAAATCGACGATCCGGCGCCGCGCACGCTCCTGTGCCACGAGCTCGGCGAAGGCCAGCGCTACTACATGGTCGTGAGCGGCGCGAACGGCCTCTACCGCTACGACATGAACGACGTCGTCGAGGTCCGGGGCTTTCACGGCCCCACGCCCAAGGTGGCGTTCGTCCGCAAGGGCCGGGACATGCTGAACATCACCGGCGAGAAGCTTCATCTGAACCACGTCCTGCACGCGGTGCGCGCGGCCGAGCACGCGACCGGGCTCGACGTCTGGCAGTTCCGTCTGATCCCGGACGTCGAGGCGGCGCGCTACGACCTGCTGCTCGAGGTCTCGAGTGCCGTCGAAGAGCGGGGCAGGCTCGCGCGCTTCGCCGCAACATTTGATCGCGGCCTTGGCGCGGTCAACATCGAGTACGGATCCAAGCGCGCCTCGGCGCGGCTGGCGGGCCCGCGGCTCTGCCTCATGCGGCGGGGCTGGGCCGAGCGGCGCTGCCGGGAGGAGTTCGCGCATGGGCGTCGGGAGATCCAGCACAAGTGGTCGGTCATGCGCCCGGAGTGGGACGACACGAGTCGCGCGGAAGTCATGGAATGCGTCGACTGCCTCGACCGGACGGAGGTCATATCGTGACCCGGCCGGCGTCGCGCTCGGCGGTGGTGCTCTGTGCGCTCACCGCACTCTTCGGCTGTCGGGTGGCCGGCCAGGCCCTGGTCGCGTTCCTCGGGGTCACGTGGTTGCCGCCGATGGACGCGTGGTTTTCGGGGCTGCTCCCGTATCGGCTGCTCTTGCCCCTGCAGATCGTCGTCCTGCTCGTGCAGATCGTGATCGACCGCGACATGTGGCGCGGGCAGGGCTTCTTCGCGCGTCCACGGCCGCGCGCCGGCCGGCGGCTGCAGTGGCTTGCGTACGCCTATGCGCTGTCGATGGTCGTGCGCTACGTGATCACGCGCTCCCACGTGATCCCGATCGTCTTCCACTGGATCCTGGCCGCGTATCTCTTGACCCTCGGCGCAGCGATGCGCCGCGGCCATCGGCCCACGACGAGCCGCTTTGCCTCGCGATTGTCGGCCGCGTAGACTAGGCGGCGGATGAGCGAGGTGCGAGAGCACTCAGCACAGCTGCTCCGCGCGTATCAGGCGCAGGAGAGGCGGTTCGTCGAGCGCCGCTTTCCGCTCGAGTTCGCGCCGGAGGTTCCCGCGCTCCGCGAGCTCTACAGCCAGAGCAAAGGGCTTTCCTGGAATCCCGAGACCGATATCCCGTGGGACCGCCTCGATCCCGCTCGCTACGACCGGACGACCCGCGAGGCCGCGAGTCGCACCTGGAGCCGACGCGCCTGGAGCGTCTATCCGGGCCTGACCGAGAGCACGGCGCTGCTGATCCGCTTCTGCCTGGAGTCGGGCTCGCTGGGCATGGACGCGAAGCTGTTCCTGTCGTTCCGGCCGGCCGAAGAGGCCAAGCATCTCGAGGTCTGTCACATGCTGGCCGAGCGCTTCGGCAGCTACACGGCCGATCCCGGGGAGCCGAGCCTGGCGCGCATCAGCAATCATCCCTTCGGCCAGGCGGCGCTCGACGGCGACGTGCCGGTCGAGGCGTACGTCGCCGCGCTGGGAGCGCTCGACGACCAGCTCGATCTCAATCTATGGACGAGCCATCTGCAGCAGGCGAAGGACGAAGTGGTGCGCGCCGCGCTCCGGCTCATCGCGAGTGATCGCGCGCGCCACGTGGCGTTCGCGTGGGCGTTCCTGGGCAGCCGTGTTCCGGAGCTCGACGCGCGCGGGCGCGCGGCGGTCGTCGCCGCGACGAGCGATCTGCTCACCAACGTTATCCTTGCCGGATACCGGAACACCTGGCTCCTGCCCGAGAAGAGCCGCGAGCCGTGGCTCGTGGCCGAAGTGGAGACGGCCCGCCTCGGTCTCGGCGCCTCGCCGCCGTCGCAGGAGAGGGGCGTCCTGCGCGCCACGATCGCGCAGGTGCGCGAGCGGTTCGCCGCCTGGAAGCTCGATCTGCCCCGCGTCGAGCACGCCGAGCTCGGCACGCTGTAAGGCAGTGCGCGCTGCAGACCGTCGCGGGGCTGGGGCCCCGCCGGCCGAGGCGCGCATAAATGTGAGGCAGTGCTCGTATAAAGGACAGGGAGACCCATGCTCATCGAGAAGGAGCGCACCGGAGCGTACGTTCTCGAGCAGCGCTATCCGTTGCCGCTGTCCTCGGCGATGCCCGACGTGTGGGAGCTGTGGCGGCGGGCCAAGGCGCTCGAGTGGGATCCGCAGACCGATATCCCGTGGGAGGAGCTGCACCCCGAGCGCTACAGCGCCGAAGAGCTGCTGGCGGCGCAGATGTACTGGAGCCGGCGCACGTGGGGTGAGTACGGCGCGATCTCTGAGAGTCCCGCGCTGCTGCTGCGCTTCTGTCTCGAGCGCCGGCTGCCGGATCTGCAGTTCTTCTTCACGATGCGCACGATGGAGGAAGGCCGTCACGCCGAGGCCTCGTGGCTCATGGCCGAGCGGCTGGGCCGCTATTTCCCGCAGCCGCAGAACCCGCCCACGGCCGGCGCTGTCGGTACGCACGGCGTGCGCCGCATGGCGTTCGATCCCGAGACGTCGCTCGAGGGCATCTTCGCCAGTCTCGTCTGCGCGGCGGAGGAGATCCTGATCGACGTGTTCAAGGCCACCGTGCACAAGGCCACCAATCCGGCCGTGCGCCGGCTGATGGAGCTGATCCTGCGCGACGAGGTGCGCCACATCGCCTTCGGCTGGCAGTGTCTCGACGCATGGGCGCCGTCGTTCACGCCCGAGACCGTGCGCAACATCCAGGCCGCGGTCATCGCGATGATCGAGAACGTCGAGTTCCGCGGCTATCGCAATCTCTGGCTGGCCATCGAGGGCGGCAGCGCCACGCCTGCCGAGATCGACGCCGATCGCATCTCGTGCGAGGCGGGGCTGGGCGGCAACACGCCCGAGGACGAGATGCGCGTGTTTCCCGAATTCTTGAGGAAGATCCGCAAGCGGATGGCGCCGTGGGGCGTCAACATCCCCATGTTCTCGCATCCGCGTCTGGGCCAGGTCTAGCGAGCCAGTGAAGTTCATCGGCGACCGGGTTCTCCGCAAGGAGGATCCGCGTCTGGTCCAGGGCCGGGGGCGCTACGTCGGCGACATCGCGCTGCCGGGCATGCTGCACGCCGTCATCCTCCGCAGCCCGCACGCCCACGCCCGCATCGCCACCATCGACGCCTCGCGCGCGCTGGCGCTGCCGGGGGTGGCGTGCGTCGTCACGGCCACCGATCTGGGCGATGCCGCGCGCCCGCTGGCGATCGTGCCGCCCCACGCGGCGCTGCGTGGCCGGAACTTCTCGCTCCTGGCGGCCGACCGCGCGCGCTTCGTCGGCGAGGCGGTCGCGGTCGTGGTCGCGGAGAGCCGCCACGTCGCGGAAGACGCGCGCGAGGCGATCGACGTCACCTGGGAGCCACTGCCTTCGGTGCAGGATCCAACCGCGCCCGGCGCCGCGCGGGTTCACGACGACATCCCGGACAACCTCGCGGGTCGCGTGACGCTCGCGCGCGGCGACGTGGCGGCCGCCCTCGCGGCGGCGCCGCACCGCGCGAGCCTGACCCTCAGCATCGGGCGCGGCGGCGGTCAGCCGATGGAGACGCGGGGTCTGGTCGCCGAGTACAACGCCATGGCTGACCTGCTGACGGTGTGGGCGTCGTCGCAGGTGCCGCACCAGGTGCGCCAGTTCATCTGCGACCTGCTCGGTCTTCCGCTCCATCGCGTGCGCGTGCTGGCGCCCGACGTCGGTGGAGGGTTCGGGGCCAAGCTGATCGTCTATCCCGAGGACGTGCTGATACCGCTGCTGGCGCTGCGTCTCGGCCGCCCCGTGCGGTGGCTCGAGGCCCGCATCGAGCACATGCTCGCGGCGACCCAGGAGCGCACACAGGTGCACACGGTCGAGGTCGGGTTCGACGCCGAGGGCTGCCTGCTCGCCCTGCGCGACCACTTCGTGCACGATACCGGCGCCTACACGCCGCGCGGCCTGGTCGTGCCGCTCCTGAGCGCCTCGATGTTGGCCGGGCCCTACCGCGTCGCCAACATCGAGGTCGGCTTCGACAGCGTGTACACGAATCGGGTACCGGTGACGCCGTACCGCGGCGCCGGCCAGCCGCAGGCGGTGTTCGTGATCGAGCGCGTGATGGACCTGATCGCCCGCGAGACCGGCCGCGATCGCGCCGCCGTCCGCTTGACCAACCTGGTGCCGCCGTCCGCGATGCCGTACGACGTGGGGCTGCCGAACTACCGCGGCTCCAGCAACGTGATCTACGACAGCGGGGACTACCCAGCCGTCCTCCGCCACGCGCTCGAGATGGCGGGCTACGAGCGCCTGGCGAAGGAATGTCGGCGCGCCCGCGACGAGGGCCGGCGGCTCGGGCTCGGCGTCGCGTGCTACGTCGAGCTGACCGGCGTGGGCCCGTTCGAGGGCGCGACCGTCCGCGCCGATGCGGCTGGACGCATCACCGTCTTCACCGGCGTGCCCTCGCAGGGGCAAGGCCTGGAGACGACACTCGCGCAGGTCGCCGCCGGCGAGCTTGGCGTCACGCCCGACGAGGTCTCCGTGATCGGCGGCGACACGCTGGGTATCGGCCAGGGCGTCGGCACCTTCGCCAGCCGGGCCGCGGTGGTGGGCGGCAGCGCAGTGGCGCTCGCGTCCCGCGAGCTGCACGCCAAGACCGTGCGGCTCGCCGCGCAGACGCTCGGCGTCGCCGAGGACGAGATCCAGCAGAACGGGAAGGTTTTCGCCGAGCGCGCGCGCCCCGAGCGTCGCGTCGAGCTCGGCCGTCTCGCGGCGGCGGCCGCGATGGCGGCGCACGGGCTAGCACCCGGGCTCGAGACGACGCATTTCTTCCACCCCCCGGATATCGTCTACTCGAGCGGCGCGCATGTCGCGCTGGTCGAGGTCGATCGCGAGACCGCGCGCGTGCGGCTCTGCGGCTACTGGGTATGCCACGACAGCGGACGTCTCATCAATCCCACAATCGTCGAGGGCCAGATCCACGGCGCGGTGGCGCTCGGCCTGGGCAGCGCGCTGCTCGAGGAGATTCGCTACGACGCGGCCGGGCAGCCGCTCGCGGCCGGCTTCATGGACTACGCACTGCCGCGAAGCGACGAGATCCCGCCGGTCGAGATCGATCATCTCGAGACGCCGTCGCACCTGAACCCGCTCGGCGCCAAGGGCGTCGGCGAATCCGGCGTGCTCCCGGTCGCCGCGGTCGTCGCCTCGGCGGTCGAGGACGCGTTGAGCGAGCACGCCGTTCGGGTAGACCGCATGCCCCTCACAACCGAGACGCTCCGGCGACTACTCTGGGGATGAGATGAAAGACCTTCGGATTCGAGACGCGGGCCTCGAGCTCGCCGGCGGCAGCGGCCCCGTGGCGGTCACGTTCTGCAGCCCGCGTATCGTGCGCGTGAGCTTCGGCGAGCCGCGACCATCGGCGGCGTCATTCGTCGCGCCCCGGACCTTCGCACCTCCCAGAGTCGAAGTCACCGAGGGCGAGCCTGTGCGGCTCGGGACGAGCGCTCTCCGGCTCGAGGTGGCGACCGAACCGCTGCGCCTGACGTTCGCCGACGGCGCCGGCACGTGGCTGCTCCGTGAGCCTCCCGAGGGCGGGATGGCCGTCGAGCGCGACGCAGACGGCGCGGCGCGCGTGCGCGCTCGCTTCACGTTCGCCGAGGAGCAGCACTTCTACGGTCTAGGCCACGGCGGCGGGCGCCTGGACCGGCTGGGGCAGGGGCGCGTGCTCTGGAATTCCCACCTCGGCCACGGCCCGGGCTCGGACATCGCGGTGCCGCTCCTGGTCTCGAGCCGAGGCTACGCGCTCTTCTTCGACAGCGCGAGCGACGCCGCGCTCGCGGTGGGGCGCTCGGACAACGGCGTGCGCATCGACTACGCGGCGAAGGCCCCGGCGCTGACCTGGTATTTCTTGATTGCCTCGGATCTGCGAAGCCTCATGGGCGAAGTGGTCGAGCTGCTCGGTCGCGCGCCGCTGCCGCCGCGCTGGGCGCTGGGCTTCCTGCAGTCGACCCGGCACTTCCACGACACCGACGAGCTGCGCCGCCTGCCGCGTACGATCCGCGACAAGCGCATCCCGTGCGACGCGCTCATCTACCTGTCGAGCTACGGCGAGGCGAAGGGCTGGAACCGCGGAGTGGGGCATCTCGAGTGGGAGCCCGCGCTGTGGCCGAAGCCGGACGAGCTGCTCTCCGAAGTGCGCGCGCAGCACTTCGAATTCATCACGCACGAGTATCCCGTGCTCCACGCGCAGTCGCCGCTCTTCCCCGAGGCCGAGGCGCGCGGCTACCTCTTGGCCACGGGCTACGAACGCGGCGCCGGCGGCGTCGCCAACTACCGCGAGGGCCAGCGGCATCTCGACTTCTCCAATCCGGCTGCGTGCGCGTGGTGGTGGGCGGCGCACCGCGAGCTCGTGCGGCTCGGCGCCGGAGGCTGGTGGCTCGACGGCGGGGAAGGCCCGCCGGC
>Ga0126376_10002555_pt1 | contig 10336 bp, 8 predicted proteins | sample PanSoiMetPlot_15_FD_92760 | JGI IMG/M metagenome (GOLD analysis project Ga0126376, IMG submission 92760) | Tropical forest soil microbial communities from Panama - MetaG Plot_15 | ecosystem: Environmental > Terrestrial > Soil > Tropical forest > Bulk soil | place: Panama | collected 2016-02-17 | reverse complement strand
GGCGATCACGCGCGGTCAATGGGAGGCACTCAGGAAGGCGACCGGCCTCGGCGAGAAGCTCGATCTCGCAGCGAGCGCCCTCGATCTGGATTTCTCCCGCGAGGGCGACCGCTACGAAGGCCGAGCCGCCATCACTGCCATCCTGGAACGCTGGTTCGCCGCGCGGGACTTCGCGGAGGCAGCCGCGCGACTCGAAGGTGCCGGCGTCTGCTGGGGGCCGTATCAGACCTTCCAGCAGATGGTGCGCGAGGACCCGCGGGTCTCGCCGGCAAACCCGATGTTCGAGCGTATCGAGCAGCCTGGCATCGGCCGCTATCTCATCGCCGGCAATCCGCTCGACTTCAGCGCGGCGCCTCGCGGCGCCGTTTCACGGGCACCCATCCTGGGCGAGCACACCGACGAGATCCTGCTTGGCGTGCTGAAGCTCAGCGAGCGCGAGGTGGGTGCGCTCCACGACAGGGGCCTGGTGGCGGGGAGCGTGCCGTGACGCCGCGACGCTTCGCCCGCCCATCTGGATACATCCGCGACGAAGCGAACCCGACCCGCGTGGCGTAACATCAATGTCGCGCTAGGATCGATGTCATGCCCGACATTCACGCGTTGCCCGCGCGCGATGCGCATGCCGCCGACCGGCTCGCGGAAGCGGTGGCGCATCTATCGACGGCTGATCCTCGGCTGGCCGAGGTGATCGGCCGGATTGGGCCGTGCGGGCTCAGGCGGCGGCCGGGCGGGTTTCCGCGGCTCTTCCGCTCGATCCTGGGCCAACAGCTCTCGATCAAGGCGGCAGCGACCATTCATGGCCGCATCGCCGCCGCGTGCGGCGACGCGGTGACGCCGGAAGGCGTGCTGGCCTTGCCCGACGGCGCTTTCGCCGCAGCGGGTGTGTCGCGGCAGAAGGCACGCTATCTCCGTGCGCTCGCCGAGCTCGTGCGCGGCGACCCCCGGTTCTTCGATCGTCTGCCGCGGCTCGGGGACGAGGCCGCGGTTGAGCGGCTGATGGCGATCCTCGGCGTCGGTCGCTGGACCGCCGAGATGTATCTGATCTTTTGCCTGGGGCGGCTTGACGTTCTGCCGCTGGGTGATGTGTCCATTCACAGGGCCGCCGCCGACCTGCATGGGCTGCGGCGACGGGTATTGCCGACGCGACTGATGCGATTGGCCAAGCCGTGGCGGCCCTACCGGAGCGTCGCGGTCTGGTATCTCTACGAGCATCTCGATGCCAATCGTGCCGGCGCTTGAGCAGGCTGATAATGTTGGGAACCTTCCATGCTACGATAAACCATGGCTTAAGGTTCACCGTTCATTAGGGGTTGGCGCCTAGTCTCGGCAGAGCAAGGGCCCATCCGAGCTAGGGCCGGTGCCCGACGGTGTTGCGAGTCCAGGTAAACGGCTGCCCATGACGATGACGGCGGGTTACGAGGGTGAGCGCGACCAGCTCGTGGCCGTTGCGTTCGCCGCTTCGGACCTGCTCGTCGAGCTCGACGGCTTTGGCACGATCACGTTCATCGCCGGGGCGGTCGACCGGATCGGCGCCAATGGCGCCCGATCGCCAGTGGGACTGCCGCTCAGCGACCTCTTCGACCCCGCCGATCGCGTCGCGGTGCGAGAGCACGCGACGAGGGTCGCCGAGGGACACCCGATCTCGCCGCTGCTAGTGCGCCTGCGGCGCGGGGCCACCCAGACCATGCTGTTCGGGGGCTGTCGGCTGCCGCAGGAGCGCACCATCCTGTTTCTCGGCATCGGCGACGATTCTGGCCAGCGCTCGAGCAAACTCAGCCTGATCGCCGAAACCGAGCGCGGCTTGATGAGCCGCCCCGTATTTACTGCACTCGCGATGCGGCGGCTTCCTGAGGATCTCGCCGGCGGATTGCGGATGAGCTTCATCGAGACGATCGGTTTTGCGGAGCTCGCGCGGCATATCCCGGCGGCGATGATGGGGGGCTTCAGCACCGCGATCGCACGTCAGCTGCGGCTGAGCGGGTCGAGCGTCGAGGCGGTAGGGGATCTCGGGCGGGGTCGTTACGGCGTGCTGCACCGCGGAGAGATCGACGTGGCGCAGGTGCAGGATGCGGTTCTGGCGCTGGCGCGCGCGATGGCGCCGAACGCGCCGCGGCCGGCCATCGTCAGCGCCAGCATGGAGCCGGGCCGCGACGACCTCCACGGCCGCAAGGCGGCACGGGTCGTGCGTTACGCGATCGAGCGTTTCGCCGCGGGCGGCGATCGCGTGGCCGCGCTGATGGTGCCGGGGGCCGAGCTCGACATGATTTTTCCCGATACCGTCGATCGCGTTGCCGGTCTCGAGCACATCATCGATGACGGCGCTTTCGACCTCGCCTATCAGCCCGTGGTCGATCTCAATGACCGGACGGTGCGGCATGCCGAGGTGCTCGTGCGTTTTGCCGATGGCACGACTCCGCTCGCGGCGGTCGCGGCCTCCGAGGCCGCCGGCATGATCGGCGATTTCGATCTCGCTATCTGCGCGCGTGCGATCGATCATCTGGCGGCTCGAGCCCACCACGAGCCGGCGGTGGCAGTGAATCTCTCCGGCCGATCGCTCGAGAGCAGGGGTTTCGCCGACCGGCTGTCGGCGCTCCTCGATGCGCGCAAGGCCGATCCCGAGCGGCTCATGTTCGAGCTCACGGAGACGGTGATCCTCGGCGAGGTGGAATCGGTCAACCGGGTAGTGCAGGATCTGCGCCAGCGCGGCTTTCGCTTCTGCCTGGACGACCTCGGCTCCGGCGCCAATTCCTTCCATTACCTGCGCAGTATTCCCGTCGACTTCGTCAAGATCGACGGCGCTTTCGGCCGCGACGCGCTCACCAACGAGCGCGGCTGCTCGTTCCTGCGCTATGTCTCGGGTTTTTGCCGAGAGAACCGGATCATCGCCATTGCCGAGATGATCGAGACCGAATCCGAGGCCGAGCGATATCGCGATCTTGGCATCGACTATGGCCAGGGCTTTCTGTTCGGTCGCCCGGTGATCCGCCGTCTGAACAGCTGAGTCGCCGCTCTACTCCGCGGCGACCGATGCCAGCGCCGAAATGAACTCGGCGGTGCGCGCGAGGTGCGCGACGATAAGCTCCGACGCGCGCGGGACGTTGCGCGCGAGCGCGGCTTCCATGAGTTCGCGATGCTCGCGCTCGAGGTCGCGCGCCCAGACCTTGGGCGGCGTGCGGATCATGCGGTAGTGGCGATAGCGCTCCATCTGATCCGAAAGCATGCCGATGAATTTGATCAGCCAGGGCGACTTGCAGGCGCCGATCAGCGCGTCATGGAAGGCGCGGTGTCGCCGCTCCCAATCTTCCGCCGACACGTCGGTGCCGCGCGGAACCGGCGCCTTCGAGAGTCGGTGGAAAGCCGCAACCACAGCGCCTTCCCAGCGCTCGTCGCCGTTGGCGAGGGAGGCGCTCAGAGCCTCGACCTCGAGCTTCTGACGGAGCGCCGTCACTTCCCACATCTCGTCGAGCGATATGACGGCCGCGCGGAAGCCTCGCTGACCCACGGCCGTGACCAGTTTGTCCTCCACCAGCCGCGACAGCGCCTCGCGCAGCGGGCTTACGCCCAAGCCGTATTGCTCCTTGAGTGCGTCGAACCGGAGCGGCTGACCCGGCTGCAGCCGGCCCATGACGAGATCCGAGCGCAGGCGGCGATAAGCGACTTCGCCGAGCGTCCGCGCTCCCTCGACACCTTCTGCAGCCGCCATCGGCAGCGCGGCACGTTTCATCCCTAGACCCCCGGTTATTGGAGCGGCTTTTCGCTGCTTCGTTCTTGAGCTTAATGCTCGGTTCTTGGGTCAAATCGGTAGCACGAATCGGCCTTCCGAAGCCAAACACTTGTTGGCAGTTATTTTGGAAATTTCGACTCGAACAGAGCTGGCCGTGTCGAGACGCCACATTTGCCAGCAGTGATGAGCTTTCTCTCGGTGTCGTTGTCGACTCAGGGAGTGGTGGAAAGCAAAGGTGAAACAACCTGGCGGGAGGTTTGTCTTGGAGATGCCTCGGTCATCGCCCGGGTCGACGCAATTGTTGCAGTTTTTCAGACGATAACTGCGGAAAGAACTGCCGACACTGTCCTGCTAAGGGAATTCCAGCTTGCCAGCGTCCGCTTCAGGGGGTAGCGTTTCCTGCGGTGCATTGGCAGCGGGGAGATCCAAGACAATCTGCGGGGCTCGACCGAGCGTATTGCCATTTGCCGCTCGGGCGAAAAGCGAAATTCCGCAAGATTGCATCGCGCGCCAGTTGCCCGAGAGAAGCCCCGGGGGGCTGCAAGTGTTCCGATGTCGGTTCTCGCTATTCGCCGGCATTGAGTTGGGTGGTGCAGTGGATTAGGGCGGGAGGGCATGGTCGCCAAGCTTATGCAGTGGGGGGCGAGGCTTTTCCCCGAGCGGCAAATTCTGGTCCGGACCGAAGGCCGGATATCCTACATCACACTGACTCGAAGATCGCAGGTCGCGGCGGCAAGCGGTGCGCTGCTGGGTGTCGCGGTGCTCGCCTATCTCGTGGTCGGTTACGTGCACTTTGGCCATGTGATCACCGCCAAGCAGGCGGCCGTCGCGCGCGCGGAACTCTCGAACAAGGAATTGCGCCGACAGCTTTCAGAGCTGCAGTCGCAGCTCACCGCAGCCACGGCGGAAATGGATGGCACCCAGTACCGATTGGACGCCATCGGCACGGAGTATGGGACTCTGCAGGGCTCGCTCAGCGATACCGAGCAGGCCCTCCAAGGCATTGCCGATGCGCGCAAGCGGCTGATCGCCGAGCGCGACGATTTGGTGAACCAGCTGCAGCAGGCTCAGGACGACGCCAGTTCGAAGGCCGATTACGCTGCAGAGCTCGCCAGGACCCTGGAGCAGAACAAGAGCGAGCTCGGCCAGACCGAGGCGCAGCGTCGGACCCTCAATAGCCGCATCCAGCAGCTCGAGAAGGACGTGCAAGCTTCGAATGCGCGGGCGCACGATTTTAAGGCCGCGTTCGACAGTACGCAGGCAAAGCTGCAGCAGATCAGCAGCGAACGCGAACGCCTTCAGGCGGAGCGTGAGCGTCTGGCGGTAGAGCGGGACGCACTGAGGCAGAAGCTGCAGAGTATCGAAGCGCGGCTCTCCAAGGTCGACAGTTCCAAGGCCGACATCAAGACGAACACGAGCGTCGCATCCGTTTCGGCGAGGACGGTCGGCGGCGCATTCGGCAACCTTGAGAGCATGGTCGCAGCGACCGGCCTCAACGTGGAGAATTTCATCGCGCGGTTGGGTGGTCCCGCGAAAGGCGAGGGCGGGCCCTATATCGCACTCGGCGGATCCAACCAGGCGTCCACCGCTGATCAGGCGGCACGCGACGAGACTCTGAGGAAGCTGCTGAAGACCTTGCCGCTGGCCGCCCCGCTCAGCCAGTACCAGGTCGAGAGCCCGTTCGGGTTACGCGTCGACCCGCTCAACCACCGCCAAGGATTTCATCCCGGGGTCGATCTTTCAGCCGCCTTCCGCTCGCCTGTCTATAGCACCGCTCCCGGAGTGGTGACGTTCGCGGGCGTCCACGACAACTATGGCAAGTTTGTCGAGATCGATCACGGCAACGGCATTGTCACGCACTACGCTCACTTGCACCGCGTCGCTGTCGCGCTCGGCCAAAGGGTCGGAGCGCATCAGGAGGTCGGCGAGCTCGGCAGTACCGGCCGGAGCACGGGGCCGCACCTGCATTACGAGGTGGTGGTGGATGGTGAGCCGCTCGATCCCGAGAAATTCCTGCAAGTGGGGAAGAGCGTTGTTCAAGTCGAGCGGAACTAAGGAGAGGACGCCAGCAGTCCTCGGCGGTCGCGACTCTGCGCCGTCGATCCTCAGCAGCGATCTCAAGATCACCGGCGACGTGGTGGGCGGCAGCGAGCTCGTCGTAGCCGGTACGGTGCACGGCGACATCGTCGCGAAGAAGATCACGATTGCCGAGGGCGGGTCAGTGACTGGCGCCGTAGAAGCCGACACGGCGATGGTGGCGGGGACGCTTACCGGCCAGCTCAAGGCCGCGGCGGTTACACTCGCCAGCACGGCGCGCGTGGTCGCCGACATCACGCATGTGTCGTTGATGATCGAGTCGGGCGCGGTATTCGAGGGCTACAGCCGCCGCGTCGATGGCATCGACCAGCGCGGCGCGGCGCTCCCATTGGCATTGCCGGCGGCGGGACGCCCCACCGTCGCCACGATCAGCGGCGGCAAGACGAACGCTGGCTCCGAACCCGCCGTTCAAGGACCCGTCGGCACCGTCTCCTGAGCCGTAACCGCCTTTAGGGGTCAGGTTTGCGCGAGAGCGGCCGTGAAGGTCTCGCGGTCGACATTGCCGCCTGATGCAGTGACCGCCACCGTCTTGCCTTCGATCGCAAATTTGCCGGAAAGCACCGCCGTCAGCGCTGCCGCGCCCCCGGGCTCGATCACCAGCTTCAAGTCCAGGAAGGCGGTCGCCATGGCGCGCCGGACTTCCGCATCGCTCACGGCGTAGCCCGCGGTGACCAGTTGACGATTGATCGCGAAAGTCAGCACGCCGGGTGTCGGCGCTAGGAGAGCGTCGCAGATCGAGCGCGCGTTGGGATCGTTGCTCACACGCTCGCCCGCAATCAGCGAGCGCCTAGTATCGTCGAAACCCTCAGGCTCCGCGATATAGATCTCGGTGTCTGGGCTTTCCGACGCAATCGCGGTAGCGCAGCCCGCGGTAAGGCCGCCTCCGCCGCAGCAGACGATGACGGCGTCGAGGTCGGCGCCCAGCGCCTTCGCCTGCGCCGCGATCTCGAGGCCCGCCGTGCCTTGGCCTGCGATCACCCGAGGATCGTCGTAGGGAGCCACGATGGTGGCGCCGCGTTCCCGGGCAATTCTGCCCCCGACTTCCTCTCGGTTCTCCTTGTACCGGTCGTAGAGCACGACCTCGGCCCCATAGGACTTCGTATTGGCGATCTTGATCGCGGGCGCATCCGCGGGCATCACGATGGTGGCGGGAATGCCGAGCAGCTCGGCTGCTGCCGCGACGCCCTGCGCATGATTGCCGGACGAATAGGTGACCACGCCCGCGCGGCGCTGACGCTCGTCGAATTGCGCCAGCGCGTTATATGCGCCGCGGAATTTGAACGAGCCGGTCCGCTGCAGCGTCTCGGCCTTCACCAGCAACCGGCCGCCCAAGCGCCTGTTGAGCGTCGGCGACTCCAGAAGCGGCGTCAGCACGGCCTTGCCTCTGAGCCGCTCTGCGGCGGCGCGGATCTCGTCGATGGTCGGGAGATCGCTGGGGTCGGCGCTAGAGCGGCTGGAGGAAGGCATCGATGGCGGTGGTTGCCTGCGGTTCCGAGAGCGAGGGCGTATGGCCGGCGTCGGGCACAGTTACGCAGACTAAATCCGGCTTTTCAAGCGCCATGCGGCGGAACACATCCTCCGACAGCACGTCGGACAACGCGCCGCGGAACGCGAGCGTCCTGATCGGCTTGAGCCCGCGAAACATGGTCCAGAGATCCGGGCTCGCCTTCCTCTGCTGGCCGAGCGGCCTTGCAAGCGCGAGATCCCAATCGAAGTGCAGCCGGCCATCCGCGCCCTTGCGATAGGTACCTTCGGCATGGGTGCGCCACCAGGTGTCGTCCGCCTTCGGCGCGAGATTGGGCGTCAGCTCTTTCAAGAAGCGGATGGCCGCTTCCCAGTCGGACTGCGGATAGTCCACGCCGACGTATTGGAGAATGCGCACGAGACCAGAGCTGGCGACATCCGGCCCGATGTCGTTGAGCACCACGCCCGCGACCGAGGTCGGTCGAAGTACCGCCAATCCCATCGCCAGCAGACCGCCCAACGATGTGCCCACGATGACCGCACGGCCGATACCGGTCGCGGTCAGGAGATGAGAGATATCGCTGATGTAAACGTAGGGGTCGTAGTGTCGCCAGTCAGTGTCGTAAGCGGAGCGGCCGCGACCGCGATAGTCCGGGCAGACGACGCGGCGCTCGGCCGAAAGACGCTCAGCCAGTGCCGCGAAATCGGCGCTGTTGCGCGTGAGACCACAGAGACACAGCACCGGCGTTCTGGCGGCGAGCGGGTCGCCGTAGTCGCGGTAATAGAGCGCGAGCCCGTCTTGAGCGCTGACCGTGGCCTCGCGATACGCTGGCATCAGCGCAAGCTACAGTCCCAACAGCTGCGGGAGAGCGTCGAGGTCGCGGATTTCGGCGGCCAGCGTGCCCGGCAGGTTTTCGCGCGGCGCGCCCGAGCGGTTCGCCCAAACCGCCCTGAAGCCGAACTGGGCCGCGCCGGCCGCGTCCCATCCGTTGGAGGAGACGAAACAGACGCGCTCGGCCGGTAGTTTGAGGTGCCGGGTCACGAGCTCATAGACGCTGCGATGGGGCTTGTAGACGCCGGCACTCTCGACGGAGAGTGCCGCCTCGAGCAGGTCTTCGACTTGGGCACTCTTCATCGCGGCGGTCAGCATCGCCGGCGAGCCGTTGGAGAGGATGAGCGCGGGACGCTCGGCCCGCTTCAGCGCCTGGAGCACGCGGCGCGCATCGGGAAAGGCCTCGATGTGCAGGAAGAGATCCATCAAACGGTGCCGCAGGGCCGTGTCCTTGATGCCAAGGCTTGCCATCGCGAAGTCAAGCGCCTCTCCCGTCACCTGCCAGAAATCGGCGTGCGTTCCCATCAGGCTCCGGAGCCAGCTGTATTCGAGCTGGCGCGTGCGCCAGAGCTGACCCAGGGCGTCCGCCTTATCGCCCAGCGCGTCCCGGCAGCGCTTCGAGGCCGAGAGGAAATCGAACAGCGTACCGTAGGCGTCGAACACGCAGGCGGCGGCTTGGGCGAGCGGAGCGGGCATCTCAGCGCTTGAGGTCGAGTGCCAGCGAGAAGGCCAGGTTGCGGTCTCCCATGCGCAGCCGGTAGACCTGCAAGTTCTCCAGCACGCGCTGGACATAGCTGCGCGTCTCCCTGAACGGGATGCCCTCGACCCAGTCGATCACATCGATTTCCTTGGCGCGCGGGTCGCCCATGTCGTGCACCCATTGGCTCACGCGCGCGGGCCCGGCGTTGTAGGCCGCGACCGCCAGCACGTAGGAGCCGCCGTAGTGCTCGAGCATGTCCTCCAGGAAGGCTCGGCCCAGCGTCAAATTATATTCCGGATCGCTCAGCAGCCGCTGCTGCGAGAATGGAATCTGCAGATCCTTCGCGACGCGTTTGGCGGTTGCGGGCATGAGCTGCAGGATCCCGCGTGCGCCGGCGCTGCTCACGGCGTTCTGATCGAAGCCGCTTTCCTGGCGTGCCATTGCGAGCACCAGCGGGCCTTCGACCCCGCCGCCCGCTGGTATCGCTGCGAGCGGATACCCAAGCGAGAGCAGGGTGACCCCAGCATAGCTTGCGCGTCGCGCCACGGTGACGGCGAGGTCGGGTCGCCCGACCTCGCCGGAGAGCGCCGCCACGAGCGCGTGCTCTCCCGACGTCTTGGCGGCGTCGCTAAGCCTCAGCAGGAACGGCTTGGCGAAATCCCCGGCCTCGGCGTCAGCGAGGCCCCGCACGATGCGCACGAGCTCCTTCTGATCGAAGGCAGCGGTCTCCTGCGCGGTCGGACGCGGGTCCTCGAGCACCGCCGATTTGCCGTCGGCGCCGATTTGGGCTGCGGCGAGCTGGCCGTAATAGGTGGTGAGATGCTGTGCGGCGCCCGCGTACCAGCTGGCGGCGAGCTCCCGGTATCCCAGTTCCTGCGCCGCGCGTCCCGCCCAATAGCCGCCGCGCGCGAGGCTGATCGGTCGGCTGACCTCGCCGTAGAGGCGGAGGAAATGCGCGTAAGCGTCCTTGGCGTCGCGGAGGTAGCGGAGCGAGATCCACCCTGCCAGGAACTCGGCTTCCGCGAAGTTGGTCCCCTCGGTCATCCCATGCCGCGCCGCGAGGCGATAGGCCAGCGAGACATTGCCCTCCTGCAGCGCGCGCCGCGCCAGCGTCTCGCGCTCGGCCCACCAGAGTTCCGGCCGGATCAGGTCCTTGGGCGCGTGCTCGAGAATGTCGATCGCCTGGTCGTACATCTCCTTGCGCCGCCGCCAGCGCATCCGCTCGAACAGGAAGCCGGGTTCCTTCTGCAGACTGGCCGGCACCTTCGAAACCAGGCCCTCGGCGGTCTTGGACAGGTTGGCGAGCGCAAGCCGTGCGAGCGCCTCGGCCCGATGCCCGGCATCGACCCGCGGAAGCATGCGGTGCGCTGCCTCCTCCTTGCCGTCCCAGACCAACCGGTCGAGGCGTTGCGCATCGTCGACCGGGCGGAGGTCGTGACCGTAGCGCTGCAGGATCGCCTTCTCGTCGAACACGCTGAAGTCGGTCGACACCCAGACCTGGCGGACCTCTGTGATCGCC
>Ga0126376_10002553_pt1 | contig 10337 bp, 10 predicted proteins | sample PanSoiMetPlot_15_FD_92760 | JGI IMG/M metagenome (GOLD analysis project Ga0126376, IMG submission 92760) | Tropical forest soil microbial communities from Panama - MetaG Plot_15 | ecosystem: Environmental > Terrestrial > Soil > Tropical forest > Bulk soil | place: Panama | collected 2016-02-17 | reverse complement strand
TCGGAGTTGTCGCGGGCCTGTTCGCGCCTCGTCAAGATCCCGATGGCGGGCCGGCTCGATAGCCTCAACCTGGCGGTCGCCACCGCGCTCATGCTTTATGAGCTGCGCAAGGCAAACCTTACCCTGTGAGATTGCAAGCCGGAGCGCAATTAGAAGCGGAAGCGCAGATAGCCAACGCCGTCACCCGTATCGCGGGGCCGGCCAGCATGGTTTTCCCAGAAGTCGACGGTTTGCCGGCGCAAGGTATCGCTGCAGCTGAAGGCGCACTCATACCAGGTGCCGCCGGGCAGTCCGACCTCCAGCCGGCCCTTGCTGTTGCGGCGCACCGGCGCGCTGACGCTGCCATGGCCATGGAAGCTTTCGGCGACCACCATGCCGGTGCCCGGGGGCTGCCGCGGCCGATCCTGCGCCGCGCCGACCGCCGGCCAGGCGAGCGCGGTCGCCATGAGGATAACGGCGATGGGCCTCGACATTTCCGATTGTCTCCCCAGTGGCCTCAACGGCGCGGCTGTTGCGGCGCTGACCTCCGTCACGCTTGCTGCAGCCAAACGCCGCTCCCGATCGCCGACCGCCCGGACCAGGCGGCGTGTCGCATGCTGAGGCTATAGCCCGATCGTGTCGCAATCGCGATCGCTTCGCGGCGGCGCCGGCCGATCACGGCCGGCCTGTAGCCGGGCGGTCACAGGGGTGCCGGGGAGGGCGCCCGTCAGGCGATGCGGCCACCAAGCTCATCCTCGATATGGATGCGGATGATGTCCTCAAACGAGGCATCGGCCTTGAAGCCCAGCGCGGTGGCGCGCTGGGGGGCGAAATTGCGCGGCCAGCCCGCCACCACCGCTTCGATGAAGGGGTCGGGCTCACGGCGGATGCGCGCCGTCACCTTGGGCCCCGCCACCTTCGCCAAGGCGGCAATCTGTTCACCCACCGTCACCGACACGCCGGGCATGGTCAGCGCCCGGCGCGGGCCGACCTCACCCAAGTCGAGGCTGGCGGCGTGGCGCAAGAAGCCCACCGCGGCGCGCGGCGAGGCGTGCCAGTGCCTGACGCTCTCCGACACCGGCAGCACCGCCTCCTGACCGGCTAGCGGCTCGCGCATGATGTTGGAGAAAAAGCCGGAGGCGGCCAGATTGGGCTGACCCGGCCGGACGCAAATGGTGGGCAGGCGGATCGAAATCCCCTCCACCAAGCCCTTGCGCGTGTAGTCGGAAATCAACAGTTCGCAAATCGTCTTTTGCGTGCCGTAGGAGGTCAGCGGCGTATTGAAGAATTCATCGCCGATGGCTTCCGGGAACGGCGCGCCGAACACGGCGATCGAGCTCGTGAACACCAGCCGCGGCGTGTGGCCGGCGGCGCGGATCGCCTCGAGCAGCAGCCGCGTGCCATCGAGGTTGATGCGGTAGCCCTTGTCGAATTCGCGCTCGGCTTCGCCCGAGACGATGGCGGCCAGGTGGAAGATGACGTCTGGCCGGCTCGCCAGCAGCCGTGGCGCCTCGCTGGGGTCGGGCAGATCGCCGGTCAGGACCTCGACCGGCACCTTCGCCGCTGGCGGCGCGGTGGCAGCCACCACGTCGTAGAGCGTCAGGCGCCCAATCGCCGTGCCGGACAGCTCGCCGTCGCCTGCCAGGCGGCAGGCGAGCTTGCGTCCGATCATGCCGGCGGCACCGATGATCAGAATATTCATGGCCCGTCCTTCCTAGCCGAGTGTCACGCCGCAGGCGGCGGCCCAGCCAAGCCCCGCCAAGGTGCCGTTGCGTGGCCGGTACTCGCAGCCGACGTAGCCCACAAACGGGCTGGCATCGATCTTGGCAAACAGCCAGCGGTAGTTCATTTCGCCGGCGTCCGGCTCGCCGCGGTCGGGCGGGCTTGCGATCTGATAGTGCCGCGTCAGCGCCCTATACTCGTCGATCGCCGTCGCCACGTCGCCCTCCTCGACCTGGCGATGGTAGAGATCGAATTGCAGGCCGAGGTTGGGCTCGGCCACCTCATGGATGATGGCGCGTGCCTCCGAGGTCTTGTTGAGGAAGAAGCCGGGAATGTCGCGGCGATTGATGGGCTCGATCAGGATCTCGGCGCCGGCGGCGGCGGCGAGCCGCGCCGCCTTCTTCAGGTTGGCAATGTAGACCTCGCGCCGTGCCCCGTGCTGCACCAGCCCCGGCATGACGTGGATACGGCGGCCACCGGTGGCCTCGGCATAGCGCAACGCGGTCGCGAACCGCTCGGCGAACTCGGCCTCGCGCCCCGGCAGCGCCGCCAGTCCGCGTTCGGACTTGCTGGCGTCGCCGGTCGGGGCATTGAACAGCGCCAAGGTCAGGCCATTGCCGGTTAAGCGAGCGGCAATGTCCGCGGCCGGGGCGGCATAGAGGTCGGTCGATTCCACGGCCTTGAAGCCGGCCTTGGCGGCGGCCTCGAAACGGTCGAGAAACGTGAGCTCGGTAAACAGGAAATTGAGGTTGGCGGCGAAGCGCGGCATGGCAAGCCTCACAATGTGAACCCACCGTCGGGAATGATCGATGCGCCCGTCATATAGGCCGACTCGTCGGCGGCGAGATAGACGGCGGCGTAGGCGATCTCCTCGGGCGTACCGAGCCGGCCCATTGGCTGACGGGCGATGAACATCGCGCGCGCCGCCTCCTCGCCACCGACGTCGCGGCCCAAGGCGCGGATGCGGTCGTCGAGCGACGGCGTCTGGATGGTGCCGGGGCAGATGCAGTTGCAGCGGATGCCCTTGCCGATGAAGTCGATGGCCACCGCCTTGGTGAGGCCGACCACGGCCGCCTTGCTGGCGCCGTAGATGTAACGGTTGGGGGCCGCCTTGGCGGCGCCGACGGTGGAGGCGATGTTGATGATCGAACCTTTGCCTTGGCTCAGCATGCCCGGCAGAAACGCCTTGATCGTGCGGTGCATGGATTTGACATTGAGATCGAAGGCAAAGTCCCAGTCGTGGTCGGTGGCATCGAGCACCGAGCCGTGGTGCACGAACCCGGCCGCATTGAACAGCACATCGACGGCCCCGAGCCGCTTCGCCTCGGCGGCGATGGCGGCGCTATCGCGCGCATCGAGCGCGATCACCTCGGCGACCCCAGCCTCGCGCAAGCCGGCGAGACCCGCCGGGTTGACGTCGCTGGCGATGACGCGCGCGCCTTCGCGGGCAAAGGCGATGGCGGTGGCACGGCCGATGCCGGCGGCGGCGGCGGTCAAAAACGCAAGTTTGCCCTTGAGACGGTCGGCCATTGCTGATCCCATGCCATTTGGCGTGCCGCGGCTCGCGCTGGGCACGCGGGTTTCACCCCCCGCATGGTGGGCCGAGCTTTGGCCGAGGGTCAAGCCGCGCGCGCAGCCTGTCAGGCGGCGGCCTCGCCGCTAGCGCCGGCCGGCCGCGCCGGCGCCGCGCCCGCCGGCCGCTCGCCCAGGAAATGCGCTGCCAGGTCGACGCTGGCGTGGCGGCCGATCGCCTGGCCGCGACGGGCGAGCCACTTTTCCGTCTCGGCGCGCCCGGCGGCGCACAGGTGGAAGAGGAGTTCGAGATCGGGCTTGGCCTTGCTTTCCGGCGACAGCGTGCTGGTGATGCGGCCGGCTTCGATCAGATGGAAGCGGTGGCGGACGAGGCGGCGGCCGGCGCGCGACAGCGGCGCCCAGCCGCGCGAGGACTTGCGCAGGCTCTCGATCAGCTCCACGTCGCGCAGCATCGGCTGGCTGAAGGTGATGTGATTGATGCGGGCGGTGATCTCGCGGGCGCTGGTCGGGAGGCTGTCGACGCTCAACGGATTGAGCTTGACGATCAAGGTATCGGCAACCGGGCTGTCGCGGGCCAAGGTGATGAGGTCGGGATTGGCACTAAAGCCGCCGTCCCAATAGGCGCGACCATCGACGGCGACGGCGTGATGCAGGGTCGGTAGGCAGGCGGAGGCGAGGACCGAAGCAACGCTCAGCTCGCGGCGGCGAAACAGCCGCGGCCGGCCGGTAGCGACGTCGGTGGCGGCGATCAGCAATTCGGGGCCCGGCTGGGTCCGCAGCAAGCTGAAATCGATATGCGCCTCGAGCACCTTGCGCAGGGGATCAAAGCCCAGGGGGTTGAAGTCGTAGGGTGAGAACAGCGAGGCGACCTGCGCCAAGGTCTGCGAACGCGACAGCCCGGCGAGCCATGGGTTGAGCCGCATCAGATCCGGAACGCCCGCCCTGGCGACGGCTTCCCAAACGGCGCGCAGCTTGGCGCGCGCGCCGGCGACGCCATCGATCAGACCCGCCGCCAGCGCCACGGCATTGACCGCGCCGGCGCTGGTGCCGCTGATCCAGCCGATGTCGAGGTCTGCCTCCTCGATCAGGCGGTCAAGTACGCCCCAGGTGAAGGCACCGTGCGCCCCGCCACCTTCGAGCGCCAGATTGATGCGCCGCTGCCGTCGCCACCGCAAGCCCAATGCTTGAGCCCCCTAGAACACGCCCCGCCAGGTATCATGGCAGCACGTCGAAGGGCAGCACAACCGGCAGGCCATCAATTGTACGATACTCGGCGGCAATACCGTAGGCGGCGGCCAGCTGCGGAGGCGTCAGCACCTCTTCTGGTGGTCCCGCGGCCAGCGCGCGGCCGGCGTGCACGAGCACGATCTTGTGGCAAAAGCGCGCGGCGAGCGACAGGTCGTGCAGCGCCACCAGCACGGTGCGGCCGCTGGTCGCAAACGTCACAAAATGACGGAACAGCGCCAGTTGATGCGCGGGATCGAGGCCGGTGGCGGGCTCGTCGGCGATCAGCACCTGCGGCTCCTGCGCCAAGGCCCGGGCCATCAGCACCCGGGCCTTTTCGCCACCGGACATGTCCGATACCGGACGCTCGGCCAGGTGGCCAATGTCCATGGTGGTGATCGCGCGGGCGATGGCGGCGCGATCGGCCGCGCTCTCGCCTTGTCCGAGCGCGCGGTGCGGCAAGCGGCCAAGCGCCACGACACTGCGCGCCGACAGCGCCCAGTGGATGGTGCGCTCCTGCGGCAGGTAGGCGAGCGTGCGCGCCAGCTGCGGCCGCGGCCAGGCGGCGAGCGCACGTCCATCGAGCCTGGCCTCGCCAGCGGCCGCCGGCAGCAGCCCGGCCAGGACCCTGAGCAGCGTGGTCTTGCCGGCACCGTTGGCGCCGATCACGGCGGTAAGCTGGCCGCGGTCGGCCGCAAGGTCGAGACCGTTCAGCACCGCGCGCCGCTTGAGCCACACCTTGATGCCGCTGGCCTCGAGCCTCATGGCGCCAGCTCGCTGCGGGTCTTGAGCACCAGCCACAGAAAGAAGGGTGCGCCGAATAGCGCGGTGAAGACGCCGATGCGCACGTCGGCCCAGGGCTCGAGCAGGCGCAGCGCGATATCGGCGGCGGTGACCAGGATGGCGCCGCCCAACAGGCTCGCCGGCAGCAGCAGGCCGGGCCGGTGACCGAGCCAGGGCCGCAAGGCATGCGGCACCAACAGGCCGACGAAGCCGATCACACCGGTGATCGCGGTGGCGGCGCCGACGCTGAGCGCGATGCCGGCGATCAGGGCAAGCCGCGTGCGTTTGGCATCGATGCCGAGACTGACGGCGGCATCCTCGCCGAGGCTCAAGGCGTCGAGCGCGCGGCCGAGCAGCAAGAGGACGCCGATGCCGGCGAGCATCAGCGGCGCGCCGAGCCACACCTGCGTCAGGCTGCGGTCGGCGAGCGAGCCCATCATCCAGTACACCATTTCGATGGCGGCGAACGGATTGGGCGACAGGTTGAGCGCCAGCGAGATGGCAGCGGTTGTGGTGGCGGACACGGCAAGGCCGGCCAGAATGAGCGTGATCGGTCCGCCGCGCAGCCCGGCCAGTGCCGCCACGGCGATCAGCGCCGCCGCGGCGCCCAACAGCCCACCCACCGGCAGTGCCAGCGGCAGCACTTGCGACAGCCCGAGATGGATGGCGAGCACCGCGCCGAGTGCCGCCCCGCCCGAGACCCCGATCAGGCTCGGTTCCGCCAGCGGGTTGCGCAAATAGCCTTGCAGCGCTGCGCCCGACAGGCCCAGGGTGGCACCGACCAGGGTGCCGAGGACGGCGCGCGGCAGGCGAATTTCCCAGAAGATCAGCGCGCCGGCGTCCCCCGCTGGTTTAAAGCCAAAGCCCGAGGGGCCGATCGCCAGCGACAGGGCAAAGGCGAGGCCCGCCGCGGCCGCCAGCAGGGCGAATAGGTGCCACGGTGTGCCGCCGCCGCGGCCGCTCATGGACGCGCCGCCTGCAAGCGCTGACGGGCGGCGACCAGCTGATCGATGGCGTCGGCGATGTGTGGCGTGCCGCACAACCACAGTTGCCACCGTAGCTCGAGGACGTCGCGCGCAGCGCGCAGTTGGTCCAGCACCGGATGGCGAAGGTTGTCGGCGGCGGCGGTGCGGTAGGCGTTGGCGGCGCTGGCAAGCACGATGAGGTCGGGGGGCGCTGCAACCAACAACTCCAGCGGTATCTGGCCGCTGCGGCTCAATCGATAGTCGCCGGCCCGGTTGTGGAAGCCAGCGGCGGAGAGCGCGGCATCGGCGAGACTGCCGGGTCGCGAGGTGACGCCGCCCACTTGGTAGATGACGGCCGTTGGCGGGGGACCGTGGCGAGGGCGGGTGAGCGAGGCGAGGCGTCGATCGAAGGCCTCGATCATGGCCGCGCCGCGCGCCGCCTCGCCGATGGCGGTGGCGACGGTGCGGATCGACAGCCGCACGCCGTCGAGATCCTGCGCCAGCGGCACCACCACTACGTTGCGCTTGAGCCGGCGCAACAGGTCGACCGTTGGCGAGACGCCGAACGGCCCCGCCAGCACCAGGTCGGGGTCCAGGCCGAGCACGTCTTCGGCCGCGCCGTGGGTGACGTGGATACCCCTGGCCCGGTCCGGAATGGCGGAGACGGACGCATCGGCGGCAAGGTGGGTGACCGCGGCAATGCGCTCGGGCGGCGCCAGCTCGATCAGCAGTTGATCGGTGCACAAGTCGAGCGACACGATGCGCCGCGGCACCTCCGCGCTCGCCAGTGCCATCATCGCAGCCAGCCAAAGCACGACCGTGCTGGCCAGCCTTGCCACGGCTGTCTCGATGCCTGCCGCCACGCCGGTTGTCGCTCTTCTCTACCTGGGCCGCTATTTGGCCCAACTGCCGCCAAGCCCATCCGGTCCTCCGAGCGTCAACTTGACCCCGGCAATTGCCGCGATCGGCGCCGCGTCGAAGCCGAACGCCTCTTGATAGCGCTGATCGAGCACATTCTCCACGCGCGCGAAGAGTTCGACGCCCGGCTGCAGCTGGTAGGAGGCGGCGGCATTGACGAGCCAATAGGGATCGAGCCCGACGCGGAGCTGACTGAAGCTTGGTATCAGGAAGGCAATATCCTGCGTGCTGCCATTATAGATGACGGCAAGGTTTGCGTTGCCGCGGCCGCCGGCAAATGTGTAGTTGAGATCGGTGCGGGCCGAGTGCGGCGGCCGGCGCACTTCCTCCTCGCCGTTCGGATCGCGGGCATCGGTGTAGGTGTAGGCAGCGCCCCAGCTCAGGTTGCTCGCCAGCTTGACGCGGGTGGCAATCTCGACGCCTTGGCGGGTGCTGGTACCGATGATATTGCGGGCGGTGAACAACGGGGTATTGGCTATGTTCACGAAGCCATCGATCTTGTCGGTCAAATCGGTGTTGAAGTAGGTGACATCGAGGGTTGCCCGACCGCCCGGAAGCGTGAACTCGATACCCGCATCCCAGCCGAAGCTCTGCTCCGGTTTCAAATCCGGATTGGGGGTAAAGAACTGGTCGGTACCGAACTGCTCGAACATGGTCGGCAGTTTCACCGCCGTGCCGACGCTGGCATGCGGCCTGAGGCCGAGTTCGGTCAGCGGCAGCGAGGCGGCGACGCGCCAGGTCGTGATATCGCGGAACTCCTGGTTGTCGTCGTGGCGAATGCCGGCGGTCAGAAACAGGCGCTCGGCAAAGCCGCCGCGCCATTCGCCGGCAAACGACAGGCGGCCGCGATCGCGCGTGCGACCGTCGGCAAAGCTGCCCTCGGGCGTAAATTGCTCGTCCTGCCGTTCCACCAACCCCGATAGGCTGTGCTTGCCCCAGATCGCCGGCGTGTCGAGGCGATAGGTGCTGAGATAGGCAAAGGTATCGGTGGTGCTGATGTTCTTGCTTTCGGAAAAGAAGGTGCGATCGCTGTCCTGGGTGGTGGTGCCGTTGTAGTTGGCGCGGAACTCGTGCGAAAGGGCGCCGCCGAACGTATCCCATTTGAGGTTGGCGCCGGCCAGGAACACGTGGTTGGCGAGCGTCGAGCGGTCATCGAAGGCCTGGGCAAGCGAGTTCACCGGCGCCGAAAAATCGCCAAAGCCGTCGCGATCGGCGCGCTTTTCCATGTTACGCAGGCTGACGTCGAGGGCCATGTTCTCCATCAGCTTGACGCCGGCGCGCAACGACAAGGTGTTGAGCTCGGAGCCGTCCTTTTCGTTGCCGACTGGGGCAATGTTGAAGCCGTCGGTGCGGCGATGCTCGTAGGCGATCGACAGATTGCCGCGGTCGCCGCCGCCCGACAAGCGCACGGCAACATCGTTGCTGGCAAACGATCCGGCCTCGGTGCGCACGCTGACCGTCATCGGCCCACCGCCACGACGGGTGATGATGTTGATGACACCACCGACAGCATTGGAGCCATGCAGGCTGCTCATCGGGCCACGGATGACCTCGATCCGCTCGATGTCCTCCGCCGACAGGTTGGAGAAGTCGAATTCGCCGTCGGCCGTGTTGTTGGCTTCGATGCCGTCGATCAAGACCAAGGTGTGATTGGCTTCGGCGCCGCGAATGCGCACCTGGGTGATGCTGCCAGCGCCGCCCTGGCGGTTGACGGCGACGCCGGGCAGGCTACGCAGCGCATCGGCGGCATTGCGCACCTGCTGGCGGCGCAAGTCCTCGCCGGTGATCACCGTCACGGCGTTGCCAATGGTTTCGATCGGCACGCCGAGGACGGTGGGCTCGGCGGCGTTCTCGGTACTGCCGCTCGCCGCAGCCGACGGCGCCGGGGGCGCAGCTGGCGGCGGCTGCTGCACGCGCCCGGTGTCGAGTGTGGCGCCCTGTACCGTGATCCCCGGCAGCGGCTGAGACTGCTGAGCCGAGACCGGGCTCGACAGGAGTTGAAGGCATGAGGTGGCGGTTGCGAGGCTGGCAAACCTCAAGATTGGCGATAAGCGCATGACGGCTCTCCAATGGGAGAGTCGAGAGGCGCGTCAGCTGGTCGATCCAAAACCACCGCAACAAAACAACATGCACCACGCGCTCAGCGAGCGGCGCTAGATCATTGAAGACGATTGGCCCTTCACGCACAACACCGGCACGACCCTCAACTCGATTACAGAGTCGTCGCCACTACGGTGATCCGTTCACCAGCGCGCCCCGCGCTGATGATGGGCGACTCGTGCCGGCAGGTCTCCTGGCTTGCGGCTCCAGACGCCTCGCTCCCGCCTTCCCGCCGGTTGGCTCGGCAGTGGCACTCGGAAGCGACGCTCGCCGCCTACAGTTGCGGGGGCAGCCGCGGATTTGAGCTCATCGAACTCGCACCGCGTTCCCTTTTCACCGTTGCGGCCCAACCGGGACCGCAGCGAGACCGTCACGCGGCCGGATCGAAGCAACACCGAACCAGACTGTCAATTGCTAACGTGAACGGAGGATACTTTGCGCTTGCGCGATGGCGCAACGGCAACGCTTCTCGGCCGGCTACTTCACCGCGTCCTTGACGATGCCGTCGAGCAGGGCGTCGATGGCGGCCAGGGCCTTGCGCGAGGCGTCGTTGCCAGCGGCGGTCGGTCGCCGGTAGCCGATGACAATTTCGCCGGGCGTGTCAGCGGCTTCGTAGATAAACACCACGTACGGGCAATAGCCGACATTGGCCGGATCGGCCTCGATCATGGCGCGCGACAGTTTGGCCGAGCAGAACAGGAAGAACTCGGCGTTGGCATAGACGCGCTTGGTCGAACCGACATCGGCACCGGTGCGTTCCAGCATCTGATTGATGTGTCCGGTGTAGTCGATGGCGAGACCGTGCCTGATGATGGCATCGTTGAGTTCGAACTTCACGTCCTCGTAGCTACCCTTTTTGCTATAGGTTTTGAGGTCCTGTGCCATCGCGCTCAAGGTCGATGCGAGCACGACGCCGAGCATCAGCAGCACGACTTTTTTGGCGCGGGCCAGCAATCCCCACCCCGGCGCGGTCCCGCCTGGCGCTCGCGAGGTCGCTGACAGCGGGGCGGGTTGGCGCATGCTCGCAAGACCCCGCTCAAAAGCAGAAGATGCGCTGGGACACGGCGCTCAGATCGAGGATCAGCGCCTCACCCCGCACAGCGATCAAGTAGC
>Ga0126376_10002552_pt1 | contig 10339 bp, 16 predicted proteins | sample PanSoiMetPlot_15_FD_92760 | JGI IMG/M metagenome (GOLD analysis project Ga0126376, IMG submission 92760) | Tropical forest soil microbial communities from Panama - MetaG Plot_15 | ecosystem: Environmental > Terrestrial > Soil > Tropical forest > Bulk soil | place: Panama | collected 2016-02-17 | reverse complement strand
GCCGGCCTGCTGTGAATCCCGTCCACTGAACCTGTTAGCACAGGAAAAAACAAGGCGGCCTTCGGGCCGCCTTTTGCATGGCTGTAGCACCTCAGTAACCGGACTCGTTTGGCGTCGGCAGGAATCTTCGCCTATGGGCCAGATTCGGACATTGGAGTGAGGTCATCTGACGATCGGCAAAATATAGTGCGCCGAGGCGACCGCGAGCGCGAGCGTGCGGGGGGAATCAGGCCAAAGGCGCAAATCCGCAGCCCCAGGCGTTAAGACGACGAATTCAACGAATTACGATTCACTCGATCCTTCGCGCTGCCCACGAGTCCGAGGGGAGGAAGGCACGAATGACTGCAGAAAACGTAAAAATCGACGTTGGTCTGGCGCAGCACGGGCGGCCGCCCTGTGGCTGGCCATAGCATGCGTTCTTCTCGCCGCCATTGGATTTTCTTGGAACCCGACGCCGTTCGCGCATGCACTGGCAGCGATCTTTATTGCATGCGCCCTCATGCACGCCGGTTTCTTCTACGGCTCAAGACCTGCACTTGTGCTTTTCATCATGTGCATCGCGATCACGTTCACGATGGAAAACATCGGCGTCGCCACGGGGTTCCCTTTTGGGCATTACCATTTCGCAATCGACGCCGGTCTTCCGCGCATCGGTAGCATTCCGATCATCGTCGGACCTTTGTGGTTCGGCGCGGGATACTTTTCGTGGGTCGTCGCCTCAATCCTGCTCGATGGCGCCGATCGACGGATCGATCGACCATTGGGTTTTATCGCGTTGCCGGTCGTCGCGGCATTTGTGATGACGCAATGGGATTTGGTGATGGACCGGTCCGAGTCGACCATCGCTAAAGTCTGGATATGGCATGACGGCGGCGCTGATTTCGGCGTTCCACTGTCGAACTATCTCGGCTGGCTTTTCACCTCGTGGCTTTTCTTTCAGGCGTTTGCCATTTGTTTGCGCCGGCGGATCGCGGGGCCTCCGCTAGGCAGGCAGCCAAGCCGCAAGCTGCAACTGATCGCTATCCTCTTTTACATCAGCCTAGGCGTCACACACATCGTTCCTTGGGCCATGGGACTGTCAGGAGAGGTCGCCGACCCGGCGGGTAAAACATGGCAAATCCACGACGTGCGCGAAACAACAGTGGCGATCATGCTGTTCACAATGTTCTTTTCTGCAATGCTGGCGGTACTGCACTTAGTGAAAGAAAACCGCTGAGTCCTGTGGCGCAGGTCGCCGCTCGTCGTGAAGTGGCAATAGGGTCACTTGCCGAGTACGCGAAAGGACTGGCGCGCGGCGCTCGGCGCCTGGATCATGAGAATCATGGACAAGCGCTTTTCGTTTTGGTCATTCCTGGCGTTGCTGCTCGCCTTGATCGGCCCTCTGGTCGTGGCGATTGCCGGAACCGGCGCGGCACCACCAAGTCTGTCCGGGCACGCGGTGGGCGTTGCGGCGATCTCGCTCACCGTCATCATGGCGTTTGCTGTTTCTATTCTGGTCGATGACTGCCGGTTCCGCGATCTGGGTTTCGCTCAGGTCTCATGGTGGTCTGTCCCGATTGGATTGGCGCTCGCGGCATTCTTCATTGGAATCTTCGGACCCTTGGCTAACTGGGGCCTCGCATGGCTCGGACGCGACGGCTTCGAGGAAGGATTGCACAGGATCGCCAATTTTCCGACGTGGGTTCTCATTCTCACGATCTTTGTCGTGGCCCCGGCAGAAGAGCTCCTCTATCGTGCATATGCCATCGAGAGACTCGGGGCCCTGATCGGATCACGTTGGACGGCTGGCGTGGTCTCCTTGAGCGTGTTCTTCCTCACTCACGTGCCGATGTGGGGTTGGGCAGTGGCCCTAACAACAATTGTGTCGGGAGGACTCGTCACCATAGTGTACCTTGTTCGGGCGGATGTCGTGGCCCTCGTCACTGCTCACGTCATCACCGACCTTTCCGGGCTCGTCATTGCTCCTCATCTCGTGAGGTGGCCGTTGCCGGACATGCACATGGCGTCGTGCGGGCGTCCCGCCCACAATCGACCTCGGCGCTGACATCAAATCCCCATAGCGCTCGCTGCCAGCCTCCCAACTTCCCACGACTTCGTGTCTTGGCGCTTTTTGGACGCCGGCTCCCATTCGCGCGGCCCGCAGCCGAAAATTGCGCTGGCTCATGTCACAAACGCCTCTCCCAGCTCGTCTTAAAGGCAGGAGACGATCGACATGCGCAGTTTGGTAGCCTGGATCCTCGGATTAGGGTTGGCGGCCAACGGCTTGGCCATGCTGGAAGTTCCGGCGAACTGGTACGCAATGGTGCCCGGGGTTGTCGACACCGGGCCGTTCAACCTGCATTTCGTCCGTGACATCGGCATCGCCTATGTCGTCGCCGGAGCGGCGCTGGTCTGGTTCGCGAAGCGGCCTGCAGCGCGGTCGGCGGCGCAGGCTGGCGCGTCGTTTCTGGTGCTCCACGCTGCGGTCCACCTTTGGGACGCCGCGACCGGGCGCGAGCACGCGCACCAATTGTTGGTCGACGCCGCATGCTCGGCTCACGCGCCGAGGCGGAGGACGTGGTGCAGGATGCCTATCTGCGTTGGCACGCGGCGGACCGTGACTCGGTCGAAGCGCCACGCCGCTACCTCGGCACGGTGGTGACGCGGCTGTGTCTCGATCGCATGAAGTCGGCGCAGGCGCGGCGCGAAGTCTATGTCGGGCAATGGCTGCCTGAACCGGTGGTGGACGAGCCGCTCGACACCGACATCGCCGGCGATCTTGCGCACGACCTCTCCGTCGCGCTGATGCTGTTGCTGGAACGATTGTCGCCGCTTGAGCGCGCAGCATTCCTGTTGCACGATATTTTTGGCCTCAATTTTGCCGAAGTGGCCGACGCGCTCGGCCGCGGCGAAGCCGCCTGCCGCCAGCTTGCCGCGCGCGGCCGCGCGCATATCGAGGCCGGCCGGCCGCGCTTTACGGCCTCGCGCGAGGACGGATCGCGTTTGGCGGCGGCGTTCCGCACGGCGGCCGAAACCGGCGACACGCAGACGCTGCAGCGACTGCTGGCCGAGGACGCGGTGCTCTACACTGATGGTGGCGGCAAGCGCCTCGCGGTACTCAATCCTATCTACGGGGCCGACAAGATTCTGCGCTTCCTTGCCGGAATTGCGCGCAAGAACCCCGCGCTGCCGGCTTTCCAGGCGCGTGCTGCCACCATCAACGGCTTGGCGGGCTTCGTGCTGCGCGAGCAAGACGGCTCGATCGAAACAATGGCCTTCGAGCACCGTGATGGCAACATCATCGCTATTTATGTCACGCGAAACCCCGACAAATTGCGCCACGTCTGGTTTTGATTTCTAGCTTTGTCCTTGATCAAAGGCACCGCCAGGAGGTTGCGTTATCGATGCGGGTTATGAAGCCTCGCTATCTCGTCTTGGTGATCGTGTTCATCGGCGCAGGGAGCGCTGGCTGGTGGTACCTAGGGCGCGGTCCGGCGATTGGCGCAGCCGCGGCGGCGCGTGGAACCGCGGCCGAGATCGTTTATGCGACTGGCGATGTCGAGCCGGTTCGGTGGGCTAAGGTCGCAAGCGTGATACGCGAGCGCATCATCGAAGTCTGCAACTGCGAGGGGCGCGCCGTTGCCAAGGGCGAGGTGTTGGTTCGGCTGGATCACAAGGAGCCGCGTGCGCAACTCCTGGAGCTCAAAGCGCGCGAGGATTTCGCGCAGCGCGAATTCGCGCGCCAGTCCGAGCTAATCGCGCGTGGAACTTCGACGGCGCAGGCCCACGAGCGTGTTTCGACTGATCTGCGGACTATCCAAGGACTTATTTCGGTGCAGATGGAGAAGCTCGCGAACTACGTCATCGCGGCGCCCATGGACGGTGTCGTTCTGCGACAGGATGGGCAGGTCGGCGAGATAGCGGAAGCTGGGCAGATTCTTGTCCGCATCGGCGTCCTGAAGCCGCTGCAGGTCGTGGCGGAGGTCAATGAGGAGGACATTCCGCGTGTCGCCCTCGGAAACATGGTGCTGCTGCGTACCGACGCCTTCTTGGGCCAGCGTCTTGAAGGCAAGGTGCGCGAGATTACGCCGATGGGCGATCCGCTGGCTAAGACCTTTCGGGTTCGCATTGCGCTGCCCGACGACACGCCACTTCAGCCCGGTATGAGCGTCGAAGCGAACATCATCACGCGGGAGAAACCGAACGCCCTGCTGGTGCCGGCGGATTCGTTAGAAGGGACGACAGTGTTCCTGGTCAGCGGCGATCGGGTGCGAAGACGCAACGTTGAAATTGGGATCCGCGGCACGCGCACGGTGGAGGCCTTGTCGGGGCTTTCGGAGGGGGATCGTGTCGCTTCGCCTCTGACCGCAGACCTCGTCGATGGCCGTCGCGTGCGCGTCGTCGAAAAGGGCGCAACGACGCGATGAACCTCATTCTTGATATTGCATGGACCCACATCAGGAGCAGGGCCCGGCATACCGCTGTCGCGGTGGCCGGGGTGACGACCGGCGTCGGCTTCTCCATCATGATGGCGGCACTGATGCAGGGGTCGCAGGATGATTTCATCAATCGGCTCGTCGACGCGATCCCGCACATCGTCGTCTCTGATGAACGCCGGGAGCCGCCACGTCAGCCCGCCGAAACGGCTTACACCGCCGCCGAATTTCACGGGTTGACCCCGATCGCCATGCGACCCGGCATAAAGAACCCACTGGCGACCATGGCGGCGATCGAGCAGTGGGTGCCGGGCGCGGTTGCACCGTCGGTTCAGGTCAAAGGAATATTGCGCTATGCGAGCCGCGACGTCAGCGCCAGCATTACGGGCATAGATCCGCATCGGGAACCGCGTGTCTCCACCCTCGCGAAACAGATGCACGCCGGCACGCTGCCATCGCTCTATCGAACCACCAATGCCATCATCCTCGGCGATCGCCTCGCCGAGAAGATTGGCGCTAAGCTTGATGCCAATCTCACCGTGCAGACTGCCGAGGGCGCGCGTATTACTGCTCAGGTTGCCGGTCTGTTCCATGCCGGCGTGCGGTCGATCGACGAGGGCACTGCCTATGTGCTGGTCAAGACGGCGCAGGTTCTGGCCCAGCAGACCGGTCTGGTGAATGAGATTCGGGTGCGTACGACGGACCCGATGGCAGCACGGGAGGTGGCCGGTCGCATCGAGCGTGAGACGGGCTACAAGTCGGTCTCCTGGCAGGGGGCGCAAGAGGACCTTCTGAGCACGTTCGTGATTCGCAACATCATTATGTATACGGTCGTGGGCGCGATTCTGCTGGTAGCGAGCTTCGGCACGTACAACATCATTTCGACCATAACGTACGAGAAGGCGCGCGATATCGCGATCTTGAAATCGCTCGGGCTCACTGAGCGCATTGTGCGCAATATCTTCGTCGTCGAGGCCGGGATGATCGGCCTTGCCGGCGCAGCACTCGGTTTCGGGCTGGGCCACGCCTTGTGCCGAGGGTTGGGCTTGATCGAGATCAAGAATCCATTTCTCGATGCCGATCACCTGCCGCTGGCCTACACGGGGTGGCACTATGTGATCGCCGCCTGCGTTGCGCTGGGGTCGTCGCTTGCGGCGGGCTATTTTCCGGCGCGCAAAGCGGCCCGGGTTTACCCGGTGGACATCATCCGGGGCGCCACATGAGCTCCGCCGAGGCAGCGGCGTTGATCGAGGCGCGCAAAGTCACGCGCATCCTGTCTGGCATTGTGCCGACGACGCTCGTGCACGACGTCGATTTCGCGATCGCCCCCAACCGATTCATCGCAATTACTGGTCCGTCGGGGTCTGGCAAATCCTCGCTGCTCTATCTTCTCGGGCTACTCGATGTGCCAACGAGCGGCGAAGTGCTCATCCGCGGCAAACCAACCCATCATATGAGCGAGCACGAGCGCGCCTTTCTGAGACTGTCGATGCTCGGATTTGTTTTCCAATTCCATTTCCTGCTCCCGGAATTCAATCTGCTGGACAATGTCATGCTGCCGATGCGTGCGCTCGCTGCACGGACCGAGCAGCAGATGCGTGAGCGCGCATGTGAATTGCTGGCGGCACTAGGCTTGTCCGATCACATGAACAAGCGGCCGGATCAGCTCTCGGGCGGGCAGCGGCAGCGAGTTGCGGTTGCCCGTGCGCTTGCCAACGATCCACCGGTGATTCTTGCGGACGAACCGACCGGCTCGCTCGATTCCAACGCGAGCGAGCAGGTGTTCCAAATTCTGCGAGACCTGGTGGATCGGCATGGCAAGACAGTCGTAGCTGTAACCCATGATCTCGGGCTGGCCGAACGTACGGATTGCCGGGTTCATTTGGCGGACGGTGCGGTCGTCTCAACGGGACCACGCCGCTGCGATCTACACTGTGCTGATCGCCAATCCAGGCAAGGTCAACTATGCGTCCGCAGGCAACGGAACGACCAATCACATTACCGGGGAGCTGTTTAATATAAGATGATAACCGGCATCAAAATGGTCCAGGTCCCTATCGCGTGTCCGCGCCCGCCCTGACCGACATGCTCGGCGACAAGTGCAGCTAATATTAGACAACCTGCCATCCTCGATCGAGTACCTACGGACGGGTAAGCTCCGCGCACGGGCCGTAACCACCTCAACGCGCTCGCCGGCGTTACCGGAGAACGGCTAGAGATGATCCTGGCGACCTCTGATTGCGAACGGTCCGAAAGGGTCAAAAGTTGTGGCGCGGACACTTACAACTGACTGCCGGCGCCAATGTCTGAATCGGGTCATGGGCTGCCGCCGCGGCTACCTTCGACACACGACCGCTGTACCCACAGATAGCCGACGACTTGCTGCGCGGCCCAAGTCGGCAGAGTCGAGCCAACAACGGACCAAACGGCGCTCCCTATAAACTCGGCGATCCGGTTTCCAAGCAGCCCGTACGGCGATATGCTCCGAGAAAATCGCGCGGGAAAAAGATGCGACGGCGACAGTTCATCGCGGGGCTCAGCGGCGCGGCGGCGGCTTGGCCGCTCGCGGCGCAGGCGCAGCAGCCCGATAAGCTACGGCGCATTGGCGTACTCATGGGATTTTCCGAACAAGACTTCGAAGCAAGACACTGGGTGGCCGCCTTCGAACGGAAACTAGCGGAGTTGGGTTGGGAAGGGGGCATCGATCTGTGGATCAAATATCGTTGGCCGGGCAAACCGGCGGATCGGCTGCGCGCCCATGCCGCCGACGTCGTGAATTTGAATCCGGTCGCGATCCTGGTCGCCAACCCACCGACTTTGGCCTTCACGTCGACTGCAACACGAACCATTCCGGTTGTTTTCGCGAATGTCACAAGCACGGGCCTGGAACGTCATTACGACAACATCAAACCGGCGTCGTGGACAGTCGATTGCAGCCGCAAGACCACCCGACGCCCTCCCCGGCCGGCGTAGCCTTCCGGCATGCCGGTCACCCTCCGCAAGCAGCGCGATCAAGAGATTGTCGAGGGCCGCAAGCCCGTCATCAATTGGGCGGATGACGATTACGCCGTCGCCGATGGCGAGATTCGGATAGGGCGGATCTACCGGGCTCGGCTGCCGGCGGGCGAGACGTGGCTTTGGTTCTTGCACGTCCCCGGCGCGTCGCCAAATGGCGGCACCGGCGATACGCTGCACGTAGCCAAGGCGGCGCTCTCCGAAGTCTATGAGCGTTTCCGTGACCGGCAAAAGTAAGGCCGCGCCTCACCGCCTGTCCGTAGCGCAACGCCGCGCGCTCGTCATGTTGGCCGATGCTGGGTTGTCCGGTTGCACCGAAGCGCTGTTGCGGGCGCATGGCTTCACGGCTGCAACGATCGCCGGCCCTGTCCGCGCCGGGATCGCGACCGCGACCGCGGAAGGGTTGCGGGCCGGCGGGAAGACGATCGAGGTGACGCGCTTTCGGATCACGGAAGCCGGACGGCGCGCGGTGTCGAATTAACAATGGCGACAAGCAGACACCTTGCAATGAAGATGATCCAACACCGCTCGCGAGGCGAATATGATGGGGAGGTCACGTCAGCTTACCCCTCGGTTGCAGAAATTGTGCTGTGTCGCGGCAAGCGTCGCCTTGGGTCAGGAAGGGACATCAGCGACCTCTTCGAGCTGGAGTGCTTTATGTGTCCAAGTTTCGGGTAAACGATACCTTCGCTGTTGAACGTCGGCAGTTGTTTGTGCTGGCTGGCTCAATTGCAGAGGGGCAAATTCGAGCCGGCATGATCGTGAACGTGCCGCTCAACTCTTCGCTCGCTATCGCAGGAAAAATTCAAAACATTGAATTCGCCCAGAGAACCGATGGACGAGGATGTCTGCCTCTGCATTGCCTATGAAAGCTCCAATGAACTGAAGGTGTGGAAAGCCCTAAATATCCAGAATGAGACGTTGGAGGTAGTACCATAATCCGGATGGAGCAGTCGACATCAGCCTAAACGGTAAAATTCCAAGTCGACAGAATAGTCCCAATCGCAGTCAAGAACCTCGGCAAAGTAGCGATCTATCCAGCGTGCGATTGATCTGGCGTCTTCGAGCGCTAACGTCCCCGTAATAGATTTATTGGGCTCCCATTCCTTCACTGCGAACGATCCCAAGGCACCGAGGCGCGGGCCAGGCGCTTCGACATGGGGATAGGCCGCGTTAATTGTGCCGGCGGTGAACTGAACCCATCGATTTGGATCACCAGAAATCTCAAATGTCACGCACCAAGAGGGGCCGCCAGCGAGCGCTTCTCTCACACCGGGCGCAATCTCGGCTATTTGATCACTGCCCACGCCCGCACCTTGTCGGTCGTTCGATCAACACACAATATCAATCCCGCAGTACGCGTCACCGATGGACCGAGGGAAATCGACTTGCTGTGGCGACGCATCTCATTACCTTCTGTTCGGAGCGTTGTCTCAGATGGGTCAAAAGCCCCGGTTTCAACAAGGTTGCCCGCATGTCCGCATCACGTCCCATCGCGTCGGGTGTGCAGCGCCGCACGGGTAGGGCGGCGGGCCTGTCAGGCGGTGCTAACAGTCCACAGCAAAACCCCAGCGCTCGTAACTCATACGCAAGTTGGGTACATACCTGTTTGGCCGCTTTTCGCGAAGACCTGCTTGGATTCCGGGCTTTCTCACAGTCGTAGGGAGCCATAACGTTCTCAAGAGGATAGCGTTTGATATTGGTTGCAAGTGAAACTAAATCGGAAAGCATTGCCCCATGTTCCCCGATGCGTTCAAGCGCATCGATGCATCACGAGCGGCTTATGGGAAGTTGCTTACCCTCGACGTCGCGCTGCCCATATTCCCGAGCACCTGCCCTTGTTGCCTTGGCCCCGCCAAACGCCGCCGGAACTGTGGGACAACCGGCCGGAGCCGGGTGGCCGATTGACCACCCGCCGAAACGATCGCGCGCAGCACCCCCTTCGGTGAGACTCGGCCATTCATGTTGATCCCGCCGGCCTCGGAAAAGACGATGCCACCCCTGATTTTCACGCCCGACTGATAGATGGGATCGCGGGCTCCGCCTCGCGTATCGATAACAACGCTCCAACTACCATCGTAAGCGGTGCCGCTACCGACCGCAGCGCTGGCAGGGGCGGCAACGCAGATCAATGCCAAGACCCTGGCGCGTACAAAATAATTGTCCTGAGTGCCTCGCAGTTCGCTTCAGATACAGCAAGACTCGGCAGCACGCTGTTGTGCGGCTACGGGCAGCCAATGCTAAACACCACTAATGCCCCTCGTGCACAACGATATTGTACCGAGTATGTGCGCGCGGGGGGCTCCCCAAACAGACTGACGGGGTGTCCCGGTTCGACGCCGATGCCTGTCATTGCCGGCCTGAATGCGCGGCCCGCCAGCCGCAAACTCGGCTGAGGATATCGCCTGATGGCCAAGCAGCCGACACCGAATCATGCAGCGGCCGGTCTGACCGTGCGGGAGCGTCTGCTTCTTTTCTGCATTGGAAGCGATACCGACTGGCAGCGCGCGGGCGTCACCGGCGAGACCGTGACCGCCCTGGTGGTGAAGGGCCTTCTCGGTAGCGGCCCTGAACGCGGCAAGAGCGGCAAAGCGTCGTCCGGGGACGATGCCGCATAGCAGAAGGGCCGGCGGTGACCGGCCGGTCGGGGCGATGTGGCTTCGCGACAACACCGCTCCAGAAAACGGAAAATAACCGCACAGCCGGCCATGGTTCCGCAACTTTTGCGCCACAGTTCGACTCTACGTGCGGTTACCGACTTTTTAGGGGGGCGGACGTAATGAGCACGTGCAAGTTGATCAAACTGGGTCTCACCGCGGCGGTACTCCTGTCGTTGTCCGCTGTATCCGACGCCGCCGATGCAGTACGCGGTCCTGCCTATATACCCCCGCCGCCGCCAGTCCCTTTGT